>Ga0209475_10000296_pt1 | contig 124540 bp, 107 predicted proteins | sample tdDd471_FD_187128 | JGI IMG/M metagenome (GOLD analysis project Ga0209475, IMG submission 187128) | Marine sediment microbial communities from the Atlantic coast under amendment with organic carbon and nitrate - tdDd47.1 (SPAdes)... | ecosystem: Environmental > Aquatic > Marine > Coastal >... | reverse complement strand
TGATCGGAAGGAACCAAACTCTCAAGCGTCACCATCTCAAGTTCGGTCTGCTGGGGTGAGGGCGTTTTTAGCATACACCATTGAATCAAAAGTCCCCGCCAAAGGCGAGGACTTTGTCAGCAGTCTGAAAGGAGAGCCTTCGCTCTCCTTTTTTTGTCTGTATTACTCGCCAATCAGATCAAACCATTCCTCTTCAGTGAGGATGGCGACGCCCAACTCCTGGGCCTTCTTGGCTTTCGAGCCTGCGCCGGGACCGGCGATCACCATGTCGGTTTTTTTCGATACTGAGCCCGAGACTTTGGCGCCCAATTCTTCCGCCCTTGCCTTGGCTTCGTTGCGTGAGACTTTTTCAAGCGTACCGGTGAAAACTATGGTTTTTCCTGCGACTGGCGACCCTGAGGTGTCGGCCGCCTGAAAATCTTCAACCGTTACATATTGTCGTAAATCTGCGATGGCCTCTTGGTTATGGGGTTCATTGAGGAAGGCCAGGATATCGTTGGCCATAGCCTGTCCGATACCATCGATGTTGATGAGTTCCTCATAGGATTCCGATCCGAGACTCTGGGCCTTTTCCATTTCTTCAAGCCAATGGTCGAGGGTCAGGTATTGTTTGGCTAGAAGTTTGGCCGTGGCTTGTCCCACCTGTCGGATGCCAAGTGCAAAGATGAACCGGGGCATATCGATGACCCGCTTGTCCTTTAGGGCGGAAATCAGGTTTTCCACGGACTTAGTTCCCCAGCCTCCGCGCCCTTCAATCTGGCCGCGTTTTTCTGCCAGGCGGAAAATATCGGCGGGATTGTTGATCAAACCTTCTTCATGGAAGGTTTCGATGTGCTTTCCGCCGAGGCCTTCCAGATCGAAGGCGTTGCGCGAAACGAAATGCTTGAGCCGTTCAACAACCTGAGCCGGGCAAACGAGGCCGCCGGTGCAAAATGTCTTGGCCTCGCCTTCTTCTCGCTTGGCCTCACTTCCGCATTTCGGGCACGTGGTTGGATAGACAAAAGGTTTTGAATCCGCAAGGCGTTTGTCGAGCATCACTTCGACGACTTGGGGAATGACGTCACCGGCCCGCTGGATTACCACCGTATCGCCTTCGCGGATATCTTTACGGGCGATTTCATCCTGATTATGAAGGGTCGCCCGGGAGACCACGACGCCGCCGACAGTCACCGGTTCCAGATGTGCCACTGGGGTGAGCGCGCCGGTCCGACCAACCTGAATATCAATCTTATTGAGCCGGGTGGTTGCTTTTTCAGCGGGGAACTTATGAGCAATGGCCCAGCGCGGCGCGCGGCTGACAGTCCCTAAGCGCTTTTGCCAGTCGAGGCGATCGACCTTGTAGACAATGCCATCGATATCGTAAGGCAGGTCGGCCCGCTGCGTTTCGACTTCGGTATAATAGGACAGCAGTTCGTCGACCGTTTCGCATCGTCGGGTTAGGGGGTTAACCGGCATGCCCCAATGTTTGAACTGTTGAAGCGCTTCCCATTGGGTTGGGGCGATTTCCTCACTGATTTCACCCCAAGCGTAAACGAAAAGCTCCAGGGGGCGTCCGGCGGTTATCGTTGGATCCAACTGGCGGAGCGACCCGGCGGCGGCATTACGTGGGTTGGCGAAAACCTTAGCGCCCTTTTCCGTTTGCCGTTCGTTGAGCTCAGCAAAGGCCTGCTTGCTCATATAAACCTCGCCGCGGACTTCCAGGATATCAGGTAAGGCCGGGTCATCAATGGCATCAGGCAGGCAGGATAGCGTACATAGATTGGCGGTGATATTTTCGCCCACCGTTCCGTCTCCCCGCGTCGCCCCTTGAACGAACCGTCCCTTCTCGTAACGCATAGAGGCTGAGAGGCCATCAATCTTCGGTTCGGCGACAATGGCGATTTCTTCATCATTGGCGAGGTTGAGGAACCGACGGATACCGGCTATGAACTCCTCTACGTCTTCGCGGCTAAAGGCATTGCCGAGTGACAGCATGGGCCGGGTATGGGTGACCTTGGAAAACCCGGAGGATGGAGCCGCGCCGACTTTCTGGGTTGGGCTATCGGGGCGGACCAGGAGCGGAAACCGGGTTTCAATGGCTTGGTTGCGCTGTCTCAGCGCATCGTAGTCGCCGTCGCTGACAGTTGGTGCGTCGTTTTGGTAGTAAGCCTTGTCGTGGGTAGCGATTTCTTCGGCGAGTCTCTCAAGCTCTCTGTCCGCTTCCTCGGAGCTTAGTTGCTCAACCGGAATATCCCGTAGCGAACCCGTCACGACTGTCTGCCTTTCAATAGGCTATCGGCGGCGGCGCGCGCTTCGTCCGTCAGTTGGGCGCCAGACAGCATACGGGCGATTTCATCCAACCTGTCGCTATCAGCCAAAGGTTCAACCGAGGTCACGACCTCGCCCCCCCCGGCCTGTAGACCTTTAGATATGCGCCAATGATAATCGCCCTTAGCGGCGACCTGAGGGGCGTGGGTGACGACAAAAACCTGCACCGCCGAGCCGAGCCGCGCCAAGCGTTCGCCGACGGCGGCCGCCACCGCTCCGCCGGTGCCCGCATCCACTTCATCGAAAATCAAAGTGGGGACAGGGTCGGCCTGGGCTAATACCACTTTGAGGGCCAGCATGAAGCGGGCTAGTTCACCGCCCGAGGCAATTTTAGAAATAGGGCCAAGGGGTGCGCCGGGATTGGTGGCGATTTGGAAACTGACACGGTCGCAACCATGTTCGCTCCAATCGGTTTCTTCAAGCGGTTCGATAACGCTGGCGAATTTGGCTTTTTCAAGCTTCAGCGGAGCCAACTCGGCCATGACGGCCGTGTCGAGTTTTGTCCCAACCTCTATCCGTTTCTTAGAGAGAATCCCTGCGGCTTCGATATAGGTTTCTTTGGCAGCTTTCTCATCCGCCCGCAGTTTCTCCAGGTTTGTCCCGCCATCTTCCAATGCGACGATCTGAGAAAGAAACTGTTCTTTCAGCGCGGGCAGGGCATCGACCGTGGTGTTGTGTTTTCGCGCCGCTGCCTTTAACGCAAACAGGCGTTCCTCGACGGTTTCTAAATGGCGTGGGTCGAGGTCGATTTCAGACAGCCCCCGGTTTAATTCGGTCATAGCGTCGGAAACTTCGAGGGCTGCCCGGTCCAGCGCTTCGATAATCGGTTCGGCGCGGCCATCGGCTTTTTCGGCGATTCGCTCCAGATGGCGGATGGCCCCGCGGATGGCCGCCTCCACCCCGTGATTGCGGTTCATTTCGGTCGCCGCGCTGTTAAGCGCCTCCATGAGTTTCTCGCCATGCATCATCATGGAGCGTTGTTTGGCCAGTTCTTCCTCTTCGCCGGGCTCGGGGGCCAGCTTGGTCAACTCGTCGGCTACATGGCGCAGGTATTCTTCTTCTTCCTGTGCCCTGGCGAGGGAGGCCTCGGCTTCGAGACGGATGGTTTCGGCAGCCCTCCAGGCTTTGTAGCAGGTTGCCGTTTTCTGAGTATCGCCTTCCAGGCCTCCGTATGCGTCGACCAGGGAGCGATGGACCGATGCGTTGAGCAGGCCTTGGGTTTCGAACTGACCATGGATTTCGACGAGGGTTTCCCCCAGCCGTTTGAGTAGGCCGACGCTGACGGTTTGATCATTGACGTAAGCCTTAGAGCGGCCATCGGCATTGAGAGTTCGGCGGAGGATGAGTTCGCCATGGGCGTCGATGTCCTGCTTGGCCAAGATGTCAAAGGCAGGATGGTCTTGGGGGAGATCGAAGTCGGCGGTGACCTGGGCTTTTTCCGCTCCCTGACGGACGAGGCGGGACTCGGCGCGTACACCCAGCGCCAAGCCAAGCGCATCGAGCAGAATGGATTTGCCCGCCCCGGTTTCGCCAGTCAGGACGCACAGCCCCGGCTGGAAATCAATGTCCAGCTTTTCGATGAGCACCACATTTCGGATGGACAGGCTACGCAGCATGGCCGGATGGTTCTAGTTCCAAATTTTCCACCAGGAATCTTCGTCTTTTTCTTCTTCTTTCGCGTCGCCAAGGCTTTTGGCTTTCAGGTCGTCCTCGTCCTTGCCGATAATAAAGTCAAGCATCCCTTCTTCTTCCTGACGGGTCCGGCCCTTGACCATTAATTCATAAGAGTCCTGATACCACTCGCTGCCGGGGAAGTTATGGCCGAGAACCGATGCACTTTTCTTGGCTTCGTTGACCATGCCCATGGCCGTATAGGCTTCGACCAGCCGGTGCAAGGCTTCCGGGACATGGGTTGTGGTCTGGTATTCTTCGACGACTTTTTTAAACCGATTAATGGCGGCGATGTATTGACGCCAGCGCATGTAATAGCGACCAATCTCCATTTCCTTGCCCGCCAAATGGTCGTCGGTCAGGTCCAGCTTAACACGCGCATCCTTGGCGTACTTGCTGTTGGGATAGCGGTTGACCACTTCCGAAAGGGCTTCGCGGGCTAGTTCGGTCATTTTCTGGTCGCGGACCACGTCGGAAATCTGCTCATAATAACAAAGAGCGAGGAGGTATTGGGCGTAGGCGGCGTCCCGGTTGCCCGGATGGAGGCGCAGGAAACGCTGAAGGGCGGCGATGGCGTCATCGTATCGTGTAGCTTCGTAGTTGGAATAGGCCGCCATGACCTGAGCCTTAGAGGCCCAAACCGAATAGGGGTGTTGGCGCTCCACTTCGTCGAAGGCCTTTGCCGCTTCCTCGTATTCCTTTTTGTTCAGGTGGTCCTGGGCTTCGTTGTAAAGCTCGGCCACTGGGCGTTCGATATACTCTTCTTCGGTTGATGAGCAGGCCGAGAGAGTGAGGGCCGCGGCGATAAAAAGGGGCAACGCCAAGCGGCGTCCAATCGACTGGCGAAAAAACGAGGGTCCCTGCATGGGCGAGTCTTTCCTTCCCCTAAAACGAAACGGCCGGAAAAATCCAGCATTGAGGATGGGACTATATCACGGGAGGGCAAGCGCCTGGCAATGGAAGAAACAAAAAAAACCGGCTGGTTTTATCCAACCGGTTTTATCCCCTTTCTCGGCCTCTGCCCTCTTCCCGTCAGGCGGCCGCTTCAGTTTTCATTTCGCCGGTCGTTGGCGAGTGAAGATAGCCTTCAGCCGTCATTTGTTCAGGCGAGGCGTAGCTCCAGCAGTCTTTTTCGGCAAACAGCTTACGCAGGAGTTTGTTGTTCATGGCATGGCCCGAACGAACACCGCGGAACTGGCCCATAATCTGCGCGCCAGCGAGGTAAAGGTCGCCGACCGCATCAAGCACTTTATGGCGTACGAACTCGTCTTCGAACCGTAGGCCTTCTTCGTTCATCACGCCATCGGCACTGATGACGATGGCGTTGTCGAGCGATCCGCCCTTGGCCAGTCCGACGGAGCGCATGTATTCCACTTCGTGAAGGAAGCCGAAGGTGCGGGCGCGGGAGATGTCCTGTTTGAAAATACCGTCGGCCAGACCGACTTCCATGTCTTGTTGAGAAATGGCGTGGGTATCGAAATCGATCGACATACCGAGCGAAAAGCCCTGGTCGGGGAGAAGTTCGACGGTTTTGCCGTCTTCATCGAGACGAATCGGCTTTTCAATACGGATAATTCTGCGTTCGGCTTTCTGCTTGCGGATGCCTGCGCATTCGATGAGGAAAACGAAGGGAGCCGCGCTACCGTCCATGATGGGGACTTCGGGGCCGTTGATTTCGATTTCGGCATTGTCGATGCCGCAACCGGCCAAAGCAGCCATCAAATGTTCGATGGTCGAGACGGTGACGCCTTCATCATTACCGATCATGGTGCAGAGTTGCGTGTCGACCACATGGTCCCAGCGGGCGGGGATAATGCCGCCCTTACCGGCGATATCGGTGCGTTTGAAGGAAATCCCGGAATTTTCAGCGGCAGGTTTCAGCGTCATCGAGACTTTTTCACCCGAATGCAGGGCAATCCCGACGCATTTGATCGAGGTCTTTAAGGTACGCTGCCGCATGTTTTTCACGTTTGCCACTCCCCTCGGCGGGATTGTTTAGTAAAATGAAGGCCTTGTTCGCTTCTTTTGACCCGGCTCTCCATGCTTTTTGTTCTAGCAGGGGGGAGTCGAGGCCTCAAATCAAACAATGTTACCGATTGTTACGGAACCCGAAGCAATTCAAAGACTTCCCGATTCGCAGCAGGGAATCTGTGCAGGAACGATTTGGTTTGGGCTGAGGAGGGGAGTGGGAGGCGGGCCGATGCGGCCCAGCCTCCCGGATGTGGATTGGATGTCTTTATTTCCGACGTCCCGAAAGACGCCGAATCATTCGGCTTAGTTGGCCTGACGGCGCAGGAATGCCGGAATGTCGAGCAACTCGTCGTCCGCCTGAGAGGTAATTGGCAATTCGTTGCTGGTAACGCCGCCAAGGGTCGGCTGTTCTTCTTCCTTGGTTGGTTCGTCGGCAGCCAGACCACCTCGGATCACCGAGGGTTCCGGCTTGACGGCGGGCTGAGTGTTTTGCTTGGCGCGACCGGTCCCGGTGACACGCTCAAACAGACTCGGCCCCTTGGGTTTCGCCGGAGCGGGCGCTTCCGCTTTCGGCTCGTCCTGGGCCGGATCGTTGGTCATGTCGGCGGCAGCGAAGGGATCGACCTTTTCAGCCGTCGCCGGTGCGCTGGTCGGTTCGGCGGGAGCGGGCGGAATGAACGGTGGTTCCGTTGTTTTAGCCGCCGGTTCCGGGGCCGGTTCCGCTTTGACCACCGGTTCTTCGATGGCCTCTGGCGCCGGTTCTTCTTCGGCGATTTCCTCTGTCGGGGCGGCCTCTTCCTTGGAGATTTCTTCCTCCACCTCTTCGGTAGCGGCTTCGATCACAGGTTCTTCAACTTCCAGAGGGGCTTCTTCCATCTCGTTGCTGATGACCGGTTCTTCGTCGACAGGGAAAGTTTCTTCACCATCGGCTTCCGGTTCTTGGGCAACCATTGGTGCAGGCTGAGCGACTGGCTCAGGGCGTGTGGCGTCGAGAACTCGAGTCGGAATTGGTCGGGCGATGGCTTCGGCGTCGATACCCGTTGCTACCACAGAAATGCGAACCTTGCCTTCCAGGTTCGGGTCGAAGGTGGTGCCGATAATGATCTGGGCGTTGCCATCGACTTCGTCTCTGATCCGATTGGCTGCTTCGTCGACTTCGAAAAGAGTCATGTCCGGGCCGCCGGTAATGCTGATCAGAACGCCTCTTGCGCCGTTGACCGAGGTATCTTCAAGCAACGGATTGGAGATCGCCACTTCGGCGGCATCCAGTGCGCGTTTTTCGCCTTCTGCCTCGCCGGTGCCCATCATGGCCTTGCCCATCTCACCCATGACGGTGCGGATATCGGCGAAGTCCAGGTTGATAATGCCAGGCTTGACGATCAGGTCGGTGATGCTGCGCACGCCCGAGTAGAGAACGTCGTCAGCCATTTTAAAGGCGTCTGCAAAAGTTGTTTTTTCATTCGCAATCCGGAACAGATTTTGGTTCGGAATGATAATGAGCGTATCCACATATTGCTGCAGTTCTTCGATGCCCTGATCGGCAATGGTCATCCGTTGGCTGCCTTCGAAGTGGAAAGGCTTGGTCACCACGCCGACGGTCAGGATGCCCTGCTCTCGGGCGGTTCGGGCGATGATTGGCGCGGCACCCGTGCCTGTGCCACCGCCCATGCCGGCGGTGATGAACACCATGTTGGAGCCTTTAAGCTCTTCGGTGATTTCCTGGATGCATTCTTCTGCCGCGGCTTCGCCTACTTGAGGCTTGGAGCCCGCGCCGAGGCCTGCCGTGGTGCCGGTGCCCAGTTGCAGGCGGCGGTCGCAGAGGCTTTGTTCCAGAGACTGGTGGTCCGTGTTTGTCACCATGAACTCGACCCCTTCAAGTTGGGATTCGATCATGTTGTTGACGGCGTTGCCACCAGCGCCGCCGATGCCGACGACGGTTATTTTCGGTTTCAGATCAGGCTGATCCTGATCTTCCGGTACTGTGAATTTGATACTCATCTCAATACTCCCCAATCCACATCATAACTGTTTCATCCAATTGACTCATCCCCTGAGGCCTTCTGCCTCAAATTTTTTGTTACCGTTTCCGGTTCCTTCTTCCCCCGCATGTCAATCAGAGGCGGGCCATTCCCTAAGTTTTAAGTTCCTAAAAGTTCTGTCTTATCCAATTGCCCAGTTTGCCCAGTGGGCTATCCGCGATTTTGGCCTGCTCAGCCATCGGCAGCGGGAAATCTGGTTGTTTGTCGAGAGCGAATTTCAAGAGACCGACGCCGGTTGAAAAGGCCCCGCCTCCTGTTGATTCCGCTAATCCTTTAACGCCCGAGGGCCGCCCGAGACGAACCTGTTTGTCGAGCATCAGGCCGACCATTTCGCGCACGCCCGTCAACTGGCTTCCGCCGCCGGTCAGCACCACATGGCGGCCGGTCAGTTTGGCGAAGCCACTGGCCTCAAGGCGCGAGCGGACCAACTCCAGCGTTTCTTCGATGCGTGGACGGATAATGCCGACCAGCATGGAGCGCGGGACTTGGTTGGCCGCGTGGCTCTCCTCCTCGCCGATCATCTGAACCTTGATGACCTCATGATCGTCGTATTGCGACGGCAGGGCACTCCCGAACAGGGTCTTGATCCTTTCGGCATGGTTGACCGAGGTGGAAAGACCCTTGGCAATGTCGTTGGTGACGTGCATGCCGCCGATGCGAATGCTATCCGTGTGAACCAATTGGCCTTCCATAAAGACCGAAATCGTCGTTGTGCCGCCGCCGAGATCGATCAGGGTAACGCCCAGATCCATTTCGTCATCGACCAGACAGCCGAGGCCCGAGGCGTAAGGCGTGACCACTTCGGCATCGACTTTCAGGTGGCAGCGGGAAATGCAGGTTTCCAAAGTGCGGATGGCTGCGGTTCCTGCCGTGACCCGGTGGAGATTGACGCCCAGTCGGTTGCCAAAGATACCGACCGGGTCCTTAACCCCGCCGTTGCCGTCGATGCTGTAGCTGATCGGAATGGCGTGAATGAGCTGGCGATCGGCGGGTTCTTCTTCGTTGAGTGCTTCTGGGTCGAGAACCCGGCGAACGTCGCTTTCGCTGATTTGATGGCCGTCCAGTGCGATTTCGAAATGAATGCGGCGCGACGTGGGATCGCCTGCGTTAAGCGCGACGAAAACGGAATCGACTGTTTCACCGGCCATGTGTTCAGCGGCTTCAACAGCGGCCCGGATGGAAGCCTCGGCGGCGTCCATATCGACGATGATGCCGCTTTTCACGCCATTGGAGAGGCGTTGTCCGATCCCCAGGATTTCCGGCTTGCCGTCGCTGCCCGGCTTGGCGATGAAACAGGTCACCTTGCTTGAGCCGACGTCAAGGGCGGCGACGATGCCGTTTTTCATCCTGATTTTTGAACCGTTCTTACGTTTCATTCTCTTGTCCGCTCTTCTCAAGCGCCTCTCAAGTCCTTGACCGGAATTTTCCGGTCGGGATGGCCTTTACGCCGGACGATCAGCCGGTCCGGTAGGCGCAGGTCGATGGTAGTCAAATCTCTCGCGAGCAAGTCGTGGCTTTTTTGATATTGGACGAGCCGTAGCCAGGCGGCCGCCGTTTCATCTTCAGGTAGGCGAATGTCAACGCCCGTATCCATGACCAAGTTCCAGCGGCGGTTGCCGATCCGGACAGCGGCTTTAACCCGTTTTTGAAGGTCAGGCGCCTCGGAAAGCATGATCAAAAGGTCCGCCGTATGGTTGGGAGCGTCTTCGCCGACAACCAGGGGAAGGTGTTCGAGCCCGGCGATGCCAGCTCCCTCGATTTCTTCGCCGTCCAGATCGATGAGAACCATTTTTCCGCCATGCTGCCAGATGGCCATGGGGCGGCGCTCTTCGATGCGTAGGAAAACCCGGTCGGGCAGACGGCGTTCGATGATTGCTTCGTCAACCCAGGGAAGGCTTTCGATACGCTGTTTGGCGGCCCGAGGGTCAAATGCCAGGATCGGACTGCCGCGCTCCAGTTTCAGTGCTTTGAGGAGGTGGTCGCGATTGGTACGTTGGCGACCGGTAACGAAGACGTCATCGACCACGAAACCGGTTTGACTGGTAAGAGCGATGGCTCGCCACTTGGCCTGTTCAATGGCTTCGGTGACGTACCCCTGGGCCCAGACCCAATAGGCTCCCGCGCCGATGGACAGCACCAGTGATGCCGCTACCGCCCATTTGGCCGAGCGACGCTTCCACAGGGGCAAAGGCGCGCGTCCCGTGGGTTTCTTGCGGGGCGTTGCCTTTTTGGCGGGTGCTTTTTTATCCGCTACGCGTCGCATTGGGCCTGCTCCACCATCCAGGTTGTCAATTCGGCAAATGAAATCCCCACATACTCAGCCTGTTCGGGTGCGAGAGAGGTTGGCGTCATGCCCGGTTGGGTATTGATTTCAAGGATATAAAGTCCGTCGATCCCTTTGCTGTCGTCCCACCGGAAATCGACACGGGAAAGCCCCCGGCAACCGAGAGCGTCATGGGCCTTTTGCGCCATGCCGAGGACCGTTTCTTCTACATCTTTTGGAAGTTCGGCTGGGAGTGTGTGAGCCGAACCGCCCGAGGCGTATTTGGCGTCGTAGTCGTAAAATCCACGGTTGGTCGTGATTTCGGTAATGGTCAGCGGGCGGTCTCCCATGACCGTTACGGTCAGCTCACGGCCGGGGATAAAAGCTTCGACCATGACTTCATCGCCAAGCGCCCAGGCTTCGCCCTCGGCGAGAATCGGTCCGGAATCTTCGGTGACGATATGGATGCCGACGCTTGAGCCTTCATTGTTGGGTTTCACCACGTAGGGGCGGGCCATCACATCGCCACCCAACACTTCGTCACGGGTGGCGATGACATGGTCCGCAACCGGCAGCCCGGCAGCCGACATGACGCTTTTAGCCATGGCTTTGTCCATGGCAACGGCGGAGGCCATAAGGCCCGAATGGGTATAGGGAATGCCCAAAATGTTGAGGAAACCCTGGACACAGCCGTCTTCCCCATAGCGCCCGTGCAGGGCGTTAAATACCACGTCGGGTCGCGGATAGAGGCGAGTCAGCAGGCTCCCCATATCGCGCTGCACGTCGATGGTGGTAACCGAAAATCCGGCTTCTTTTAGGGCGTTCGCTACGGCTGCGCCGCTAACCAGCGACACTTCGCGTTCGGCGGACCAGCCACCCATGAGAACTGCTATTTTTCTGGTCATTCCGCTACCTCCGTGGGGCCGCCATTTTCGGCCACGCCAATGCGGCGAATTTCCCATTTCAGGGTCACGCCCGAGGTTTCAAAAACCCTGCGACGGACCTCTTCGCCCAGCCCTTCGAGGTCGGCAGCTGTTGCGCCGCCAGTATTGATCAGGAAGTTGCAGTGTTTTTCCGAAACCATGGCGCCGCCGCGCTTTAACCCCCGGCATCCGGCCTTGTCGATCAACTCCCAGGCCTTGTGACCCTCAGGGTTGGCGAAAGTGCTGCCGCCCGTCGGGGTGCGCACCGGCTGGCTTTCTTCGCGGTAAGATTTAATCTCGGCCATGCGGGCGGCGATGGTGTTGGCGTTGCCCGGTTTGGCCTGGAGCCGCACTTCGGTGAAAATCCAGTCTTCGGGTACGTCGGAATGACGATAGGAAAAACCAAGCTCATCATTGGTCAGGCCATGCAGATTGCCCTGCAAGTCGACGGCCATGGCGTTGAGCGTGACGTCTTTCATCTCGTGACCGTAAGCACCTGCATTCATTCTTAACGCGCCGCCGATGGTGCCGGGAATGCCGCTTAAGAATTCAAGGCCGGTCAAATTGGCTTCTGCGGCATGACGCGAAACCAAAATATCCAGCGCCCCCGATCCGGCGCGGATGATGTCGTTTTCTGTTTCGATCTTGGCGAAGCCCTTGCCGAGTCTGATAACGACACCGGGAATGCCGCCGTCGCGGACCAGAAGGTTTGAGCCGACACCAATTACGGTGACGGGAACGTCTTCGGGTTTGTTGAGCAGGAAGTGGGTCAAATCTTCTGCGTCGGCCGGGCGGAAAACCACTTCTGCGGGGCCGCCCACTTTAAACCAGGTGTATTTCGCCAATTGCACGTTGGCCGAATAGCTTCCGCGCACCTTGGGCAGGCGGTTGATTAGGTGTCCGGGGTACAACAAGGCAGCCATCATCATCTTTCCGTCTATCCCTTGTCAGTCTCGTCGGTCGCGCCGTCGCCATAGCGCATCCGGGCCAGTTCGTTGGGCAGTTCATTCGCCCAGGCCGTCACGTCTCCCGCGCCCAGGCAGACGACGATGTCGCCGGGACGGGCCAAATCGTTGACGATTTCGCATAGGTCTTTTGGGTCGTTCAGCGGCATGACCGTGCGGTGTCCATGGGAACGGATGCCCTCGACCAATGCCATTTTGTCAATGCCTTCGATGGGTTGCTCACCCGCTGCGTAAACGTCGGCGACCAGTACGGAATCGGCGTCGTTGAAGCAGGTGCAGAAATCTTCAAACAGATCCTTGAGGCGGGAATATCGATGCGGTTGAACGACTGCGATCACTTTGCTGCGGGCGGCCGAGCGGGCGGCGTTCAATACTGCGCCAATTTCCACAGGATGGTGGCCGTAGTCGTCAATGACCGTGATACCGTCAACCTCTCCGGTTTTGGTGAAGCGCCGCTTGACGCCCTCGAAATCGGCGAAGGCCCGCCGGATCACCTGGTCGTCGAGGCCCATTTCCTGAGCGACGGCAACGGCGGCCAATGCATTGGCCACGTTGTGGGTGCCCAGCATGGGAAGCTTCAGCCCCTCAAGGGTTCTGTTGGTGCCTTGGATACGGTTGGTGATCACCACATCGAACTGGCTGCCGTCGGGGTTGCTTTCAAGATTGATGGCGCGGATGTCGGCCTGTGGGCTGAAGCCGTAGGTGACGATTTTGCGGTCCGCCACACGGGGGATCATCGCCTGGACCTCGGGGTGATCAATACAAAGGGCGGCAAAGCCATAGAACGGAATATTCTCGATGAAGGTATCGAAGGCTTTGCGCAGTTCATCGAAGGAGCCGTAATAATCTAGGTGTTCCGGATCCATGTTGGTGACGATGCCGATGACGGCGGGTAGCTTGATAAAGGTGCCGTCGGACTCATCGGCTTCGACAACCATCCAGTCGGAAGCGCCGAGGCGGGCGTTGGTGCCGTAGGCATTGATGATGCCGCCGTTGATCACCGTCGGGTCGAGTTCGGCGGCGTCGAGCAGAGAAGCGACCAGGGATGTGGTGGTGGTTTTGCCGTGGGTGCCGCCGACGGCGATGGACCACTTGAGTCGCATCAGTTCGGCCAGCATTTCGGCCCGGCGAACTACCGGTATTAGGTTCTTGCGGGCCTCAACCACTTCTGGATTGTCTTTTTTCACCGCAGTTGAAATGACAACGACGCGGGCGTCGCCAAGGTTTTCTTCCTTGTGGCCGACGGAAACTTTGATGCCCAGTTTTTTCAGTCGCTTGACGTTGGCGTTATTGGCCATGTCGCTGCCCTGGACTTCATAGCCGAGGTTGTGAAGCACTTCGGCGATGCCGCTCATGCCGATCCCGCCGATGCCGACGAAATGAATGATACCGATGTCTAAGGGAAGCGCTCTCATGCGGCTGCCCTCCCATTTTCGTTGTTTCCATTTCCGTTGGGCAGAAGCGCCATTACCATATCGGCCAGGCGAGCCGCCGCATCGGACCGGCCGACACGGATGGCGCCCGCAGCCGCCTTTTCCAGGGTTTGCGGAAGGCCGAAGAGAGATTGAATTCTTTCAGCCAGGGTTTCGGGGGTCATCGAGTCTTCGGGCATCAGCCAGCCGCCGCCCGCTTCGTCCATGGCGTGGGCGTTATAGCTTTGGTGGTCATCTGCGGCGTAGGGGTAAGGCACGAGAATCGCCGGGCGACCGACGGCGGTCAGTTCGGCAACCGTTGAAGCCCCTGAACGGGCGATAACCAGATGAGCATCGACCAAACGCCGGGGGACGTCCTCAAAGAAAGTTTTCAACTCACTCTCGACGGCTAGACCGGCATAACGGGCCTTAGCGGCTTCCAAATCTTCAGGACGGCATTGTTGAGAAATATGGATGCGCTGTTGCAGGTCTTCGGGAAGCTTGGCGAGCGATGTGGGCACCGCTTCGCTGAAGATATGGGCTCCTTGCGACCCGCCGAGCACCAGAATGTTGAGGGGCGAGCCTTCACTAATGGCGGGATAGGGCGCCCCGCGGACGGCAGCGACGCCAGGCCGGACCGGCATGCCCGTATGGACGATTTTGTCGTTCGCCGCTTCGGGAATGCCGCGCACTTTGTCGAAGGACGTGGCGATGCGATCTACCCTTCCGGCCATCAATCTGTTGGCGCGACCCAGTAAGGCGTTTTGTTCGTGGATAGCGGTTTTCAGTCCGCTCCAAGTGGCGGCCATCATGGTCGGCACCGAAGCGTAGCCACCAAACCCGACGACACAGGCCGGTTTGAGCCGTGCGAGCAGGCTTCGTGCCTGAAGCGTTCCGACACCCAAATTCAACACGCTCTTGGCCCGACCGATCACGCCTTGGCCTGCGATGCCTCCGGCGCGGATGTTATGGGTTTCGACCTCGCTCAAGGTTCCTTTGTAGGCCGCCCCCCGGCTGTCGGTGATCAGCGCTAAGCGGCACCCCCGTTGTTTCAACTCTTCGGCCAAAGCTTCGGCGGGGAACATGTGGCCGCCAGTGCCGCCGGTGGTCAGGACGATGAGAGGTTTGTCGCTCATCGCACACCTCCCGGCCGATATCTGGTGAGGGCGAGAACCATACCCATACCAATGGAAAGGGCGAGGACCGAGGAACCGCCGTAGGAGATGAACGGCAGGGTCATGCCCTTGGTCGGGATCAGGTGTAGGGTCGAAGCCATATTGATGATGGCCTGAAGACCGAACTGCACCAGCAGACCGGTGACTGCAATGAGGATGAACAGGTCGGTTTCGCGGAACATACGAACGAAGCCGCGCAACACGATGAAGGCGAAAATGCCGACGATGAAGAGGCAGAGAAAGACGCCGAACTCCTCGGCTGCCACGGCGAAAATAAAATCGGCATGGGCATCCGGCAGATAGGCCTTGACCTGCCCTTCGCCCGGCCCGGTGCCGAGCCAGCCGCCGTTCATAAAGGCTTCCATGGAGCGCGATACCTGATAGGAATCGCCGGAAGCCGGATCAAAAAACCGGTCGATACGCGATTGGATATGATCGAAGGTGAAGTAAGCGCCAACGCCGCAACCGATGAACAGCAGGCCTAAAAGGACGATCCAGAGCATCGGCAGCCCGGCGAGGAAAAACTGCACCGCCCAGACCACAGAGACTACGATGGTCATGCCGAAATCGGGTTGCAGCATCAATAGACCGGCAATCAGCAAAAAGAGTCCGGTGGCGATGGCTGCGCCAGGGAAGTGGGGCGACATGCGGCCCTCGGTAAACATCCAGGCGGCAACCACGGTGAATGAGCATTTGAGGAATTCGGAGGGCTGCAAGGTAAAGCCTCCCAGCTTGATCCAGCGGGCGGCTCCTTTGACCTCATGTCCGATTAGTAGGGTCGATACGGTCAACAGCAGGAACAGACCGAACAGAATGACGGCGGCCCGGCGGACAGCCAAAGGCGAGGCCAGGGAGACCAAAAGCATGGTGACGACCGCGACGCTAAGGAAAACGAACTGACGGGCGGCAAAATGGAAAGTGTCGTAGCCGAGCCTTTCGGCCACCGGTGGCGTCGCCGCGAGGGATAGAATGGCGCCAAGGGCGACCAGAATGATCAGGGCCGCCAGGGTCCAACGATCGACCGTCCACCACCAGCGCCCTACGAGGCTTGTATCGGTGCGGGTGAATGTACTCATGACGCCCCTCCCGCCAAAACCGCTTGGCGTTCGCCCGGCAGAGCGGCGACGATGTTTTTGAAGGCCTCGCCGCGCAGTTCGAAATTGGCGAATTGGTCGAAAGAGGCACAGGCGGGCGAAAGCAATACGACGCCGCCGGTTCCGTCTGTCAGGGCCCTTTCTCGGGCTTGGTTTACGGCAGTTTCGAGATCGCCGGAGTGCGTGTTGGCGACCCGGCCTTCAAGCGTGACGGCGAATGCTTCGGCGGCCTCACCGATGAGATAGGCATGACGCACGGAGGCCAGGGTTTCCCCCAGCCCTTCGATGCCGCCGTCCTTGGCCCGACCACCGGCGATCCAGTAAATATTGGCATAGCTGGTGAGGGCCCGTGCTGCGGCTTCGGCGTTGGTCGCCTTTGAATCGTTGATATAGGAGATGCCATCGATCACGGCGACCAGTTCCTGACGATGGGCGAGGCCGGGGAAGGTCGTCATAGCGCCGATGGCGTCGTCTTTGCCGAGCCCAAGGCTGCGCACCGAAGCGTAGGCGGCGGCTGCGTTCTGGTGATTGTGCCGACCGGTCAGTGTTGCGACGGTGGTGAGGTCGAGAACAGCCTCCTCTTTCCCCTCTAAATCGTCGATCAATTGGCCATCAAGTGCGTAGACGCCGCCAGGAACGGCTTGGTGACCGGAAATGGGAACGACCCTGTGCTTGTTGTCGGATTTCAACTCGTCGTAGACCGAATGGCAGAAGGCGTCGTCCATGCCGATGACGGCGGTCCGGTTTTCCTTGCCACCGTCGAAAATGCGGCGTTTCGCCTTGAGGTAGCCGACCATGCCGCCGTGACGGTCCAAGTGGTCGGGGGTGACGTTCAGCAAAACGGCCACGTCCAAATCCAGGTCATGACTCAGGTCGAGCTGGTAGGAAGACAGCTCCAGCACGTAGATGCCGTCGTCTTCCAACGGTTTGAACGTCAAAACCGGCTGGCCCAGATTGCCTCCCACCTCGGCAGTTTTGCCGGAGGCTTGAAGGATATGGCCGATCAGGGCGGTGGTGGTCGATTTGCCGTTGGTCCCGGTAATCCCAACTTTAGGAGTCGAACGCTGGGCTCTTGCCAACAGCTCCACGTCGCCGATGATTTCCACGTTGTGAGCTTCGGCCATGCCGACGGTCCAGTGGGGCAGGGGGTGGGTCAACGGCACCCCGGGGCTCAAGACCAGAGCGTCAATGGCGCTCCAGTCGGCCAGGGTCAAGTCGGCCAGCGGTGCGCCCGCTCGTGATGCTTTTAGGCGGTTCTCGTCACTGTCGTCCCAGGCAAGGACTTTTGCTCCGGCTTTCTTTAAGGCTTTGACGCTGGCGAGACCCGATGCGCCAAGCCCGAAAACGGCGAAGGTTTTGTCTTTAAAGGGTTTCAAGTCGATCATCGCGTCACCTCAACTTCAGCGTCGCCAGCCCGGCGAGCGCCAGGATGGAAGCGATGATCCAGAACCGGATGACGATGGTCGGCTCCGCCCAGCCCTTCTTTTCGAAGTGATGGTGGAGCGGAGCCATGGCGAAGACCCGTTTGCCGGTCAGTTTGAAGGAGGCGACCTGAACGATCACCGACACGGTTTCGAGAACGAACAACCCGCCAACGATGGCGAGGACGATTTCGTGCTTGGTGACCACGCTGATGGCCCCGAGCGCCCCGCCCAGCGCCAGCGAACCGGTATCGCCCATGAAGACCATGGCGGGCGGTGCGTTGAACCAGAGGAAACCCAGTCCCGCGCCGATCAGTGCGCCGCAGAACACGGCCAGTTCACCGGTGCCGGGCACATGATGGATCTGTAGGTATCCGGCGAAGACGGCGTTGCCGGTCAGGTAAGCGATGATGGCGAAAACCCCGGCGGCGATCATCACCGGCACGATGGCCAGCCCGTCCAGACCATCGGTCAGGTTTACCGAATTAGAAGCGCCGACCATGACGAAAGCGGCCAAGGCAATGAACATCCAGCCGAGATCGACCAGCAGACCCTTGAAGAAAGGAAAGGCCAGGTGGGTTTCCATGCCTGCAGGCATCAGCTTGGTGGCCCAATAGCTGGCCAGGACGGCAATGCCGATCTGGCCCAAAAGTTTCAGTTTTCCGGGCAGACCACCGGTCGTCCGCTTGGTCACCTTCAGGTAGTCGTCGAAGAATCCGATCAGCCCGTAGCCGCCTGTGACCAAGAGGGTGATCCAGACGTAGCCGTTGCTAAGATCGGCCCAGAGAAGGGTTGAAATGAACAGGCCGAGCAGAATGAGCAGTCCACCCATGGTCGGCGTGCCCTGCTTGGTGATGATGTGGCTTTCGGGGCCGTCGTCGCGGATCGGTTGGCCTTCTCCCTGACGATTTTTCAGCCAGTTGATGACTGCCGGGCCGAAGACGAAGGCGACGATCAGCGCGGTGATCACCGCGCCGCCCGTGCGGAAGGTGAGGTAGCGGAAAATATTGAAGACGGGGATCTGGTCAGCCAGAGGGTGAAGCATATAAAGCATGGGTTACCCTCCGCTCACGGCTAGACTGGGAGCCGTTTCTATGGATTTTAGCGCCTCGACGACCGAGCCCATCCGGCTGCCCGCCGAGCCCTTGACCATCACCACGTCGCCCGCTCGCAGATGAGTGAGCACCATGGGGATCAAACGTTCCGATGTGCTTTCATGGCCACCACGCATGGTGGGGGGCAGGGCATCCCGCAGGTGGGCCATGCCACGCCCTGCGGTAAATACCAGATCGGTTCCCGCTGCTTCCAATGGTCGGGCCAGTTCGGCGTGATAGTCGGCGTAGGCCGCGCCCAGTTCGAGCATATCGCCAAGTACCGCAATGCGCCGTCCACCTTCTTGTGGTTCGGTTGTTCCGAGCACCTCTAAGGCGGCCCGCATGGAGGCCGGGCTGGCGTTGTAGCTTTCATCGATCAGAATAAAGCTGCTGCCGCCGGGGACGTCGATGATGTGCCGTTCGCCGCGGCCTTTGACCGGCTGGGTTTGGGCCAGCATGGTGGCCGCTTTTTCAATATCCAGGTTAAGGGCCGAAACGGCGGCCAAAACAGCGAGGCTGTTGATCGCCCAATGACTGCCGGGCAAGGAAATGCGGTAGGAAAGTTCTTTGCCTGCAATGGATGCGATGATGTTGGAGCCTTCAGCATCGGCAGTTGTCTTCAGTAGCCGGACGTCGGCTTGATCGGATGCGCCGAAGGAAAGAGTCTTGCCGACACCGGCATTCCTTGCCGCCTCATTCAAGCGGTCGAAGTGGCGGTTGTCTCGGTTGAGGATAGCGGTGCCTGCTTTATCCATGCCGGAGAAGATTTCCGCCTTGGCGTCGGCAATGGCCTCTTCGCTCTCAAAATTGCCGACATGAACCGCTTCCACCGTGGTGATGATCGCCACATGAGGATGGCTGATTTGGGAAAGCGGGATCAGTTCGCCCGGATGGTTCATGCCCATTTCGAAGACGCCAAAGTCCGTTTCGGCGGCCATGCGGGCGAGAGACAGCGGCAGGCCCAGATGGTTGTTGAGATTGCCTTCGGTTGCCGCGCAACGGCCCATGCCGCTCAGTACGAAACGGAGGACTTCCTTGACTCCGGTTTTACCGACGCTGCCGGTTACGCCAACAATCTTGGCTTTTGCGCGTTCGCGGGCCGCTACACCGAGACCCGTCAGCGCTTTCTCTGCATTTTCGACAATCAAAAGCGGTGCGGTGGGCGAGACGTCCTCCGGCCGGGACTCGACCAGTGCAGCACTTGCCCCCGCTTTCAGCGCCTGGGAGACGAATTTATGACCGTCGAAGTTGGGGCCGAGCAGTGCGACGAATAGATCGCCCTCGTTGACTTGGCGGCTGTCGATGGAAATGCCCGTTGCGGTCCAGGCCGAGTTGGTCCGTCCGCCGGTCGCCTGGGTGGCGGCTTCGGCGGTCCAGAGAACCTCGTTATTGACGGCCTTACCGGTCATTCGTGTCATTCTCCATCGCTTGTTGTTTGACGCGCACGGCATCCCTATCGGAGAACGGCAAAACCGTATCTCCGATGATCTGTCCCCTTTCGTGTCCCTTACCTGCGACAAGCAGGATGTCGCCGGAGCGGAGGTCGTCCATACCTCGCGCGATGGCTTCGGCCCGGTCTCCAATCTCCTGGGCAGCCGGGCAGCCGGTAAGAATAGCCTTGCGGATCGTGTTGGCGTTCTCACCGCGGGGATTATCGTCTGTGACGATCGTGGCATCAGAAAGGCGGGCTGCAACAGCGCCCATTTGTGAACGTTTGCCACGATCTCGGTCGCCGCCGCAGCCGAACACCACGGAAAGTTTTCCCGCAGTATGAGGGCGCAGCGCCTTGAGCGCCGTTTCAAGGGCGTCTGGCGTATGGGCGTAGTCGACGATCACCGCTGCGCCGTTTTTCAGCGTAGCGACGCATTCCATGCGACCCGGTGCGCCTTTGAGCAGCTTAAGGGCGGTAACCGCTTTGTCCCGGTTGGTTTCTTGACAAAGAGCGAGACCGAGTGCGCAGAGGGCGTTCATTGCCTGGAACTCACCGATCAGCGGTAAATGAATTTGATGCGTTTCGCCTAGAACTTGCAAAGTGAGGTCTTGTCCGCCAAGCATCGGTTTGTTGTCGATGAGATGAATATCAGTGCCGTTCTTCCCGTAGGCGAGGACTTGGTGGCCACGGTTTTGGCAAAGCCTATTCAATTGATTGAATTCGGGTGCATCGGCATTGAGGACGGCGCACCCTCCTTCGGACAGGAGTTCGCTAAACAGCCGGGTCTTGGCTTCAAAGTAGGCGGCCATGTCGCCATGGTAGTCGAGATGATCGCGGGAAAGATTGGTGAAGCCTGCGGCCATCAGCTTGACCCCGTCGAGACGGTATTGGTCGAGTCCGTGGCTAGAGGCCTCCATGGCGAGGTGATCGACACCCGCTTCGTCGAGTTGCTTCAACGTCTGGTGCAGAACGACCGGATCGGGAGTGGTGAGTCCACCTTCGATATTAACACCCGGAGCCGTGACGCCAAGCGTGCCCATGCTGGCAGCATTGTGGCCGATGACGGTCCAAATCTGACGCAGGAAGGCAGCGACCGAGGTTTTGCCATTGGTGCCGGTGACGGCGGCGATGCAATCGGGTTGAGGAGCGTAGAAACGCGCCGCCAAAGTAGCAAACAGGCGGCGGGGGTTGGCGCTTTCAAGACTCGGTGCGGCGACTGGGCCGCTGCCCTTGGGAAGCAGCAGAACGCCAGCGCCTTTTTCGATGGCCTGAGAAATGAAGTCGCGGCCATCGGCTTTTGCGCCGGGCAGGGCGGCAAACAGGAAGCCGGGTTCGACAGCGCGCGAATCGGCTGTCAAACCCGTTACTTCCATTTCCCCGATGGTCCCCGTTCTTTGCACGTCGTCTTCAACTCCTTTAATCAATTGCTCCAGCCGCATGGGCGCTGCTCCTAACGCCGCATGGCGGTTTGAATGAACAGCGGGTCGCCCGGCTGGGGCAGAGGTTCTTCGGTTGTCGGCGCAATGCCCATTAGAGGGGCCATGCGCCGCACCACCCGGCCGACCACTGGTGCGCCGACCCAGCCGCCGGTCGCATAGCCGTAGGTCCCCGAGTGGCCTTTCGGTTCGTCAAGGGCTGCGAAAATCAAATATTTCGGATCATTGGTTGGGAACACGCCGACAAAGGAAGAATAGAGCGCTTCTCTTTCGTAGCTTCCCTGAACCTGCTTTTCCGCCGTGCCGGTTTTGCCGCCGACCATGTAGCCTGCCGCTTCGGCTTTCCTTCCGGTGCCGTCGCGCACGACGAGGCGCATCATTTCACGCATCTGGCGCGATGTGCGGGCGGTGAACACCTGCTCCCCGGGCACGAAAACGCCTTCTTCCTTTTTAAGGAAGGTGGCAGGACGCATGACTCCGCCGTTGACGATGGTCGAAATAGCGGTCGCCAACTGCAAGGGGCTTACTGCAATCCCGTGACCGTAGGAGATGGTCATTGTGTTGATTTCACGCCAGGTAGCGGGGGTCAACGGGGCTGCGATTTCCGGGATTTCGGCGCTCGGACGGTCCAGCAGCCCGAGTTGGCGGAGATATTTTTTCTGAACTTCCGTTCCCACATCGACGGCCATCTTGGCGGCCCCGATATTGGAGGAATAAACGAGAATTTCAGGGACCGAAAGCCACCGTTTCTGCGGGTGGAAATCGCGTATGCGGAAACGAGCGACCTTGATCGGGCTGCGGGCGTCATAACGGCTGGTCAGGCTGACGGTGCCGTTATCGAGCGCCATGGCCGCGGTGATCAGTTTGAACGTTGAGCCCATTTCATGAACGTCGGCCGTGACTCGGTTGCGCTGGGCGTCTTTGTCGTCAGCGCTGGGAGCATTGGGGTCGAAGTCGGGTAGAGAAACCTGCGCGAGAACTTCGCCCGTATTGACGTCCATGATGAGGCCCGCGCCGCCGATGGCTTTGAACTCGTCATAGGCCTTGACCAGTTCTTCGCGGAGCAATTCCTGCAGCCGGATGTCGATAGACAGCCTGAGAGGTTGGGTGGCGCTTTGAAGTTGTTTGTCGAAAGATTTTTCGATCCCGGCAATGCCGTTTCCGTCCACATCGGTCAAACCCAGGATATGGGCGGCCAGACCGCCGTGGGGATAGACGCGGGTATCCTGGCGTTCGAAGTGGAGGGCGGGAATGCCGAGCTTGTTGACTTCGTATTGCTGCTTGGGGGGCAGGTTGCGGTGTAGATAGACGAAGGCGCGGTCGGATTTAAGGCGTTGGGCTGTGGTTTCCTGGTCGAGGTCAGGCAGAACGGTCGCCAGCTTGGCGGCTGTCTTTTCGGCAGACTCGCCTGTTTGTTTGAAGGCGCGGGCATTTACATGGAGCGATACGGTGGGCAGGCTGGTTGCAAGCAGGTTGCCGTTGCGGTCGAGAATGCCAGCGCGAGCGGCAATATGCTCTACCGGGGGTGGCGTGCGGGCCAGACGCGGTTCGCCTCCCTCCTTCAAGACGCTGACATCGATAACACGGCCCATGAGGACCGCGAAAATCAAGGTGAAAACCACTCCGGTGACGACCAACCGGTGGCGACCGGTTTCGAGGGCGGCCTTGCGGGTGCCGTCAAGCTCAACCTTGCGGGCCCCAGCGCTTGGTGGGATGCGCGGTGTTGTTTGGGTCATGGTTGGCGCCCTCCGGTGCTGGTGGGCAAAGCGTTGGGGTCTACCGTCTCGTCACGGCGGGGCAGGTCGGAAAACGACCCCAACTGCTCAGGCCCCATGGGCGTGAGGCCGAGGTATTCGCTGGCAAGGCGTTTGAGCCGTGCAGGTTCATTGAGATGCGCCCATTCGGCTTTGAGAACGTGGATGGCTTCCTGATGATCCACGATGCTGCGGTTGACCCGGTTCAATTCGCTTTCAAGATCTATGACTTCGTATTTCACCTTGAAGAGCAAAACACCCAAGGCCGCAGCGGTAAGAAACAGGGCGAGTGTGAGGCGTTTCATCAGGCGGCCTCCCTCGGTTGCCATACGGGGGCGTCGGTGCGCTCGGCGGCGCGCAGGCGGGCCGAGCGGGCTCGCGGATTGTTGCGCGCTTCCTGGTCGCTGGGACCGACCGGCTTGCGGGTGATCAGCCGGAAACTGGGTTGGCGTATGTCGGCAGGCGCTTCGCCGGGTAGGCGACGCGAGGGGGCGCCTGCTTTGCCGCTGCGTTCTTTGAAAAAGTTTTTGACGATCCGGTCTTCCAGTGAGTGAAAGCTGACCACCACAAGACGTCCGCCGGGTTCAAGCAATTCTTCTGCGGCTTGCAGGCCACGCTCCAACTCGCCCAATTCGTCGTTGACGTAAATACGCAGGGCCTGGAAGGTGCGGGTTGCGGGGTCGATGGCGGCTTTGCCATCTTTTCTGCGTGGACTGCGAACGACGGAGCGGACTAGATCGGCCAACTGTGCGGTGCGGGTGATTGGAGCGTCGTTGCGGGCGTTGATGATGGTCCGGGCGACGGCGCGGGAGGCGCGCTCTTCGCCGTATTTATAGATGATGTCGGCCAGCTCTTTCTCGTCTAGCTGGTTAACCACATCGGCGGCCGTTTTGCCGCTGCGGCCCATGCGCATGTCGAGCGGGCCGTCTTCCTTGAACGAAAAACCCCGATCAGCTTGGTCGAGCTGCACGGAAGAGACGCCGATATCAAGCATCACCCCGGTAACCCGGTTGATGCCGTGGGCGGCGAGCAAATCGGCCATGTCGCCGAAACAGCCAGCGAGAAAGCGGAAGCGGTTGGGATAGGCGCTTTCCAGGGTTTGGGCGTGGGTTTGGGCGTCGGGGTCGCGGTCAATGGCCCAGACCAGGCAGTCGGCGCTGTCGAGAGCGGCGCGGGTGTAGCCCCCCCGACCAAAGGTGCCGTCGACATAAATGCCCGAGTTTTGCGGGTGGAGCGCGTCCATGACTTCGGACAGGAGGACGGGAATATGAGGGGCGTTCGGTGTTTGGGTCGCTGCCATCAGAATCCGCCTCCGGGCCCCAAGGTCAATCCGTTCTCGATGACCTGTCGAACAGCCTCTTCTTGGGCTTTCTGAGCGGCGGCGGGTTCCCAGATTTGGAAGGTGTCGGCTTGGCCGACGAAGGTGGCGCGGCCGGAAATTCCGGCGAACTCTGCAAAGTCGCGGGGCATGACCAAACGCCCCATATCGTCCATGCGGACCGGTCGGGCGCGACCGAAGATGGCGGTGGTCAAGGCTCGGCGTTCAGATGAAAATTCGCGGTGATCTTTGAGGCCTTGCTTAATCTCCTCCATCCACTCCACCGTGCCGGCCTCAATGGCCTTACAGGTGAACGAAGGGAAGAGGAAAAGCTGATTGGCGCGCTGACCTTCCAGTTCCGCACGGAATGGCGCAGGGACGGAGACCCGCCCCTTGCTATCAACCTTATTCTCGAATGTGCCCGCGAAGAGTGCCATGTGCCCCCTGCGTACCCCGTGCGCTCCAACAAAAAAGTCTTTTCGGACCCAACCCGCGATCCCGTCGGTAAATGCAGATGCAGATCCCAGGCACTGCGCCTACTTTACCGTATTGGGATAATATGGAATACCATGGGATATCATGGGGGTCAATGGGAAACGCCTAAAAGCAGGGCCTTTTGACCATCTTTTTTATCCCTCATAAGGGGTAAATAAATCATTGATTTATAATGATAAAAACTGATGATGTGCCGTATCCCGTCGAGAGGCCTAAGCGCCCAAGAAAAGGACCATCTTTGATGTTCGTTTTTTGTTCTTTTTTGGTTTGGAAGAAGCCCTTTTTAGAGCGCCCCTAAGAGCGAATCGGCAGTTTTCCTGACTTTTAGGTTTTCGCAAAGAAGGATGAAGTGCTGCGCCCCATGAAATCCCATCTGGTGAAACGAGAGGGTGGGATATTGCCTACAGACGGTTGTATTTCTTCAGGAAGGCTTGGTGCTCTATCTGCATGGTTCGGTAATGGTATATGCCGTGGAGGCCAAAAACGATTATACCGACTGGGGCTATGGAGATGGGGATTAACCAGGCAAGATCGAGAGACCAGCGAGTGATATGGCTGAAAGCGATAAGCAAGAGGATGCCGAGGGCCAGGCCGATGGCTGTGGCTACAGCGCTTTGAACCAGCTTCTTTTTGATATAGGTGGTCTCGGTTTTGGCATGAAGCAACCGCAAATTATCGTCTCTGATCGGTCCGTTCACGCTGTTTTTCCACCCTTGACTAAATAGTGTCAGATGGCCTGTAAGCCGGGTTCTGTCCCCGTCTGCCCAAGGGCAGACGATAGATGGCCATTCATCTGGGACGCCCGTTGCCGGACGCCTCGCGCGACACACCCGGACGGCAGCTCGGAAACCCGCCTTCCGGCCCGTATCCTAAAAAGGACGTGGCCGGGTCGCCGTCCCTACTCGGTCTTGCTCCCGGTGGGGTTTACCATGCCGCCCCTGTCGCCAGGGGCGCGGTGCGCTCTTACCGCACCCTTTCACCCTTACCCGCTTCCGCCAGAGGCGTTGTTGGGCGGTTTGCTTTCTGTGGCACTTTCCCTGGGGTCGCCCCCGCCGGACGTTATCCGGCACCGTGTTTCCGTGGAGCCCGGACTTTCCTCCCCCGTCTTGCAAGCAAAACAAAGGCGGCCATCCGACCATCTGACACCGTTACAAAATCGGATGATTTAAAACGCGCGTCAAGCTCTATCGCTTGTTGCTAGCTTGCTTTTGATTGGACCAATTAGTGATCTCAATACCGTTCTCGGAAAATGATTTAGAGCCACATGCACGATCCCCAGTTTTTTCATTTATGTAGAAATTATCAGTATATCCTCGCGCCGTATATGAAGCCTTGATCCAGTAGTTCGGTCCATATTGGATTGAATTAATCCAAACATCGGAAGTGTCTTTCTTAATTTGGGCTGAACCGCGTTGGCGCACAATAATACAGCTTTTGGAAAGTATATTTGCAATCTGCTTGGCTTCCGGTGTTTGTAACCCTCCGGTAGTTTGGCATCCTGAAATTAATGTGGCACCAGTCAGTATAACGGCTGCTACAAGAAAATGTTTTTCCACTGGATTTCCCCTCTCTCTCAAACCGGCCCCTAAAGAGGGTTGTTTGCATTGACGAACCACTATAAAGAGTTATTGTGTTCGAGGGGGGGGAGGAGCCTCAAGGGTTGTAGGTGGGAGGAAACAAGGGCTTTGGCCCTAATTTTTGCCGTCTTCCTCGTCCATGGAGAAGTCCGCCATCGGTGGCGCGCCGTTATAAATCTTGTAGCGACGGTTTTGTTCGTATGCATCCCGCTCGGTGATGTAGGGGTCGACCGAAGTGCGGGACATGGCCTCAATGGAATCTTTGTTTTCGGCGTAGGCAATGCTCTTCTGGACCGTTGTCGCGGCGGAAAGAGGATTGACGAAAAAGTTTATTACGTCGCCCGTGGCGTCTCGCATGTTGCTGGGGCCGAGGATCGGCAGGACAATATGGGCGCCGCCGCCCGCCCCGCCTTTGCCTGCCGCTTGTCCGAGATCTTCCACTCGAGCCACTACGCCCATTTCCGTTGCTTCGTCGTTGATGCCGCCCAAGCCGACGGTCGTATTGATCATAAAGCGCTCCAGCGCCGCCCCGGCGTTTTCTTCATCACCCTGCAAAGCGCTGCTTATGGCGGTCAAGGGTTCGGTCAGGTTGTTGGTGACGTTGGAGATAGACTCTTGCATGGGAGGCGGGGTGAGTTTGGTATAGGCCTCGGCGATAGGATTAAGCAAAAGTGTTCTTGCCGCCCGGTTAAAGCCCGAAGTGATGCGGTTGAGCCCTTCTAAGGGGTCTGGTGTTTCCTGATCGACGCCTGTTTCATCGGCCGGGTCTTCAGCCAAAACGGGTGTGCTAGCTAAGCCCAAAGCCACGACCATGGTCAAAGCCAAGCCTTTTCCACTTAAGACAAATATTCTGTTTTTCATGTTTTTCGAAGCCTCAATCCCTGGACGACGTTGCGTCAACGAGGCGAAAATCCTACCTGTAACACGCCCTCAAGTCTACGCTTCGTTGTCTTGGCTCAAAGCTTCTGATATTGACGGCGGACTGGAACCTCTTCAAGGAGAGCTATTGATGAGCGATCAAACGCCATTGCGCTACCGGTTGTTGACAGGTCCTGACGATAAGAGTTTTTGCCAGAGAATTTCCGATGCGCTCGATCAGGGGTATAAGCTTTACGGCTCACCTTCGATGACCTTTAACGGGGAAAGAGTGATTGTCGCTCAGGCTGTCGTTTTGCCTAATGCGGACGCCGATTAAAGCATCTTGATCAAAGAACCGAGACGGCCTGCCGTGTCGGCGTCAATGAGTCCATCAACACGCTCCGGTCTGAAATGGCGCTGGAAGGCGGCGACCACCTCACGGGTTTGCTTGTCCGGCTCGGCGGTGATTTCGATATTGTAGCCGACTTGGGCTAGCCGCTGTTGAACCGTTTTAACGTCCCTCGGTTCGCCAAGCCGTTTGCCTGGCCAAAGACCGATGCCGTCACGCGCCAAGGCGGGCCAGTTGAAAAATTCGCCAGGATCTTTCTTGCGGCCGGGTGCGACGTCGGAATGGCCGACCACGTTGCGCGCTTCGATGGGATGGCGACGCAAAATATCGAGTACCAAAATGGTCAGGGTTTCCATCTGCGGGTCGGGAAAGTCGTGATAGCCGTTGCCGTGTCCTGGGTTGACCAATTCGATGCCGATGGAGCGGCTGTTGACATCGTCAATGCCCCGCCAGGAAGAGACGCCCGCGTGCCAGGCACGTTTGCTTTCCTCTACCAGTTTGGTTACAGCCCCATTCTCGTCGATCATATAGTGGGCGCTGACCTCGGCCTCGGGATCGCACATACGCTCCAGGGCCAATTGCGCCGTCGCCATGCCGGTATAATGCAGCACAAGCATATCGACCGGGCCGTCGCCCCGTCGTTCGCCGAAATTGGGTGACGGACGGTTCAGCATCCCTCTCGCTCCCTGTCATGGACGGAGCCCAGTATGGGGAGCGAGGATGGAAGATCGGTTAACGGAGGTTGGTGTTTATCAAATAAAGAGATCGCCCAGGCCGAACAGCCAGGCAAGCATGGCGAGACCGATCCCCATGATGACGAAAGGCAATAGATCAGTGCCGAGGCGTTGTGAAAGTGGCGCATTGTCGTTTGACACGGTTTGTAACTCCTAGTTTTTCGCAGGCTGATTTGGAAATGCTATGTCGTGTGTTTAAGAAATAAAATCAACCGGATTTTTCGTTGTTATTTTGCCAATTTGCGCGGTGGGCGAAAGCCAAAATAGTGAAGAGCTATTTCGCTCCACCAGGATCAATATCCAGTCGCAATTCCTGAACATAGCTTTTGTAGTTGATATCTCCCCGGAGCATGTAATCGATAAAGGTTTTTTGCATATTGGCGACTTTTTCAACGGCGGCTTTTGGTTTTTCGCCCGACTCCACCAGGGCCGTCAGTTCGTTGATGCCCTGGATGGTTTGAGACTGAACCATGAGTACGTTGTGAATGTCGGGAAATTTGATCTTTTGAAGCAGGGCTTCTTCCGCTTTGCCATGTTCAATCGCCAGATCATGCAAATCCAAGCAAAGCGTCATGGCTTTTTCCCGGTTATCGGCCTTCATGGCCTCGCCGATATTGTTCAGCAGGTCAAACAACTTTTTATGGTCGGCGTCCATGGCCGGAACGCCGACACTCATGCCGTCAAGCCACTTCACTCTCGCCATGCACTATCCTTGGTTGGTGATTAAAATGCACGGTTGCATGTCGGCAAGAATAGTTTGAAATGGCGGCGGTGCTCAAGGTGTTATTCTAGTCAGGACGACAAAGGATCAGATTGGTCGCCCGCAAGAACATGACCGTTTCATCGTTTTGGTTGATCACTTCAATGTCTGAAATAATGATTCCCCGGTCGGAGCGCGATTTGGAGCGGCGCGCCGAAACCACGCCGACCTTGACCGAGAGGGTGTCTCCGGGGCGAACCGGCACCAACCATTTAACTTGTTCCATGCCAGGCGAAACGAGGCTTGATTCCTCTGAGAGATAATGTCTGGCGTAGAGTGACATCATCATCCCCGCCGTATGCCAGCCGCTGGCGATCAGTCCTTTGAAGGGGCCGTGCTCGGCAATGTCTTTGTCGGTGTGAATTGATTGTGGGTCGTAGCGGCGGGCAAATTCGACCACTTCGTTTTCGTCAACTAAGGTCGAGCCCAGGTAATGGACTTCACCTTCGTTATAGTCTTCGAACCAACGCACGCGGGCAGGGTCGGTGAAGAGCAGATCGTCGGCCATCAGGCGTGTCTCCTTTGTCTGTGGCCGACGATCTTAAAAGCCTGTTTCGTTTTACGCCAACTAAAGGGGGCGGTTCCTAAATCGCCGATCCTTCCTCTTCTCCTCTGTCCGCTTCAACGCGCTTGAAGTGTTCGGGGTGGAGGGCGTGGTCGACCACTTCTTCCAGAAGGTCGAAGTGCAATTGATGGGCGAAGCCATGAACGCTGACCGGGCGGGCGGCTTCCGCATGGTCCGGGTGATGAACCAGCAGAGTACAAAGCGTGCCGAACAGGCAGGCTGCGGCGCAGATCGTGAAGGCTAGGGGGAAATTGCCCAAATCGCCGAGCACACCGCCCAGCATGGGTCCGGCGATGCCGCCGACGCCATAGGAGAGAAAAACGAAGGGGTAGTTCTGCCCCACGCTTTCGTTGCCGAAGATATCGGCGGTCAGCGTCGGGAAGAGTGCGAAGTTACCGCCGAAGTTGAACCCGATCAGCAGGGCGCCGAGATAGAGCAGATATTCGTTTCCTGCCATGCTGGTGAAGGCGAAGAGGAAGCCGGCTTGCGTGACGGTCATGACGACGACCGAGCGACGCCGTCCGATCTTGTCGCTTAATGACCCCCAGACGATGCGCCCGATACCGTTGGCGAGACTGAAGAAAACAGCCATAGCGGTGCCCGCGATGGCGCTGGCCTCAATAGGGCTGTAACCAGCAGCCTGAAGGGCCTCCATGGGATAAAGCTTCATCAAGCCAATCGACATGAGCCCGGCGCCCGCACTGACCGCAAAGGTCAGGAAAATCAGGTAGAACTGGGGTGTGCGCAGCATTTCGGCTACCGTAAAGGTCTCCTGGCCCTTGATGATCACCGGCCCGGCTGCGACCGCGACCGGTGGGGACCATCCCTTGGGCGGTTTGCGCATCCATAGGGAGCCGAGTAGGATTAAGGCGGTAAAGGCTGCGCCGTAGATCAAAAAGGTATTGGCGAGGCCTTGGCTTTCAATCAGATGTCCCCAGGCCCCGGCCATTTTGACCCAGCCCATGGCCCCAAAACCGAAACCGGCAACGGCCAATCCGGTAATCATCCCTTTTTTGTCGGGAAACCATTGCATGCCTACTGCGATGGGCACCACGTAGCCAAGCCCGATGCCAGCGCCGCCGATCAGGCCGACGCCAAGGCAGACGGCCCAGAAGTCGGTGCCGCCCAAAAGTCCTGCGAGCGCGTACCCCGCGCCCAGCGTCAAACCGCCCGATATGGCCAGCTTGCGCGGCCCCCATTTGGCCAACAGTTTGCCGGCGAAGACCATGACGATGGCGAAGGACGCCAGTCCGACGGCGAAAACCACCTGGGTGTCCAGCTTACTCCACCCGGCCGCGCTCAAGGCCGGAGTGAAAACCGACCAAGCGTAGATGGCGCCGAGACTGAGTTGAATGAAAATGGCCCCAAGAACGACGAACCAACGGTTCGGGATGTTTTGTGACGACATGATTCGAGGTCTCCCACCAGAGCTTTAGAGTCTACCTAACCGGTATTTTTTTCACTATTGCATTCCTTGTCCAAAAGAAGAACATCCTTGGTTAAGCCTGCAAGGAGAAACTGTGGTGCCAAAGCGGGTTTCCAGACCCCTATTTGACATCTGGAGGCAAAGCGGTAGTTTATAAGCGATGTCTAATCAAATTGATCATTCCGCCGATGCGGCCGGTCACCTCCCACGAAACGAGGACCGGACGTTGTGGCTCAACGCTCCCGCAGTGCATGAAAAGCCACTGAGGGGACGTGGCGATGTATGGGTGTTTGCTGGCGCTCGCGCCATGCCTTCGACCGAACATCTGATTCCTTTCCAAAATTGACGCCTTAAGGCGGCTGGCGGTCCCCGTCGGCTCCCACCCCCTGTTCGCGATCACTAATTTCGTGGCCGCGCTGAATTGCCGTTTCCAAAAAGGAGTTTTTCCCGTGTCCAATCATTTGGCTGAAACCGCAGAAGACGTTTCCGAGATTGCTTTCGGTTTCATGGCCTCCAAAGCTCTGTTCGCCGCCCTGCATGTCGATATTTTTACCCACTTAGCCGGTGGTGCAAAAACATGTCGTGAATTGGCTGAAGCCGCTAATGTGCCAGTCAACCGGATCGTCACCCTGATGACGGCTTTGGGTAGTGTGGGGTTGGTTGAATACGACGACGAACGCTACGCTAATTCTCCCGGCGCCGAGGCATTCCTATCGCAAACGTCAAAATATGATTTCGGTGACTATCTGCGTTATCAGATCGATCAGCAGATGTATCCCTTCCTCGGTCAATTGAACGAAGTTCTCGACGGGTCTTTAGGCCCCGATGCAGTCGATTCCTATCAGCATTGGATGTCGGACCCCGATCAGGCCGCTCTCTACAGTAACGCCCAGCATGCCGGGTCGTTGGGACCGGGACGGACGATTGCCCGCACTATTGATCTTTCGAATGCGAAGACCCTGCTCGATGTTGGCGGCGGCACGGGGGCGATGACCATCCGTCTGCTTGAGGCCAATCCGGAACTGACCTCGACGATTATCGATTTTCCCAACGTCGCCGAAATCGGTTGGCGGTTTATTACAGAAGCGGACATGATCGACCGGGTGCGTTACGTTCCCGGCAACGCCCTCATTGCCGAATGGCCCAAGGACCAGGATGCGATTTTGATGTCTTACCTGTTCAGCGGTGTGCCCGGTGAAGAAGTGCCGCGTCTCGTTCAAAATGCTTTTGACTGTTTGGCCCCAGGTGGGACTTACATGGTACATGATTTCATGGTTGAGGACGACCGCTCGGGTCCCGCCATGGCGGCGCTCTGGCAGCTTCAGCATATGGCCTTTACGCCCGATGCGCATTCGGTCACTGCGGGCTGGCTGAAAAAGGAAATGGAAAGGATCGGTTTTGTCGATATCCAGGACGATCCGACCATCCCCGGCCTGACCCATCTGGTCCACGCGCGCAAGCCGGGTTAACATACGCTTGTTTTGATGCTGCCGGAGTGGGCTTAGTCCTGCGCGGCAGCATCGAAAAAGCGGTATGATCTGAGATCGAAATTACCTGACAGTTTGGCTTTCTCGGTGCTCGCCCACCCATAGGGCTGGCGCGTCGAGTGTGCCCATGCCGCTCCTTGTTGGGGTTAGGATTTGTTCACCACAAACAGACCTAACCGCATAGGAGAGAACGACATGACCACGGATAAGAAAGTAGCACGGCGCAAGCTGCCTTTGCTTCATTTGGTTGATGTATGAGATGATGGTTTTTGAGCCATGAGATCATGCGCCGCCATCAATTGCGGCACTGGCTTTTAGGAGCTTCTATGAGATTTTTTTTACAGAGCGTTTTGATCGTTACGGTGTGTGTTGCGTCAATCACGACAGCCGGGATTGCCCATGCACAGGAATGGAAGAAAGTTCTTCAGGGCACTGTTGATGCGGTCGTCAACCCATCAAACACAAGCTCTATGCCCCTGTCGGTTGGCGGACTATCGACAGATGACATCGTAAGCGGTCTCAAAGAAGCCTTGCGCGTTGGTGCTGAAACGGTGGCGGGACAGTTGGGGGTGGTCGATGGGTTTAATGCCGACCCGAAAATTCATATCCCGCTGCCCAAAGAACTTCAGTCCGTTCAAGCGACACTCCGCCGGGTTGGTTTGTCAAGTTTGGCCGATGAGATTGAGCTTAAGCTCAATCGTGGGGCAGAGGCCGCCATGCCGCAAGCCAAGGCGCTGGTCTTACAGGCGATTTCGTCAATGACTCTTGAGGATGCCCGGGTCATCTATAATGGTCCGGATGATGCCGCCACGCAGTACTTTAAGCGCGTTGCTTCAGCCGATCTTGAAGCATCCGTTTCCCCTGTTATCGAGACGGCTCTTCAAGATGTTGGCGCGGTCGCGGCTTATGACCAATTGATCGGCCAATATAGGAGCATTCCGTTTGTCCCGGATCTGAAAGCGGACTTAACAGCCCACGCGACGGCATTGACCCTTGATGGCCTGTTCCATTATCTGGCGGTGGAAGAGGCCGGAATTCGCCAAGACCCGGCAAAAAGAACGACTGAAATTTTAACCAAGGTGTTCGGCGGCAAGAAGGGATAGACGTGGGCTAGGCTTTCTTAGCCCGCCAGTTCTTCCTTTAAGGCTTCCAATTCCAGCCAGCGCTCTTCGGCCTGGGCCAGTTCGGCCTGGGCGTTGCTGAGGCGGTCGGTTGCTTTTTGGAATTTGTCCGGGTTTTTGGTGAACAGGTCGGGGTCGTGGAGGGTGACTTCCAGAGCTCCGATTTCGTCTTCCAGCTTAGCCATTTTATCGGGTAAACCATCGAGCTCCCGCTGGTCCTTGTAGCTTAGCTTCGACTGTTTTTTCGGTTTGGCTTCTTTCGGCTTGGCCGCCGGTTTTTCCTTAGTCGGTTCGGGTTGGGCGGGGGATGCGTTTTCGCTGATCTTGCGCAGATAATCCGAATAGCCGCCGACATATTCCTCGGCGTGGCCTTCGCCTTCGACAGCGATGACGCTGGTGACCAACCGGTCGAGAAAGTCCCGGTCGTGGCTGACGATCAACAGCGTACCTTCATAGTCGCCCAGCAGTTCCAGCAACAGATCCAACGTGTCCATGTCGAGGTCGTTGGTCGGTTCGTCGAGAACCAATAGATTCGAGGGTTTGGTCAGCAGCTTGGCAAGCAGAAGCCGATTGCGTTCGCCCCCTGAAAGGGTTGAGACCGGGGCGCGGGCCTGGCGTTCGTCGAACAGGAAGTCGCGTAGGTAAGACACCACATGGCGCGGTTTGCCGCCGACGGTGACATGATCGCCGCCTGTTTCGCAAAGTGCTTCCCAAAGGGTGTCGTCGTCCCTAAGTGAGGCCCGGCGCTGGTCGAATACGGCGATTTCCAGATTGGTGCCGAGAGTTACTTCGCCGGAATCAGGCGTAAGCTCGCCGACCAGCATTTTTAGCAAAGTGGTTTTTCCTGCGCCGTTGGGCCCTAGAAGACCTATGCGATCGCCGCGCATGATCCGTGTGGAAAAGTCGGAGATTACCGGTTGGCCGTCGTAGCTTTTCGAGATGTGCTCGGCTTCGATGACTCGTTTGCCGCTCTTTTCGCCTTTCTCCATGGTCATTTTGACCGAACCATCCTTGTTGGCCAGCATGGCCGAGCGGTTCTCTCGGAGTTCATAGAGGGCGCGGAGCCGACCCATGTTGCGCTTGCGCCTAGCTGTGACGCCGCGGTGCAGCCAGCGGGTTTCCTCCTTGAGCTTGACGTTCATCCGGTTGATTTCGGCTTCTTCCGCCCCCATTACCTCGTTCGTCCACTTTTCGAAAGACTCAAACCCTTCGGCTCGTTGACGCACCTGACCCCGGTCGAGCCAAAGGGTTGAGCGGGTCAGTTTATTTAGAAAAGCCCTGTCGTGACTGATTGTCACGATGGCGCCCTTGAAACGGGAAAGTTCGTCTTCGAGCCAGAGGATGGTCGGTAGGTCCAGATGGTTGGTCGGTTCGTCGAGCAGCAAAAGGTCCGGTTCGCTCACCAGGGCCTGGGCGATGGCGGCGCGTCGCCCCTCACCGCCGGACAGTGTGCCGAGGTCGCGCGTTCCATCAAGGTTTAGGGCGTGAAGCATATATTCGACCCGATGGGTTTCGTCGGGACCGTTCAAGCCTTCGGCGACGAAGTCGGCGACGGGCTTGCCGGGCGCCATGGGCGGGTCCTGGGGTAGGTAGGCGGCTTTCAATCCCGATTGGACGCTGCGCTCGCCATCGTCGAACTCGATAATCCCGGCGATGATTTTCATCAGTGTCGACTTGCCGCAACCGTTTCGCCCCACCAAACAGGCCCGGTCGCCCTCGTCGATGGTCAACGAGACACCCGAAAACAAGGGCTCGCCGCCCCAGGTCAGGCTGATGTCTTTTAAAGTCAGGATAGGAGCGGGCATCAGTCGATCTTTATGGTCATTCCGTCGCGGGCGGTTTTGAAACTGGATTTTTCCGCAACTGCCAGCATCTCATCGCTCATGTGGGTCAGGACGATTTGTTTGGCGTCGATGCGGCTGCGTTTTTCGAGCAGGATCGTTTGGTTCAGGTGATAGGGGACCTGGGTTTTGTCCATGAAGCATTCACAGACGAATAGGTCGGCTCCGTCGCTGGCGTCTATCAGCGAATCCGTCCATTGGGTGTCGCCCGAGTAGGTCACCGTCTTGCCGCCCGTTTCGATGCGCAAAATCTGTGACGGATCGCCACTGGGATGATCGGCGCGGTAGGGTGTGACGGCAAAATCCCCCAGCGAATTGCGCTCGGTAAAGTCCATTTCGACAAAATTGAGCGGAAAGTCGAAGCCCTTGGCGAAGGAGCCAGGGAACAATACCTCGCAGGCGGCCTCAACGCGCGCCCTCATGCCCTGAGGTCCGGCGACGGTGAGGGGTTTCGTCCGGTGGCTGACGTAACGGGCTTCGAGCAGAAAAAAGGGTAGTCCGCCGAAGTGGTCACCATGCAGATGGCTGAGGATGATGATGTCGATGTCGTTTGGCGCAAGGCTTTGTTGGTTCATAGCCGTCAGTGTCGTCGGGCCGCAGTCGATCAGCGCTTTTTCCCGGCCGCCATCGAGCAGAAAGCAGGTGTTGAACCGACCGCCGCTGCCGAAGGCGTCGCCGCATCCGATAAAGGTGAGTGAAACAGCCATCTAAAGACCTCGCTGTTTTTTAATCTGGTCGTAGGCGGCGTTGATGGCGGCCATCTTTTCGTTGGCGATATCGATGAACTCTTGGGGCATGCCTTGCGCGATGACCGTGTCCGGGTGGTTCTCCCGGATCAGTCGACGGTAGGCGTGTTTGATCTGGTCGTCCTTGGCGCTCGGTTCCACGCCGAGGACGGCAAAGGGGTCTTCCTGGGCAGTTTCGGGGAGATAGCTCGCCTTAATCCGTTCAAAGCGCCGGGGGCCGAAGCCGAAAATCGTCGAAACCTTTTCCAGGTAATCCATTTCGGCCGGGTGGATCACCCCGTCGGCCTTAGCGATATGAAACAGCCCGCCCAACAACTCTTCCAGAACGGCGGGTTGAAAGGCGAACATTTGGGCAATTTGTTTGGCGTAGGGTTCAAAACCTTCGGCGTCCTTGCGGGCTTCATCGAAGATAGCGCCGACGCCTTTGACGTCTTCGGGCGGTACATGGAAAATTTGTTTGAAGGCGTCCACTTCGTCCCGGGTCACTTGGCCGTCGGCCTTGGCCATTTTGGCCGATAGGACGATGACCGCCATGGTAAAAGCGACCTGCTTTGTCGCGGTGAGATTTTCCGGGCCGCCTTGTTCTTCCTGCACCTGGCCACGGAACTTGTCGACCGCATGACCGGCGGCGGTGCCTAATAGCGCCCCCAACGGACCGCCCATGGCGAACCCGGCGACTCCCCCGATAACTTTGCCCCAGATACTCAACTTTTTGCCCCTTGCCAATCCATGCGCCATTGCAGCATCCTTTTTGGATAGTCCGGTAACGCTTGCCGTGCAAGGGGATAAGAAAATGGGCGCGTGAAAAGAAGTAATCGGCGATATCGGTTGGAAAGGGCTTCTGCCGTTGCATTCGCCCGTTCGACCCGCCACGTTAGAGTGCGAATTGATCAGAATGATAGATAACCAGCCATGACCCTTAAATGCAGCCGCAACGACCTTTTTGCCCGTTTTGAAGAATTGGGAGTTAAGACTGAAACCTTTGAGCATGCGCCGATCATGACGGTCGAAGAAGGACATGCCGTTTGGAAGGATATCCCTGGCGTCCATTGCAAGAACCTGTTTTTGAAGGATGGCAAAAAGGACTATTGGCTGATCGTCGCGCCGGCCGACCGGGCGATTAACTTGAAAGCCATCACCCCTGCCATCGGGGCCAAGCGTTTGTCGTTTGCTAGGCCTGAGCGTCTTAAAGAGGTTTTGGCCGTTGAGCCGGGTTCGGTCACTCCCTTTGCCCTGATCAACGACGAAGAGGCGAAGGTCAATGTGGTGCTTGATCGTTGGATGACAGAGCAGTCCGTCCTCAATTTCCATCCGCTTGAAAATACGGCGACCACTTCGATTTCCGCATCCGATCTGATCGCTTTCATTAAGTCCTGCGGGCATGAGCCGACTGTGGTCGTCTTGGATGAGGTCGGGTAAGGAGACGTGTCGTGAGCAGCAAGAAAGTGATGCAGGATTTTATCGATCAACTGATAACCCTTTTGGGAAAAGAGAAGGTCTCGACTGCCAAGGCTGTGTGCGAAGAACATGGGCGGGATGAGTCCTATCATCCGCCGAAAGCGCCCGATGTTGTCGCTTTTCCGGAATCAACCGAAGAGGTTTCCGCTCTGGTCAAACTCTGCGCCGCTCATAAAGTACCGGTGATCCCCTATGGGGTCGGGACCTCGCTTGAAGGCCATGTCGCGGCGTTAAAAGGAGGGGTTTGTATCGATCTTTCGCGTATGGATAAGATTGTCAGGGTCAATGCGGAAGATATGGATGTGGTGGTCCAACCCGGCGTGACCCGTCGTCAATTGGCTTCTTATCTCCGGGATACGGGGCTTTTCTTTCCCGTCGATCCGGGGGCGGACGCGACGCTGGGGGGCATGGCCGCGACTCGTGCTTCGGGGACGACGACCGTGCGTTACGGGGCCATGCGCGACAATGTCCTGTCTATGGAGGTCGTCATGCCTGATGGGCGGGTGGTGCGCACCGGAAGCCGCGCCCGCAAATCCGCCACCGGGTATGACCTGACTCATCTGATGGTCGGTTCCGAAGGAACCTTAGGCGTGATCACCGAATTGACCCTCAAGCTCCATGGCGTGCCGGAAGCGATTGCTTCGGCGGTCTGTACTTTTGAAAACCTAGAAGGTGCTGTGCAAACGGTTGTTTCAGCCATTCAGATGGCTGCGCCGGTGGCTCGCATCGAACTGCTGGACGCCAGGACTATGGAAGCGGTGAACAGTTATTCAAGCCTCAGCTACGAGGTTGGGCCGACCTTGTTTTTCGAGTTTCATGGCACGGCGGATGGCGTCGCTCAAACCTCGGAAGCGGTCAAGGAATTAGCGCTTGATAACGCTGGTCGCGGCTTTCAATGGTCGAGTGAGCAGGAAGACAGGGACCGTCTCTGGCGGGCCCGTCATGACGCCTACTATGCCTCGCGCGCAGACTGTCCGGGCAAGGAAGGCTACGTAGGCGACGTCTGCGTTCCCATCTCGCGGCTTGCCACGGCGATTGAACAGGCCCAGGCCTTGCTTGATACAAGCCCTTATCCAACCTTCATCCTCGGCCATGTGGGCGATGGGAATTTCCATTTCCTGATTTTCATCGACGCCGAAGACCCACGGCAGATTGCCGATGCGCAAGAACTGAGTGATCGGATTGTCGCCTTGGGGCTGGAACTGGAAGGTACCTGCTCGGGCGAACATGGCGTGGGACACGGTAAGATGAAGGTGCTGGAGCGGGAATACGGTGAGGCGCTCGATATGATGCGCGCCATCAAACGCGGCATAGACCCCGACAACATCATGAATCCGGGTAAGATCGTTCGGCTCTGAGGTTTTTGTGGCTGGCAAGTTTCTTTCCGCTGGTTGCCGGATTGTCATTTCACCGCTTTTCGCCGCTTTCCCCGTCGGCTATAATACCTAAAAAACAAATGTAACCAGGGATTGCGAGGCGCTCATGGCCGGTCGGCCGATGATATTGGTTGTCGATGATGAAGTTCGTTCACAGGAAACGCTGCGGCGGGTCCTGGATGAAGAGTTCGACGTGCTCACCGCAAGCAACGCCATCGAGGCCGAGCGGCTCCTGGAAGGTGAAATGGTTCATTTGGTGCTCTGCGATCAGCGGATGCCGGGGATGACGGGGGTTGAGTTTCTTTCTCAGGTGCGGGAGCGCTGGCCTGAGCCGGTGCGAATGATCATCTCGGGATTTACCGAGTCCGACGACATTATTGCCGGGGTCAACGAAGCCGGTATCTATCGCTACATTACCAAGCCTTGGGATCCTGACGAACTACTAACTATCGTGCGTGGGGCCGTGCAACTGCACAGCCTCCAGCAGGAAAATGAAAGCGCAAGCGTTGAGATGAAGATGAAGGCTGACAGCCTGAAACAGGTGGTCGCCAAGAAACAATCCGAGCTCAAGCGTTTCTACGAATTCAAAAAAATCATTCGAAGCCCGGAAAGTCCGCTTGAAGGGGCCTGCGATTTGGCTCGGCGAAGCGCCGAGTTTGATATTTCGGTTTTGATTACCGGCGAGTCGGGCACCGGCAAGGAATTGATGGCACGGGCCATCCACTATGCCTCGGGCCGGGCGGAAAAGCCTTTCGTGGTTGAGAACTGCGGCGCCTTGCCCGATGAGTTGTTGGAAAGCGAGTTGTTTGGCTCGAAGAAAGGGGCCTTTACCGGGGCCTATCAAGACCGGATCGGCCTGTTTGAAAAGGCCAGCGGAGGAACTGTTTTTCTCGATGAGATCGGCGAAACCTCCCCGGCGTTTCAGGTCAAGCTGCTGCGCGTGTTGCAGGAAGGAGAAATCCGGCCGCTCGGCGCGCAGCGGACCCGCAGCATTGATGTGCGGATTATCGCTGCGACCAACCGAGACTTGGAACAGGACGTTCGTTCGGGTCGGTTCCGCCAGGACCTATATTATCGTCTCGCGGCGTTCCCCGTTCATTTGCCGCCGCTCAGGGAGCGCCCTATGGATATTCCTCTGGTCGCCGGGCAATTGCTTAATCAGGCGGCAAGCGGTTTCGGCAAGTCGGTAAAGGGCTTTTCCCGCGAGGTTGAAGCTTTGCTTTGCGCCTATGCCTGGCCGGGGAACGTGCGCGAAATGCAAAATGAAATTCAGCGGATGGTGGCGCTGACAGACGGGGCTTGGGTTGAGGAGGACGTCGTCTCCGAACGCCTGAAAGGGTCGCCGCCCAGGAGGAGGGCTTTCGGCCAATTTGAGGGGGAGGGAACGCTCAAAGATCAGGTGGAGGAATTGGAAGTTAAGATCATCCAGACGACGCTTGACCGCTATGGCTGGAACATCAGCCGCACGTCCAATGCGCTGGGCCTCTCGCGGGTGGGGCTGCGTTCCAAGTTGCAGCGCTACGGCATCGAGCGGCCTGACGAAGGTTTTATGGTTCTGTGAGGCCGTCATGACCCAGCCTGAAAAAGACCGACCCATAGCCGTTTTGGACACGGAAGCCTTAGGCGCGCTGGAATTTGGCGGGGCGCAGGAGTCCGCCTGGATCGAAGTCATCCAGAAAATGGACGAAGTCTATTCCGACCTGATTCGCTACGAAGTGGACCTCGAAGAAAAGAATGCTGCCCTGGAGGATGCCCAAAGGTTCATCTCCAGTGTGGTTGAGTCCGTTTCCGACGTACTGATCGTGTGTGATCGGCACTTCGATGTCTTGCAGGTCAACAAGGCCATGGTCGAGGTGACCGGCCTCCCCGAGAACGAAATGATCGGGCGCGGGCTTTCCGCCCTGTTGCCTGAAGAAGATCGCTTTCTGTTCAATGCCATTCGCCAAAACGCCGAAGAAGGCGAAGGCCGTGAATGCGAGGTGCGGTTCAACACGAAAGACGGCGTGACCGACGTGGTCGCTGTTACCGGTTCGGTGCGGCATGACTATGAGGGGCGGCGTGACGGACTGGTGTTGACCGGCCGTCCGGTGGGAGAATTACGGCGCGCCTATGAGGCGCTCAATAAGGCCCATGCGGAGTTGAAGCAGGCTCAGCAGCAGATGATCCAGCAGGAAAAAATGGCCAGTCTCGGCCGCCTGGTTGCGGGCGTGGCCCATGAGTTGAACAACCCCATCAGCTTTGTTTATGGCAATGTTCATGCGCTGGAACGTTACCGAAAACGCCTAACCACCTATCTCTCGGCCATTCACCAAGGGGCCAGCGAAGAAAAGCGGGAGGCGTTGCGCCAGGAGTTGCGCATCGACCGGATGCTGGAAGATCTTTCGTCGTTGATTGAAGGGACCGTTGAGGGCGCGGAGCGGGTCAGTGAAATCGTCAAAAGTCTTCGCAGGCTTTCCTATCACCGCCAGACCGAACCGGAGGTTTTTGATCTGACACGGGTGCTCGATACGGCCATCCACTGGGCGACGCGTAGCGGTAGTCGCCCCGTCGCTGTGGAAGCGGAACTTCCTGACGAACTGCCTATCAAGGGGAACTCTGGTCAGATCCATCAGGTTTTCGTCAATCTGGTGCAAAATGCAGTAGACGCCATGTCTGGAGTGGATAACCCGCGGATTGTTGTGGCCGGTAAAATCGATGGCGACACGGTGATGGTATCGGTCTGCGATAACGGGCCGGGTATTGACAAGGAAGAGGCCGATAAAATTTTTGAGCCATTTTACACGACTAAAGAAGTCGGTGAAGGAACAGGTCTCGGCTTGTGGATCAGTTACGGCATCGTCCAGGAGCATGGTGGTGATATCGAAATCGATCAAGGGCCAGACGGTGGAGCGCGGTTCGTCGTAACGTTCCCGGCGGTGGAGACGGCGCCATGACCGATGCCCCTTTGAATGTTCTCTGGTTGCAAGCCGGAAGCTGTGGTGGCTGCACCATGTCTTTGCTGAGTGAAGGCGCCGAAGGTCTGGCTGCCGGTTTCGAGACCTTCGGCCTCAACCTGCTTTGGCACCCAGCTTTAAGTCTGGAAAGCGGCGATGAAGCCTTGGGTATTCTGAAAAGCGTGGCGGCAGGTGAAACGCCGCTCGATATTCTTTGCGTCGAAGGAAGCATTCTTAGAGGGCCCGGCGGCTCGGGGAAATTTCAGATGGTTTCCGGTACCGGGCGGTCCATGGCCTCCTGGGTCAAGGAATTGGCCGCTCAGGCGCGCTATGCGGTGGCGGTGGGAACCTGTTCATCGTTTGGCGGCATCCCGTCGGGCGGGGCCAATCCGACGGATGCTTGCGGCCTAATGTATAATGGCGACCGTCCGGGCGGATTGCTGGGCGATGGCTATCGTTCCACGGCTGGTCTTCCGGTTATCAATGTGGCTGGGTGCGCTCCGCATCCGGGCTGGATTTTTGAAGTGTTGGTTTCGCTGACTCGCGATGAGATTGCGGCCGATGATCTGGACTTTTTCGCCCGACCCCGACTATTCGCCGATCATCTGGCCCACCATGGTTGCGCGCGCAATGAGTTCTATGAATACAAGGCAAGCGCCTCAAAGCTTTCCGAGCGCGGTTGCCTGATGGAAAAGCTGGGTTGCAAAGCGACCCAGGCGTCGGGCGATTGCAACCTGCGTGTCTGGAACGGCGGAGGAACCTGCACGGATGCGGGCTATACCTGTATCGCCTGTACGTCGCCCGGTTTCGAGAAGGCCAAGAACTATCAGGAGACGCCGACCATCGGTGGTCTGCCTGTCGGGTTGCCGGTCGATATGCCAAAAGCCTGGTTCGTCGCCTTGGCCGCTTTGTCGAAATCGGCGACGCCCGAGCGGGTTAAGCAGAATGCCCGTGCGCCGCACATCAAGGTGCCCCCGGCTAAGGGGAGGAGCAAGCCATGACCCGGCTCATCGTCGGACCGTTCAACCGGGTTGAAGGGGACCTGGAGGTCACGCTGGAAACGGCCGAAGGACAAGTCACCGGTGCGCGGGTCAATGCTCCCATGTACCGTGGATTTGAGCAGATCCTTGAAGGTAAGACTCCCGGCGATGCGCTGGTGATCGCGCCGCGTATTTGCGGTATTTGCTCGGTGTCCCAGTCCGTCGCCGCGTCGCGTGCTCTGGCCGACGCCATGGGCTTGGTTCCTGCGCCTAACGGGCGTTTGGCGGCTAATCTGGTTTCGGCGGCTGAAAACCTGTCGGACCATCTTTCCCATTTTTATCTCTTCTTCATGCCGGATTTTACGCGCGATATCTATGGAGATCGTTCATGGTATGAGGAGGCGGTTCAGCGTTTTGCTGCGGTTAAGGGGGCGGCTTCAAAGGACTTTTTGCCAGCGCGCAATCGGCTGCTCCATGTGGTCGGTATTCTGGCCGGTAAGTGGCCGCATAGTTTGGCTATTCAGCCGGGCGGCACCACCAAGGCGGTCGACCAGGGGGAGAGGGTTCGCCTGCTCGCCGTCCTTTCCGAAACGCGACGGTTTTTAGAGCGCGTCGTTTTCGGGGATGATCTAGAAACCGTTTTGGCGTTGGAAACACCGGAAGCGCTGACGGCCTGGAGTGAGGAAAAACCGCATTCGGATTTCTCCCGTTTCCTCGCCATGTCGCGGGATCTAAGGCTAAGCGAGTTGGGCAAAACGCCAGGGCGCTTAATGAGTTATGGGGCCTATCCCGATGAAGGGGCGCTCTGGTTGTCTGGCGGTCTTTGGGAGGGCGGGGCCGTTAAATCGCTCGATCTGAACGAGGTTTCCGAGGATCCGGCCAGCGCCTGGCTGTCGGGTGGGGTTGGGCACCCCTTTGATTCCGATACGCTGCCTGATGCCGAGAAAGACGGTGCTTATAGTTGGTGTAAAGCGCCGCGGCTTCAAGGTGGTGTTGTCGAGGTCGGGGCCTTGGCCCGCCAAGCCATAGCCGGAAACGCGCTCGCACAAAAGCTTTTGCATGAAGACGGCAGTACGGTTCATGGCCGGGTGGTCGCTCGATTGATTGAGGCGGCGCGGCTGATTGTGCAAATGGGTCGGTGGGTTGATGAGTTTCGCCTGAAAGATGAGTTCTGCGTTCATGGTGAAATGCCTGACGAAGTGCAAGCCCTGGGAACCACCGAGGCAGCGCGCGGCAGTCTCGGGCACTGGATGGTGCTTAAAGGCGGGGTGATTCACCGCTACCAAATCGTTGCGCCAACCACTTGGAATTTTTCACCGCGTGATGCTTCTGGGACTCCCGGCCCGCTCGAGCAGGCGCTTGTCGGTGCGCCGGTCCGCGAGGGCGAAGCCTCCCCCGTCGCCGTCCAACATATCGTCCGTTCCTTTGATCCCTGCATGGTTTGCACGGTACATTAGGTAGGATTGGCGCTGACCACTTGGTTGCGCCCTCCCGCCTTGGCTTTGTAAAGTGCTTCATCGGCGTCTTTGATGGCTTGGCCGAATGATTCTGAGGGTATGAGGCGGGAAATGCCGAAGCTGGCCGTCACGCCCTCAAGCGCCGCACTGTCGGCTTTTTCCAGGTCGCGGCGAAGACGCTCGGCCAGCTTGACGGCATTTTCACAGGAGAGGCCCGGTGCGAGGATCAGGAATTCTTCGCCGCCCCAGCGCGCCAGTCTGTCATGAGATCGCAGTGCCGCCTGGGTAAGTTCGGACAGGGCGACAAGAGTTTCATCGCCCTTGTCGTGGCCTTTCGTATCATTGATTTGCTTGAAATGATCCAGGTCGAACAAGATAAGGGCGCAAGATTCGTTTTGGGTTTCCGGGTTGTCCGCCATGTCTTCGAGGATGCGAAAAACCCCGCGTCTGTTGAGTGCGCCTGTTAGTGCGTCGCGCGACGCTGCTTCGGCCATGACTTCTGCGTGACCGTGGGATTTGTGGGCTTGCTCCTTGATTAGCGACACCCCCCAAAGACAGACGATGTAGACCGGATTGGAGATAAGGGCGATGGCGGCGGTGGCCGAAACTTCTTTCGCCCGGTCCGGTGTGCCATCGAACAGGAAAATCATTTCAGGAATTGCGAGCGCAAGGTAGAAAACTGCCGAGGAGAGGATTGCCGCCTTGGTGTTGAAAAAGACGAAGGCCGCAATGAAAATCAGAACGTACCATTGGATAATTCTGGATTGCTGGTAGGACAGTTGGCCGAGGCTGGCCGTTTCGGGAGAAATGAAATAGAGCCAATGAGTAATGACGAAGTAGACCGCCAGGATAAAAATCGTGACGACCTCCACAGCTTGCCGGTTTTGGGGGCGAAGAAAAAGGTAAGTGGTCAGTAGCGTGTAGCAAGAGATGAGCAGGGGGTATGCATAGGTGTCGAAATGTCCTATGACCCCTGTTTTCAGCTCAGTCAGCCAGAACCCGACAAGCGCAAAGGTGCCGACCAGAAGCAGCACCTTCAACACGCGGAGTTTCAGGCCCTCAATGGGGTTCTCATTTTCCAGAATTAAAGGTGAAACCGGTTCTCTCATTTTGAGCATTAAAAGCGCCTCTCTCTGATTTTTTCTATAGAGATTCCAAACAAAGTGAAAGCCGGAAATAGTGTCGACAGAAGGGGCGTTGAATAGACCAATAAAGTCACGTGGTAATACCAATTACGCGTAAGTTATTGATGAAGATATGTTTTCCTTTGATGTGGCAATTTATTTTCCATATGGAATTTTAATTTCCATTCAGAAAATTTGAATGAAAGTGGCTCGCAATATTGCGTTGCGGTAAGTGGCTGAAATCCCTTGTTTGAAAAATTACGTCCCTGCGAAATCAAGTTTGGCAGGGTAATTGCTAAGAGGTGGGTAGTTTGTTGCGTCTCGCGTTTGCGAGCAGGGAGTTCTGGGGTATCCGCGCAAGGTAATTGCCTTGCTTCATCCGTTTGGCAAGGCGGGAGTTTAACGTAACCGTTGGGGGGGCCTGATGGCTGATCATGACATTGATACGGGTGATTTCGATTTCTCATTTATTGAGAAAAGGTTGGGAGTCACGCGCCGTACGTTTCTAAAATTTTGCACCGGCGTCGCCGCATCTCTGGGGCTTTCGACCCAGGCTGCCGTCGCCATGGCGAAGACCATTGCCGATCCGAAGCCGAAAAAACGGCCGCCGGTGATTTGGCTACACGGCCAGGAATGCACCGGCCCGTCGGAATCGCTTTTGCGTTCCGAGCAGCCGTCGCTTGAGCATTTGATCCTCGACTTGATTTCGCTCGACTACCACCAAACGCTGGATACGGGTGCGGGCCATAAGGTCGAAGAGATGAAGAAAAAGTCCATGGAGGAAAATAAAGGTCAGTACCTCTTGGTCGTTGAAGGGGCCATTCCGATTAAGGACGGCGGTATCTACTGTAAAATTGCCGGTGAAACCATGTTGCATGCCACCAAGGAAGCCGCCGAAAATGCTGCGGCAATTGTCGCCTTCGGTTCCTGTGCAAGCTGGGGCGGCGTTCAGTCCGCTTCGCCCAATCCGACCGAAGCGCGCGGCGCTCAGGCTGTGTTGCCCGGCAAGACGGTGGTCAACATTCCCGGTTGTCCACCCAACCCGGCCAACTTCCTCGGTACGGTCCTTTACTTCGTGACCTTCGGCAAATTGCCGCCGCTTGACGAGCAGAACCGTCCCAAGTGGGCCTACGGTCGCTTGATCCACGAAAACTGCTACCGTCGTCCGCACTTTGATGCGGGCCGGTTCGCTACCGAGTTCGGCGATGAAGGACACCGCAAAGGTTGGTGCCTTTACAAGCTCGGCTGTAAAGGTCCTGAGACCTACAACAACTGCCCAAGCCTCGAATTCAACAACGTGGGTGGTGGCGTCTGGCCTGTCGGTGTCGGGCATCCCTGCTTCGGTTGTTCCGAACAGGGTATCGGCTTCAATAAACCCATGTTCGCTTTGGCCGACGTTAAGACCCATACGCCGCCCAACGCCTTCCCCGAGATTGCCGACCGTGAGCAGAAACAGGGTATCTCCCCGACCGCTGCAGCTATTGGCGGTGCAGCCGCCGGTGTTGCCGTCGGCGCGGCTTTGATGGCCGGCAAAAAGGCAAGTGGCGGTTCCGATAGTTCCGGCAGCCAAGACGCGTAAGGGAGAGGCAAATGGAACGAAGGGATTTCTTAAAGGGAGCCTTGGGGACGGGGGCCGCTGCAGTTGTCTGTAGCGTTTCCTCCGGGTCCGCCGAAGCGCGTCCCAATCTAGAGCCTAACGGCGAGGCCGTTGGCATGCTCTATGACTCAACCCTCTGTGTCGGCTGTAAGGCCTGTGTGGCGGCCTGTAAGGAAATCAACGGCATGGAGCCGATTTTCCGTAACGGCGACGAGGCCTACGATGCGGCCGCAGACTTGAGCGGCCAAACGCTGAACGTCATTAAAATCTTTAAAGACGGAACGGCGGCAGTGAAAGACGCCGAGCAGGACGGCTTCGCGTTTGAAAAGCGAAGCTGTATGCACTGCGTCGACCCTGGCTGTGTTTCAGCTTGTCCGGTCACCGCCTTGAAGCAACAGGCAAACACCGGCATCGTGACCTACGATCCGGACGCCTGCATTGGCTGCCGAACCTGCATGACGGCATGTCCCTACAACGTGCCGCAGTTCCAGTATGACCGGGCTTTCGGCAAGATCGCCAAGTGTCAGATGTGTAACCAGAAGGGTGTCGAGCGGATCGACAAGGGCATGACGACCGGCTGTGCGGAAGCCTGTCCGACCGGGGCGACCCTGTTCGGTACGCGCGACGCGCTGCTGGCCGAGGCCAAGCGCCGCATGGAGCTTAAGCCCGGCGAGATTTACAACTATCCGCGCGGCGATGTCCGCAAGCCCGACAGCTATCATGAAAAGCCGGTGCCCACCTACAAAGACCACATCTGGGGCGAGAAGGAAGCCGGTGGCACCAACGTGATGCACATCTCCGCAGTTTCGTTCGACAAACTGGGTATGCCGCCTCTGGAAGAGCGCTCCTATGCGTCCATTTCCGAAGGCGTTCAGCATACGCTTTATAGCTATCTGGCCCTTCCGGCGGTGGCGCTTGCCGGTCTGTCTTTCCTGGTTAAGCGCAATGTCGATGGCGAAGAGAATGGAGGTGACTCATGAGTGCGCATAAACCCCTCGGTGGGCGCATTCTGACGCCCGCTTTCCTGTTCTTCGCCGTGATTTTCGTGATCAGCCTCTACTTCATGTTTGAGCGTTTTACTCAAGGCATGGGGGCCGTCGCCAACATCAACGGCGGGTTCCCCTGGGGTATCTGGGTGGTCTACGACGTAATCATCGGCACCGGTTTGGCTTGCGGCGGTTACGCCCTGGCTTTTACCGTCTACGTGTTCAACAAGGGGCGCTATCATCCCTTGGTCCGTCCAGCGCTGCTTGCCAGTCTGGCAGGCTATGCCTTGGGCGGTTTTGGCGCGATCTTCGATATGGGTCGTTGGTGGCAGTTCTATAACATTCTGCTGCCGTGGAACTGGAACTTCAATTCGGTGATGCTCGAAGTGGGCCTTTGCGTCTCGCTCTATATCATCGTTTTGATCATCGAATTTTCACCGGCCTATCTTGAGAAAATTGGCGCGACGGGCCTGTTGAAGGTGTTGGATAAAACCCTCTTCTTCTTCATTGCCCTTGGCGTTCTTCTTCCGACCATGCACCAGAGCTCGCTTGGTTCCATGCTGATCATCATGGGCTACAAAGTCGACCCACTGTGGCAGGTCTTACAATTCCAACCGCTCCTGGCGGTTCTTACGGCGATCATCATGGGGTATTCCATTGTGATCTTCGAAGCCTCTATGGCCCGTGTGGGTCTTGGCGGTGCTGACGAAACCCCGTTGTTGGCGGTGCTGGGCAAAGTATCCGTGTGGCTGATGACCGCATTCCTGGTCATTCGCTTCGCCGTCCTCGCTGCGCAAGGCAAGATCGGTCTGATCTTTGCCGGGGATTTCGCAAGTATCATGTTCATCATCGAGACGATCCTCTTCGTCTTGCCTGCGGTTATCATTGCTTCGCCGACGATGCGTCAAAGTCCATCGAAGCTTTTGCTCGCCGCTGTGAGCATGCTGTTTGCCAGCGCTCTTTATCGATTTGATGCCTTCCTCTTCACCTACGATCCTGGGCCCGGGTTCTCATACTTCCCGTCCGCCCCAGAGATCATGGTGACCCTCGGCGTCATCTCATTCGAAATCATGGCCTATCTGGTCGTCGTGAAAACCCTGCCTGTGCTGCATCGCAGCGAACAAGCGTAAGGCACTAGGTTGAAGGAGTAAGTATTGTGAGTACTCGTATTACCGTTGATCCCATCACCCGTATCGAAGGGCACCTTCGTATCGACGTTGAAGTTGACGACGGCCACGTCACCAAGGCCTGGTCTTCGGGCCAGATGTGGCGGGGCATTGAACAGATCCTTCTCGGTCGCGACCCGCGCGAAGCCTGGATGTATACCCAGCGCTTCTGCGGTGTCTGCACCACGGTTCACGCCATCACATCGGTACGTGCCGTGGAAAACGCCCTGCAAATGGAAGTGCCGGTCAATGCGCAGTTGGTGCGTAACATCATCCAGACCGCCCATGCCGTGCAGGACCACATCGTCCACTTCTATCACCTCTCGGCCGTCGATTGGGTCGACGTGGTTTCCGCTCTCGATGCCGATCCGGCGGCGACTGCCAAATTGGCCGAAAGCATTTCGGATTGGGAACTGAATGGCGTCCATGAAATGACGGCGGTGAAGGAGCGTCTGAAAACCTTCGTTCAGTCCGGTCAGTTGGGCCCGTTCGCCAGCGGCTTCTGGGGACACCCGGCCATGAAGCTCAGCCCGGAAGTCAACCTTCTGGCTGTGGCTCACTATCTCCAGGCGCTGGATATCCAGAACCATGCCAACAAGATCGTCGCCATTCTCGGCGGCAAGAGCCCGCACATCCAGAACGTCGCCGTGGGCGGCATCAGTAACTCAATCAGTCACGACGCTCCGTCGGTACTGAACATCGAGCGCTTGATGCTGATTAAAAACTTCATCGACAAGCTCGATAAGTTCGTCAAATCGACCTATCTCACCGACGTCTCGGCAGTGGGTGCGTTCTATCTCGATTGGACCAAGTACGGCGGTGGGGTGACCAATTACCTCTCCGTTCCGGACTGTCCACAGGACACCAAAGGCACCCAGTTCGATCTCATCGGCGGCTTCGTTGAAAACCTCGATCTGGCCGGTGTTACCCCGATCAAGGACTTTAACGATCCTTACTTCCGCGATGGCGTCGAGGAAAGCTCCAAGCACTCCTGGTATGAGGGCGACCAGCCCCTGCACCCCTGGAAGGGCGAAACCAATCCGCAGTACACGGACTTCGAAGACGAGGGGAAATACTCCTGGGTCAAGGCGCCAACCTTCTATGGCAAGCGCGCCGAAGTGGGGCCGTTGGCCAACGTCATCGTCTCGGTGGCGCAAGGCGAACCGCGCTACCAGAAGTATCTCAATCAGTCGATCGATCTGATCAAAGCCGTTTCCGGCGCGTCGGAAATTCCGCTGACTGCTCTGCACTCGACCATCGGCCGTCATGCGGCCCGTGCGGTGCGTTGCGCGGTGATGATGGATACGCTTTACGATCAGTGGAACAAACTGGTGGAGAACGTCGCTTCGGGCGATACGGACACCTTTAATGCGCCGGTCTTCCCGAAAGGCGAAGTCCAGGGCTTCGGCTTCCATGAAGCGCCGCGCGGGGTTCTATCCCATTGGGTCGTGGTTGAAGACGCCAAGATCAAAAACTACCAAGCGGTTGTGCCGTCCACCTGGAACGCCGGTCCGCGTGACTCCGACGATCAGATCGGACCTTATGAGGCCTCGCTGATGAACAATCCGGTCGCCGATCCGGAGAACCCGCTTGAGGTTCTCAGGACCGTTCACTCCTTCGACCCCTGCATCGCCTGCGCGATCCATATGGTCGATACGGAGCAGAAAGAGATCGTCAAGGTGAAGGCTCTCTAATGGAGGCCTTCGACACCGATATCCTGGTGATCGGTATGGGCAATGTGCTCATGCAGGACGAAGGAATAGGCGTACGGGCTGCCGAAGAACTCGAAAGCCGGTACGTCATTCCCGATACGGTCACCCTCATGGATGGCGGGACGACGGGAACGGAGCTTTTGAACCCCATGCGGGGGATCAAGCACCTGATTGTCGCTGATGCGGTCAACACCGGGGCGCCTCCGGGCTCCCTGGTGCGTATCGCCAATGAAGAAGTGCCCGCCTTCTTTCAGACGAAACTCTCGAACCATCAGTTGGGCTTGTCGGACTTGTTGGCTCTGCTGTCGCTGACCAACGATTCGCCGGAAAACGTCACCATCATCGGTATGGTGCCGCACCATCTGGAGAACAAGTTGGGCTTGAGCGAAGAAGCCAATAGCGGCTTGCCTGCCATGGTTGAGATGTTGGTCGAGGAGTTGGAAAGCATCGGTGTAACGCTTGAAAGGCGCGCCGAACCGCTGCCCTGCTACTGGGCCGAACAGGCCGCACTTGAGGCATCAAAAGAATGTGCGTAGGCGTCCCTGTCAAAATTCTCGAAGAAGGCGACTTCGTGCAAAAGGCCGAGGGCAAGAACGGCATCGAAGAAGTCAACATGATGCTGATCGGTTCCCAGCCGGTCGGGACCTGGGTGCTCAACTACTTAGGCTCGGCCCGCGAAGTGCTTTCCCAAGAGGAAGCCGAGAAAATCAATAGCGCGCTCGACGGTCTCTCCGCCCTGATGAACGGCGAGGATGAGATCGATGTGGATCACTATTTCCCCGATATCGGGCAGGTCGCAGCTGGAGTAAAATCATGAAGAGCCCTGAAAGTCTTGCCGCGGAAGTGAAATCCGTATTTTCCGAAATCCATGAAAACAGCATGGCCGGTCTGCCTATCGTCAATCGTTTGGTCGATGTGGATACCGTCTGCTTTCAGGAATTCGATGGCCGCACCATTGGCGTCATCATTACCCCCTGGCTTATGACCCTCGCGCTGTTCCCCAGCGATGAAGACGACTGGAGCAAAGTTGCAGTAGGAGCCAAGGCGCGCTTTACCTTTCCGTCGCGCGACTACGAGTTCCTTGCCAACGAAATCGAGGGGATTGGGAAGTACTACGGTTATGCCATGTATTCGCCCATGCACGAGTTCGAACATCACGACCATGCCGTGGCTGGAGCGACTGCTTTTATGGACCTTTTGATGATCGAAAACGAAAACGCCGAAGAGGTGTTGGACGAATACCGCCTCGCCCAGTTCCTTCAGGGCGAGGACATGGAGACCATCAAGCAAAAGGAATGCGCTTCCAAGAACCCGGTCGTCGATGGCGAAGTGACCTTGACCGAAAAGGCCAAAGAGCCCATCGGACGGCGTGAACTGCTGCGCGGTGAATTTTTGAAAACCCGCCCTGCCGGTATTGCATAACTTTTAAACAGCGCCAACCAGTTTGACGGAAGCCCGTGTTCAACGGGAAGCAACCGAAGTAAGCTGGTCGTTGGCGTGGCAAGAAGCAGGAATGGCATGGCGGTTGAGGGGAAACTGGAAATTTCGCTGTTTCCGGAAGACGGAAGGATTTCGCGGGTCGAAATCACCTCTTCCCGGCCTTTGCGCTTGACCAAGCTGTTTGCCGGAAAGACGCCAGACGAAGCGTTGGCCTTGATTGGTTCGCTCTATAGTGTGTGTGGCATTGCGCAAAAGGCGGTCGCCTTGGGGGCTCTTGAGGCCGCGTTGGGTTTGCAGGCGCCGGACGAGGTGCAAAAGGCGCGGGGGCTCGCCGTTTGGGCGGAAACGGCGCGGGAGCATATTCTCCGCATTGTCATGGATTGGGGAGACGGGAAGCCGCCCAAAGAGTTGCCGTCCATTGTCGCCATGCCGGGGCTCGTCGTGAAAGCCCTGGGTGAAACTTTTGCTCTTGGCGGGCAGTGCGAGATGGAGCGAGAGGTCATCGAGACCCAGATCGGATTTCTTCAAGACTTTCTGGAGAAGGAAATATTGGGGGCTCATTGGTCGGACGGGACCGAAGAATGGATCGCCGCAAGGGAAACGCCGATGGCCGAAAGGGTCTATCAAATCAAGGCTCGGGGGTGGGCCGACCTGGGGGATCAGGCCAAGACCGCCCCCTTGCCGCCCATGGAGGCCGGTTTGCTGACCGAAAGGTTTGCCTATCCCGATTATGTGGCCAAGCCGGATTGGCTAGGGGATGTTTGCGAAACCACGGCGCTGACTCGGAGCGGTGTTGAAGGTCGGGGTCTGCTTTCGCGCATGGCCGCGTTGGTCGCTGAATTGGCTGCCATTCCACAGTGCTTGAGAAATTTTCTCGACGGGCAGGGCGAGGGGGCGACGGCCGAATGTGTTAAGAATTGGGGGATTGGTCAGGTCGAAGCGGCGCGGGGACGGTTGGTTCACGGAATCCGTTTGGCCAATGGGAAGGTTGGAGAATACAGAATTCTAGCGCCGACCGAATGGAATTTTCATCCCGAGGGGGTCGCCGCCCAGAGTTTGACAGGGTTAGAGTTTGAAGATGAAACCAGTCTTGTCGAGCAGGCTCGGCAATTGATTTGCGCCATCGACCCCTGCGTGGCGTTTGAGATAAAAGTAGGGTAACGGTCCCGATGCATGAACTGTCCCTTTGCGAAGGTATTATTAAAGTGATTGAGGATCAGGCCGTCGCACAGAACTTTACCAAGGTCGAGACGGTCTGGCTTGAGATTGGAGAATTTGCCGGGGTGGAACTGGACGCCTTGCGGTTCGGTTTCGATGCAGTGATCAAGGGCACCGTTGCGGAACAGGCGAAGCTGGAAATTATTACGACCGAAGGAAGTGCATGGTGCATGCCCTGCGGAGAAACCGTTAAAGTGAGTAGCCGCTTCGATGCCTGCCCTCAATGTGGCAGTCATCAGCTACAGATTACCGGCGGAGATGAGCTTCGGATCAAGGAGTTGGAGGTGAACGACTGATGTGTACCGTTTGCGGATGTGGCACGGCTTCGGTAGAAGGCCATGGCCATCAACACTCTCACGCCCATGACCATACGCACGATCATGGCCATCACCATCATCACCATGGGCACGATCATGATCACGACCATATTGAAACGGATGAAAAAGGCGATATCCATTTCGGCAAGGGGTTGGGCGCAACCCATGTGCCGGGGATGGACCAAAAAAGGATCGTCGAGATCGAGCAGAACATTCTCGGCGAGAATGATCGCTACGCCATGGCCAATCGATCCTATTTTGCCGAACGCGACATGTTCGTTCTCAATCTCGTTTCCAGCCCTGGTTCGGGTAAAACAACGCTGCTGACCCGCTCTATTACCGACTGCAAGGATCGCTTTTCCATGGCGGTGATTGAGGGGGATCAGCAGACGTCGAACGACGCCGAGCGCATCCGTGAGACGGGCGTCAAGGCGACCCAGGTCAACACCGGCAAGGGCTGTCACCTAGATGCTCATATGGTTGGTCATGCATTGGAACATCTTGAGCCGGAAGAGGGCAGCGTGTTGTTCATTGAAAACGTCGGCAATCTGGTTTGTCCGGCGGCGTTCGATCTCGGTGAGGCCCACAAGGTCGCCATCCTTTCGGTGACGGAAGGCGAGGATAAACCGATCAAATATCCCGACATGTTTCATGCCGCCGAGATCATGATCCTCAACAAGGTCGATCTTCTACCTTATCTCAATTTCGACGTGGAGAAATGCATCGACTATGCCCGGCAGGTAAATCCGAAAATTAAGGTCATGCAGCTTTCGGCAACCAGCGGCGAAGGCCTGGAGGAGTGGTTCGGTTGGATTGCCGAAGGCCTGGAAGCGGCAAAGGTGAAAAAACCAGCCTGATGAAATACGTCGAGGAATTTAGGGACGGCAAGGCTGCCCGGGGCTTGGCTTCGGAAATGCGCAAGGCCGTTGAAGCCGATCGCACCTACAGCTTCATGGAATTTTGCGGCGGGCATACCCACGCCATCTTCCGCTATGGCGTTCAGGATCTGCTGCCCGAACAGGTCAACATGATCCATGGGCCCGGCTGTCCGGTCTGTGTTTTGCCTGTCGGTCGGATCGACAATGCAATTTCTCTGGTCCGTGACCACAACACCATCCTCTGCACCTACGGCGATACGCTTCGGGTCCCCGGTTCCAAGCGCACCAGCCTGATGAAGGTAAAGGCCGAAGGCGGTGATGTCCGCATGGTCTATTCGGCGATGGACAGCTTGAAAGTGGCTGCCGAAAATCCCGACCGGGAAGTGGTGTTTTTCGGGATCGGATTCGAAACCACGACGCCGCCGACGGCTATGCTGCTCAAGCAGGCCAAGGCGTTGAATGTTAAAAACGTCAGCGTGTTTTCCAACCATGTACTTACCCCTTCGGCAATCACCAATATTCTGGAAAGCGAAGAGGTGCGTGAGCTGGGCACCGTGCCGATCGACGGTTTTTTGGGCCCGGCGCATGTTTCCGCCGTTATCGGTTCTCAGCCGTATGAATTTTTCGCCGAGGAATACGCCAAGCCGGTGGTGATTTCCGGGTTTGAGCCTTTGGACGTCATGCAGTCGATCCTGATGTTGATCCGCCAATGCAATCAACGGGATAATTCGGTGGAGAACGAATACGCGCGTGCCGTCACCCGAATGGGTAACACCAAGGCTCAGCAATTGGTCGCTGAGATTTTCGAACTCCGCCGGTCGTTTGAATGGCGCGGTCTCGGTATGGTCCCTTACTCGGCCCTGCAGATCAAAAGCGACTACCACCCTTGGGATGCCGAAAGAAAATTCGGGATTGAGCCCGCCTCAGTGCCCGACAACAAGGCTTGCGAATGTGGGGCTATTTTGCGTGGCATGAAAAAGCCGACCGACTGCAAGATTTTCGGCACCGTTTGTACGCCGGAAAACCCTATGGGATCCTGCATGGTATCCCACGAGGGGGCCTGCGCGGCCTACTACGCCTTCGGGCGCTTCCGTGAAGAGCAGAAAGCGAACGCATAGATGAAAAGACCCATCCCCAGGCCGCTCGATATCAAGCGGGGCCGCATCGACCTGACCCACGGCAGCGGTGGCCGCAACATGGCCCAACTGATTGACGAGATGTTCCGCAAGGCCTTCTCCAATCCTTTGCTTGATGCGGCCAACGATCAGGCGGTCTTCAATGCACCCAAAGGCCGGATGGTGATGACGACCGATACTTTCGTCATCTCGCCGATTTTCTTTCCCGGTGGCAATATCGGCTCCTTGGCTATTCACGGCACGGTCAACGACATCGCCATGGGCGGGGCCAAGCCGCTTTATCTGACTGCCGGTTTCGTTATCGAAGAAGGGTATCCGCTGGCCGATTTGAAGGTGATTGTCGAGAGCATGGCCGTAGCCGCTAAAGAGGCGGGTGTTCAGATCGTCACCGGCGACACCAAGGTGGTTGAGCAGGGCAAGGGCGATGGAGTCTTCATCAACACAGCTGGTGTCGGTGTGGTTCCCAATGGGGTTGCGCCGTCGGGTGAAAAGGCGCGGCCCGGCGACAAAATTTTGGTCAACGGTACGCTCGGCGATCATGGCGTGGCAGTGATGTCGAAACGTGAAAGTCTCGGGTTCGAGACGGAAATCCTTTCCGACAGCGCCGCGCTCAACGGCATTGTCACTGATATGATTGCCGTGGCGCCCGGTATCAGGGTTTTGCGCGATCCCACTCGGGGTGGGCTTGCGACGGTATTGAATGAAATCGCCTTGCAGTCCGATGTCGGGGTGACGATCCGAGAAGACGACTTGCCCATCCGGCCCGAGGTTAAAGGGGCTTGCGAACTTTTGGGGCTTGATCCGCTTTATGTGGCGAACGAAGGCAAGCTGGTTGCCGTCGTTGCGCCGGAAGATGCCGACCTTGTGCTGGCTGCCATGAAGGCCCATCCGTTGGGTAAGGACGCTGCGATTATCGGCGAGGTCAATGAAGACGATCACAACTTCGTTCAGATGGTGACCGGGTTCGGTGGTAGCCGAATTATCGACTGGCTGGCCGGTGAGCAACTGCCGAGAATTTGTTAATGCGCATTCTTTTCATTACCCACTCGTTCAACAGCCTGACCCAACGGCTTTATATGGAGTTGACCCAGCGGGAACACGAAGTTTCGGTCGAGTTCGACATCAACGACGATGTAACCCGTGAGGCGGTGGAGCTTTATAAGCCCGATTTGATCGTCGCGCCTTTTTTGAAACGCGCGGTGCCCGACGATATCTGGAAAAATCATGTCTGCCTGATTGTCCATCCCGGCCCGAAAGGCGATCGAGGCCCCTCGTCGCTCGATTGGGCGGTGCAGGAGGGAGCGCCGGAGTGGGGCGTGACGGTTCTTCAGGCGGCAGAAGAAATGGATGCGGGCGACATTTGGGCCACCCATAATTTCTCCATGCGCGGCGCGGCGAAAGGGTCGCTATATCGCAACGAGGTGACCCTTGCGGCGGTCAAAGGCGTGCTGGAGGCGGTTGAGAATTTTGGAAAGCCTGGCTTCAAGCCAACGCCGCTGGACGACATGTCGGGATGGCGCGACCTGTTGCGTCAGCCTGAGCGCGCTATTGATTGGGCTCGTGACGATACGGCGACGGTGTTGCGAAAGATCAGGGCCGCCGATGGTTTTCCCGGTGTGCGCGACAATGTGCTGGGGCTCGATTGCTTTTTGTTTGACGCTCACCTGGAAGAAAACCTCAAAGGCGATCCGGGTGATGTCATTGCCCAATGGAACGGAGCGATCTGTCGCGCCACCGTCGATGGGGCGGTCTGGATCACCCATCTGAAAGAAAAGATAGAAGGCGAACGGACCTTCAAACTCCCAGCTGCGATGTCGCTAAAAGATCGGCTTGACGGCGTGCCCGAACGAAATGGTTCCTGGCGCGATATCTGGTATGAGCGCGACGGAGATATCGGCTATCTGCATTTTCCCTTCTATAACGGCGCCATGAGCACCGATCAATGTTGCCGTCTCGCTCAGGCAGTCCGTCAGACCCGGACGGATGACGCTCGGGTTTTGGTGCTGATGGGCGGCCACGATTTTTGGTCCAACGGTATTCACCTCAACACTATTGAGGCCGCTGAAAGCCCAGCCGATGAGTCTTGGGCCAACATCAATGCGATGGACGACCTCTGCCGTGAGATTTTGACCTTGGAGGACAAACTCACCGTTGCTGCCATGCAGGGCAATGCCGGTGCGGGAGGGGTGTTTTTGGCCCTTTGCGCCGATGTGGTGGTGGCCCGCCAGGGTATCGTGATGAACCCGCATTATAAGAACATGGGGAACCTTTTCGGTTCGGAATATTGGACCTACGTTTTGCCGCGCCGGGGGGGCGATGCGGCGGCTTCGGTGATGACCAACCGTTTGCCGGTAGGGACCGATGAAGCCATGGGAAAAGGCTTGGTCGATACGGTTCTGCCGGGCCTGCCTGAAGAGTTTGCCCAAGGTGTTCGCCAGTACGTTCAATCCTTGGCTGGGTCGTCAAGCCTTGAGGATGAAATTGCGGGCAAGAAGGAAAGGCGCGCCAGAGATGAAGCCGAAAAGCCTCTGGCTTTTTATCGGGCCGAGGAGTTGGAAAAGATGAAGCTCAATTTCTATGGCTTCGATCCCTCCTATCATGTAGCGCGTTATAATTTCGTTTTCCGTATTCCCCATTCACGCACCCCATTGCATCTGGCGAAGCATCGCCGTCTCCTGTAAGAAGGAGCTAACGGGGATAGAAGGGAAGCAACGGCACCCATGCGGGGAAAACTCTTTGAGGATTTGGACCGGCGGCAGATTGCGCTGCTTTTTGTTCTGCCCATCATCTACGTGGCGCTTATTCTCTGGCTGCGCCAAACTGCGGGGTCATTTTCCAACTGGTACAGCATTGATCCCAATATTCGCTATCTACTCGATGCATTAAACCTGCTGGCGCTTGATGCCGTGGGAAACGTCGACCATCCGGGGGCGACCGTGCAATGGATCGGGGCGTTGGTGATCAAGCTGCTCAATCCTTTCACTGAAACGAATTTGATCGTCGATCAAGCGTTGATGGATTCAGATGGGTTCTTGATGCCCATTCTTGTTGTTCTGACGTTGGTGACAGCTCTTGCCATGATTTTGGCTGGCGCGGCGGCCTTTGCTGCTACGGGGAGTCTCATTCCCGTCGTCCTTGTTCAGTTATCACCCTTTCTGTCACGTATCCTGGTTAAGAATGCCTTGGATGTGAAGCCGGTTCCTCTCTTGGTCGCCATGGTGCTGCTAACGGCTGCCGTGGTATTCCTTGCGCTTCGATCTAATCTAATGGAACGCCATAAGACGGCATATGCTTGGGCCTTTGGTTTAATTGGCGGATTCTCTGTGGCGACCAAAATTACCGCTGCGCCAATCCTCATCCTGCCAGTTTTCCTTTTGTGGGGGGTGCGGCCGTTGTTTCACTACGGCCTGGCCTGCGCCATCGGGTTTGTCATGTTCGCTCTGCCGACGGTGTTCCAATTCGAGCAGTTTGCCGGTTGGATTTTTAAGGTCGCCATGGGGAGTGGCGCCTATGGTGGTGGCGCGGTGACGGTCATTGATTTCGATGCGTACCCTAAGAGCCTTTATAAGCTTCTCAGCCGCCCCATTACATTCGTGCCTTTAATCGCCGCCGTCACGGCTATCGTCGTCGCGCGTTGGCGCAGAAATAAAGTCTCAGACTATCCGGCTTTGGAGGTGAAGGCTTTGGGCGGCGTAGCGTTGGCTCAATTCGCCCAGATTGCTCTTGTCGCCAAACATCCCAGTGCTCACTACATTGTTTCGGCTTTGGCGCTTAGCGGACTTTCTCTGGGGCTGACCTATCTCGTGTTTAGACGGCTGGAATTATGGAGCGAAAACGCGCGGAATTGGTCGTTTAAGATTTTCGTTTTCCTGATTTTCGCCCTGATGGTTTCCCGTGTGCCCAGTGCGATGAAGGTCTATCGGGAGATGGCAACCAAGAATGAACAAGCTCTAGCGCTCGATGAGAGTCGCTTCGATCAATGCCTGAAGATCTACGGGCTCTTTGCCTCCAATCAGTCATTCGCAATGATTTATGGGAATTTTTTGGTGCAAGAAAGTTTTTCGGATCGGCTGGCAAAGCTTTTACCGGAAAATGACGTGGCCTATTTCGGCTATCGTGGTGAGGCGCGCCAAGCCGCGGGCGTCGTCGACACGGCGATGTTGGCAAAGAATTTTTCTTGTTTCTATGGACGCGTTTCTCACGAACATGGCGGCGCCGACGCGGTCGCTGCCGTGTTAAGGCGTAGCGTTCCCGGAATTCAATTAAATGATTCCTGCTCCAACCGGTATGAGAAAGTGTTTACCGCAGGGGTGGACTGCCAGGGGCGGAGGCTCGATTAGAAGGTGATTTTCCTATCAGGCGATAGCCGAGGAGAACCGCCAGAATGGCACCGTAGATTAGCGGTTCGCGGATATCGGCTTTGACCATCATGAAATAGTGTAGGCAGGCGGCGATCCCTGCCGGATAGACGAGGGTGTGCAGCGCCTTCCAGCGTTTGCCGCCGAGGCGTTTGATCATGCCGTTGGTCGAGGTGATGGCGAGCGGCAAGAGCATCAGGATGCAGGCCATGCCGACGGTAATGTAGGTGCGTTTGACGATATCGGCCCAAATGGTTTGCCAGTCGAAGAACTGATCGAGAACCACATAGCTCGTCACATGAAGGGCCGCATAAAAGAAAGCGTAGAGACCGATCATCCGGCGGAAGCGAGCCAACTGGTTCCACCCCGTCAATTTTCGCAATGGCGTGATGGCCAGAACCAGCAACAGGAAGCGAAGCGCCCAATCCCCAAGAAAACGGTTAAGGGCTTCAACCGGATTGGCGCCTGCCTGTCCGGTGAAAACCAGCGTGGCGATCCAGATTGCAGGGGCTAGAGAAAGTATAAAGACGAGGGGCTTCGCCACCCTTTGTATGGAGTTTTTATTCTTCATCAGAAATGAAATCTTTCGACTTAACTGGAATAGACCTTAAATTAAGAAAAGCACCCAAAGCAAAAGACCGAGACCGACAATGGCGATGAAAGTCCAAAGGTGATTTTTCGCTTCCAGCGTCTTCATGACCTCTTGTTCATTCATTTTCGACTTTCCCACCTGTTTCCTCACGATGCTTCGCTTGAAAATGGGGGCGGGTCATCCCGCCTACTTTGTGCTTTTAATTTAGGGGGATTTTGGGGCGGGGGGAAATCGCGTCTGATCACAATTCCGATAGCACAGCGCGATCAGCTTAATTTTTAATCATTAAATTCTTTGGGGTTTTATTTAATGCTTAAAAATTAAGCATTATTCTGGATGGGGATTTTATAGGAATTTGCGGATCCTTTTTATTCATAAAAAACAATGGGCTAGTGCCGTCTCCCATTTTGGCATGGCGTTTGAATTGTTGTGTGCAGAAGGCGTTGCTGGGGCGGCGTCATTTAATAGAGTCCGACAAAAGGGCTGCTGCCAAAGGGATGAATGCGATGAAAATGGTTATGGCGGTGATCAAACCGCACAAATTGGACGATGTCCGTGAAGCGCTGACCGGCATTGGTGTCGAGGGCATCACGGTGAGTGAGGTTAAAGGGTTTGGTCGCCAGAAGGGCCAGACGGAAATTTATCGCGGGGCGGAATATGTAGTTCATTTTCTGCCCAAGGTAAAAATCGAAGCCGCCATTTCCGATGGTCTTGTGGAACAGGCCGTGGATGCAATCAAGTCGGCCTCCCAGACCGGCAAGATCGGGGACGGTAAGATTTTTGTCTACGACGTCAGCACCGTGATGCGTATCCGCACCGGTGAAACTGACGACGATGCGCTCTAAGAAATATTTCCAAAGGACATGAAAGCCATGAAACCTATCAACCGTCTTTTCACTTCCGCTGCGTTTGGTCTTGGCGCATCGGTACTCGCCACCGCGCCAGCCATGGCCGAGGAGGCCAAGCTCGATACGGGTGATACCGCCTGGATGCTCACCTCTACGGCGCTGGTTCTGATGATGACCATACCGGGTCTCGCCCTGTTCTACGGCGGCATGGTGCGTAAGAAAAACGTCCTCGCCATGACTATGCAGAGTTTCGCCATCGCCTGTTTGAGTACGGTGCTTTGGATGATCATCGGCTATTCGATCGCTTTTGGCGACGGTGGCGGGCTCAATGCCTTCTTCGGTGGCTTTGACCGGGCTTTCCTGACCGGGCTGACTGTAGATTCGCTTTCCGGAACGATCCCTGAAAGCGTCTTCATGACCTTCCAGATGACTTTCGCCATTATTACCCCTGCGCTGATCACCGGGGCTTTCGCCGACCGCATGAAGTTCGGTTCCATGATGGCGTTTAGCGGGCTTTGGATGGTGCTGATTTATGCACCAGTCTGTCACTGGGTCTGGGGCGGCGGCTTCCTAGCCGATGACGGCGTGCTCGATTTCGCCGGTGGTACGGTGGTTCATATCAATGCCGGTGTTGCGGGCTTGGTGGCTGCCATCGTGCTTGGTCGCCGCAACGGTTTCGGCACGGAAAACATGGCGCCGCACAACATGGTGCTGTCGCTGATCGGCGCTTCCATGCTCTGGGTCGGGTGGTTCGGTTTCAATGCCGGGTCGGCCGTCGGCGCCAACGGTGCGGCGGGTATGGCTATGGCCGTGACGCAGATTGCCGCCGCTGCTGCTGCTCTCTCTTGGACGCTGATTGAATACTTCGTTCATAAAAAGGCCAGTGTCCTCGGCATTGTCTCAGGCGCTGTGGGTGGCCTTGTCGCCATCACTCCGGCCGCCGGTTTTGTCGACCCGAAAGGGGCGTTGATTATCGGTCTGATCGCGGGTGTCGGCTGTTTCTGGGGCGCAACCAGCCTCAAGAAGATGTTCAACTATGACGACTCGCTGGACGCTTTCGGCGTCCATGGCGTGGGCGGTATCATCGGCGCGGTCTTGACCGGTGTGTTCGCCGTCGAAGCCATCGGCGGCACTGCGGGCTTGCTTGAAGGCAATGCCGGACAGGTTTGGACGCAGATCGTCGGTATCCTGGCGACCATCGCTTACTCGGCCGTCGGTACTTTTGTTCTTCTCAAGGTCGTTGATCTGATCATGGGGCTGCGGGTTGAAAAAGAAGTCGAGATTGAAGGCATGGACATCAACCTCCATGGCGAGGTGGTCCAGTAACACCCATTTCCCTTCTCCCACAAAGGAAGGATAAAGCCGAAAGGCGGCGGGTCTTGGCTCGCCGCCTTTCTCTTTTTTCATTTTGCGTGTTTGAAACCCCGGCTGACTGGCTCTAAACTCCCGCTACCGAATAAAAACTCTTTTGAGGCCAAAACTTCCGGCTGGAGATCGTACCACGGTGAAAAAACTAGCCTACGCCGCCGTCGCCCTGATCGTTCTGATGATCGCCACTCTGCTGGTGGCTCCGAGCTTTATCGACTGGAATCAGTATAAGACCGAGATTACCGCCCAGGCCTTCGATGCGACGGGCCGGGAGTTGCTCGTCGATGGCGATATCAGTCTTAGCTTGCTGCCCTCCCCGTCTCTGGAGGTCAATAAACTACGGTTGGCCAACCGTGAGGGCGGAACGGCGCCGGAAATGGTGACCCTGCGTTCGGCCGTGGTTCATGTGGCGCTTGGGCCATTGATCGGCGGAAAGATTCAGGTGGAATCGGTTCGCCTCAACGACCCGGTGATCCATCTGGAAGTCTTGCCCGACGGACGCAAGAACTGGGAGTTCGATGCGCCTGAGGATGCGGCGTCTGTTGCCCCGGAACAATCAGGCCAGGATTCGTCAGATGCGGGTGAAGATGCGGCCGATTTGCCGGTTCAGGTCGATGCCTTCCGTGTTGTCAACGGGACCATCGTATATCGAGATGCTTTGAGTGGAACTGAGGAGCGTATCGAGGGTCTCAATGCAAAAATTGTCGCCGGGTCCCTTATCGGGCCGTTTGATGCTGCTGGAAGACTCGTGCGCCAAGGGTTGCCGCTCGATTTCGAGGTTTCCATCGGCAAAATCATCCATGGCAGAACCGTGGGTTTTGCGGTTAGTGCAGGCATGGGAGAAAAAGGGCGGACGAAGTTTTCCGGGACGCTGGTTGATGAAGACGGCGGCATAAGGGTGACCGGCGACCTTAAGGCTGAAGGGGAAAATCTTGCCAGTCTGTTGGGCGCACTGTCGGGTGGTGGCGAATTTCCCGGATTGCTGGCTCAATCTTTCAGCGCCTCGGGCGATATGACGGTTACGGCCAAGGGCCTTGAGGTCCCCGATCTAATGGTCGGGTTGGGGGAAACCAAGGCGCGGATTGCGGCCAATGTAACCTTCGGAGAGGCGATCGGCGCCGGAGTTGCCGTAGCGGTTAAACGGATTGACCTGGATGATTGGTTGGGTCGCGCCCCCGTTGTCACTAAGGGCATTGAGCAGGGGGAGCGGGTCGCCGTCATCGACCAGTCGGGAGACGGCCCGCGGGCTTCCATTTCGCTGGCTCCTAAACGTGAAGCCAAAGAGCCCGAAGCGGCTAAAAAAGAAGGCTTGGCGCTCCCTAAGAATATCAGCGCGGCGGTCGATTTGTCGATTGAGGCGCTAGCCTATAAGGGCGGGGCGATTAAGAACGCTAAGGTCAATCTAGAACTCAACGGTGGTGAAATTACGCTTAGCCAGGCCTTGGCCCAACTGCCCGGCGGTTCCGACGTGGCGGCCTTCGGTTTTGTCGGCTTCAAAGATGACAAACCTCGTTTTGAGGGAACTGTGGAAGCTTCAATCAACGATCTGCGCGGCGTTATGCGCTGGCTCAAGATTGTGCCGCCACCCGTTTCGCAAGATCGGCTGAGGATGCTCACCCTGAAAAGCGATGTCACGGCGACGGCTGAACAGGTCGATCTCGCCAAGACCAAGCTGGGGCTCGACAGTTCTACGGTGACCGGTGGTGCGACTGTTGCGCTACGCAAGCGGCCGTCATTCGGCGCGACTCTGACGGTCGATAAGCTGAACCTGGACTCCTATCTTGTCGATGGTGGAAAGGCAGCGGAAAAATCTACAGCAAAGACCAAAGAACAAACGGCAAATAAAAAGGCTGAGGCCTCTGGCAAAACAGACTCTCTTCCGACGGCTTTGCAAGGCCTCAAGGCCTTGGCCGGTTTTGACGCCAACGTGAATTTGCTGATTAAGTCCTTAACGGCCAAAGGAGCCACTGCACGCAATGCCCGGGTTGACGCCAGTCTCTATGGCGGCAACCTTACTTTGCGCCGCTTGGGGGCGGACAATTTGGCCGGGGCGTCGTTTAACCTGTCGGGGCAGTTGAACAAATTGGACGGCATTCCTGAGGCCAAAGGGTTGGCTGTTAGCCTATCGGTAAAAAATACGGCCGGTCTGTTTGACCTGGCGCAGATTGCCCCCCCGATCTCTCCCCGCCAATTGGGGGCGGTCGCCATCAAGGCTAAGGCCGATGGTTCATTGCTCAGTCCTAAGATCGAGGCCGACGTCAAGGCCATGGGGGGACGGTTCGGAGTTTCGGGGAAACTCTCGCCATTCGATTTATTGAATGGTCTGAAGGCTCAGGTTTCGGTCAGTCACCCGGATTTAGGGGCGCTCACCCGGGCGCTTGATCTTAACTACCGCCCGTCGGGCCAGCGCGTAAAAATTGATTTGTCGGGACAAGCCTTCTCGAAAGACGGAGCCTTGGCGCTTGCGGCCATCACTGGAAGCATCGCCGGAGCCTCGCTCAGTGGTCAAGTCGCCCTTGCCGATGAAAAGGGACGGAAGGGAATTGCCGCTAATCTGGCGTTCGGCGATCTGGTTCTCGATCCTCTTTTGCCCGGGGATGGACAAAAGCAAAGCCCTGCAGCGCCGAAGAGCCGTGCGCAAACAGGCGGTGCTTCCGGTGGCGGCACGGCTGTAGCGGGGGAGCGTTGGTCTAAAGAGCCGCTTGACCTGGCGGCATTGCGTGATTTCGATGCCGATATCAAGGTCAAGGCCAAGAGCCTGACCTATGGCAACTACCGGGTCGATGACGCCGATGCGGCACTGACCCTGAGTAAAGGTATTCTCACGTTAAGCCCATTGAAAGGACATGTGTTTGGTGGGCAGTTTGATGCGACGGCGCGTTTGAATGCCCTTGCCGTTCCTGCCTTTGACGGGGTTGTGACCTTGCGGGGCAGTGATGTGGCGCGCGGCACCCGTGCCGTGACCGGCAAGTCCATGGCGTCGGGCACTCTCTCCATGTCTTCCAAGCTCGCTGGGGCGGGCCAATCGGTTTATGACTTGGTTTCTAGCCTTAAAGGCGAGGGCGATTTTGCGTTAAATAAAATCGACGTGAATGCCGCACAGGCCCAGGGGACGGCGATTGCCGGGGTGCTTAATTTGGTCAAGGCGCTAAACGGCCTGGGCGGGGGCAAAGGCAAGGGGCTGGCTGATGTAACCGGCAGCTATACGATGACCAATGGCATCGCCCAGTCTCAAGATCTGCGTCTCGCCTCGGGGGTTGCTTCGGGAGGCGCTCAGGGAATGGTCAATCTTCCAGCCTGGACGACCGACGTGGAAGGCGAGGTCAATATGGCTAACTCGGCCCTCGGTTTAGTTTTGAAGCTGGCGAAGGTCAAGGTGCCGAGTCGGGTGCCGTTTTCCGTCAAAGGCCCGCTCGACAATCCGAAAGTCCTGTTAAAAACCAAGAGCGCACCGGCAACCGATTCGACGACCGGCGCCCCGCCCGATCCGCGCGCTCCGGTTCAAACGCCCGAGCAGAAACAGCCGGAGAAGATCAAGCCCGAAGACATCTTCAAGCAGTTGCTGAAAGGGGGGCTCCGCTAGCCGCAGCCTCTTTCATCATGTTGTCGACCGCATTGACCAGTTCTCCCGCGCCAAAAGGCTTGTGAAGAACGCTCCAGGCGCCGAGACGTCGCGCTGTGTCCAACGGGCCGACGCCGTTAAGGTCGTCGTGACCGGAAATGGCTATCACCGGAAGATAGGGGTCGAAATCGGCAAGTTTTTCGATCAACTCATCGCCTGCCATGTTAGGCATGTCCATGTCGGTGATTAGTATATCGGCGCCTTCGGCTTTCAGGCGCTTCATGCACTCGACACCGTCTTCGGCTTCAATGACATGATGGCCGAAACCTTCCAGAACTGCCGAGATGGAAAGGCGGGACAGCTCCATATCGTCAACGACCAGAATACGCGCCATGGGTTTCTCCAACTGGAATTGAGGTTAATTCCATAATTACGACGAGGAGAATGGTTTTTCATCACCCGTTTGGATGATGTGGTAGAAAATAATTTAACAATATTTACTTGTTATTAATCAGAGCCTGTATGACGAAAACTCTTATGGCGCTTGAAAGATTGCCGCTCCGGGTGGCGTCGATTTCGGCGATCAGGGTATTAAGCGAGGCGTCGCGCTCTTCGGCAATACGAGTCAGTTCGCGCCAGAAAATATCTTCGATTGAAACACTGGTGGCGTGACCGGCGATCAGCACCGAATGTTTGCGGATCGCTGAATCGTCTTGGGTCATGGGGAATGCCTCGCGATGATGTTTTCATAGATCATCAAAACGGCGAACAGGAGCAAAATCAAGCCGGTCGTTCTGTTAATGGCCGTCTGGACATTCGGGCGCTCAAGCCACTCCCGCGCAATCTTTCCTAAAAGGGCGAGCGGTGTTTGCCAGATGGTGTTGATGACGATCAACCCGGCCGTCAGGGTGAAGAGTTGGGCGGTTACGTTTGGGCTCTTGGCGTCAACGAAGTTGGGTAGAAGGGCGAGAAACATCACGATTACTTTGGGGTTTAAAAGGTTGGTAATGAAAGCGTCACGGAAACCCTTCCAGGGGGTAACCGCCTGACGGTCACTCCCAACCCCGAGGGTGGAGCGGGTTTTAAGGGCCTGAAAGCCGAGCCAACCGAGATATCCCGCTCCGAGGATGGCGACAGCTTGAAACAATAGCGGAGAGGAGGCGATAATTACTGATATTCCGGCCACGGCCAAAAGATTGTGCCCGAGTAGACCGAACTGAACCCCTGCTACCGTGGCCAATCCGACCTTAATGCCTGATGACAGGCTATGGCGGATGACCAGCATGGAGTCCGGTCCCGGCGACATGACGAGCACCGAAGCCGCGAGCAAAAAACTGAAGAACGTTTCCCAGGGAACGGGCATGGGGCTCCACCAACTGATTGGGCCGTCATTAGCGCCACAAGATCGACCAAAAGGCAAGGGCTTGTCTTTGTTTGATAGCCTGCCTCGGCTAAGCTGAAGCATGACCGATTCCATTGAACATTTGATCGCGCTGGCGCTTGGCCATCATCAGTCGGGCAGGCTCACTGAAGCCCGCGCGCTTTATTTGAAAGTATTGCGGATCGATGCCGATCAACCCATTGCACTGCACATGCTGGGGCTTGTCGCCCTGGCCGACCAGAATTTTGATCAGGCGGTTTTAATGTTCGAGCAGGCGTTGGCGGTCAATCCCAACAATGTCGATGCGGCTTGTAATTTAGGTGTTGCTTTGCGGGGTTTGGGCCGTTTGGATGAGGCGGTTGAAGCCTTCCGGCGCGCCGGTCCAGAGGATGCCACGGCGCTTTATAACCTAGGCCTCACATTGAGCGATTTGGGACGACCCCAGAAGGCGCGCGAGACCTATGAAGCGGCGCTCAGTCAACGGCCCGGCCATGGGGAGACGCTCAATAATCTGGGCAACACGCTCTGGGATTTGGGGCGGCTGAACGAGGCTGAGGCGCGTTACCGGGAGGCCTTAAGTATTGATCCGCATAATGCAGAAATTCATAAGACTCTGGGCTTTCTCCAATTGCTGCGTGGCGACTTCAAGAATGGCTGGGAGAACTACGCCTGGCGCTTGAAAGAGGCTGATTGTCCGCTAGTGGGGCTCAGTTATGAGCAACCGGAATGGCAAGGTGAAAGCCTGAAGGGAAAGACCCTTTTCGTCTATCATGAGCAGGGATTGGGCGACGTTATCCAGTTCGCCCGCTATCTGCCTTTGCTCAAAGCCAAGGGGGGGAGGGTGGTTTTTGAGGTGCAGGCCCCGCTTTATGACCTGATGGTCGCCAGCAATATTGCCGATATGACGCTCAGGGCGGGGGAGACGCCGCCCGCTTTCGATTTCCATATTCCACTGCTCGAACTGCCTCGCCTGTTCGGTACCACCCTTGAAACCATCCCTGGCGAGACACCCTATCTCAAGGTGTCAGACGACCGCCAAAAGGCCTGGGCTGGACGAATGGCTAACGACAAGGGGTTTAAGGTGGGCTTGGTCTGGACCGGCAATCCGGTGGTTTCCTCCAACCCGCAACGCTCCATCGACCCGCGACTGCTAAAGCCCCTTGCCGACTTGCCGGATATTTCGCTCTACAGCCTACAGGTTGGGCGTGATGGCGAGGCGCGCGAGGTGTTCGGCTCGGCGATTACGGATCTTGCCCCCCTGCTAAAGGACTACGCCGATACGGCGGCGGCGATGGAGCGGATGGACTTGGTGGTTTCCACCTGCACCTCGCCTGTTCATATGGCGGGCGCGCTGGGGCGGCCCTGTTGGGCGCTGCTCTGCAAATGGCCCGACTGGCGCTGGCTTTTGGAGCGAGACGGCAGCCCCTGGTATCCGGGCATGAAACTGTTCCGCCAGGATGCAGCGGGAGATTGGTCAGCGGTTATTGAACGGGTGATTGAGGCGCTGAAGACGCGCAGCCGCGAATGAAATCGACAAGGCCCGCGAGTGCCTCTTCCTGATTTTCCTTCATGGTTTTGCCCGAGAGAGCGCGCGGCTTGAAGTCGTGATCGCCATCGTCGAGCCAGAAGAACTTGACGGCTTTTGACAGCGGATATTCCACCACTTCGTCGTACCAGCCCATGGTGTCTCGTGCCCCTTGGAAAATCATGGTCGGGGTTTTGATGTGGTGAAAATGGTCGATCCGCAGCCGTGTCGGCTTGCCCGGCGGATGAAAGGGATAACCCAGGCAGGCGATGCCCTTGACCGGCGTGCCTTCCTTCTCCAATTCAGCCGCTACCATGGAGCCGATGCGCCCGCCCATGGACTTGCCGCCGACCACCACTTTTTCAGGGCCGCCCAAGGCTGCGATGACGGCCCGCCATGTGGCTTCCAAAATCGGCCCGCGATCCGGTGGCCGCTTTTTCCCCGTTTCGCGCCGCTTGACCATATAGGGAAACTCAAACCGCGCACAACGAATGCCAGCGCCCGCCAACCCTTCGGCAAACCGCACCATAAACTTACTATCCATCGGCGCCCCCGCCCCATGCGCAAAAGCAAAGGTCAGCGCGGAATCTTCCGGGCCGGTGAATAGAAACTCGGGAGTGGGCGTGTCGGTCATGGTCTGGTCCGGTTGGTTGTATATGGAATTGAAAATATCGCGCTCTAGGGCTTGCCCGGTTTGTCTGTTGAGATTTCGATTTTTTCCAGAAAATCGGCAATCTCTTGATCATCCTTGATGTCGATTTCTTCGTCGAAAAGTTCTGCAGATGATTCCGGAGCCTCTTCCTGCTCTATGAAATCATGGATTTTTTTGCCTAGAACATTATTGATTATCATGGCGAGATTGTTGCGGTCGATCGGCTTGGTCGCCATTTCATCCATCCCGGCTTCTAGACATTTTGTGCGGTTGTCTTTCATGGCGTCAGCCGTCAAAGCGATAATGGGGATGGCGGCTTTTGGGCCGTCCAACTGGCGAATAGCCCTGGTCGCATCTAGGCCAGACATTTCCGGCATGCGAATATCCATCAAAATGACATCGAAGTCGTTATGGCGGAATTGCTCCAAGGCCTCTATGCCGTTTCCGGCAATCATCACCTGATGACCCATGGATTTGAGCAGAGCCGGAATAATCATTTGGTTGAGTTGATTGTCCTCGGCCAACAGGATATTCAACGGCTGTTTCGCCCAGACTTTCGTTATGATGGAGGGCCGGTATGTGGCGGATGTCTCGGAGACATCGGTTTTGGCGGGGCTATAGGGGATGGTAAACCAGAAGGTCGCTCCCTTGCCAAATTCACTTTCAACGCCGATTTCGCCGCCCATTTTTTCAACCAATCGCTTGGAAATGGCGAGCCCGAGGCCGGTTCCTTGATAGCGTCTGGTGATTGATGTATCGGCCTGGGTAAAATCGTCGAAAAGGGACTTAAGGTTTTCCGGCTTAATACCGATGCCTGTATCCTGGATTGAGAATTTCAAGAATTCTCCTTTCCCCCCATGTTCCAAGCGGGCGCTCAAGGTCACGCTGCCTTTCTCGGTAAATTTAATTGCATTACCCAACAGGTTAATCAGAATTTGCCTAATCCGCACAGGATCGGAATAGACGCCTGTTGGAAAACCGGGGTCGATGTTTGCTGCAATCTCCAGATTGTCTCGATGATGGCCTTTTTGCTGCTCACGAAATAAATCGACGACTTCGGTGATGAGAAGAGGGGCGTTGAAATCGGCATATTCAAATTCCAACTTCTCGGCATCGATTTTTGAAATATCAAGAATATCGTTGATGATCTGCATCAGCGAAAGTGTCGCAGTTCTAATTCTCTTTACCTGCTGACGGGTTTGTGATGAAATTTTGCTTTCCAGTATCAGGTCTGCGACCCCCAGAACGGCTGTCATTGGCGTGCGGATTTCATGACTCATTGTCGCCAGAAATTCAGACTTCGCCTTGTTGGCTTTTTCCGCTTCTTTCTTGGCGGTGTTGAGGGCGAGGGTGCGTGCGCCAACGGTTTTTTCAAGCACGCTATTACGCCCTGAGATAACGAGGACAAAAGCTTCGACCATTGCGGTCATCACCATGCCAATGACAAGAATTAACCAAACGTTGTCCGGGCGGTTTGCCGCCAAATAAGTTTGATTGGGCGTAATGTCCAATCGCCATTGGCGCTCTCCTATCAGAATAGGAAAGCTCATTTTAATCGGCAAGGAGGCCCCGAATACTCCTTCCTCGGTCAAGGTTTCGATGCTTTGCCTAGCTTGAGAGCTCTGGTGTAGAAATTGTTGCCCTTTTGGTGCGCTTTCGTCGATTAAGCGGTATTCGATTCCCTTTTGTTTTAGTCCTTGTAAGGCGGCGGCGACGATATCGCCGCCGCGGAACACACCAACCATATATCCGGCCAAGTTGTTGCGACGCTCTGCAATGGTGTCGTGCGGCATGCCATTTTTGTAAACAGGGACGAAAATGAGGATGCCAAACTGTTTGGCGGTTTCTTGGACAAGTGTAATCCGCCCCGTAGCGATAGCTTTTCCCGTGTCGCGTGCCTGCTCCAGCGCTTTTTTGCGGGTTGGGTTCGAGGCGACGTCGAAACCAAAAGCCTTGCGATTTTTAGCAAAGGGTTCGATGAAGTTAACGGTGATGTATTGATCACGGTTGTGTGCTCCAACCAGCCGGTTTTCGCTATTCCGTTCGGTAATCCGGAAATCTTTATGACCCTCATTCCGGATGCTGTTTTCGTAGCTTTCCCTGTTTTTATCTAGAATACGCGGGTTCCATGATAGCGCTTGTATGCCCGGGTAGATTTCGAGCGGGCGTTCGACAAATTGGGCAAATTCCCGGCGGTCGATTTTTTCCGATGCAGCATAGAAGCTGGTCAAAGATCTGATGACGTCCACATGCAATGCCAGATATTTATCCAGGGTACTGGCAATCGTGCTTGTCTGATGTTCAAACTGCGCCGTCAAACGCTCGCGCTCCCAGTTGGAGCCAAAAGAAACGGCTAAAACCACCAATCCGAAAGCAACCAGGGTTGGCAAGGTTACGGTAAGCCGACGGGGCGCCCACACGTCGCGGGGTTTTGACAACCAAACCAGCATCAGGGGGGTAAAAATCAACACCCCCATGACGTCGCCGCCCCACCAAGTCGCAAAATTGGTGAAAGCATTGGAAGGGGGAACAATTCCAGCGGTTATCAGGGTAATCGTGCCGATGGAGGCATTCACAAGGCATCCAAGTATGCCGCCGAAGAAAAAGAATGAAATAACTTCACGTTCGCTGGGCAGGGAATTGGGAAATGCCGCAAAACGATGGAGTAGAATGCCTCCAATGACGGCCTGCAATGCAGCCCCCGCAGCAACAAAACCGGGTGCGATCAGGGATTGCAAGGTGGTGACCACCGAACTTCCATCAAACCCTGTCCAAACGTTTACCAAAAATGACCCCAGAAGAATGCCGGGCCATATGCGGAAACCGAAAATCAAAATGCCACCGAGGGCAATTCCCGAAGAAGGCCAAATAAGAGTCGCATAGCCAGGGGGAATAGATAGCAGCAGTCCAACCTTGCCCATGACGGCATAGGCCAAGGCAATCAAAAAGCATTTGATGGCCGTGTCAGCGGCTGAAGGTGTGGTGTGCGTTTCGGCGGTCATTGGTTTCCCACTATGGATTTGAGGGTTTTTATCTTTCTTCAGTTTAATCCACAATCAGGTTTGTCTTCTGAGTTTCCCTCTTTGGAGAGTTTCTAAGGCATGGTGGTGGGTTTGTCCATTTCAACCTTGTAGACTGATCACCGATTTTTGGGCTACTCCCATAAAAAAATGGGGCATTCTCGGTGGAACGCCCCATTTTTAATTTCTACCAGCTATCAAAACCGCAGATTATTTCTTCCCGCTATCGTTGCCGCTGCCGTTACCGTCGTGGATGGGGGCGTTGAGGTTGGCGAAGAAGTCGTTGCCTTTGTCGTCAACCACTATAAAGGCGGGGAAGTTTTCCACTTCGATTCTCCAGACGGCTTCCATGCCCAGTTCTTCGTATTCCAGCACCTCGACTTTTTTGATGCAGTCGAGCGCCAGGCGCGCCGCCGGGCCACCAATGGAACCCAGATAGAAGCCGCCGTGGGCGTTGCAGGCGTCGGTGACCTGTTTGGAGCGGTTGCCCTTGGCGACCATGATCTTGGAGCCGCCCGCGGCCTGGAACTGCTCGACGTAACTGTCCATGCGGCCCGCCGTCGTGGGCCCGAAGGAGCCGGAGGCGTAGCCTTCCGGTGTCTTGGCTGGGCCGGCGTAGTAGACCGGGTGGTCCTTGATGTATTGGGGCAGGCCTTCGCCCGCGTCGAGCCGCTCTTTGAGCTTGGCGTGCGCAATGTCGCGGGCGACGATCATCGTGCCGGTAAGGCTCAAGCGGGTTTTGATCGGATACTGGCTCAAGGTCTTGAGCATCTCGTCCATGGACTGGTTAAGGTCGATCTCGACCACTTCACCGCCAAGGTGCTTGTCGGTCAGTTCCGGCAGGTACTTGGCCGGATCGGCTTCCATCTGCTCAAGGAAAACGCCATCGGGCGTGATCTTGCCGAGGATTTGCCGGTCTGCGGAACAGGAAACGCCGATGCCGACGGGACAGGATGCGCCGTGGCGCGGCAGGCGGATGACGCGGACGTCGTGGCAGAAGTATTTGCCACCGAACTGTGCGCCGATGCCCATGTTGCGGGTCATTTCCAGGACCTGCTGCTCGACCTCAAGGTCGCGGTAGGCGTGGCCGGTTTTGGCGTCGCCTTTGGTTGGCAGGCTGTCGTAATAGCGGGTCGAGGCCATCTTGACCGTCTTGAGGTTGGTTTCGGCCGAAGTGCCGCCAATGACGATGGCTAGGTGATAGGGCGGGCAGGCCGCCGTGCCCAGCGTGCGGATTTTTTCATCCAGAAACTTTTCCAGCGAGGCCGGGTTGAGCAGCGCCTTCGTTTGCTGGAACAGAAAGGTCTTGTTGGCCGAGCCGCCGCCCTTGGCCATGAACATGAACTTATATTCGTTGCCCTTGGTGGCGTAGAGGTCGATTTGGGCGGGCAGGTTGTTGCCGGTGTTGGCCTCTTCAAACATGGAGATCGGGGCCACTTGGGAATAGCGCAGGTTGGTCTCGGTGTAGGTGTTGTAGACGCCCCGCGAGATGGCTTCGCCGTCGTCACCTTCGGTCCAGACGTACTGGCCCTTCTTGCCCATGATGATCGCCGTGCCGGTATCCTGACACATGGGCAGGATGCCGCCCGCCGCGATGTTGGCGTTTTTCAACAGGTCCAGCGCAACGAATTTGTCGTTATCGGAAGCTTCCGGATCGTCGAGGATTTTCTTCAATTGCTCCAAGTGTCCGGGGCGGAGCAGGTGGGAGCAGTCTTTGAAGGCCTGGGTGGTGAGCTGGGTGATGGCTTCGGGGGAAACCTTAAGAACCGTTTGGCCGTCCACCTCGATGATGGAAACCCCTTCCTTGGTGAGTAGCCGGTAGGGTGTCTCGTCTTTGCCCAAGGGAAACATGTCTTCGTAAATGAATTCGCTCATAATCCTGCCCAGTCCTTATGAGAAATGAAAACGCGCCCGCTGTTTAGCACGAGCGCTGGGGGCAGAAAAGATTGAATGCGGCGAATCTATTTCTTACGGAAGGCTCCGAGATCGATCACCTCGCCCATTTTTTCTTCCTGTGCCGTCTCCGGTTCGGCGGGCGGCATGGTCTCGTTTGGGTCTTCTTCGGCCAGCGGCGGCAGATCGTCTTCACCAAACAGGTCTTCGTCGTCCGCGCTGGGCAGACCGTCCATCTTGAGCTGAAGGCCGAATTTGACGGCCGGGTCGGCGAATGCTGTGATTGCCTCGTAGGGCACGGAAAGGGGCGAGCGTTCGTTATTGAAACTCAGCGTAACATGGAACATGTCGTCTTCGACTTCCAGGTCCCAATATTCGTACTGCAAGACAATGGTGATTTCCTCTGGGTACTGCGCACGAAGGGAATCGGGCATAACCACGCCGGGAAAATCGGTCTGGTAGGTGATGTAGAAATGATGGTTGCCTGACAGCCCTTCCTCGGCCGCCTGGTCCAGGGCCTGGCGCACCACGCTACGTAGTGCGTTCTCGATCCAAATGTCATACCGGAAGGGGTCGTCAGTCATAAAGCCGCCATCTGTTTATTTAATGCCGCTACTATAACCCGAGGTGAAGGAATCGCCAGGGATGATTTGAAAAAAGAAAGCCGGGGTGACAGGTTCAGGTGGCGCCCACCAATTTGTAGCCTAAACCTTGAGCGGTGTTTCGTCGTCGAAAGACATGCCTTCGATGTGGTGGCCGCTGTCGACGTGGATGATCTCGCCGGTGACGCCCGAAGCCAAGTCACTGACCAGGAACAGCGCTACTTTTCCCACTTCGTCGGTGGTGATCGTGCGGCGCAGCGGAGCCTTGCGCACAACCTCGTCGGTCAGTTTTGAGAAATGATCGATGCCCGAGGAGGCGCGTGTGACGATGGGGCCTGCCGAGATGGCGTTGACCCGGATGCCCGACGGTCCCAACTCATGGGCCAGATATTGAACCGACGACTGGAGCGCGGCCTTGACCGGCCCCATGACGTTGTAGTGATCGACCACCCGTTCAGCGCCATAGAAGGTCAGCGTCACGATGGAGGCGTCGTCGGCCAGGATCGGGGCGGCGGCGCGGGCGAACTGGATGAACGAATAGACCGACATTTGCATGGCTTCGGAAAAGCCGGGCCCCGAGACCTCGACCAGACGGTGCTTAATCTCGTTTTTCGGCGCGGCGCCGATGGCGTGAAACAGGAAGTCGATCTCGCCCCATTTGGTGTACAGTTGATTTATCACCTTGGCGACGGCCTCTTCGTCGGGCGCATTGCATTCCATCAGCAAGGAGGCGCCGATCTCTTCGGCAAAGGGCTCCACATGGGGGCGGGTCCGCTCGGTGTGATAGGTCATGGCGACCTCGGCTCCGGCGGCGCGGAGGCGGCGGGCGACCGCCGCGGCGATGCTGTTCTGGTTGGCGACGCCGACGATCAGCGCCCGCTTTCCCTTGAGATCGATGGCTTCCATTTGCTGACTCTTATTAAACCGGCTCTTTTTTCTCGGAATGGCCTGCGGCCAGCTTGGCGGCAAGAGCGCAGGAGGCGAGCCTTGGTAAAATTTCATCGGCCTTGCTGGGCAGGATGATCGGCACACGCGCGCCAAGCAGAACATGGGCTTGCAGGGCGCGGGCCTGAGCGTTCAGTTGCTTCAATAGGAGGTGCCCGGCTTCCAGGTGTGGGCAGACGACGATGTCGGCGGCACCGGCGACGGGTGAATCGACCCCCTTGTTCTTCGCTGCCACGTCGGAAATCGCCATGTCGTAGGGCAGGGGACCTTCGAGCAGTGCGTCACCGATCTGGCCACGGTCTGCCATTTTGCAAAGGGCGGCTGCTTCGACCGTTGAACGCAGCTTGTTCTCCACCGTGTGCGACGCAGCGACCATGGCGACCTTGGGCGTCTGGACGCCTAGCGCATGGGCCAGCTCGACGGCGTTGATCACGATGTCTTTCTTTTCTTCCAGATTGGGGTCGGTGTTGACGTAGGCGTCCGTCACAATCAGCGGACGGGGATAGAAAGGCATGTCGACAACGGCGGCATGGCTGATCCGTCGGTTAGTGCGGATGCCGCTGCCCCGTTGCACTGCGGCATGCAATAACTCGGCGCCATAGTGCGAGCTCATAATGATCGCACCGACTTCCACACTCCGCGCCATGGCGACGGCTGTGAGTGCGGATTGATGGCTGTGGTCGGTCTCGACCATCTCGAAGCCGGAAATATCGATCTCGCCAGCGTCGGCGGCGGCTTGGATGCGTTCTTTAGGGCCGATGAGGATCGGATCGATCAGCCCGGCGCGGGCCGCTTCGGCAACGGCGGCGAGAGAATAATCGTGGACCGGTTGGGCGATGGCGGCCCTCACCGGCGGCAGGCCCTCGGCCTGATCGACCAGGGTGCGCAGCTTGGAACCCCGGTCGTGAAGCATGACTTCGGGCAGGACCGGACGCGGGCGAACGACTTTTTCGGTGGGGGCGAGCACGGTGGCCGTGCCTTCGATTACCGGCTTGCCGTCCTGGTTGGCGCAGAGGCATTCGAAGACAATACTTTTGCGTTCGTCGTCCTTGCTGGCTGCCGTGACGCTCACCGTGACCGTATCGCCGATGCCGACGGGTCGCTTGAATTTGAGCGTTTGGCCCATATAGATGGTGCCGGGGCCGGGCAAGGTGGTGCCGAGCACGGCCGAAATCAGCGCACCGCCCCACATGCCATGGGCGATCACCTTGTGAAAGATTTCGTTATTGGCGTATTCCTCGTCCAGATGGGCCGGGTTGACGTCGCCCGACATCACCGCAAAAAGCTTGATGTCTTCTTGGGTCAGGGTTCGAGTAATCGAAGCCGTTTCGCCAACTTGAATTTCATCAAAAGTCCGGTTCTCAAGAGTATCCATGCCGTGTTCTCCCACCGCAATCAGTATTTTGTTGCATTGCAACATTAGTCTATTCCTCCGGGGCTGGCGAGAGAGAAATGTCAGAGTCCTGGCGATTGGCTTGAAACTGTTTTATGAAGGCCTCAGATAGGTGCCGAAAGGGTCTTCATGGAAGCTGTCATCAATGTTGTTTTACCGGTCTTCGCCATCGTTCTTGCGGGCTATGCCACGGGGCGGCGGGGTATCTTGGGAGAAGACGCCAGCGCAGCCCTGAACGGGTTCGTCTTCTACGTCTCCCTGCCGGTCCTCCTGTTCATTTCCATGGCTCGGGTCGAAGCCGAAAAAATATTCAATTGGGATTTCATCGGCGTCTACGCCGTTTCGCTTCTGATTACCATGGCCGTGGCCATGGCGCTCGTGAAGGTTTTCTTTCCGGCCCGCCGTTTGGCCGAGTTGAGCCTCAATGGTATGAGCTCAATCTACGGCAACACCGGCTATATGGGCATTCCGCTGGTGACCATCGCCTTCGGCTTGGAGGCGACCGTTCCGGCGGTGATCGCCACCGTGGTCAATGCGGCGCTGATTTTCGGGTTGGCCGGGGCGATGATCGAGGCCGATCTGTCGGCTGAAGAAGGGGCGGGCGGCATCGCCAAGGATATCTTCTGGGGTGTGGTCAAAAACCCGCTGTTTCTCGCTCCCGTGGCGGGCGTCGTCGCCTCCATGATGGCGCTCAAACTGCCGAGCCCCGTCGAAGCCTTCTGCGACATTCTAGGGGCCGCCGCCGGACCCTGCGCACTGTTTTCGCTCGGTCTGTTCCTCGTCGGCAAAAGCCTGAAGAGCGATATGGCCGAGGTTTCGATCATGGTGATCTTGAAACTCTTCGTCCAACCGGCCATCGCCTGGGTGCTGATCGCCTACGTCTTCGAGCTCGACCATATCTGGGCCGCCACGGCGATGATCATGGCGGCGCTCCCTACCGGCACCGGCGCTTTCGTCGTCGCCCAACGCTTCAATATCTATGTCGAGCGCACCTCGGCCGCCACGGTGGTCTCGACCGTTTTTTCTGTGGTCACGCTTTCCGCACTGTTTACCTGGTATGGTTAGGGGCTATTCTTTGACAAACTTGGAAAGGTGATGTGATGATTGCGGTGATTTTCGAGGTGTATCCGGCAGATGGACGCATGGACGAATACCTGGATATTGCCGCCGAAATGCGCCCTCTCGCCGAAGAAATCGATGGATTTATCTCGGTCGAGCGTTTCCAGAGCCTCACCGACCCCGACAAGCTATTGTCGCTCTCCATTTTTAGGGATGAGAAAGCGGTTGAGGAATGGCGCAACCTGACGGCCCACCGCATCGCTCAGGCCAAGGGACGGGGCGGCGTTTTTGAAAACTACCGTCTCCGCGTCGCCAGCGTCATCCGCGACTACGGAAAACACGACCGCGACCAAGCGCCCAAGGACAGCCGGGAAGAACACGACGCCTAAGCCGCTTCGTCGGCCACTGCTTTATCGGAATACTCAGTCGCGATGGCGGTGAATTGATCTTCGACGGCCAGGAAAGCTTCGACCACATCCGGATCGAAATGGGTCCCTGCGTCGGTGGTGATGATCTTCTTTGCCGTTTTGTGGGGGAAGGCCGGTTTGTAGACCCGCTCCGAGATCAGCGCGTCGTAGACGTCTGCAAGCGCCATCAGGCGGCCTGAGAGGGGAATTTCTTCGCCTTTTAAGCCCCTGGGGTAGCCGCTGCCATCCCATTTTTCGTGGTGGGTTTCGACGATATCGCGGGCGTGGTTGAGGAAAGAGGAGCCTTCGCCGAATCGTTTCTCGGCAGTGCGAATCGCCTCGCCGCCCAGTTCCGGGTGGGTCTTCATGATCGAGAATTCTTCATCGGTCAGGCGGTCGGGTTTCAACAGGATCGCATCCGGAATACCCACCTTGCCGATATCATGAAGCGGGGCCGATTTGTGGATTAACTCGATGGTGTCAGGCGTGAGGTGATTGGCGTATTTGGGAGACTGCGCTAGATGCTCAGCCAGGGCCTTGACGTAAAACTGGGTTCTGAGGATATGCGCGCCGGTTTCATTGTCCCGCGTTTCGGCCAGCGTGGCGAGCCCCAGGATGGTGGCGTCCCTTGTGCGGTGAATTTCCTCGGTGCGCGCCCGGATCGCTTCGACCATCAGGTTGGTGTTGTGCGCCATGACGCCGAACTCGTCGTTGCTGCTCACCGGTACCCAGCCGTCGAGATCGCCGCTATTGGTGCGTTCCAGCACCGTGGTTTCGCTGGCAAAGAAGAACCGCAAGTTGCGGGTGAATGAGCGGGTGACGTTGAGCACGTGGCCGAGCACCACGGCTGCGATGAAGGCGAACTCCAACAGGATGGCCCGCTGGGCTTCGGCGAGGCTCATGGAGCCGTTGATTTTACCAAGCCAGTCCAGATCTTTGCTGATCACCAGGAAAAACACCGCCGTGATCATGACGGCGGTGATGGCGGCGAACAGACCGAGCTTGCGCGAGACAGGAAAGAAGCGGCGGTTTACCGCAATGGTCTGACGCTCTTGTTTTAAGTGTAGGGCGAGATCGCGCTCGGTTTCCAACGCGAGGTCGACGGCGATAAAGAAGCCGAGGGTCAAGAAACCCAAGATCACCTTGAGGCCGCTGCCAACGGGGAAACCATAAAAAACCGTGTTGAAGGCGGCAAGCCCCAGGCCCGCCAGGGCAAAAAGGGCGAGATCGACAATCAGCGCGCGGCGGGCGCGGAGGTCGTAAGGAGCAGAAAGGACGTAGAGGCTTCGAACCGGTTGCCGCACGAGGCTTTGTAAGACCAACGCCGCGACCAAAGGCGCCGCCAATTGGAGAGGCGTGAGGGATTCCAAAAACGGGCAGACCTGAACGCCGTAGATCGCCAGAATAACAATGGCCAGGCCGTAATGAATGGTGGCGCGCATACAAAACTCCCTAGAGTGTTACCGGATTAGGTTTACGCGTTTGGCGTAGTCCTAATCCGTTAATCGCCCTCTAACCATTTGATTTAAGGGCGGATTCACGGTTCAGGCCGAATCACAAAGTGATTTAACCTAAAGCGATCCGACCCTTGGGGGGTGAGGGCTATTCTTGTCGCGAGGATATGTTAGCCGGAGAAGCTTGGGTTTCCACTCATAAGCGATCAAAAGGGCGTGAAAAGGGTGTTATTTCCCAAGAAAACTCCCCGTGATGTCGATGGCTTCGGCGAGGCCGACGCGTTCGACTTCGACGCCTTCGGGGAAGGCGGTCTTGAGGCGGCTGGGGAGGGCTTTATCGAGCATGACGAAGACGCCTTTGTCATCGGTCCGGCGGACCAGACGACCGAAGGCCTGCTTGAGCTTGAGGCGGGTTAGCATGTCGTCGTAGCCACCGCCGGGGAAACTGGTTTTGCGCGCTTTGTGGAGCAGGGTCGGGCGCGGCCAGGGGACCTTGTCGTAGACCATCAGACGCAGCGAGCGGCCCGGCACGTCGACCCCGTCACGCACCGCATCGGTGCCGAGAAGGCAGCTGTTTTCTTCGGCCTTGAAGATATCGATAAGGGTGCCGGTATCCATGGCGTCCACATGCTGAGACAGTAGCGGCAGGCCCGAGCGTTCCAAGGGCTGGGCGATGCGCTGGTGGATGGCACGCAGCCGGGTGATGGCGGTGAACAGGCCAAGCGCTCCGCCGCCTGAGGCGATGAATAATTCGCGGAAGGCGGCCGCCGTGGCGTCCATGTCGCCGCGTCCGATATCGTCGATGACCAGAACCTTGGTGTTGGCGGCATAGTCGAACGGCGAGGCGACGCGGCTCTGGCTCGGCGGGACGGTCATATGGACCGCGCCGGTTCGCGCCGCCGCTGCGTTCCAGTCTTTGTCCTCATCGCCGGTGCTGTCGCAGAGGGTGGCCGAGGTGATCACCGCGCCGTGGGTCGGGGTCAAAACGCTTTTGTAAAAAGGCAATGTTGGATCGACCCAGTGACGGTGCATCCCCACGTCGATGTCCCGGCCCTCGCGGCGCTCCACACCCAGCCAATCGACGAATTCTTCCGGCGCGTCTTCCGGCAGGTTTTTGAGCATGGCCCGCCAGGCCTGGAGCGGCATGAGCGCCCGGCGTTCCAGGCTGCGGCAGACCGACTCTATCCTGATGCGCACCGAGCTTTCCAACTCGTCGGCTTCTTCGTCCAGCCGTTCGATCAGCAGTTTCATTAAGGTGTTGAGTGGTTTGACCAGGGCGGCCAGGGCGCTTTCGAATTCCAGTCCCGCCTCGACCAGCCCCGGCACCGGCGGGCGAGCGTCGGCCTCCAGATTGTAGGGCGAACGAGTGTCCTTTTCCCGCGCATAGACCTGCTGGCGAATGAGGCCCAAGAAGGTTTCGCCCGCTCCCTTGGGCGCGCCACCCGCCAGACGCTGTCCCCAGCCCGGACCGGGCAGGGCCTGAGCACGGCGCATGATGTCGGCGACCGCTTCTTCGGCGTCGCCTTCGGTGATCAGGTCTTCGATGCGGGCGCGCAGGCCGCGGGCACGTGAGCGCTGGCGATCTTCGGCCCCCAACAGCCAACGTCGCAGTTCGGAAGTTTCGAAACCGGTCAGGTCGGCCGAAAAAGCGCTGTCGGCGGCTTCGAAAACGTGGTGGCCCTCATCAAAGACGTAGCGGGTCGGTAGAGTGCCGTCTTCTGCGCCGCCCAGCGCCGCCTGGATCATCACCAGGGCATGGTTGGCCACCACGATGCGGGCGCGACGGGCGCGGCGAATATTGCGCTCGACGAAACATTTCTGATAGTGGGCGCAGGCCGAATAGATGCATTCGCCGCGGGTGTCGGTCATATCAACGGTTAAGCGGTAGCCGAGCAATTCGGCAAGCCAGCCGGGAAAATCGCCGCCCACCATGTCGCCGTCGCGCGTCACCAAAGCCCAGCGGGCCATCAGGCCGAGGGCGCGGGCGTCAGCTTCCTGCCCGCCCAGACGGTTGACCGCCTCTTCCATGTTGAGGAAGCAGAGATAATTTTCGCGGCCCTTGCGGACCACCACCTTGCGCCGCTTTTCGCCCTTGTCCGGATAGAGCCGGTCGAGTTCGCCGTCCAACTGGCGCTGGAGGTTGCGGGTATAAGTGCTGATCCAGACGGGGCCGTGGTTTTTCTCCGACCAGAGACTGGCAGGGGCAATGTAGCCCAGTGTCTTGCCGACCCCGGTCCCCGCTTCGGCCAGATGCAGCCGAGGTTCGGCCTCCTTATCGCGCGGCTTGAAGGCGAAGGCGGCGTTGCGGGCGTAGGTTTTCTGCTCGGGGCGCTCTTCGGATCCGTCGGCCAGCAACTCGGCGAGGCGTTGAGCCGCTTCGTCTGCTTCCACCGGTTCGTGACCGGCTGGCGGTTCGGGGGCGTATTCGGACCATTCGGTCATCTTGGCCCATGGGCGCAAGGCCTGTGACAGGTTGCGCGAATGCGGCGCTTCGGAAGCCACGCCGAGCGCGGTCAATACGGGCAGCGCCCAAGGCCAATTGCTTCGGCTCATGGCCCAGGCTACGCCTTCGGCCTGTCGATCCTTGGGGCCGTTCTTTTTCAATTCGGCGAGCAGGGTGTTAGCTGCGTCAAACAGGGTTAGAGCTTGTTGCTCGGGGCTTTCGGGCAAAGGCAGGTTGAGCGCTTGAGCCAATCCGCGCGGCGTGGGAACGCAAAACCGTGCCGGACGGGTGAAGGCGAAAAGCTCGAGGATATCGAAGGCATTGTAAGGCCCACCGCCCAGCTTGCGCCACGTGGCGGTCGCATGACAGATCAACGGCATGGCGCCGTGACGGAGTTTTTGCAGGGCTACTCCGGGGCGGAGAGTTTCGACTTCGCCATCCGCCGAGACCCAAACCGCCCCCGCCGCTCCGGCCACCATGGCCGGTGTATTCATCGCCCCTGTCGACACCCTGGATTACATCCTGTAAAATTTAGATAAAATTGTAGTAAATTTTTAAATATTGCAATGATTTCAATAAGTTGTAATATTCTCAACTAATTGGATATAAAATATCGCAAAATGCGACTGATTGGCCGGGATTTTTCCTCTGGATATAGACCGGTTGGCGCCTCCGAATTGAAAACGATTCTGGGGGCATCATAGAAAGACCAACCGAAGACATAAAACAAAATATAAGTTCATTCGGTTGTTTTCCGCTCAAGATATGGTGTCTTGGGCAATCTAAGGGGTATCGCTCCGTTTGCCGGGGCGAGGCTTTGGTAGCGGATGGCGAAACCGAAGGTCGAAAAAGTCAGAGTACCGAAAAACGCCGGGAAGAAATGGTGGCAAGTCCCCGACTCCCTGTGGCGCAAGGTGCCTTCTTTGCAGCAATCCCGTATGCGCGCCGGCCTTGAACAATACGTCCTTCCCTTATTACAGGAACTCGAGGCTCTCTATCCGGGCCAATATGAACCCTATACGCTTGGCAAGACGTTCAAGGAAATTGAAGAAGACCCCCGCGCCATTGAAGGGGGGCTCTATCTTTTCGAGCTTGCTCAGCAGGAAGGGTTGGTGGAATTCGAGCGTAAAAAGGGCGCAAAGCGCGGGAGAAAGGGACCGGTTGGCTCCTGCGGCATGAGCGTCGACGAAATCAAAGATTTCTACTTGCGCAAAGCGGCTCATGCTCTTCTTCAAAACGCCGGTCACAAGATGAAGCGCTTGACCGAGTATTTTTCCGAGCATGAATTGAAGAAGGTCGACCACCTTGCCGGACTGACCATTTTGGTGCGCTTCGATCCGCTCAGCGTGTCCGAATTGCAAATCGGTTTAAAGGGGCGGCTCGATAAACTGTTGGCCAAGGACGAGCTCTATCTGGAGACTTTGCGTGAATGCAAGCCGGTGGTTTTCCTCCGAGCGTTGCGCAAATCTTTGGGTGATGAGTTTCCGGCAATTCTCGAGTGGAAGCCTGACTTCCTCCGGGCTGTGGCCGAAGGGCTCGACCATTCTGCCAAGATCACCGCCTTGGGCTCGACGTTGCTGTTTATTGAAGACCCGGACGTCGTTCGTGCATTGGGCACTTGGCAGATCAAGGAAGTTGTGGCGGAAAATAAAGCGGGGGAGAAGAAGAAGCGCTTCATCACTCGCATCGGTCAAATCCGTTCTCTGCTCGGCGAAGATTTTGACAAGCTTTTGCGCGGCAATGCGCGTCTTATCGAACGGCTCGGCACCTGGCGTGACGACGAGGTCGACCAGATCAAATTTTACCTTAACTATATCACTCCTGAAGTGATGGATACCCTTGATCCGATCCCCTTTAAGCTCCAGGTCGGTGTTCTCGACGGTCTGTGGGATACCCTGGGGCGTAGCTTCATGGAAAGCGCGATCAACGATGACAAAAAGGGCCTCAAGGCTATTCGTGGGATCGTCAAGCAGATCACCGAAGCCATCGCCGCCGACAATATGCCGGGCGATGTGCGCGCCTTGATCAAGAGCGGTTTCTATTCCAAGCACACGGCCCATTTAGGCAAATCGGCTATTTAATCGAGTGATAGTAGAACCGGATTGCCGCCGCTGGCGGTGATGTCGGTTGAGACCGTGCGCTCGGTGGCGAAACGGTGGAGATAGCGCGGGCCGCCTGCTTTGGGGCCGGTGCCGGATAGCCCTTCACCGCCAAACGGCTGTACGCCGACCACTGCGCCAATCTGATTGCGGTTGACGTAGAGATTGCCGACTCGTGCGCGCTTGGAAATCCGTTCAACGGTCGATTCCAGTCGGCTATGGATGGAGAGCGTTAGGCCGAACCCGGTGCCGTTGATCGCATCAACGACGGCATCCAATCGGGCGGCGGGATAGCGGATCACATGAAGGATCGGCCCGAAGACCTCCTTTTCCAATCGGTCGATGCGGTCGATTTCATAGGCGACAGGGGCGAAGAAGGGGCCCTCGGGAAGTCTTTCGGGTAAGGGGGTTTCCGCTAGGGCCTGACCGACCAACTCCATTTCAGCCGCATGGGCGCGCATGGTCTCAACCGCTTTGTCGTCGATCATCGGACCGATATCGGTCGAAAGAAGGGCCGGGTTGCCTACCGTCAACTCGGCCATGGCCCCGGCGATCATCTCGATCTGGCGCTCGGCGATATCTTCTTGCAGATAAAGCACCCTTAGCGCCGAGCAGCGTTGCCCGGCGCTATGGAAGGCTGAAATCAACACATCGCGGGTGACCTGTTCGGGCAGCGCCGATGAATCGACGATCATGGCGTTTTGTCCCCCGGTTTCGGCGATCAATGGTGCAAGCGCGCCCTCCCTTTCAGCCAGGGTCCGGTTGATAGAATGGGCCGTTTCGATGGAGCCGGTAAAGGCGACCCCCGCTAAATGGGCGTGAGAAAGCACGACCCGGGAAAAAACACCGCCGCTTGTCGGCGTAATGTGAAGCACTGTTTTCGGCACCCCTGCCTCGTGAAGCAGCCGGATCGTCTCTTGGGCAATCAATGGTGTGGCGCTGGCCGGTTTGGCGAGAACGCCGTTACCCGCGGCTAGAGCCGCAGCGACTTGACCGGTAAAAATCGCCAGCGGGAAATTCCACGGGCTAATGCAAGCGAATACACCGCGCCCGTGCAGGCTGATCCGGTTGGTTTCCCCCGTCGGTCCGGGGAGGTCTTGTGGATGGGCGAAATCCTGTTTGGCGAGGTTGGCGTAGTAGATGAGAAAATCGACGGCTTCGCGCAGTTCGGCCTGGGCGTCGGAGAGAATTTTGCCGCCTTCGGTGATCAGCAGTTTAAGCAGCAGTCCACGTTCGCGCTCGAACAGATCGGCGGCCTTATACAGAACGGCCGCCCGCTCGGCCCCGCCCAGGGCATCCCATTCCGGCTGGTTGCCGCGCGCTATTTCCAGGGACTTTTCCAGGTTAATGGCGTCGCATTGCGGCGGTGCATGGTTTGGCAGCACGGCGTTGGCCATATCGATTTCCAAGGCTTCAAGCGCCATGGGGTCGGTAAGGTCAATGCCCGCTGAATTGCGGCGTTCGGGTCCAAAAAGATTGGGCGGCAGTGGAATTTTCGGGTGGCGGGCTGGGGCGTTGGTCCCGGCCAGTTCAACCGGATCGGCGATTAGGCTTTTGATGGGGGCGTCGCGGTCGGAAAGGCGGTTGACGAAGGATGTGTTGGCACCGTTTTCCAGTAAGCGCCGTACCAGATAGGCCAAAAGCTCGTCGTGGTTACCGGCCGGGGCGTAGATGCGCACCCGGGGCGGTTTGGCGCTGGCGGCCAGAATGGGTTCGTAGAGGTCGTCGCCCATGCCGTGCAGGCGCTGTAACTCAAAGTCAGTCCGCTCCCCCATCAGTTCAAGCACGAAGGCCAGGGTATGCGCGTTGTGGGTGGCGAAGGCCGGGTAGAAGGCTTTGGCATTGGCCGCCAGGGCTTTGGCGCAGGCCATGAAGCTGACGTCCGTATTGGTCTTTCGGGTAAAAACCGGGTAGTCGCTCAGTCCGGCGATCTGGGCCTTTTTGATTTCGCTGTCCCAATATGCCCCTTTGACCAGCCGGACCATGAAGCGGCGTCCGTCGCGTTTGGCGATGCCTGCAAGCCAGTCAATTACCGGCAGAGCGCGTTTTTGATAGGCCTGGATCGCTAGGCCGAGCCCGTCCCATCCTTGAAGCGCGGCGCTCGCCGAAACGCGATCAATGATATCAAGGGTTATATCGAGGCGCTCGGCTTCTTCCGCATCAATGGTCAGGCCAATATCGGCTTCCTTCGCACGCTTGGCCAGTTCGATCAGCCGCGGCGTCATTTCGTTCAACACCCTTTCTCTCTGGGCGAACTCAAAGCGCGGGTGCAGCGCCGAAAGCTTGACCGAGACGCCGGGAGCCTTTTGCGGCCCGCCTTGGGGAGCTTGCCGGGCAATGGCCTCGATGGCGGCGTGATATGCGGCGAAATAACTGTCGGTATCGGCCTGGGTGTGGGCCGCTTCGCCCAGCATGTCGAAGGAATAGCAATAACCCGCCCGTTCACCGGCCTTGGCCTGCGACAGGGCTTCATCGATGGTTTGCCCGAGAACGAACATCTCGCCCAAGACTTTCATTGCCTGGGTGATTGCCGTGCGGATTACCGGTTCGCCGGTTCGTTTGACCAATCCGGCCAGGGCGGCGGGCCAGTTTTCCCGATGATCGGATAATAGCCTGCCGGTCAGCATGAGCCCCCAGGTGGAGGCGTTGACGAAAACCGAATCGGAATGCCCCTGGTGGGTTTGCCAGTCGTTCCCTCCGATCAGGTCTTCAATGAGCCGGTCGGCGGTCTCGGCGTCGGGAATGCGCAGCAGGGCTTCGGCCAGACACATGAGCGCCACGCCCTCGCGGCTCGAAAGTGAATATTCGGCCATGAAGGCGTCAACCCCGAAGCCGCCCTGATGACTGCGGATATCTTGGACCAGTCGAGCTGCTCGCTTGCCAACCCGTTGACGGAAAGAGGGTGGAACCCGGGCTTCTGGGATCAATCGCTCAAGACAGGCCTGTTCGTCCATTAGCGTAGCGGTCCGAATGGCCTGCCGGGCTTGGTCGTTCAAGGGTCTGGCTTTGCCGTAGAGCAAGGGGGCATCTCCTTGTCTGTGGTTAAAAGAGCTAACCTCACACTTGGTAGTCTACCTCGAGGCCGTCCAGCCATAAAACACACATGGAAACGGCACTGGAAGCTAGGGTGAGCTCGGGCTTCCAAATCCGTTGCAATCTGAAACCGATCAAGACCGAACCTGCCGGATTTGTTGACCTCGCGGTCAATCGGGCATAAGTTCCCGCGGTTATTTTTCCGCTGACCGCTTTTAGGCGGAACATTCCAAGGGAACCGCAGCATGTCGTCGCATTTCAAAGAACACGCCCATCACTCCAACGCTTGGCCGTTTGCCGAGGCCCGCGCCCTGCAAAAACGGGTTGGAGAGAAGACGCCTGAAAAGGGTTATGTGCTGTTCGAGACAGGCTACGGTCCTTCCGGGTTGCCCCATATCGGCACGTTTGGCGAAGTGGCGCGGACTACTATGGTGCGCAATGCCTTTGCGCTGATTTCAGACGTTCCGACCAGACTGTTCGCCTTTTCCGACGATATGGACGGGCTGCGCAAGGTGCCCGACAACATCCCCAATAAAGAAATCATCGAGCCGCACCTGGGCAAGCCGCTGACCCAGATTCCCGATCCTTTCGGCACCCATGAAAGCTTCGGCCATCACAACAATGCCCGGCTTCAGGCTTTCCTCGACGAATTCGGCTTCGACTACGAATTCAAGAGCGCGACCGAGATGTATAAGTCGGGCGCCTTCGATGAGACCCTTTTGAAGGTGCTGGCTCAGTACGACAAGGTGATCAACGTGGTGCTGCCGACGCTCGGCCAGGAACGCCGGGCCACCTACAGCCCCTTCTTGCCGGTCTGCAAAAAAACCGGCGTGGTCCTTCAGGTGCCGGTGGTCGAGATGAACCCGGAAGCAGGCACCATCGTTTACCAGGATGAAGACGGTTCCAAGGTTGAAACGCCGGTAACAGGCGGCCACTGTAAGCTTCAGTGGAAGGTCGACTGGGCGATGCGCTGGACGGCGCTCGATGTGGACTATGAAATGTCGGGGAAAGACCTTATCGACTCGGTCAAGCTTTCTTCCAAGATCGCCAGGATCATCGGCGGCACCCCGCCGACCAACCTGACCTATGAGTTGTTCTTGGACGACAGGGGTGAAAAGATTTCCAAATCCAAGGGTAACGGCCTTTCCATGGAAGAATGGCTGCGTTATGCGCCGCCCGAAAGCCTCGCCTTGTTTATGTATCAAAAGCCCAAGGCGGCCAAGCGTCTCTATTTCGATGTTATTCCGCGTAATGTTGACGACTATCTCTCCCACGTCGGGAACTTCGAGAAGCTTGAAGACAAGAAGAAAATCGATAGCCCAGCCTGGCACATTCACAACGGCCATCCGCCGTCGGGCGAGCAGACTTTGTCGTTCAATATTCTTTTGAACCTCGCCTCGGTTTGCCACACCGAGGATAAGGCGGTGCTTTGGCATTTCATCAGCCGCTATCGCCCGGAAGCAACGCCTGAGAACGCACCGATCCTCGACAAGCTGGTCGGCTATGCGATTAACTACTATGCCGATTTTATCAAGCCCAATAAGAGCTACCGTGCCCCGGAAGGCAAGGAAACGGCGGCGCTGGAAGATCTTAAAGAGGCGCTGTCCAAAATGGCAGCCGACGCCACGGCGGAAGATATCCAGACGGAAGTCTACGAGGTGGGCAAGCGCCACGAGTTCGAAAACCTGAAAGACTGGTTCAAGGCGCTTTACCAGATTCTGCTGGGTCAGGATCAAGGTCCCCGCATGGGTTCCTTCATCGCGCTTTATGGTTTGAGCGAAACTCAAGAGCTGATCGGCAAGGCTTTGAGCGGCCAAGGGCTGGAGGCTTAGGGGCCTCCCCTAACTTCCCGCATAATTAAGTACTTGCAGTTTGTGTGAAGCTGCTATCCGATAAACACGTTTGACAGCCTTTTCTATTGGTGGTTTTCTACCTTTTCTGGTGGGAAGCCATGCCTGCCGTTTGGTTAATGGCCAATAAGAAAACAACGAATGAAAACAATTGCTGACGTCTTGCGCTGGTTGTTTGCGCTGGGAATAGCCTGTCTATTTGCCAGCCGTTTCGCCTTGGCCGATGATCATGTCCTTCGGGTCGGGGTTTATCAAAATCCGCCGCAGGTGTTTATCGACGATCAAGGCAATCCCGGCGGTATCTACGTTGATATTCTAAACGAGGTCGCCCGTCTTGAGGGCTGGACGATTGAATACGTCCCCGGTTCTTTTGCAGAGGGGTTAGAGGCGGTGCGTCTTGGCAAGATCGATGCCATGACCAGTATCGCCGCCACGCCCGAGCGCGACAGGTTTGTCGATTTTTCCAAGGAAACGGTGATTTCCGTGTGGGGGCAACTCTACGTTTCCCCTGGTTTTTCGCCCAACAATATTCTCGATATGGACGGCAAGTCCATCGCAGTAATGGAAAGCGGCGTTCTGGGGAATAACTTTGCCAAACTTTGCAACAACTTCGAAGTGGAATGCAATATCGTTCCGCTCACTTCCTATCAAGCCGCCTTGCAGGCTGTTGACGATGGCAAGGCCGATGCGGCGGTGGTCAACAGCATCCTGGGCTTTGCGCTCGAACTTCAATATAAGGCGCGGCGCAGTCATATCGTTTTCAGTCCTTTCCGCTTGCAGGTGGCATTTCCGGAAGGGCGCGGACGAACCGTCATTGAGGCGCTTGATCGTCACCTCGCCAAATGGCGGGACGACAAGGCGAGTTTCTATTATGAAACGCTTGATTACTGGCTTGGTGTAAAGCCTGAAGCGACCAAGGAAGTGCCCGCTTGGGCCTGGACGGTCATTGCTCTCGGCCTACTGGCCATTGTTTTGATCTTTGCCTGGAATGCCACTTTACGACACCAGATTTCACAACGCCGAAAAGCTGAAGAGGCCTTGAAGAAAAGCGAAGCCCGGTTCCGGGAACTGGTCGAAAACACCAGCGTTATCGCTTGGGAATTAGACTTGGAAAAGTTTGTTTTTACCTACGTCTCACCCCATGCCGAGGCCATGTTGGGCTACCCCATTGATGAGTGGAAGAAAGATGGGTTCTGGGCCGAGCATATAGCGCTAGAAGATCGGGATGAGGCGGTTAATTACTGTTTAGAAGAAACCCAGGCCGGACACGACCATGCCTTCGAATACCGGATGATAAAAGCTGACGGTTCGCTCATCTGGCTACGCGATATCGTCACGGTGCACAAAGACGATACGGGCAAACCATCCTATTTAAGCGGATTTCTAGTTAATATCGATGAGCAAAAAGCAACCGAGACCGCTTTGCAGGAAGCCAAGAGCCTAGCTGAAAAAGCCAATCGTGCGAAGTCGGAGTTTCTGGCTTCCATGAGCCACGACCTACGCACCCCCTTAAACGCCATCATGGGCTTTAGCGACATGATGCGTCAAAAGGCCTTCGGCCCGATCGGCGACCCGCACTATGAGGAATACGCCAAGGATATTCACGACAGCGGCACCATGCTTTTGAGCCTGATTGACGACGTTCTTGATCTTTCCAAGGTCGAGGCCGGAAAATACGAGTTGGTCGAGACGCCGATCAATCTTTCGAGCCTCATCGGCTCGGCGATCAACATGGTCTCGACATTCGCCGGTTTAAAAAACATTGCCGTGGTTTCCGAGATCGAAATCGGCCTTCCGCCTTTAAAGGCCGATCAGAGAGCAATGACGCAAATTCTCAATAACCTACTTAGCAACGCGGTAAAATTCACGCCGCACCAAGGGTCTATTTCTATTCATGCCGGATTGGGAGCCGGGCGACAAATGGCGATTAGGGTCAAAGACAATGGCATCGGTATGTCCGAGAAAGATATCGAGAAGGTGCTCAATCCGTTCGAGCAAGCCGATAGCCAGCATTCACGCCACCATGAGGGAACCGGGCTGGGCCTACATATCTGCAAAAGGTTCCTTGAGCTTCATGGTGGTGGCATTGAGATTGAAAGCCAACCTGAGAAGGGCACCACGATCACTGTTTTCTTCCCGCCGGAGAGGACGCTTTAAACCTCTGGAGTGCGATCAGATTGTGGAAGCCGCACAGATATGGTCGTGCCGACAAAGGGGGCGGTTTGAATGTCCATCGTCCCGCCGTGTAATTCGATTAGCCCCAGAGTGAGTGGTAAGCCGAGGCCGGTTCCCTCGCGTTGTCGCGCCAAGCTGCCGTCGACCTGGCCAAAGGGGGTCATCGCCTTTTTTAGCCCTGCTTCATCCATACCGATCCCCGAATCTGATACTGTGATCAGCAGATCCCCTGCCTGATCCAGCGTTCCGGTGAGTTCCACGGTGCCGCTTGCCGGGGTAAATTTAACCGCATTGCTGAGGAGGTTGAGGATGATTTGTTTCAACCGTCGCTCGTCGGCAAAAATGTCGGGAAGTGTGGCATCCACAGAATTGATCAGCTTAACGCCGCCCCTATGGGCTCGGTCATTGACCAGCCTGAGACAGGACTCGGCAATCTCCTCTAAGCGTACCCTGGCCCAGTGCAGCTCCATCTGCTCGGCTTCTATGGCTGAGACATCGAGAATGTCGTTGATCAGATTGAGCAGGTGTGTACCGGAGTTCTGGATGTCGTCGATATATTCGGCCTGCTTTTCCGAGGCGAGAGGACCGAAAACACCGCTGTTTAGAGAGCTTGCGAAACCGATGATGGCGTTCAAGGGGGTGCGGAGTTCGTGGCTGGTCGAAGACAGAAATTCAGTTTTAGCGCGGTTGGCCACTTGGGCGCGGTCTTTTTCGATTTGAAGCTCTCTCGTTCGCTCTTTTACAGCGGTTACCAGAGCTCGCCGTGACAAGGCTTCGTACCAGAGCAGCATTACGGCAACAATGAGAGCTGAAAGGAGTAGGCCGCCTGCTAAAAACGTGATCCATTTTTCGGTTTTTCTAAACCGTATGTTTGTTGCATTCATCAATCCGTCGGCGAGGTTGTTTGAGTAGTCTGAAAACTTCTCAAGGGCCAACTGAAGCTCCCTCTGACGCCATCCGGTTTCTTTCATCAGTGATGTGAGGCGTTCCGATTCCGGAGCTTCAACGGCGACATCCATGGCTTCATTGACGATGGGTTGCATGGCGGCGATAAGCCCCCGCATTTCGTTGAAAAAGCGTCGTTCACTGGGCGATAGATCGAGACTGCCCAGTTCAATGATCGCGGCTGCAACCTTACCGGCATATACGATGAAAACGTCTTGTCTATCATAGCGCTCGAAAAAATCTTCGATGACGGCCGTATAGGGAATAATGTGCGAACGGGCGTAGACCCCGTCACGGATCGTGTCGACCAGTTGAGCTTTCTGCCGTCTTAACTGATCCTTCGCATAAGCATCCTTCACCTGGCCCATGTGGTGGAATACCACGATAAGAAGGCCCAGGATGCAAAGGAGGATCGCCACCAGAGCGGTGAACAGAAAGCCCCGAACCTTGCTTCCGGATTGCGTCTCCACATTTTCCTCTCGGCGATTCCGGCTGATGGAGACAACGGTTTAACAGCCTGCCCACCCGCCTAGTTGCTTTTGTTTACGGGCAGTATAAACATAAAAAAGGCAATGCTCCGCACAGAAAAACGCCCATTCCTTTCGGAACGGGCGTTTCTTGGTGATCGGCGTTATGTTTAGTAACCGATACTGCTCTTAATCGTTACCCAGCGACCATTCTTGACCTGAGCAAGAACCGATTGGTCGGTGCCCTGGTGCTTGGTCTTGCTGAAGCTATAGATCGAGCCGCCGAACAGTGAGCTGTGGGCTTCCATGCTTTCCAGCGCGTTGATCAGGCTTTCGGTGGTCAGGTTTTTACCGGCCTTTTGCAGAGCGGCGACCACGATGTCGGCGCTATTGTAGCCGAGTTGGGCGGCGGCGAACGGCGGCTTGCCGTTTTTCTCGGTGAAGCGCTTCACCCAAGCCTTCATGACGTCCGTTCCCTGATCGGCATAGGCGAACTCAAAACCGGTAACCGCGTAATAGCCTTCGGTGACGCCACCCTTGGCGGCGGCAGTGAAGTGGTCGTAAGAGGCGATGTTGCCAACAAAGACCACGTCTTTCCAGCCCATCTTCTTGGCCGTGGCGACCGGGATGATGGTGTCCTTGATGATCGATCCCATAGCAACCACTTCGCAACCGGCGCCACGCAGTTTGGTGATGGCGGGCACGTAGTCGGTGTTGCGTGGGGTATAGGCCGCTTCGGCGATGATTTCGAGGCCTTGAGCCTTGGCCTGATCGCGGGCTGCGTCACGGGCTTCATGGCCAAAATCCGTATCCTGATAGAGCGAACAGATTTTTTTCTTGCCCATATCGATGAAGTATTTCACGCCTGCCCGGCTCTGGTCGTAGTAGGTCGAGGCGGCAATGAATTTCAGTTCATTGGGCTCGCTAACCATTGAGCGCGCACTGGTGAACGGGAAAAGGTTGGGAATGTTTTTGGCCAGTTGCTGTTTCAGCACCGCGTTGTTCATCGGCGTGCCTAGCGCGCCGAGCATGGCGAAAATTTTGTCGCGGTTGATCAGCTTGTTGCCCGCCTGAATGGCGCGCGGAACCTGATACTGGTGATCTTCAACGATTAGCTTGAGCTTGCGGCCGTGGATGCCGCCCGCTTCGTTGATTTCGTCGAAGCGCATCCTTACACCGGCTGCCGCGCCAGTGCCCCAGGTGGCTGCTGGGCCGCTTAATGCGGTGTGCATGCCGAACACCACTTCGTTATCGGATACGCCTTGTCCTGCTTGAGCCGTCGTCGCGAAACCCGCCATCGCGAGACCAGCCAAAATGGCCCCGCCAAACTTCAGTTGAGTCATTTTACTCTCCCTGTTCATGTTAGCCTCCGTGAATTTGAATTGATCTTCAAAACCGTTTAAGTCCCGATGATCAAACGTCTTTTGCTGCATAGACTACGCTTATTCATACATACTGTCGATAAGGCCTTTATACTTCTCGTTCACAAAGCTGCGCTTGAGCTTCATGGTCGGTGTCAGTTCGTCGTCTTCGGCGGTAAGTAGCTGGTCGATCAGTCGGAACTTCCTGATGTTTTCGACCCGCGCGAAGTTTCTATTCACCGCATCAATCTCGCCTTCGATCAGCTTAACAACCTCTCGTGCTTTGCAAAGGCTGGCGTAGTTGGTAAAGGGCACATTGTGATCCTGGGCGAACTTTTCCACGTTATCCTGGTCGATCATCACCAAACAGGTGAGGTATTTGCGCTTGTCGCCGATGACCACAGCATCGGAAATATAGGGTGAAAACTTGAGTTGGTTTTCAATTTCCGTCGGCGTGATGTTTTTGCCGCCCGCGGTGATGATGATGTCTTTCATCCGGTCGGTAATTTTGACGAATCCCTGATTGTCGATTTCGCCCACATCGCCAGTATGGAGCCAGCCATCGACAATGGTTTCCGCCGTTTTTTCGGGCTGATTGAGGTAGCCCATGAAAACATGCGGTCCTTTGAGCAGGATTTCCCCTTCGTCTGAAATTTTGACCTCGGTGTTGGGGGTGGCGACGCCAATGGAGCCAAGCTTGATCTTGTCTGGCATGTTGGACGTGGTGACGCCGCAGTTTTCCGTCTGGCCGTAGACCTCGTACATCTCAATGCCGAGCGCCATATACCAGCGCACTAGGTCTGGTGAAATGGGGGCGGCGCCGGTAAACGCCCAGCGGGCCTTGTCGAGTCCAAGCATGACCTTGATATTGCGCAGGACCAGCCAGTCGGCGGCCTTGTGCAGAAGGACCAGTCCACCGGGAACGGCTTGTCCCTCAAGTTTGTAGTCGGCCACTTTCATGCCGATACCGATGGCTTTGTCGTAAGCCCATTTGCCGAGCTTGGTGGCGTCTTTGAGCTGAATGGTGACGCCGGAGTAGAACTTCTCCCAAAGACGCGGTACGGCGAAGAAAACCGATGGAGAAACCTCGCGCAGGTTTTCCGGCACCGTGTCGGGCGCTTCGACGAAGTTGACCACCGAGTACGACATCATGGGATAGAACGTGGTGAACATGCGCTCGGCGATATGGCAGAGCGGCAAGAACGACAATGATGAATCGCCCGGATGGATGGGCAGATATGTCATGATGTTGCTCATCTGGAACATCACGTTGCGGTGGTTGATCATCGCCCCTTTGGGCGGCCCGGTGGTGCCCGAGGTGTAGATCAGAATCATCAAATCTTCCTGGGAGGAATCTTCGATACGTTGGTCCCAGAGATCGGGGTGATTGCTGATGTGGATGCGGCCCCGATCATACAGTTCTTCGATGGAAATGACGTTTTCATCGTGGAAGTCTCGCAAGCCTTCCATATCGAAAACGATGATTTTTTTGAGCTGCGGGCACTGGTCGCGGATTTCCAGTGCTTTGTCCAGTTGTTCGTCGTTTTCGACAAACAGGAACTTGCTGTCGGAATCATTAATCAGATAGCCGAGTTGCTTGGCCGAGTCCGTGGTGTAAACACCCGAGCTGACGCCGCCCACGCAGATGACGCCCAGGTCGGCGAACAGCCACTCCTTGTTGTTGTCGCTCAAGATCGAGACGCGGTCACCCTTCTCAAGGCCCAATGCAATGAGCCCCATGCCGACCTGTTGGGCTTTGCGTCCGTAATCTTCCCAGGTAATGGGACGCCAGATGCCGAGTTCTTTTTCTCGCAGCGCGACTTCCTGAGCGCCGGTCTGGACCCGTTGGCGGAACAGCTTGGGGATTGTGTCGCAGCCGTCGATGACGATGGGGGAGGTGTCGATGCTATCCATGTTTTCCGTTTCCCTTACCGCCAAGTCTTCTTGCGTTTCCAGCGCCTTTTGCCGCGCGCCGTTTCTTCCTTGATGCCGAGGTAGAACTCCTTGACGTCATCGCTTTTCATCAGGTTCTCGCAGGTGTCTTCCATGACGATTCGGCCAACTTCGAGCACGTAGCCGAGTTCGCCGGTGGAAAGCGCCATATTGGCGTTCTGCTCGACCAGCAGGATGGTCACGCCTTGCTCCTTGTTGAGCCGAACGATGATTTCAAAGATTTCTTTAACCAGCAGCGGCGAGAGGCCGAGCGAAGGCTCGTCGAGCAACATCAACCGCGGCTTGCTCATCAGGCCGCGACCAATAGCCAGCATCTGCTGTTGACCGCCCGAAAGGTACCCGGCTTGCTGATCGGCGCGTTCCTTCAAGACGGGGAAATAGCCGTAGACCATTTCCAGATCGGTCATCACGTTGTTCCGATCTTTGCGGGAGTAAGCTCCCATCAGCAGGTTTTCCTTAACCGACAGGAAAGGAAAGACCTCGCGGCCTTCCGGCACATGGGCAATCCCTTTGCGGGCCACCCAGTCGGGATCGCGTTTCTGAATTTCTTCACCGGCGAATGTCACGGTGCCTTTTTGCGGATCCATGGCGCCGCAGATTGTTTTCAAAATCGTCGTCTTGCCCGCACCGTTGCCGCCCAGGATGGTGACGATACGGCCTTCGGGCACGTCGAGGGAGACGCCCCGGATCGCCATGATCGGCCCGTAGTAGGTTTCGATATTGCGGACTTTCAAGAGAGGTTCGTCGGACATCAGGCGTCTCCCCCCAGATAGGCGCGAATCACTTCCGGATCGCTTTGCACTTCCGATGGCGTGCCCATGGAGAGCATCCGCCCGTCGTTTAGGGCCAACACCCGGTCGGAAACTTCCGAAACAAGGCTCATGTCGTGCTCCACCATGATGATGGTAACGCCCAGATCGTTCTTGATGTCGTCGATCCAGAAGGCCATGTCTTCGGTTTCCTCCACATTGAGGCCCGAGGCCGGCTCATCGAGCAGCAGCAACTTGGGCTCGGTGCAGAGTGCGCGGGCCACCTCGACCACCTTGCGCACCCCATAGGGCAGGTTGGCGATCATCTGTTCGCGATAATGGGCGAGGTCGAGAAGTTCGATGATTTCTTCGGCCTTTTCCCGGTGGGCCCGTTCCATGGCGCGGGTCGCCTTGGTGAAAAACAACTCGCCAAGGAAATGGGACTTACGGTGGGCGTGGCGGCCGATCAGCAGGTTTTGCAAAACGCTGGCGTGTTCGAACAACTCGATGTTCTGGAAGGTCCGCGCGATCCCCAATTTGGCGATCACATGGGGCGGTACTTCAGTAATCTCGTGGCCGTCGAAATGCAACGTCCCGTGGGTCGGGTCATAGATGCGGCTGATCAGGTTGAAAATGGTGGTCTTGCCCGCGCCGTTGGGGCCGACCAAGGTAAAAACCTCGCCTTTGTGAACTTCAAAGGAGACGCCATCGACCGCTTTGATGCCGCCGAAGTGAATGGCCAGATTATCCGCTCGGAACAAACTCATTTCATGCGCTCCGTTTTCAGGTAAGCCTTCTGGCGTTTGAATGTGGCTTTCCGGTAAAGCGGGAAGATGTCGAAATAGAGCTTGATCTTGCGCCACCGGCCGTAAAGCCCGAGGGGCTCGAACAGGATGAACAGCACCATGATCAGGCCGAAGATTCCCGGCTCCAGCCCCGCCGTTTGGGCGACCGCGGGAGGCAAGACGTCGCGTGCGAGTGCCAGAATCTGGGGGAGGGCGCCGACGAAGATTGCCCCGTAGATGGCGCCATGCACCGAGCCGAGACCGCCGACGACAACCATCAGCAACAGTTGCACCGAGATAATAATGTTGAAGGTGTCGGGGGAGAGGTAGTTGAACTTGTGGCCCATTAAGGCTCCGGCCAGACCGGTGATTCCTGCGCTGATCGAAAAGGCGATGGTTTTATATTTGGCGATGTTGACGCCCATACTCTGCGCCGAAACCTCCGAATCCCGGATGGCGACCATGGCGCGTCCGGTAGGCGAACGCAGGATGTTCAGAACGCCAAGGATCACTAGGATCAGCACCACCAAGCAGAGGAGGTAGAGCTCCCAGGGGTTCCAGAGTTGGTGGCCGAACAGGTCGGGCGCATCGACGGCGACGCCCTGGAACCCGCCGGTAACGGATTCCCAGCGGACCAAAATCTGCTCGACGATAATCGCAAAGGCCAGTGTGGCGATGGCGAGATAAAGCCCGGTCATCCGGTTGGCCGGAAGCGAGATCAGCGCGCCTGAAAGGGCGGTAACGACCCCAGCGACCGGGAAGGCGATGAGAAAGGGCGTTCCGGCCTGTATGAGCAGTGCGTTGGTATAGGCGCCAATGGCGAGAAAGGCAGCATGGCCTAGGCTCACCTGACCCGAAAAGCCGACCAGCACCATCAGGCCGAGACCGGCAATGGCGAAAATCACCACCTGGGCCAACTCGCCGATATAGAAATCGTCGAGCAGCAGAGGGGCGGAAAAAGCGGCAATGAGCAGCAGACCATACCAGAACAGGTAACCGCCATGTTTCATCAGCCTGATATCGTCGTTATAGGACGTTTTGAACAGAATACGCATGATGCCGCCCCCCTAAACTTTCTTCCGTTGGATCTGAGCGAACAGACCCTCGGGACGGATGGTGAGAACGGCGAGCATGATGACGAAGGCGGTGATCTGCTTGAACCCGGCGGGCAGGTAGGCCCCGGCCAACTGTTCGGAAAGACCGATGATTGCCCCCCCGAGCAGCGCACCCGGCAGGCTGCCGAACCCGCCGACCACGGCGGCGGCGAAGGCCTTAATGCCCATGAAACCCATCTCGGCGTCGATCAGTGAGATGGGCGAAAGCAGAACCCCCGCAACGGTGGAGACGCCTGCGCTGATCGCCCAGATCAACGAGAAAATCACCTTGACCGGGATGCCCATATAGTAGGCGGCAAGCTGGTTCTGAGAACTGGCCTGCATGGCGACGCCCAGTTTGGTATGGGTGAAGAAGATGTAGAGAAGGATGGCTAGCAAAACCGTGCCGACGATGATCGACAGAGCTTCCTGGGCGATGATCACCCCGCCAAGGTTGACGATCTGGTTGGTGAACGGCGTGTTGAACGAAATCGGTTGGTGGCCCCAAATGATGCCGGCCACCGCCCTGAAGATGAAGCCCAGTGAGATGGTCAGGATGACGATGGCGAACTGGGGTTGGCCAATCACGTAGCGCAGGACGATTTTATCGAGCAGATAGCCGAAGACCGCCATGCAGAGAATGGCGAAGAAAAAGCCGAGCCAGTAATCGACGCCGAGGAAGCCGATGAAGGAAAGAGCGGTGAAGGCGCCCAACATCATCATGTCGCCTTGAGCGAAATTGACGATCTCGGTCGCCTTGTAGATCAGCACGAAGCCCAGTGCGATCAGGCCGTATACACAGCCCTGCGCAATGCCGCTGACCAGGATTTGCATGAGTTCCAAGGGTCCAACCTTCCTTTCGTTACGCCGCTTTCAAGGCGAGCGATATCTCGTCGAGCTTGCCCACGGCGCCGTGTATTGGCGGGGCGTTGTCGTTGTGTCCGGCCGCCCGGACGATGGTTTCCGGCGTGATGGTTCCTTCCCGGCCAACCACCGCGATGCGGGAAAAAGCCAGGGCGTAGACCTCACCGCCTGAGCGGACTTGCTGGTCGAAGTAAAACCACTTGTCGTCCCAGCAGGCGAGCCGGGTGGCGATTTCATATTTCTGAAAAAGTTTGAGCGATTTGCGAAACCGCACGGCCGCGCCGCCGAGCGCCGGTCCGCTTTTGTGGTGTCGCATGGCCTTCAAAAGCCCGGCGCAAACCATCAAGTCGACCCGCCCCACGTCAAACTGGAAATAGTACTTGGTGTTGGTCATGTGGATGTTGGGGTCCAGGTCGAGGGGCATGACCCGGCGGGAGAGCGCCGCTTCATCCAACAGGTTGTCGTGGCGCTTGCCGAAAAGCCGCGCCCCTAAAATCCCACCGATACTTAACCAGATTCCCATGATACCTGGTTTCTCCCTTCCCGTTTTAAACGTCAGGTCCTCGTGTTGGCTTCCTCGCCTTCGTCGAATAGGGCGGGGGCGCGTTTGTTCTCCGGCGTTTTCGCCAGATAATCTTCGACGGCGCGCGCCGGGTCGACCCCGGCTTCCTTCAGTTCACCGATGGCGGCTTCAGCCAGGTCGTTGGTCGCATCCAGCATGAGTTGCAATTCGGCCATACGGTCTTCGATGGCTTTGGCGTGCCGGTGGCAGCCGTGCAGCAGGTGGGCCGATTGGGTGACGTTCTCGCGGCCCGAATAATAGAGGTCGAGATAGCGCTTGGTGTCGGCAAGCTTGAAGCCGCAGGCCTTGCCCCTGAGAATGATTTTGAGCCGTGCCTTTTCGCGCTTGGTATAGATGCGCGTTCGCCCAACCCGCCGGGACTCGATCAAGCCCTTGGATTCATAAAACCGCACAGCCCGTGGCGTAATGCCGAATTCGGTCGCCAGATCGGTAACCGTGAAGAGATCTTCCATATTGTGCCTCGCCTGCTCGACCTTGTTTGCTGGCCGTTTTTTTATCGGTCATTTTTGACCAATTGGTATTTCTGATTACGTATAGGTAATGACAAAGTTTACGCTACGTCAAGCGCCTTCCGTATGAAAGGCGTCATTTGAATATAGGAAGGGAGATGAGAGTTGGGAGCGTTATGGGGCGCAATATGAGGGGCGCAGAAGCTAGCAAGAGAAGTGGAGGGCTTCTGTTGGTCGGTGCCCTCCGGACCGCACCTAGACGGGCTCAACCGCTAGGAATTGCACAAATAGCCTTGTTGCTGCTTACGCGGCAACGGCGGCTGGAGCCATACGGTTATCGTTGGCATTTGTGAAAATGGTCCGATACGGTGGTACCATGCCGAGCGAAAACCAAGCCTTTCAATGCACGTCGATCCTATTTCGCCCCCATCTCACCGAGGCCTGAGCTAGGGCCCAAGTCGAAAAGAAGAGATGGTGGAGGCGCCGGGTACCGCCCCCGGGTCCGCTACATCTATTGCGCAAGGCGTTTATCGCCATAGTCGGTTGCCCGACGCCCCTAATGTAGGGACAAAAGCCTGATTTTGGAAGAGGGCTTTTCAACAGGCTCAATCGGTTGCTTTTTAGCGCTGTCTGGACGAGGATTTTATGAGCGATTCGTTTGGGGAAGAGACATGCGGCAATACTTGGATTTAATGCGTCACGTTATGGAAAACGGAGCGGTCAAGGGCGACCGGACCGGCACCGGGACGCGTAGCGTATTCGGTTACCAGATGCGTTTCGATCTGGAAGACGGCTTCCCCTGCCTGACGACCAAGAAGCTGCACCTCAAATCGATCATTCACGAGTTGCTATGGTTCTTGAAGGGCGACACCAACATCAAATATCTCAACGACAATGGCGTTTCCATCTGGAACGAATGGGCCGACGAAAAGGGCGATCTCGGGCCGGTCTACGGCCATCAATGGCGCTCCTGGCCGACGCCCGGCGGTGAAACGGTCGATCAGATTTCAAGCCTGCTCGATCAGATTCGCAACACGCCGGACTCGCGCCGTCTGATCGTCTCGGCCTGGAACGTGGCCGACGTGGACCACATGGCCTTGCCGCCTTGCCATTGTTTGTTCCAGTTCTACGTGGCCGACGGCAAGCTGTCCTGCCAGCTTTACCAGCGCAGCGCAGATATTTTCCTCGGCGTGCCCTTCAATATCGCCTCTTATGCGTTGCTGACCATGATGATCGCCCAGGTGACAGGTCTGAAACCCGGTGAGTTTATTCACACCTTTGGCGATGCGCACCTCTACTCCAATCATCTGGAACAGACCCGAACCCAGCTTGAGCGGACACCGGGGCCTTTACCGACCATGAAAATCAACCCGGATGTAAAAGATCTGTTCGCCTTCACCTTTGATGACTTTGAGTTGATAGACTATAACGCCCAGCCGCACATCAAAGCGCCGGTGGCAGTATGAGTAAAGCCCCCCGCCTCTGCCTGATTGTCGCCATGGCCGAAAATCGGGTGATCGGCAAGGATGGCGATCTGCCCTGGCGGCTGCCTGAAGATATGAAGTGGTTCAAAGAAACCACCATGGGCAAACCGTTGATCATGGGGCGCAACACCTGGGAGTCGCTGCCGCGCAAGCCTTTGCCGGGTCGGGCCAACATCGTGCTGACCGGGCAAAAGGACTATGAGGCCGAAGGGGCGATTGTGGTCAATGATTACCAAGCCGCAGTCGAAGCAGCCAAACGGGCGGCGCTAGAGGCGGGGGGGGATGAGGTGATGATTATTGGCGGGGCGCAGGTTTACAAGGTGGCGCTGGCTGACGCTGACCGCCTCTATCTCACCGAAGTTCACGCCGAGATCGACGGCGATACGATCTTTCCCGAATTTGAGCGGGACAATTGGCGCGAAGTCAGGCGCGATGAACGTCAACCCGAAGAGGGGCCAGCCTATAGTTTCGTGGTTTTGGAGCGGAAAGGGTAAAGGCCAACCGACCAATTCGCGTCAGTCCGGAATCCAGAGAAAGCACGACGTGGAATATTCTTGGATTCCGGGTTGATACTGCGTATGTCCCGGAATGATAGGGAAAAACGGGTTTCTTTAAGCCGCCACCGGTTTATAGTTCCTGCGATCCATCAGGGCCGAAACCGCGATGGTGATCACCCGGGTGTGGCTGGTTTCGTCTCTTCGTCGAACCAGACGGACATGCTGCGGCGTGTTGGGGAAATCCAGAAGGCGGTCGACGGTCCAGTAGGTCGGCGGCATGCCGGACTTGACGTACTGGTCGCCAGGTTTGATATCGAGTTTACCCATTTTTTCACTCTTTTTTTCTCTGTTTGCGGAGCGGGTCCCTTGCCTCATAGACATGGCGAATCGCTCTTCCGAATTAAAGACTCGGATTGCTAAAAAAATCCTAAAAACCCAGGATGAAGGCAACAAAAAAGAGGCCCCGAAACTCACCGGAGCCTCTTTTGGAAATTAGCGGTTGATCAGCCTTTATTCCATTACAATTTTCGGGCCTTTGACGGCGCCGTCGCCGATCAGAGTTTCGACCTTGCCCCAGATGTTGGCGGCGATTTCCTTGTAGGCCTTGGCGTGTTCGCCGTCGGGCTCGGAGGCGGTGATCGGTTCGCCACCGTCGGAGGTTAGGCGGATTTTGATATCGAGAGGAATTTCACCGAGGAACTCCGCACCCAACTGAGTGGCGACCTTACGGGCCCCGCCGTGGCTGAAGATTTCGGTGCGCTCGCCGCAGCTCGGGCAGGTGAAGTAGCTCATATTCTCAACGATGCCAAAGACCGGCACTTCAGTCTTGCGGAACATGTTGAGGCCTTTTTTCGCATCCAGCAGCGCGATATCCTGCGGGGTGGAAACGATCACCGAGCCGGTCAGCGGCACCCGCTGGGCCATGGTCAGTTGCGCATCGCCGGTTCCCGGCGGCATATCGACCACCAGAATATCGAGTTCGCCCCATTTGACGTCGCGCATCATTTGTTCCAGTGCGCCCATGACCATCGGGCCGCGCCAAATCATCGGGGTGTCTTCTTCGACCAGAAAGCCGATGGACATGCACTTGATGCCGTGGTTTTCCATGGGGTCGAGGGTCTTGCCGTCCGACGATTCAGGCTGGCCTGAAATGCCCAGCATACGAGGAATGGAGGGGCCGTAGATGTCGGCGTCGAGCAGGCCGACTTTCAGGCCTTGGGAGGCCAGTGCGAGGGCGATGTTGACCGAGGTGGTGGATTTGCCCACGCCGCCCTTACCCGAGGCGATGGCGACGATGGATTTGACGCCCGGCATCAGGGGCTCTTCCGGGCCATGATCGTGTCCATGACCGTGGCCTTGCGGGGCCTCGCCCTGCTGAGGCGGACGTTCTGCGGTCAGCACGACGGTCGCGCTGATCGTTCCTTGCATGTTGAAAATCGTTTCTTCGGCTTCTTTGCGCAACGGTTCGAGAGCCGGGCCGCGTTCGGGGTCGACTTCGATGGCGAAGGCCACGTGGCCGTCCTTCACCTGTAGGCCAGTCACCATGCCAAGGCTGACGATATCCTGTTGTTTGTCCGGGTCGATAACGTCCTTGAGAGCCTCAAGAACCTGCTCTTGGGTAATGGGTGACATCAATGAAGTCTCCGTTTTCCGCCGAAAATTAATAAAAATCTAAGGGCGCATCCATTGCGCCCGCCCTGTTCCGTGTCATATAAGGCATGAAACGCTTTAGAAAAAGGCCTTTGGCCTTAAATATTAGATAAAGGGCATATTTCATGGCTTGGAATCCTCAAGGAGGAGGCGGCGGCCCGTGGGGCGGCGGCGGTGGCGGCAAAGGCCCCTGGGGCAGTGGTCCCGGCGGTATGGGCAGCGGCGGTGGAGGCGGCGGTGGCGGCCAACAACCACCCGATATCGAAGAGATGCTGAAAAGGAGCCAGGACAAGCTCAAACGCTTCATGCCTGGCGGCATGGGCGGCGGCAAAAGCCTGTTTCTGATCGTTCTGGTCGGTCTGGCGGTTTGGTTGGCCAGCGGCTTTTATCGGATTGAAGCGGGCCACCAGGGCGTGGTGATGCTGTTCGGCAAGTTCGTTCAGACCACCAATCCGGGCCTTAACTGGTATTTCCCGGCTCCCATCGGACAAAACATGTCGCCCAACGTCGAACGGATCAACCGGATCGATATTGGCTTCAGAGGGGCGGTCCAGCAAGGGCGCAACTCGACGGTCGGCGCGCGGGATGTGTTGGAAGAAAGCTTGATGCTGACCGGCGACCAGAACATCGCCGATGCAGACTTCACCGTTTTCTGGAAGGTCAAGGATGCAGGGCACTTCCTGTTCAATATCCGCGATCCGGAAACCACGGTGAAACTGGCAGCGGAAAGCGCCATGCGCGAGGTGATTGGCCAAACAACTTTGGAAAACGCTTTGACCGGCGGTCGAGAGGCCATTGAAGACAAAACCCGCGAAGTGCTTCAGACAAGCCTGGATGAGTATGAATCGGGCGTCACCATTACCGATGTCAAACTCCTAAAGGTGGAGCCGCCACAAGCGGTGATTGACGCCTTTAACGAGGTCCAGCGGGCTCGCCAGGACCAGACCCGTCTTGAAAACGAAGCGGAAGCCTACCGGAACCGCGTTGTTCCGACAGCCCGAGGTGAAGCGGCTAAGATGCTCCAAGAGGCTGAGGCCTATAAAGAAAAGGTCATCAAGGACGCCGAGGGTGAAGCCAAGCGCTTTATTTCGGTTTACGATAGTTGGGCGATGTCCAAGGACGTGACCTCTCAGCGGCTCTACCTTGAAACGATGCAAGAGGTTTTGGGCGGCGTGAGCAAGGTGTTGGTCGATAAGGCCGGTAGTGGCGTTGTGCCCTATCTGCCTTTACCCGAACTTCAGAAACGCCAGGGAGGGGCTAAGTAGATGAATAAGAAATTAGCCATTCTCGGGGTTTTGGTTATTGTCGTCGGCAGTTTTTTGTCCGGTTCTTTGTTTACCGTGCATCAGGCGGCCCAGGGTATCGTCATGCAGTTTGGCGATCCTAAACGGGTGGTCCGCGATCCGGGGCTGAATTTTAAGCTGCCCTTCGTTCAGAACGTCGTTTACTACGACAAGCGGATTTTGAATATCGATCCCCCATCGGAAGAGATGCAGTTGGCCGACAAAAAACGTGTCGTGGTCGATGCCTTCGCCCGTTGGCGGATTATCGATCCCCTGCGGTTCTTCCAGTCCATCCGCACCGTCTCGGCTTTCCGCGATACCTTCGGTCGCAACCTGAACGCCGGCATACGGAACGAGTTGGGCCTGCATTTGTTGGTTGATCTGCTTTCGCCTAAGCGTGAAACCATCATGGACCGCATTCAGTCGCGTCTTAACCTCGCGGCCAAGAACTTTGGTATCGAGGTGGTCGATATCCGGATTGTGCGGACCGAACTGCCCAAGGAGATTTCGCAAAACGTTTACCAGCGGATGCAGTCCGAGCGGGCGCGGATCGCCAACGAGCTGCGTGCTCAGGGTGAAGAGAAAAAGCAGGAAATCGTCGCGAATGCCGATCGGCAGCGCACGGTCATCGTTGCCGAGGCGCGTAAGAATTCGGAAATTCTGCGTGGTGAAGGCGATGCCCAGCGAAACACCATTTTGGCCGAGGCCTATAACAAAGATCCGGAGTTCTTTAAGTTCTACCGGTCATTGGAGGCTTATCGGAAGTCGTTGAAAGACGACACCACGATGGTGCTCTCGCCCGATAGCGATTTCTTCCGCTTTTTCGGCGATATCACGGGTAAAGCCGGTCAGTAATCGGTTCCTTGCCTGAAAAATAATTAAGAACGGCCCCTGGCAGAATCCGGGGGCCGTTTTTTTCGGAGGATGACCGAATGAATGATCTACTGGCCGCTTTAGGCTTGGCCTTAGCGATTGAAGGAATGCTTTATTGCCTGTTCCCCGATGGCATGAAACGGATGATGCTTCAGGTCCTGCAAATGCCGAGTGGTTCCGTGCGGGCTGTTGGCCTCACAGCCGCTTTGCTTGGTGTCGGCGCCGTCTGGTTAGTTAAAGGGTAGGCCGGGTAAACCCTGTAAATACCCAGGGTGCAACTTATTGCAGAAACACTTCCCGGAGCCTATTGTAGAAATTGACGGCGGTGCTTACATAACAATGACGGTTCTTCAAAATTGTACAGACCTAACCCGTTTGGGTGAGGTTATTGGCCTTCGCACCCGCTAAGATTGCGTTTTCTTGAGGTGAAAATGGCTTCGATAATTGTTGTAGATGATGATCCCGACGTTCTCGACGGGATGGAAGCGGTTTTAAAGCGAGCGGGTCATCAGGTGCGGACGGCTTATGATGGCCGACAGGCCTTGCTTTTACTCAATCAAGCAAAAGCCGATTTAGCCATCTGCGATATCATGATGCCCGAGGTGGACGGTTTCGAGTTCTTTCGCACGATAAAAAATGATTACCCGAGCGTTCGTTTTTTCGCCATTTCCGGTCATACCTATTCAAGCAAAATGAATCTGCTTGGCATGGCGGAAGCCATGGGGGCCGAAAGGGTGTTCGCTAAGCCTGTGACCTCGAAAGATCTCCTTTCCGCCATCGATTCTCTTTAAGGGTTTTGCCAAGAAATTACCCCAATTACGTCCCATATCCGCCACATTTCTGCCCCATATAGCTAGTCAAGAATGGAGAAGCCGTATTTTTTGGCCTTGAACGGTCAAAAAATTGCGACTACCTCCGGGTAAACGGTTTAAGCTGCCGCTTGGTCGTTCAAAAAAGGCGGCGAATAAAGAAAAATGGAGACGAAAAAGTGAATTCGACCCAAATTAAAACCCAACGGCAGGCTCGAGCTGTCCCCATGGAGCGGCATCAGGAAACCTTTCAGCCTCTTCAGTGGATCATTGGCCTTGCGCTGTTGTGCGCCATGCTGGTTGCCGCCGGAGCGGCCCAGGCGCGGGGTACGCCGGAAAGTTTCGCTGATCTGGCGGAAAAGTTGACCCCATCGGTGGTGACGATTTCTTCGACCCAGGCTATGCCCGAGCGACGGGGCCCCGAAGGCTTCAACGTACCGCCGGGGTCGCCGTTTGAAGAATTCTTCAAAGATTTTTTCGAGCGCAACCAGCCTCAGCAGCGTCGCCGTCGTCCGACCTCGCTGGGTTCGGGATTCGTCATCGATAAGAAGGGCCATGTGGTGACCAATAACCATGTGATCGCCGATGCCGATGAAATCACCGTGGTGCTGCAAGATGACACCATGCTGAAGGCCGAATTGGTTGGCCGCGACCCGGAAACGGATTTGGCTGTCCTCAAAATCGATCCCAAGGGTTTGAAATTGAGCGTTGCCGAATTCGGTGATTCCGACGACGCAAGGGTCGGCGACTGGGTGCTGGCCATCGGCAACCCCTTCGGCCTTGGCAGCACGGTGACCGCCGGGATCATTTCGGCCCGTGGCCGCGATATCAATGCAGGACGCTACGACGATTTCATCCAGACCGATGCGCCGATCAACAAAGGCAACTCGGGCGGGCCGCTCTTTGACAAGGAAGGAAAGGTCATTGGCGTCAATACCATGATCTATTCGCCTTCCGGCGGCAGTGTGGGGATTGGTTTCTCCGTACCCAGCGCGGTGGCTAAGCCGGTGATCGCTCAGTTGATCGAAGGCGGCAAGGTGCGACGCGGATGGCTTGGCGTGCGTATTCAGACGGTCACCGAGGAAATTGCTGAAAGCCTCGACCTCGACAAAGCGACCGGTGCGTTGGTGGCTTCGGTTTCCGAAGGCAGCCCGGCTGAAAAAGGCGGTATCAAGCCGCGTGACGTGGTGCTTGAGTTTGCTGGCCGCGAGGTTAGCGAAATGCGCAAATTGCCCCGCATCGTGGCAGAAACGCCTATTGATAAGGCGGTTGATGTGGTCGTTTGGCGCGACGGTAAAAAGAAGGTTCTTCAAGTTACCGTTGGTGAGTTGAAGGAAGAAAAAATGGCCGCTGGCGACCATGGAGGCCGACGCGACAAAGACGCCGTGCGGATGGTCGAAGAACTTGGCCTCGGATTGTCCTCCATCACGCCTGAGTTGGCCCAGCGCTTCGAGCTTTCCGAAGACGCCAGGGGCGTTATCGTCACCAAGGTCAGCCCCGATAGTGCGGCGGCCGAAAAAGGTATCCTGGTCGGCGATTTGGTGGTCGAAGTGGGCCAGGAAGAGGTCGAGAGCCCAGGCCAAGTCGCCGAAAAAGTTGCCAAGGCTGAGGATGCCGGGCGTAAGACGGTGCTTTTGCTGGTCGAAGGCCAGGGCGGCCTTAGGTTTGTCGCCCTCCGTCTCGGTTCAAAATAGTTCCGAGCGAGCCTTTAATGACTTGAAGAAAAACGGCGGTCTTCGGGCCGCCGTTTGTTTTGTTGATGATAAAAACTAGTCCCAGACTCATAAATGGTGCTAGCGAAGCTGATGTCTGCTTGTCAGCACATAGCGGACATACACAAGGCGCATCTTGAAAGTCCGGAAGTGACCCAACTTTGACGTCTTGCTACTAGTGAAGAAAGTGGTTATTTCTAGGGTCCAGACCAAATGGATCATTTGAATGAGTATGGACCCTAAGCTGCGCCTTTCGTTTTTGACTGCAGTGACATCATGAAAAATTATTCTTTTGTTTTTGTGGCTTTAATTCTTTTTGTGTTTGGCTTTCTTGCGGCTGAAGATGCATATGCCGGGGAGATTACCTGCACAGGGACTGAAACCATAAACTCTGACAGCCGTGTCTTTTATGATGTTTCCGCAGGAACCTGCTCAATACAAGATGCATTTCCCGCCACCGGAGCGGGCGATATGCTGTTCTATGCCGATATTTCTTTTGGTGTAGGCACGACCAGAATCATTATGTATGCAGACAATGATTTTGACGGCACAACCGCCTCCACACAGCATCTTGGCTGTAACGTTGGTGATAGCGGTACAATTGGTTCTGCTGGTGATTGTCGTGATAACTCTGTTGCCAGTGGCACATTCACAAGCTTCATCAATGCCGAGGTGACCTCAGACAGAACAGCAACACTCTCTGTCACATATACGGTTGTCAACAATACCTCAGTTAATATTACAAGCGCTGCCGTAACATGGTCTGAAGGCGCACAATCTTCTTTGCAGGGGGCCATTTCCCGGTCTCAAACCGTTGTGACGACAAATAATATTGGTGCCCGCTTTGCAAGCATCAAACGTGGTGCTTCCGCAATCAATATGGAAGGGCAAGCCAACCTTTCCCAAAAGGGTTATAGCCGATCAGATCACTTTTCTAACAATGCACAAGGCTGGGTTGGCGAAAAAGACGAGGCTTTATCTCAATCTGTCGGTATCGATGTCAGAGGGCTTGCCATGCATGCTTCTTTTGACACATCCAAGATGGTGTTGGCGGCATCAGGTGCAGAAAAGACTATGCCCAATGCTGGTTCCGTTCCCCTTCGAGGCCAGACTTTGGACAACCCTTGGACGATATGGGGCAATGGATCATACACGGATTTAAAAAATTCTGCTGACGACGGTACATTTGATGGTGACAATAGGCACCATGGTGATGTCTGGGGCTATAATGTCGGCATTGATTACCGTTTTTCACCGCAGTTCTATGTAGGAATTTCAGGTGGATATTCCAAAACTGATTTAATAACGACCTACAATGCGGGCACCTATAAAGAAAAGGTCCTGAGTGTTTCGCCTTATGCTCTCTGGCGACCTCAACCTAACCTGAGCATTTCTGGTATTGTTGGATATTCTTCTGGCGACATTGATCTCACCCAAACCAGTTCAACAGTTTCAGAAGTCGCGGCTGAGACAGACAGTAACATGTGGTTTTCTGAAGTGAATATTGACTACGCCATCGCACCGCTTGCGGACCAGCCATTTGAACTTATGGCTTCTGCGGGCGTTTTGGTTGGCCGAAAGAAAACGGATGGCTACACCGAAAGTAATGGAACCGTCGTTTCCAAAACCATCACGAATACAACTCAATTAGCTCCGGGCATTGAGATGTCATATGCTTATGAAGTCAATGGCGCGACAATTCAGCCATATGCAAAAAGCGATTTTGTCTATGACTTCGCAGATCCGACAAATGGTGATAAGGGCGCTTTTAATGTTGGTGGTGGTCTTAGGTTTAACCAATATGAGCATGGCTTAAGCGGTTCCATTGATATGGAAACTGTCGTTGGACGGACGGACTACAGGGAATATACAATCAATGGGATTGTCGCCTATAGCTTCAAACTCGGCTCCAGCACAAGCCAAGATAATGCAAGCGTATTCGAACCATACATTTCTTCAAATTTTGTTGATGCCGGCAAGACTTACGGCACTGGATTTAAGTTTTTGCATGGCTCTAGTGCGATATCATCGAACCTTGATCTAACATACACGGCACCAATCGGGGCAGACGAACCTCAATTTGATGCGAAGGTTTCTGCTGAAATGAGGTTTTAGGTCACATTTCTTCTGAAGACGATCCAGTTCCGCTCGTGGCTATACCCGGCCCTTCGCCCATCAGCATTGCCGCGCCATGGGTGTCATGTGTTTGTCCCGGTGAATGAGACAGCTTGATCGACAGGCCTTGTGCGTCCGTGAGTGCATGAACTTTGGTGCTTAGCCTTTCTCGCGAGCGCCCCATACAATGAACTTGATCGCTTTTATTACGTTGGCTGCATGTTGATGAAAGCGGACAACCGAGCTGTCGATTATTTGAATGTCTTCATCATAAGCCACGGTAACGGCATCCATGATTTGGTCCCAAACACCGGCTTTGCACCAGCGACTAAAGCGATTATAGAAGGTCGTGTAAGGGCTTTAGCGTTCCGGCAAATCACGCCAAGGGGCACCGGTTCGCAAGACCCAGAAAATACCGCTCAGCACTCAACGGTTATCAACACGCGGAATACCGCGTGGTTTGTTTGGAAGACGAGGTTCGATAACGGACCATTCAAAATCCGTCAGATCATAGCGACCACCCATGCTCAAGCTCCAACTGTTTGGAATCTTGAATCACATCGTGGCGGTGTTGGAAATCCTGTTTTTGAGTACATGACCTAATTTGTTCGGTCTCCCCCGTATCCATGCTGGAAAAAGCCGTTCAAGACGGCTAGAACAGTTGAGCCCTTTTAGGGTGGATAGAGTGCGATCGACTAAATCTAAATCACTTCTGTGATTCAGATTTAGTCGTGAATCGCCCTCTACATATTTAAGACGAGCAGATTCACGCACTCATATTTCACCACGAAGTGGTTCAATATAAATACGATCTGCTCTTAGAGATTTTAGGGGGAACGCCAAAATGAGCGACACCATCAAATACCTCCTCGGCGAAGACCAGATGCCAAAGTCCTGGTACAACATCGCCGCGGACCTACCCGAACCCATGGCCCCGCCGCTGAACCCGGGGACCGGACAACCGCTTGGTCCGGAAGACCTTGCCCCGTTGTTCCCCATGCAGTTGATCATGCAGGAGGTCAGCCAGGAGCGGGAGATCGAAATTCCCGAACCGGTGCGCGAAGTCTATAAGCAGTGGCGTCCCTCGCCGTTGTTCCGGGCTCGGCGTCTTGAGAAGGCTTTGGATACGCCCGCCAAGATTTACTATAAATACGAAGGCGTCAGCCCGGCGGGCTCTCATAAGCCCAACACCGCCATCGCCCAGGCTTTCTACAACAAGGAAGAGGGTGTCAAGAAACTGACCACCGAAACCGGCGCCGGTCAGTGGGGCTCCTCCATTTCCTTCGCCGGTCAAATTTTCGGCCTCGAAGTCGATGTTTACATGGTCAAGGTGTCCTACGAGCAGAAGCCCTATCGCCGGGCGCTGATGGAAACCTATGGGGCGCGCTGCGTGCCCAGCCCATCCACCGAAACGGCTTCCGGTCGTGCGGTGCTGGAAAAAGACCCGGATAGCCGGGGCAGCCTGGGTATCGCCATTTCCGAAGCCGTCGAAATGGCCGCTCAGCGCGACGATACCAAGTATTCGCTGGGCTCCGTGCTCTCCCATGTGCTGCTCCATCAGTCGATCATCGGCGAAGAGGCCATCGCCCAGTTCGATATGGCGGGCGATTATCCCGATATCGTCGTTGGCTGTGCGGGCGGCGGCTCCAATCTGGCCGGTGTGGCCTTCCCGTTCCTGGGGCGCAAATTGCAGGGCAAAGAAGATGTTCGCGTCGTCGCCGTCGAACCGGCGGCTTGCCCGACGTTGACGCGCGGCACCTACGCTTACGACTTCGGCGACAATCAGCACCTGACCCCGCTGGTCAAGATGCACACGCTGGGCAATGCCTTCATGCCGCCGGGGTTCCATGCCGGTGGTCTGCGTTACCACGGCATGGCGCCGCTGGTCAGCCATGTGAAAGAGTTGGGCCTGATGGAAGCGGTCGCCTATCAGCAGACCGAATGCTTCAAAGCCGCCGTCGATTTCGCCCGCGCCGAAGGCATCGTGCCTGCGCCGGAATCGAGCCATGCGGTCAAGGGCGCCATCGTCGAGGCCTTGAAGTGCAAGGAAGCCGGAGAGAGCAAGACCATCCTGTTCAACCTCTCGGGTCATGGCCACTTCGACATGCAGGCCTACACCGACTACTTCGCCGGTAAGCTCGAAGACCTGGACTACGACGAAGCCGAACTCCAGGCCTCTCTCGCGGCGCTGCCCGAGGTGGCGGCCGAGTAAGTCTCAATCGAAACAAACATCAAAAAGGGGATGCTTTAAATCGGCATCCCCTTTTTTTGTTAGTGCGAATTGAGGGAGTTTTATATTTTTAATTTGTCTAACTTACCGCCTTTATGGAGCTGGCATGTCAAAGACCTTTCCTGAAGACCGCATCGCGACCTACCGCGATCAATTGGCCGATCATCCGGTCTATTCGGCGCTTGAAACGCTGGAAGACCTCCAGATATTCATGAGCCATCACGTCTATTCGGTTTGGGATTTCATGTCCCTTTGTAAATTTCTACAAGGGGAACTCGCCCCGACGAGCATTCCCTGGAAGCCGGGCGGCCATCCTTCGGCCCGGCGGTTCATTAACGAAATCGTCATCGAGGAAGAGAGTGACGAGGCCTTGCCTGATGCTGATGGAAACCCGACCTACCTGTCGCACTTTGAGCTTTACTGCGGCGCTATGAAAGAAATCGGCGCCGATTCATCTCCGGTCAAACGGTTTGTCGAACAGGCGGCGTCGGAAGGTATTCGGGCGGCGCTCGATAGTGGAGTGGCGCCAGCAGCGTCCCGGAATTTTGTCGACAGAACTTTCCAGTTTATCGAGACCGGAAAGCCCCATTTGGTTGCCGCTGCCTTTACTTTAGGGCGGGAGCATATTATCCCCGCTATCTTCCGGTCTCTATTGGACAAAATGGAAGTGACGGATCAGCAGGCGCCGATCTTCCATTACTATCTCAAACGGCACATCCACCTGGACGAAGATTTCCATGCGCCGCTTTCCCTGCTGTTGCTCAATGAACTTTGCAAGGACGATGCGACCTTTATCGAAGAGGCCGTCGAAGCCGCAGATGCGGCTATTGAAGCCCGTCTCGCCTTTTGGGATGGGGTTTTAGGTGTATTGGAAAAGCGGGAGCGATAGGCCCTACATCCGTTTCATCACCACGCTGCCGACCGAATACCCTGCGCCAAAGGAGCAGAGTACGCCGATAGCGTCTTTTTCCATGTCCTGATGATAGTTGTGGAAGGCGATGACCGATCCGGCTGAGCTGGTGTTGGCGTATTTGTCGAGGATTACCGGGGCTTCCTCGCGGGTGGCTGTGCGGCCTAGCACCTTTTTGGCGATCAACTCATTCATGCCCAGGTTGGCCTGATGGAGCCAAAAACGACTTACGTCATCAACGGGGACGGAGAGAGCTTCCAGGTGCTTGGAAATCATTTCAGCCACCGTAGGTACCACTTCCTTGAATACCTTACGACCGTTTTGGACGAAAAGCTTGTCGCGCGCGCCGATGCCGGACTCGTCTCCCCGATTGAGGAAGCCGAAGTTGTTACGGATGTTGTTTGAGTAGATGGTCTTGAGTTTGGTGCCGAGAATCTCCCAGACATCGGTTGCCGTGCAGGTCTCTTTGTTTTCAACCACCGCCGCCGTGCAAGCATCGCCAAAGATGAAATGACAGTCCCGATCTTGCCAAGCCAGGTGGCCTGAGCAGATTTCCGGGTTGACCACCAGCACGCAGTCGGCCGACCCGGCCTTGATGGCGTCGGAAGCCTGCTGGATACCGAAAGTAGCCGACGAACAGGCGACGTTCATGTCGTAGGCGAAGCCCTCAATGCCGAGCGCATCCTGCACCTCAATCGCAACGGCGGGATAGGGCCGCTGGAGGTTGGAACAACTGACGATCACACCGTCAATGTCCTGGGCGGTTTTGCCAGCGCGCTCCATGGCTTCCTTGGCTGCGGCGACCGAGATTTCGCACTGGATCGATTGTTCTTCGTTGGGGCGCTCGGGGATAATCGGGGCGAGGCGTTTGGGGTCGAGCACGCCTTCCTTGTTCATCACGTAGCGGCTTTCGATGCCCGATGCCTTGAAGATGAACCCGGTGCTGGATTTTTCGAGCGGCGCGACGTCGCCCGCCTCAATGGCGTTTTTGTTCTCTTCGTTGAACAAATCGACATAAGCATTGAACGACTGAACCAGTTCTTCGTTTGAGATGCTTTCTTCTGGTGTGTAAAGGCCGGTGCCGCTGATCACCGCGGTGGCTGTCGACATGGTTTTCTTGCCCCTTATTCGATCTCGATCTTGCAATGATGCTTACACCAAAATGAGGGTTTCGAGAAGGGGGGAGACGTTTCATGGAATCGACCGTTGCGCTGTCGGGGTCAACATCGTACAAGCGACGTAACGTCATCCTCGGTTTGATGAAAAATTAGGGAGAAGGCCGTGTCCGATATGCCGAAGCCGTATAAGGGTCTGGTTCGTCCGTTTCGGGGGCTTCGGCCCGCGCCCGACAAGGCCACTGATGTGGCCGCACCGCCCTATGACGTACTGAATTCGGCAGAAGCCCGTGAGCGGGCGGCTGGAAAGCCATTGTCCTTTCTCCATATTTCCAAGGCCGAGATTGACCTGCCGGAAGGGACCGATCCCATGGCGCCCGAGGTCTACGCCAAGGCCGCCGAAAACCTCAAGCAGATGGTGGGCGATGGCGTGCTGATCCGCGATGATGCGCCGCGGTATTATGCCTACCGAATTAAAATGGGCGACCACGTCCAGACCGGCGTGGTGGTTGGCGCTTCCGTCGCCGCTTACGACACCAACGATATTCGCAAGCACGAGTTTACCCGACCCGATAAAGAGGATGATCGGGTTCGTCAGATTGAGGCGGTCGATGCCCAGACCGGACCGGTTCTGCTGACCCACCGCCCCCATGACGATATTAAAGATGCGCTTGCCAAGGTCAGTGAAGCCGCGCCGACGTATGACGTGACGGCGGATGATGGTATTCAACATACCCTCTGGGTGATTGAGGATGCTCTGACGCTCGATATTCTGACGGCAGCGTTTGAAAGCCTGGGGGCGCTCTATATTGCCGATGGACATCACCGTTCGGCTTCGGCCTCAAGGGTCGCGGCCGCCCGGCGTGATGGCGCAGCCACCGACATAGCCGAATATTTTCTTGCCGTAGCCTTCGCCACCGATGAAATGCAGGTGCTTGACTATAACCGGGTGGTGACCGATCTGAATGGCCGGATGCCCGAAGATTTCCTGGGTGAGGTCAAGCAGCGGTTTCATATGGTCAAGACGCCCAAAGCCGCCAAGCCCACCGAAGCCCATACCTATGGGATGTATCTGGAAGGCCAATGGTACATGCTGGCGCCGAAAGAAGGCTTGCCGGGTGAAGATCAACCGGTCGAGCGGTTGGATGTGAGTTTGATTCACGACCGCCTGATCGAGCCGATCCTCGGTATTTCCGATCCCAGGCGTGACAAGCGGATCGATTTCGTCGGCGGCATTCGCGGTATGAAGGAGTTGGAAAAGCGGGTCAACTCCGGTGAAATGGAAGTGGCTTTCGCGCTCTTCCCGACCCGGATGAAAGACTTGCTAGCGGTTGCCGATGCGGGCGAAGTGATGCCGCCCAAGTCCACATGGTTCGAGCCCAAACTGGCCGATGGACTGGTTTCCTACGCCCTGTGGGATTGATGATATTGGCCAATTGCGCTAGGTTTGCTTGGCTTTAAACAAGGAGATTGGGGCGCGTTTTATGGGACGAATGGCCAGCCTGACCATCACGCTTGATGATGAGTTGCTACCGCTTGTCCAAGGCGCTCACCAAAGTTCGATCCAGGCTCCTCTATGCCACGTTCCCAGCAGTCTTAAGGAGGCGGTCGTTCAAATTGCCGATGTGGCCGAGGCCAATCAGCGGATTAAAGACGGGTTCTATAAAGACCGGCTGCTTTTCATTATCGCGCAACCGAAGTCCGGCTCGTCGGGGTTGGGCAACATCGTATCAGAGCTTTTTCAAGCAAAAGGACTACCGGGACGGGGCTATCCGGCTTACATGCAGCCCAATCAGGACGCCAACCTGCGTCTTGAGATGGTGCGGTGGTTTCTCGATGGCGGCGTCATCAAATACCATCCTGCACCGATCAGCCCCAACCTGCGGGTTTTAAAACGCCTTAAATGCAAACAGATTCTGACCTTCCGCCACCCGGCCGATCAACTGGTCGCCCAGGCCTGCAATCTGCGCGGCCTGCTCGATGAGTCCCTGGCCGATGAGGTGACGGTTTACGATCACATCTATCCCATAGAACGAAAGTTCGCCGAGGATCGCTCGGATGGGGGAATGGATCGGTTGATCTTCGAACTGATTGAGGGCGGCTATCTCTTGGCGTCGCTCAATTGGTGTGCGCAATGGTGCCATCTGCGCGACAAGACGCGCTCGATTGTTTCCACCTATGAAGACCTTATGATGAAAAAACAGGGGGAAATCGCTCGGCTGTCGGACTTTCTGTTCGGTGAGACAACCTGCATGGCCGAAGAGGAATTCGACGAGAGATTTGAAACCGGCAAATCGTCGGAAAAAGTTTCCGATAAATACCCCTTCGGCTACACAGGCAAGGTTGGTGTGTATCGAGACTATTTCACCCAGAGGGCGGCTGAAAAATACAACGAAATCGTCGAGGCTTTTATGCAAACCCAGTCGCAAGGACTGGACGAATACCAAGGACGATATAAAAACCTTTTGATCGATCCGAAAACCTGCAAGCGCTAAGCCGGCGGCGACAGGCTGGCGCGATAGACCTTAAAACAGAGTTCGGCCGCGTCTTCGTCGAGCGCCATATGCCGGATGCGGCTTGCCAGAAGTTTTTTGAAGTGGGCCGGATCGTGATGCCGGAAATCGCGGTTGTTGTGCAGCCAGCGGATCATCGATCTGGCGAGAACGTCTTCATGCATGCGGGTCATGGTCTTGGTTCCGAATGGTTGTGTTTTGCTCTTAAGTTGCCAGGAAACTGGTTGCGACATCTTTCTGGAGGGGGGCATTACCGCAAACACCGAGCGTTTGATATTCGGCGAGGCAGTTCGAGGCCGCATAATCGGTCAGGGCGTGAAGCCGGAGACGCGATTCAAACAGCGTCCGATAGCGCTCGGGATTGTTCTCCCAAAGGTCTTTATTGTCGTTCAACCACTTGAGAACTTTCGCCAATACGCTCTCGTATCCATAACCCTGCATAGACATTTTCCCCTCTTTATATGTCGTGAACGGCCGTGCTTTTGCCGACCGAGGGAAAGCATAATGGTTCTAAGTTATGGATTTTTGACAGTTTGGTGGAACTGGAAAGAAAGTTACTTTGCGAACTCTTCTACCCGATAGCCTTGAGCGTAGAGCAAAGCGGTAAGATCGTTGAATTCGATGCGGTATTTGGCTTCGGCGGCGACCACCGGCTTGGCGTGGAAGGCGATGCCGAGACCGGCGGCCATGAGCATAGGAAGATCGTTGGCCCCATCGCCGACCGCGCAGGTTTCTTTTAGGTCGATGTTTCTTTCAGCCGAGAACGTTTTTAGGCAGTCGAGCTTGGTGTCTTTGTTGACGATGGGTTCGCCCACCGTGCCGGTAAGCTGGCCATTTTCGATATTAAGGATGTTGCCTCGGTGGGTATGGAAGCCGCAAATGTCGGCCACCTGTTCGGTGAAATAGGTAAAGCCACCCGAAACCAGGGCGCAGTAGGCGCCGTTTTGCCGCATGGTCTGGACGAGCGTGCGCGCCCCGGAGGTCAGGGCGGTATCGGCCATGGTCTCGGCCAACATGGATTCGCTTAACCCCTTTAGCAGCCCGACCCGTTCGACCAAAGCCCCGCGGAATCCCACTTCGCCGTTCATCGCCCGCTCGGTAATGCGCGCCACCTTGTCTTTGAGGCCCGCATGGTCGGCCAGGTCGTCGAGGGTTTCGCCGATCACGATGGTGCTGTCCATATCGGCAATCAGCAGTTTCTTGCGTCTGTTTTCGGCGGGCTGGGCGATGACGTCGATGGGCCAGCCCTCAATGCGCTGGCGGACGGCGGCCCGCGCTGCAACGGGCGGCAGCCCTTCAAAAGGAATATCCAGCGCGATATCGGGTTTAAGAATTGTTGTTTCGCCTAGCCTCGCGCCCAGCTCGGCGAGCACGGTGCGGGCTTCGGCCTGCGCCCCGTCTTCCAGGTCGTGGCTGTCGTTGGGCGTAATGAGGGTGAGAACGTTCTCCATGGTGAAAGGGGGTATAGGACGGGTCCTCTTTCTTGGCAAGTGTGCTATAGGTCGCGAATGAACAACGTGAAGTCCAATACCCTTGTGGTGATCGGCGGACCGACGGCCAGCGGCAAGTCGGCCTGCGCGCTCGACGTGGCGGAAGAATTTGACGGCGTGGTGATCAATGCCGATTCCATGCAGGTCTATGAGATATTGAACACCATAACGGCGCGGCCGAGTTTCGAAGATGAAGCGCGGGCTCCCCATAAACTTTATGGCGTTTTGTCGCCGACCGAAGCCTGCTCGGCCGGGCGCTGGCAGACCATGGCGATTGAGGCAGTCAGGGAGGCCTGGGCCGAGGGCAAGCTGCCCATCGTTTGCGGTGGGACCGGGCTATATATCCGCACGCTGATCGAAGGGATAGGCGCTTTTCCCGAAGTTCCTGAAGAAATTCGGCAACAGGCCATGATCCGGCTCAAGGAATTGGGGAATGAAGCCTTTCACGCCGAGGTTGCCGAGCGCGATCCGGTGATCGCCGAACGCCTTCACCCTTCCGATTCTCAGCGGTTAATCCGCGCCTGGGAGATGTTTGAAGCGACGGGTAAGCCGCTTTCGCAATGGCAGAAAGAGGTGAAGCCTGTGCCGCCGTTGCCCGGCCTTAACGTAGCGACCCTTCTGTTGTTGCCTGACCGGGCTGATCTTTATCCGGCCTGCGAGGCGCGGTTCGATGCCATGCTCGATCAAGGGGCGCTGGATGAGGTCCGTGCCCTGGAGGCGATGCATCTTTCGCCCGACTTGCCCGCCATGAAGGCCTTGGGGGTGCCGGAAATGCTGTCTTACCTTCGCGGCGAGAAGACCCTGGACGAAGCGCGGGACTGGGCGAAAACCACGACCCGGCGCTTCGCCAAACGGCAGATGACATGGTTCCGTAATCAGGTTGAACCGGATTTGCTGATATCTGCGCAATATTCGAAAAGATTTGAAGATGAAATCTTTTCATTTATTCGTCAGTTTTTGTTGACCACCTAAACCTAAAGGTCTAGTGTGCGCGTCCTTCGATGCGGCCTTTTCTGCCCGGTTCCGACGGTTTAACCCCTTATCGGAGCCTTGATGGAGAGGCCGCTTGGTTTTGAATAGCGTATTTTCTCTTTTTTTATCGTGGAGTAGAGCATGAGTAGCGCCACTATGACCGGATCCCAGATCATCCTTCGAGCCTTGAAGGATCAGGGTGTAGACGTCGTATTCGGGCTGCCGGGCGGCGTAACCATTCCGCTCTACGACGAGCTATACCAACAGAACGCCCTACAGCATATTCTGGTGCGCCATGAGCAGGCGGCGGTTCACGCAGCCGAAGGCTATGCGCGGGCGTCCAACAAGGTCGGCGTTTGCCTCGTCACCTCGGGGCCCGGCGCGACCAACACGGTCACCGGCTTGGTCGACGCCATGATGGACAGCATTCCCCTGGTCTGCATCACCGGCCAGGTGCCCACGGCGCTGATCGGCAACGATGCGTTCCAGGAAGCCGACACCACGGGCATCACCCGGCACTGCACCAAGCACAACTATCTGGTCAAGTCGGTCGAAGACCTGCCGCGCATCATGCACGAGGCGTTTTATGTCGCGCGCACCGGCCGTCCCGGTCCGGTGCTGGTCGATATTCCCAAGGACGTGATCCTCGCCGAAGGCAAATACAGCGGTCCTTCGAAGGTCGAGCACAAGACCTACCGGCCCAAGATCAAAGGAGATTTCTCCAAGATCAAGAAGGCGGCCAAGATGATCGCCGAGGCCAAGAAGCCGATCATCTACTGCGGCGGCGGCGTGATCAACTCGGGCCCCAATGCTTCGAAGCTGCTCAAGCAGTTCGTCAAGATGACCGGCTATCCCTGCACGCTGACCCTGATGGGCCTCGGCGCATATCCCGGTTCCGACAATCAGTTCCTTGGCATGCCGGGAATGCACGGTACTTATGAAGCCAACAAAGCGATGTATGATTGCGACCTGATGGTCAATATCGGCGCGCGGTTCGACGACCGGGTGACCGGGCGTCTGGATGGCTTCTCGCCCAACTCGAAGAAAATCCATATCGATATCGATCCCTCGTCGATCAACAAGACGGTGATCGTCGATCTGGCCATTACCGGCGATGCCGGGCATGTGTTGGAAGACTTGATCAAGGCCTGGAAATCTCAGCAACTGACCCCCAACGCCAAGGCGCTCAAGAAATGGTGGGCGACCATCGAGCAGTGGCGGGATGTCGATTGCCTGTCGTTTAAGGAAATGAAGTCCAAAATCAAGCCGCAGTATTTCCTGCGTCGTTTGGGCGAACTGACCAAGGGCAAGGACGTCTATATCTCGACCGACGTGGGCCAGCACCAGATGTTCGCCGCCCAGCACCTGAGCTTCGACGAGCCGAACCGTTGGCTGACTTCGGGCGGGCTTGGCACCATGGGCTACGGCCTTCCGGCCGCCATGGGCGCACAGGCGGCGCATAGAAAAGCCGCCGCCATCTGCATTTCGGGCGACGGTTCTTTCATGATGAACCTTCAGGAACTGGCCACCTGTATGCAGTTCAACCTGCCGGTCAAGACCTTCGTGCTCAACAACAAGTATCTGGGCATGGTCCGTCAGTGGCAGGAAATGTTCCACGAGGAGCGCTATTCCGAGACCGTCCTCGATGTGAACCCCGATCTGGTCAAGCTGGCCGAAGCTTTCGGCGCCAAAGGCATTCGCATCACCAAGCCCGATCAGGTGGACAAGGCGATCAAGGACGCCCTGGCCCATGACGGCCCGGTGATTGTCGACGTGATGACCGACGCCAAGGAAAACGTCTTCCCGATGATCCCGGCGGGCGCGGCCCACAACGAAATTCTCCTCGGCCCGAAAGACGTGCCGGATGACGCGCACGACGACGATGTTGGCGGCATGGTTCTGACTTAAAGCCAGACCACAACGAAAGCGAGCCTAAGAGAGATCAAACAAAAGGGGCTTTAAACCATGAGCCCCGACGGCACGGAGTAAATGCTGTGAACGCAATGAACGACATTATCCGCTACCACACCGTTTCCGTTTTGGTGGACAACGAGTCCGGCGTCCTGGCCCGGGTGATCGGCCTGTTTTCGGGCCGCGGCTACAACATCGAAAGCCTCACCGTGGCCGAGGTCGATGCCGATAAGAAGTCGTCCCGGATTACCATCGTCACCTCGGGCACCATGCAGGTGATCGAACAGATCAAAGCGCAGCTCGAGCGCCTTGTGCCGGTACATCGGGTCGTCGACCTGACCGTTGACGGCCCGGCGGTCGAGCGCGAATTGGCGCTGGTCAAGGTCAAAGGCATCGGTGAACACCGCGTCGAGGCCCTGCGCATCGCCGATATCTTCCGCGCCCGCGTAGTCGACAGCACCAACGAATCCTTCGTCTTCGAAATCGTCGGCAAGACCCGCAAGCTCAACGCCTTCATCGAGCTGATGCAGCCGCTGGGCCTCGAAGACGTCGCCCGCACCGGCGTCGCCGCCATCTCGCGCGGCAAGGACAGAATGTAAAAATCCCGCCCCTGAACAGAGGGCGTGATCGATCAAGCATAAAGGGGACATGTCCGAGCGACCTGTCCCCTTTATGCGTTGTATAGGCAGGCATATGTACCCCCTCCAGCTCCCCCTAAAAGGGGGAGGGGAAAAACCGCGTTCCTCCCCTTCTAGGGGAGGTTAGGTGGGGTACGGGGTGGTGCTTTCGAACTCCGCTCAGGGAACTTTTTTGCACAAAAAATGACAAAAAATGCCCATTAACGACAGGAAATGCACAGAAAACCCCCAGCCGAAACAGACTAAGTATTTGATTTACTTGTAAAAGAGCCTAAATCGGAAAAAATCCTCACACTACACGACGCTCTATCTGAGAGGATGAGAATCTGTTGGACTGGCCGATTCTATTTTTGCCGAATGGAGTCGCCCGATGGACCGCCAAATTCTCACCGCTCTCGAAGATAGGCTATCGCCTCA
>Ga0209475_10000295_pt1 | contig 124873 bp, 103 predicted proteins | sample tdDd471_FD_187128 | JGI IMG/M metagenome (GOLD analysis project Ga0209475, IMG submission 187128) | Marine sediment microbial communities from the Atlantic coast under amendment with organic carbon and nitrate - tdDd47.1 (SPAdes)... | ecosystem: Environmental > Aquatic > Marine > Coastal >... | reverse complement strand
TGCTCAGTATAAACCCTACAGTTTAGAAGTCGAAATAGTTCACCTAAACTCCTCTTGGTTGTTCAGATATTTAACCTGATTAATGATTTACAAATCTAATTATTATAATAATGCTAATCTAATAGCGACAGTCGAAGTGCATACGTCTCCCAAACGAACGAGGATACTGAGACCTATGCAATGGAGCGAAGAGTCTAATGAATCTAACTAGACACTTCGGTCGCATCTTTCCCTCAGTGTGACGGGTAAAACTGAAACACTGCCTGCCAAGCCGAAGGCATAAGCACTCTAGAGCACGTGTCATTACGAGGAGCGTAGCGACGTGGTAATCTCTTTCTGTCTGAATCAAGGATTAATCGGATGTATGGATTACACGGAGTAATTATTATCAAAAATGTAGAGACGTATTGCCTGTGCTGAGCGACAGTCGAAGTGCATACGTCTCAAAATCCACTACCCCCCACGTAAAAACGTCACTCAGAGTGGAATGCAATGGAGCAAAGAGTCTAAAGTGTCTAATTGACACTTCGGTCGCTTCTCTCCCTCAGTGTGACGGGTAAAACTGAAACACTGCCTGCCAAGCCGAAGGCATAGGCACTCTAGAGCACGTGTCATTACGAGGAGCATAGCGACGTGGTAATCTCTTTCTGTCTGAATCAAGGATTAATCGGATTAATGGATTACACGGATTTGATCGAATTAAAATCGTAGAGACGTATTGCCTGTGCTGAGCGACAGTCGAAGTGCATACGTCTCAAAATCCACTAACCCCCACGTAAAAACGTCACTCTGAGCGAAGCGAAGAGTCTAAAGTGTCTAATAGACACTTCGGTCGCTTCTCTCCCTCAGTGTGACGAGTAAAATGTCACTCGGAATGGAATGCAATGGAGCGAAGAGTCCAGGAGAGACAAGCTCAATATACTAATCAAAAGCCGACTAATAGTCACCATTACTATTTACCAACTGATATTTGTATTCGGTAACCACTCTTCAACTTTTGCTTTTTCTTCTTCAGAGAAGTTATTACCCTCTAAACTTAAAAAACGTAAACTGTTTTTTAAGTTTTTAAATGATTCCGGTAAATTAGTTATTTCATTGTTTCCCAGGTGAAGACTATATAATTTCTGTAAATTGCCAATACTTTCCGGCAAAGTAGTTAATTGATTATCATCAAGGAAAAGTGATTCTAATTTCAATAAATTGTCTAGGCTTTCCGGCAAAGTAGTTAATTGATTATCACTAAGCCTAAGTTCTATTAAGCTCTTTAGATCGCCTATGCTTTCCGGCAAAGTAGTTAATTGATTATTAGGAAGCCTAAGAACTTTTAAATTCTGCATTTTGCCGATGCTTTCCGGTAAATTACTAATTTGATTATCTTCGAGGTAAAGTCGTTCTAATAGCATAAGATCGCCTATGCTTTCAGGTATAATAGTTGATTGATTATCACTAAGGTATAGATTTTTTAAGATCTTTAGATTACCAATACTTTCCGGCAAAGTAGTTAATTGATTATTATCAAGCCTAAGTTCTTCTAATTTATTTAAATTTCCTATACTTTCAGGCAAACTAGTCAATTGATTATTATCAAGCCTAAGTTCTTCTAATTTATTTAAATTTCCGATGCTTTCGGGCAAACTAGTCAATTGATTACTATATAGCAAAAGGTGTTTCAAATTCTTAAGATTGCCAATGCTTTCTGGTATAGTAGTTAATTGATTTCTATCTAAAAGAAGTACATTTAAGTTCTTAAGATTGCCAATGCTTTCTGGTATATATCGAAACAAGTTTCTGCTGAGGATAAGAATTTGTAAAGTTTGTATATTATAGATGTTTTCCGGTATAGTAGCTAATTGATTTTCACTTAAGGTAAGCGTTTCTATGTTTTGTAAATTGCCAATACTTTCAGGCAAACTAGAAAATTGATTATTATTAAGCCTAAGTTCTTCTAATTTATTTAGATTACCAATACTTTCAGGTAAACTAATCAATTGATTATCATTAAGCCAAAGCTGTTCTAATAGATTAAGATCTCCTATGTTTTCAGGTAAACTAATCAATTGATTTTCATGAAGCCTAAGTTCTTCTAATTTATTTAGATTACTAATACATTTTGGAATAATATCAATACCTTTTTGACTTAACGACAAATAATATTTTCCATCATTACTAAATGATAGGTTATTATTATCATAAACTATACCCCCAATCTCACAAGCCCAATCTCCTTCTTCATAATTTACTTCTCTACTAAACAATCCATCTCTATTAATTTGAATAGTCCCTTCTTCTGGTATTCCATTTGGGACGTCGAATTCAATTAGATTATTCTGCCAAGTTTTAGTCGCGACTTCATTACCATTTAATAATAGTTTATAACCAGCTCTTTTTTGTTCACCAAAGTACTTGCCTCTGATTATTGCTGTTTGATTTATTGTTATGTAAAGAACATTACTTGATATAAGCGGTGCTATAATATTATCAACACTAACGTCAATTTTAATAACACCTAAATCATTCACATGCCCTTGGTTGGATGATGTTGTATAGTTGATTATTGTTGAGCCATAAATATCAAAAAAGGCTTCAATTTCTGATTCATTTGATTCTGGCGTAGGTAATTCAAATACTCCATCTGCGTTTGTTGTTGCTGAGTTTTGGAATTTATGAGTAATTCCTTTTTGAACAACACTTGCACCTTCTATTGGGCTACCAGCATTATCGACTACTCTTCCTACTATCTTAGAAGTTTCATTATAAGGTCTGTCCCAATTCCATTTTGTGAAGTGATTGACTTCTGCCGTGTATAACCCATTATCAAGTTTGCCAATTCCTTCTTCTATCCATTTCCCTTTATCTTCGTCATAATGCCACATTGGGATTGATGTAGGAGCATTCTGTGGTGCTTTAATCTTGATAATTGCGGTTACACCATCTGCTAGCTGGACTGGTTCGCCAGATTTCACTTTCAAGACAACATCAATGAATCCGAAAGATTCGATTGCTGTTTCGGTTCCATTTTCTCTAGTTCCTCGGAATTCCCCTGGGAAAGCATCTAAAAATTCATCTTCACTTGTTAAAAATGCTGTTACTTCTGCTATAACATCTTCTTCTACAACACTGCCATCAGAATAAACAAACCCACCCGGCTTAATTTCAACTGAGAAATCTTTTCCTTCGATTTTACCACCATTGCTATTCATCTTTCCTGTTTTATCAATCGGAAATAGACTAGCATCTATTCTATTCGGTAGCTCTTCTCTAATGTCAGCAAGCTTTTGAGTAGATGCGTATCCTGATTTCTGAAACCAAATTCTTTTGTTGGATCCGGCAGATAGGGTGTTTAATTGATAACCACCATCGGAGCCAGTCGTGGTTTTTTCTTCACCAAAAAACACTGTAACTCCTGCAAGAGGATTTCCGGATTTATCTTTGACAAAGCCAACTAGCTTTGCAGTGCCATAGGTTTCGGTTATAACCTTTGGTGTGTATTCATTACCAGGTGAAACTACATCGGCTTCATCTTTTTTACAAGAGCTAATGACTATTATAAATAGGAATAGAAATAGTATTTTTTTCATTGTTAACTCGAAATTGTAGTTTACTAACTGAATAAATTAGTAATAAATCTTGGATATAAAAACTCTAACTCAATAAACGAAGGATTGTATTTTGATTACTTATATAGCTCTAGCTTCTTTTTTAGACGCTCTTTGTACACTTGATTTTGTGTTATTCCTATATGTCCTTGATTTGAAAGCTTGATATATTCATCATCCTTTTTCAGATGTTTATTTAGTTTTGAAGTTGATTTCAAACTAATTAATTTATCTTCTATACCATGAAATATTAGAATACCTTCTTTAACCTCGTCTAAATATTTATTGGTTTCAAATTTATATTTAAGTAAGTAATTCGGAAAGAGGGGATAGATGTGTTCTTTAATATCTTTAAGACTATAAAAGGGTGCTAGTAATGCTAATAATCTAATCTCCCTTTTACTAGCAACGTAGGATGCTATCGAAGTTCCAAACGAATAACCGATTAAAACAATCGATTTTGATTCAAATCTCGAGGATATATAATCAAATACTACCAAAGCGTCTGCAAGGACTTGCTCTTGACTATTTATACTTCCACTGCTTTTACCAAATCCACGATAATCAGTTACTAAATAATCATACCCAAGGTCATTGTAAAATTTATATTCGGTTAACCAATCAGCATTAGAACCTGAGTTACCATGATAGAATATGACTAATCCAGAAGGGTTTTCACATTTGAATAGTAAACAATTAAGCGATTCATTATCTGGTGTAGTTATATTAATCTCTTCAAAATTAGTAGCAACCTGATATCTATGATCAGGTGCTAATTTTTTTGGGTGGAAAAGCAGCTCTTCTTGGGTGAAATATAAATAAGCCCCATATGAAAATATGAGTATAACAAAAACTGACACTAGTTTTATAATTGCACTTTTCATATTCTAAAAACTATTGGAGTTAATTATAGGTTTGTATTCTTCAACACAAATATTGTACTTCCCACATATTGTAGAGTTACTACTTGATTTACAATTCATTATGCAAATTAGTGAAAGTTAAAGTTTCTATCGAGCCTTTTCTAGTTATTTATCTAATAACCTTCCAATATTAATATCGTTATAATTCTAAACTCTAATAACCATAGGCAAACTATTGATATGAAATCTACTATATATGTTTTTTTACTTTCACTAATATTTCTACTCTCACCCAATCTAAGTTCGTTGGGAAGCGAAGTAATTATCACTAATAGCTTACGACTCCCAAATGACAGTATAAAAGTAAACAAATTAATAACCTCACTTGAGTCTTTTTTAGACCAGAAAGATGAAGCGAATACAAATAATAGCTTTGTAAATAAAGATTATCTTTTAGAAACTTCACTGCTATTAGACGAGCTAAAAGGAATTGACAAAAGTACAAATTTCAATGATGATAATTTCTATAAGTGCTATCTGAGCAGTGTTTCAAAAACAACTGAAAATCAATACACTGTTCAATTCTCATATATAGGTGTAAATGGTACAATACCTGTATTGCGAGGTGTTTTTACTGTAATTGCTACTAGCATAGGAGACGAATTTTTATTCCATTCACCATTGAGTTTTAACACCTCCTCTTGGACTAGGAAGAATATAGGTAAATCAATAGTATATTATAAACCAGAATTCGATATTAGCATTGCGGATAGTTATTTGAACTATGCTAGTAAATTTGATTATATAATAGGTATTAATAATAAACCAACGGTATTATATTGTGCAAATAATTTCAATGAAGTAATGAAACTAATAGGTGTGGATTACAAACTTGATTTTAGTGGAATTAACTTTAATAGTTCTAGTGGAGTTGAAAGAGATACTACAATTATAGTTAATGGTGTACTTGCTTCTAATGCAATCCAGTTTGACCCTCATGATCTATGGCATAGCCGACTACGAGCAGTACTTGCTCCCAGTGATACTTATAAACCAGTTGATGAGGGTTGTGCTTTTCTATTTGGGGGCAGTTGGGGTTATAGTTGGGAAGATATTAAGAATCGTTTCCATAGTTTTGTTAAGACTCAAAAAGATCGCAATTGGTTGAATTCATACGTTGAACATTTGGACATAGGGGATGAAAAAGGAAAGGCGCTAAGAGTTGATTATATTATCAACGCACTGATAATTAAAGAACTATACAAAGATGGCGACTTTTCGAAGGTGAAACAGCTATTAAGCATAGGTAGAGATCAACCAAACCTAGATGTTTATTTCGATACTCTAGATAAAGTAATAGGTATAAACGAGAATAATTTCAACGTAGAAATTGATAGATTAATAGTGAAGTATGTGGAATAATGGAACTAAAATTTTAAACTATAAAATTACTCTTTCATACTATCCAACTCAGCGATTCTTTTGTTTCGCATATATAAGAATAGTGGGAATGGACCAGCTGCACCAAACAGTAATGTCAGTACCCATATAGTGTATATATTCTGTATGCCTAATCTCTTTGCTTCGTAGTTAGACCAAGTGAAAAAGACAACAACCATAAGGAACAAGTCAAGAGTAAAACCAGTCACAATATTATTAGCATATATTGCCTCGAATGTCCTAGACGGGTCCGTCCAGAAAAGAATATTACCGAACTCTATACTTTCTTTGATAGTGAATATATTAGGGAATAAGAAGCCAATTCCTGATAAGACTAGAAGTAATTTTTGCATCTGTTTAACCTCAAAATGATATTGAAAGTAAATCCAAATTATCAAATTTATTTTTAATACAAGAATCTTAATAAATAAGATTATTTATTTAGTCCTCAAATGGATTTCCTTCTTGATTTATAAAATTCCTATTTTTACTTTCTGTCATAAGCTGCTTTGAAAGCCGTTTTAACTTATAAGTTAAGAGAATAATGAGCAGTAGTAGAGCCAAAATACCTATGGAAAAGTAAAGTATTAGCTGATCTCTCATTTTCTGCTGAACTCTTCTAGTTATTCTGGTTTCTGATTTTATAATATTCTTTCTACTTTCATTTAAAGTTGCAATTACTTCACTATTCGAATCATTTATTAAAGAAATCAATGTGTTTGAATGTTTTTTATAGTATTCAAGTGCTCGTTTATAATCACCTTTTATCTCATAAACTGTAAATATATTCTTATAACTATGGCTTAATCTATTTAAATCATTTAATTCCTCAAAAAGAGTTGCTGATTTTAATGAGTACTCTATTGACCTATTGAGATTAATATTCATATATGGACTTATGTATTGAGATCTCTTTGATAATTCAGAAATGTTATAATTTTCAGAGAGACTCATATATACCAGTCCTATATTAGAGCTAAGTTTTGCAATGTTTTCAATATTACAAATTTCTTTTTCAATCTTTAAAGCATTATGATAATAACCAAGTGCACTGTCAAGGTCAAATAGTTCAGTATAACATAATCCTAAGTGATTAAGAACCCTTGCTTTCTTTCTTTTTTCTATATTACTTTTATTGCATATTTCTAACGCTTCTAAGCCGTAATTTATTGATTTATCAGGTTTTCCTATTATAGAATTGAGAATAGATATGTTAAGAAGCAAATCGACTTTAATTGAATCATTCTTAGTATTTTCCAATTCGGTTAAATTTCTTTGAATTTGTTCTACAAGGTTTGGTTCAGTACTGAAAGCAGAAACCTGTTGAGTAATACCAAATGAAAATATTAGAAGTAGTATATAAAGAATAGATTTCATTTTTAACTGATCAATTATTTAAAGTGTTCTTAATATAAAACCTAAGAAAGGATCCATATTTATAGTGTTAATTGCATTATTTCTTGACTCTTCGTTCCACTTCGCGGGCTCAGTGTCTCTCAGAGTGACGATAGAATTATCCTACTAATTCCAACTCAGCTATTCTTTTGTTTCGCATATATAAGAATAGTGGGAATGGACCAGCTGCACCAAACAGTAATGTCAGTACCCATATAGTGTATATATTCTGTATGCCTAATCTCTTTGCTTCGTAGTTAGACCAAGTGAAAAAGACAACAACCATAAGGAACAAGTCAAGAGTAAAACCAGTCACAATATTATTAGCATATATTGCCTCGAATGTCCTAGACGGGTCCGTCCAGAAAAGAATATTACCGAACTCTATACTTTCTTTGATAGTGAATATATTAGGGAATAAGAAGCCAATTCCTGATAAGACTAGAAGTAATTTTTGCATCTGTTTAACCTCAAAATGATATTGAAAGTAAATCCAAATTATCAAATTTATTTTTAATACAAGAATCTTAATAAATAAGATTATTTATTTAGTCCTCAAATGGATTTCCTTCTTGATTTATAATTATACGTTTATCATTAGGTGGGCTAATCTTACTATTTAAATTGTTGAATTTAAGATTCACTTGGATAATTTCTGGAAGATCGAATAAATTATAATTGAATTCAGATATATAGTTGTTATCTAAGAATAAGGTTTGAAGTGATTTCAATTTTGAGAAATCATACTCTAAAGAATTTAGCTTATTTTCAGATAAGTTTAGTAAACTTACTGATTCGAGTTTTAGTATATTAGTTGGTATTGATTTTAGATTGCAATTTTCGATTGATAACTCAGTCAAAAGCATGTTATTCCCTATTATTGAATTTAGGTAATTAGTATCCAAATCGTACACTTTATTTATCAAAATACTTTCTAATGAAGTCGTATTAATTGATGATGGCAATGAGGTAAATGAGTCTAAGTATATTGATTGTAATTCTGTTAGATTTTCTAAATTCAAGTCCACCTCAATTGGGAAACCGAAATCAAGCCATAGACTTTCTAGTTTAGTAAAATTTTCAAGGTAACTAATATTCTTTACAAAAAGTGGATTGATATTGATTAAATGAAGTAATTCTATATTAGGGTTAAACTCATTTATATCAAGGTGCATAGTGTTGTATTCACAACTAAATCCTTTGCACATATTTAAATTAGAAAATTTGAACCAGCCATAATTCCTAGAAATTCCAATTTCTATATCACTAGCACCATCCAAATTTATAAGAGTATCCAAAACAATAGATTCAGAGATTGATAAACCCTTAAGAGAACTCATGTCAATAACTGAAAGAATATCATTAATATTCCCAAAGCACTGTTTAAAAACTAAATGTTTAACCTTCTTTCCTTTTAGCTTTTCTATATGAATAAGATTAATATTATGAAATGATAAGGTCTCAATTTTATCAAATGAAGTTAAATTATTAGTATCTTTCAAACTTCTAATATCGACTGCAAATAAATCAAGACTAGAATTCAGAAGGAAGAATAAATAGATAGAAGCATAAATGAATATTTTTGAGGTAGTCATATCCCTCAATCCAAATCGTATTGCTTGAGTTTTCGGTAAAGAGTTCGCTCGCTTATACCTAGCTCTTTGGCAGCTAGTCGGCGGTTACCTTCGAATCGATTAAGTGAGAATACAATTAGTCTTTTTTCAATATCAGCTAAATTAAGTGTATCGAATCCTTCCAACATCTCATCATTCTCTATTACTTCGTCTGCAGTTTGTATCATTATTTCGTTCTGATTAGCGACTATCTCATCCAGCTTAATAGAATTAAAATGAACTTCATGTTTTAAATCTTGAATATCATTTTTTATCTCAAGAAGAGTACGGAATATAATCCCTAACTCAAGGTTCGGATTGTCATCACTACTTTTTGTTGTAGGTACCAAAGCAGTCTGTCTCGATTTGGTGTGACGTGGTAGAGAAGGCCTAATATATTTAGTAACGTTCTCTGCTTCTATAAATTCCTTAGCTTCTAGGGTGAGCATAGTATCTATAAGATTTTTTAACTCACGTACATTCCCTTCCCAACTTTGACTTTTTAATATCTCTAATGCTTCGTGACTTATTCCTTTGAAATCTAGACCTATATTATTTGCGGTCTTATTCGCAAAATAATAGAATAGTGGTTCTATGTCTTCTGGGTGTTCTCTAAGTGAAGGTAGTTGTATATGAACAGAGCGCAATCTGAAATACAAATCTTGTCTGAATTGCTTTTGTTCCACTCTTTCTTCTAACTCTCGATTAGTAGCGGCTATGACTCTTACATCGACTTTACGATTGTCTGATGAGCCAAGTCGAGAGAATTCTCCTGACTCTAAAACACGAAGTAATTTTACTTGCGTTTCTACTGGCATTTCACCTATTTCATCTAGGAATATTGTACCTTTGTCTGCTGTTTCAAAGAATCCCTTTCTTTGATCAACGGCACTAGTAAAAGCCCCTTTCTCATGGCCAAATAGTTCCGATTCTAACAGGGTTTCAGGAATGGCACCACAGTTAACACTAACAAAATTATTTCCCCTTCGCTTGCTTAGCCCATGTAGAGCTTTAGCGAATACTTCTTTACCAGTTCCAGTTTCACCAGTTATAAGTACAGATAGTTCAGTAGGTGCCGCCTTCAGTAATAGCTTCTTGGCTTTCCGCATTGGCTCTGCCACACCTATAATTCCAAACTTTTTCTCTAATAATTTGTCACTATGTATTGTGCTATTATCCATTTATCTGGCTACCCAATCTTCCCAACCACCAACGTATATGAATATGTTTTCAAATCCGGCTGTTTGCATATCTTCTGCTAAGTGATGTGACAAGTCACAGTCGCCACCTGTACAGTAAATAAGATACTTTTTACCTCTTTCCAGAGTATATATCTGTTCAAAGTACTGTGCTTCATCTCCATAAGGGAAAATATTCTTAGCATCGCCTATTCTACCTTTTGCGTAGTCTTCGGGGCTTCGTGCATCAATTATTATAAACTCTGGGTTGTTAATTCGGGCTTTTATTTGTTCGTAGGTAATAGTTCCGCCTTCTAGCTTTTCTGCCTTGCTAACATTATTGGCAATTCCAGCTTCCAGCAATGAATCTGAAACGGCAGGACCTTTAGATGTTAAGTAAGATAGTCCTTTGGAGCTAATATCACTATAGTTATAAGCAAATGCAAGCAACACAGAGGTGAGCGCTATTAGTAATATTACTTTGTAATTTAAGTTCTTCATAACTTTTATCTCTTTTTATAAATTAATACCTATAGCAAAGTACCCGAGCAATGGTCCGAATATTACCCTATCGGGATTGTCCAATAAATAGAAACTATTGCCTAATGAGAAAGCAGCAGGTCCTATTGGAGTATCAAAAGATATACTACCACCTATAGCTTGTCTCAAATTAGAAAACTTTATCTGTTCTGGTACACTCCAAACTCCACCTATGTCATAACGGAATGAGGCATAAGTGTCAAAGAAAATCTCAAAAGGTAGCTTATATCTTAACTCTAACGATGAAACAAATATCTGTCTACCAATTCTTTCGAATTCCCTCATTCCATAGAACATATCTTGACCTCCGAGCCCCCAAAATTCGGCTAATGGAGTTGTCTTATCTCCCAATCCGAACATAAAAAATGGATTGATAGTAAAATCACTCAAAGGAGAAACATATGCATCTAATACAAACTCAAGTTTAGAAAAATTAACATCATTTTCCAAAGAAAGCAAATTTGATTCGAAATTCAAATCTATTAACGTTCCTTGTGTTGCGAAATTGGACTTATTCTTACTATCTATTAACGTACGAATAAAGAAAGTGGATACATTTTTATACTCATTTGGCTCCGAATCCAGATTATATGCCCTTTGCTGTTCTAGTTGGAACCCAAAATTAATTTTACCTGTCTTATCAAAATTAGTACCTGTAGCAACATTGAACCCAAAATTTTGGACCTTATACTCACCATCTAATTTACGATTATAATTATTCCGCTTAACTGTTTCTTGGCTATATGCTCTGTAAAGTGTATTATTATAATATGCGGTAAAATTAAAGTTGATAGGTAAATTTAGAACTCTTGGGTTAGAAATAGACCAAATTAACTTTTGATTTCTAGAACCGACAGCGGCTCCTAAAAGTGTCCTAGTTCCAGTATTTAGAAAATTTTCTCTAACTAAATCTAATTCTATTTGAGTATTTCTCTCGTTATCTATCCTTAAACCTAATAGTAGTAACTGAGTACCTTTTTCTTCTACATCAATCAATAAATCTAGCTTATTGTCATCTGAAATTTTAGGAACTACCCGTACTTGAGAAAAAAGTTCGGTAGAGTATATACTTTGCCAAAGATTGAAAATATCTTTACCAGTTACTTTCTCACCTTTGCTAATATTCAGTGATGAAAGTATAAGCATATCATCTGTATTGAGATTACCACTTATTGTAATATCATTGAGCGTATATTCTTTACTTCTAGTCGAATTGTTTTTTAGAATAATGTTCTTACTGAGTTTACTAAAGTCAATTTTCTCAACAGCTTTCTTCCCGATATTAATAATAGAGTCCATTTTATCAAAATCAGTATTCCCCAAATGACCTAGGTCTGGCTCTATATAAAAATCACTACCAGCTTTAGCTTCTTCTATATTAGATTTCATAAGTACGCTAACCACTTGGTCAGCTATATTTACGGGGTTATTTAGATCTTCGTAAGTAAATTTATCTGAAGTCGTGTTTACAACTATAATATGAGCAGGATTAAACTCTTGTTTTGCTTGTTCGAATGGGATGTTTGCAACTGGACCACCGTCAACTAAAATCATAGAATCGAGTTCGACAGGTGTAAACCTTAATGGGACAGTGGCACTTGCCCTCATAGCAGACATCAGATCGCCGTTTTTGAATATATAAGGTTTACCCCTTACTATATCCAAAGATACTGCTCGAAATGGAATTTTTAATTTATCAAAGTCACTTTCGAAAGCAAAATCTGACAATAGTATCTTGTCTTGTAAAAATTCTGAGAACCTATAGCCATTACTAATAGCTTTAGGCATCTCAAATTTGTAATCGTTGAACCTAAGATTTATGAGTTTCCTGTCGTAATATTTTTTTTGGTCAATGAACATTTTGTCACGATTGTAAAAATTCGAAGATGCCATCAACTCTTCCCAATCTGCATTCACCATCATCGATTCTATTTCGTCAGGTGTATAACCTGTAGCGTACAAACCGCCTATAACAGCCCCTATACTTGTACCGATAATATAATCTATCTTAATATTCTGACGTTCCAATTCTCTTAAAACGGAAATTTGTGCACCACCTCTGGCGCCGCCTCCACTCAGTACTAGTGCAGTTCCCTTCTTTTCAGAGGAATAAACCGTAGTAGCTAAGACTAAAAATACAGTTAATATTTTAAGTATTGATTTCAATATTTGTAACAAATTTCTTTAGCCACTTTTTGTGCTGTTTCTATATCGGTCATAGTGCCAATTATCCTCAAAGCAAAGTCAATTGCTGTTCCTGCGCTTCTACTAGTGATAAAATTCTTGCTTTCTACAACGTCATCTTCTGAGTAATTACTGTGATTTAGCTCATCTTTAACATCAGGAAAAGAAGTAATAGTCACAGTTTCATCGATTAGTTTATGATGAGTCAGAAACAATGGTGCAGCGCATATAGCGCAAATCAAATTACCTTTACGTATGTTATACTTTACTATTTCAAATAAATGCTCATCTTCGATAAAACTATCAACTCCTTGGCTGCCACCTGGTAAAACTATTGCACCAAAATTCTCGTATTCGGAAATTTCAGAAAGTAGAACGTCAGGTATAATCTTTACTCCTCTAGAAAATGTCACCATCTCATTATCACCTGCTACGGTCACTTTTATTTCAGCTCGTCTAAGCAAATCTATAATTGTTACAGTCTCCAATTCTTCACTTCCATAAGCTATTGGTACTAAAACTGATTTTTCCATTGATTTATCCGATTATTTTAAATATCTTTAATGATATTGCCGATTGTAATATAGAATTTATTTTTTTTGCTGCTAATAAAGTATAATATCGCAAAATGACTAAGAAAAACGAAATAAATGAAGCCGAAAGTTGGGCAGAGAAAGGAGAAAATTTCTACAAAACTGAGAATTTTTCAAATGCTTTGGAGTGTTTCAACACGGCTATCTCACTTTATGACAAAAATTCGCTCTATTTTTACAAGAGGGGGAATTGCTTTTTTGAGTTAGATAATCTATCTGCGGCTATGGAAGATTACAACCAGTGCATAAAAATGAATCCGACATTTTCATTTGTGTATTTCAAGAAAGGCAATCTTTACTATAAAAATGGTGAGTATCAAAGTGCATTGAAATTATACAATGAGTCTATAAAACTCAACTCCTCGTTCTCGTTTGCTTACTTAGCCAAAGCAAAAATCTATGCAGAAGAAAATAATTTCGTAGAAGCTCTCCGTATGATCAACGAGGCGCTTTCTCATAATAATGGTATAATAGAAGCTTATATTATTAGGGGAGATTTATTCTTTAAAGCGGGAAGCAATGACGAAGCAAACCAGGATTACTCAAGGGCTCTAAAAATAGATAGTGATAACATAGAAGCGCTACGAAAGAGAGCTGCTTGTTATATAGCAGAAGGTGATTTTTTGAATGCTGTCAAAGATTATTCTGCAGTGCTAAGAATTCGTCCAGAAGATCCAGATACATTAAAGTCTCGAGCTATATTGTTAGCTAGGTTTAATGAAAAAGAAAAAGCATTGGAAGATGCTAATAAATTAGTAGAATATAATAGTTCTGACCCAGATGCATACAACACTCGTGGCTTACTTTATTTTAGCTTCAAGGAGAATGACAAAGCGCTTGCTGATTTCGGTAAAGCTATAAGTCTAGATCCAGATAATGCAGTGTATTACAATAATCAGGGTAACGTATATACAGCTCTTAAAGATTATCTGAACGGTCTTAAATCATACAATGACGTTATTGCTAGAGATGGAAGTATAGCTAATGCATACACTGGTAGAGCTAATTGTAAAGCAGGGAAAGGGTACTTAAAAGAAGCTATAAAGGATTATACTAAAGCGATATCATTGAATCAAAGGTATATAAGTGCATACATTGGTCGTGGTAATGTATATAAAAAGTTAGAATACGATAATAAAGCACTTGAAGATTATACACTTGCTCTTGAAATAGAGCCCGATTCGCCTCATGCTTTACTTAATAGGGGTTTGATTTTCAAAGCGAATAAGCAAAATGCGAAAGCAAGAAAAGATCTAGAAAAATTCCTGGAAATCTCTCCTCGAGGGAAATTAGCGACTAGTGTTAGAAGTTGGCTTAGAACTCAAGAAAAAAATGATGAGAAGAAAAACTAATTCATCTCAGCTATTAGTTCTGAACCCATCGCTAATGCACCAATTAATGCTGTTGATCTTGCTTCTACTAATTTAAGCGATTTGTGTTTATTTATCTTTTCTTTCAACTTATCAGCAAGTAAGGTGTCATTTTCGACAATACCACCCATCAAAGCGACTTCAACTTGCTTTTCTTTGAAGCTAGGTACTAAAGCTAGTGGTAATTCTATTAGGTGAGTAGCTGATCTATCGATTATATCCAAACAAATCTCATCACCATCGACTGCACATTGCATAACGAAAGGAGAAAGTGAATGATATTGGAACGCTCCTTCACCGTATGCCTTTACTATGGTCCTAGGTTGTTCTATGTTGATGCTAGGATATGCATCAGCTATTATGTTTGTAAGTGCAGTTTTCTTTCCTCTACCATCTATAGCACGAACAACAGCTGTTAGACCTTCTCTGCCTATCCAAGCGCCACTTCCTTCATCATCTAATTCTATTCCCCAGCCACCACAACGGACTAATTCGTCTCCGTTAGGGTTCCCTAGAGCTATAGAACCAGTTCCTATGATAGTTATTATTCCTTTACCACCATCAAATGCTCCTCTCAGGGCTATCTCTGCATCGGAAGTTACAATCAAATCACTAAAATGGAAATCATGACCTCTACCTAAGGTCTTCAACAAACGTGCAGATCTTTGTTTTTCTTCTTCTAGCCAAACACCAGCTAATCCTACAACTACGGCATCTACTTCGCTTGATTCTATACTAGCTTGTTCACATAAATCTAATATCACGTTCAGAGTTCGTTCGCACGATTCACCTACACCAACCGCACCTATTCTAGTGCTACCAGCTTTAGCTTCTGCTACTATCTTACCGTCTCTTAGTAATATTCCTCTAGTATGAGTGCCACCGCCATCTATACCAATAATTGTAAAATCTTTGTTGAATTCCATTTAAAAAATCTCTGTTATATTTCTTGTTCAATTCTTTATATGACGAGTTACAAATACTGTGCCATAGTATTGAAATCATATAACAATTTAACCACCCTTTGGAGGAGTCCAACCTTTACGTGTCCATTCAATCAATTCTATATTGACTTTACCTACGTAAACGTTCATCTTAGCTAATATAGGTACACTTGCCTTGTCATCGCTAAACCAACCTTCGAATCTACCACTCAATCCGTAGAGACCTTCCCAGTCTGCTTGTCCATCGAAGTACTTAGTTCTGATAGGATAGTCAACTTTGTCTATTTCTACATTTTCTATTTTATCACGAAAATTTAGTTTTGTGTCAAATATTTGTCCATCAATTACAGTTGGGACTCTTATTGAACGCTTAAGTCCAGTATATTGTCGAGCTAAAAAGAATAGAGATGATCCATCATTTATTTTCGCTTTCAAATCTATTTTTTGTTGATCTATTAATGATTTGTTTTCCCATATTTTTAGGTCTAATATCATCTCATCATAATCCATCAATAGCTGTTGGTATTCCCAAGTCTTATCATCTTTTTTCATATTTGATGTGAACTTGTGAGAGTGATTCATAGATTGGTCAAACCAAGCATTAAAAGTAGCTTTCAAATCTACAAATGGGATACCATCATAAGTTTTAATATCGGCTTGTACTAAAAATACCTTCTTACCATTATAATCCTCAGTACCATTAGTTGTCATTTCGATTGTACCTAGTTTGACTCCTAAGAAAGATACCTCATATTTCAATTTCTCTCCTACTTGCATTATGTCCTTAGGCCCAGCATAAGAGCTGAAAGGTAAGGTAACAAGCATCAGTAGTGTAATTATAATCTTTTTCATTCTTATTTTCCTAATGTTATCAAATAAAAAACGGCTTCTCAAATTTTGGAAGCCGCAAGTTAAATATATTTTTGTTTTGTTTTTACTAATTCAAACTTGATATTTTTATAGCTTCATTAAAAAGTGTTTTAGCTTTCTTTAGCTGTCTATCTAATACGCTTGAAACTTGCATTTGTTTGTTACTATCCCAAACTATTTTTGCAATTGTAGATTTCAGAGCTACTTTCAGAAAGTCTTTATCTTTTTCTATATCTTCTTCTTTGACTTCTATTTCTTTTGATTTTGAAATCTCTACAGCACGATTTACCATAGCTTCTGTTATCTCAAAATTCTTATAGAAATCTTTGAAGTTTTTTTCATACTTAGCTTTGAATTTAGTACCTTCTTCACTTCTTAGAAACTCATAAGTGAAATCGTAGAATATTCTTTTCATACGCATATCAACTACTGTTTCTGTCAATCTAGTTGTATCTCGTTTAACTATATAGTCAGGTGTAATACCTCCGCCACCTAATACTTTTCTGCCTTTACGAGTATAGAAAATAGGAATAGAGTCCATATTTATTTTATCATCGCCTTTCTCTTTTCCAAGTGACTCTAAGCTATGTTGTAGATTTGCTCCTTCGTCAAGTTCCAATCTACCTACTAAGTTACGATATTCGTCTTTATCTTCGAATGGTCTTTGAATAGATCTACCAGAAGGAGTATAATAATAAGATATAGTCAATCTGAATGCACTTCCATCTCCTAAATCATACTGTCTTTGAACTAGCCCCTTACCGTATGATGTTTCACCTACTATCAAACCTCTGTCCAAATCTTGGATTGCACCAGATACGATTTCACTAGCCGAAGCACTACCTGCGTCTACCATTACTATAAGTGGAATATCTTTCAAAGCCCCACCTTCAGTAGAAGCAAACATTTCGTTGAATTCAGGTCTTCTACCTTCAGTATATACGATTGTATCTCCGCCTTTCAAAAATTCATCTGCCATATAGAAAGCTTGCGTCAAATAACCACCAGGGTTACCACGTAAATCTAATATTAACTTCTTCATTCCTTGTTGCTTCAGCTCATTAACAGCTTTCATCATCTCAGCATGTGTATTTGCAGCAAATCTATTGATAGTTACATAACCGATTTCGTCATCTATCATATAATTTGCATCTACAGTTTCTATCGGAATTTTGTCTCTGATTATATCAAAGTGAATCAGTTTCTTTTGTCCTTCTCGCTTGATATCTACAGCAACTTTCGTTCCTTTAGGGCCTTTTAGCTTTTTAGGAACTTCTGAACGCTTCATACCAACAGCTTTTTCATCATCTATCTTGACTATCTTATCGCCTGCCATTATCCCCAGTTCTTCACTTGGGCCACCTTTGATTGGTGATACTACGATAATCGTGTCATCTACCATATCGAATTCAATACCAATACCCTCAAATTCACCAGAGAAATTCTCTGATACTTTTTCCATTTCTTCTTTGTCTATATAAACCGAGTGAACATCTAGTCCTTCTAGCATACCTTTGATGGCAGCTTCGTTTAACTCTTCTGGTGTTTTTTCAGTTACGTAGTTTCTGTATGCTACATTGTAAACATATTGGAATTTTTTGAGTTGTTCGTATATATTATCACCCGAAACAGCGGTGTTGATGAATATACCGAGGAATGCCCCTACGGACACTAAACTTAAAACGAGTATAGTTTTTTTCATTATAGAAATATTTCCTTTCATAATATATTTGTTATTGTAATTAAATAACGAAAAATTGCATTCTTAGTTGCACAAACCTAACAAATTAAGCAATTATTATCACTTCGTTATTACTACTTTTTCGGTTAAACGATTTTCTTCAGAAATAATTTGAAGTATATAGCTGCCGCTTGGGAAGTCCGAAAGGTCTATTCGGAAATCATACACCCCTTTGCTTATCTGTTCGTTCATTACTTCATAGCTAATACCTAATTCATTGACCAAATCAATTCTGATAGGTCTATCCTTGTCTATACCTAATTGCATAGACATCTGGTCAACAACGGGATTGGGGTATATATTGTCTATAGATAGCGACTCGGGAACATTATTAATAGAAATAACTAATTCATAGTCACATTTCGAATTCGCATTGATTAGTATTTCTTTAGCTTCACCGTCTAGTACTATATTCTTTTCATTACAATTGAATAACATTTTTATCTCATCAGTCAGCAACTCTTCACTTGGTGCATCACCAAAGAAGCAGATTTTGAAAGGCAATGCTGTATCCGCTGGGATTGTGAAAGGCAATTGCGATTGCGGAATAAAGAAATTCAGCTTTTCTGAAAGTACTAAGTTATCTATTGTAATAGGTAGCAATCCATAATTTTCTAACATTATATCCATGCATTTGGAGCTGCCTATATTCTGAATATTGAAAGATATCAGATTATCATCAAGGTCAGTAACGAAGCTAGCCGTAAACCCTTGAACTATTCCAGATACTATAGTGTCATTACCTCCTCGGTCAGTGAAGGTTAGAGTGTAAACTCCATCTTTGAATGGATCTACCAATGACATATATAGTGAAATTTCTTTTTCGTTTTTATTAACTAATGTGATGTCTAGGTTATCAAAATTGTTTACTTCATACTCACCAAATCCATAATCTGTCTCTAATAACTCATTAGCTGAGACCAGTGCATCTCCACAATCTTGTATTTCGGTCGTCATAGTGGGTTTTTCATCGTCTGGCCGAAGAAAAAATGAAACAGAACCCAAATCTTCGTTATAGCAATCTGATTCGATAGTTAGAGTGTCAACAAACCAACCTGGATTAAACCCAGAAACGAAACAAACGTATATATCTGTTGAATCACCAGGTTGAAGTATTGTTTTACTATTACTTAGCTCTAACTCATTATTATTTTTTAATCTCAACTTGCTAATATCTTTTGCTATCAATCCATAATTTTTAATCGTGACAGTAATACAGTTTGTAGTATCAAATCTGGCAGTGTCTTGATATGCAGTAAACTCATATTTATCAGTATTACTGATTGTGAATGTGAATCCTTCTATTATTGAAGTATCTCTATTAACAGACCCAGAGGAATCTATAGCATAAATACTAATAAAACCATCCTGATATTTGTCTATTAATTCTAATCTCGCAGAATAATCTGTCTTTGTTGAATCTTCAAGGAAAAAATTCAAATTGGAAATTTCAGTTACTATTACAGAATCAAGGCCACTATCTTTTCTGTTTAATTCGGTATATTGAATATTCAAATTTTGACAGTCTAATGGGACACTTGAAAAAGCTGGTGGGTTCCAATCAAGCTCTTCTAGGCCTAATCCACCTACATAACCATAAGAATTCGTTTGCCCATATCCATAGACACAAATACCAAAATTCGTATCTGCTGTTATAAAGTGTGAACCACCATCTACTTCTATATTGGCATAAGAGTATTCTATACCATTTATTGGTCTAAATGTACCAACCACTGGATTGTCATCAAGTCTCAAACTATTTCTAGACACCGTAGGTACAATTATATTCACATAATGTTGATTGTAATTGCTAGGTAAATCCACATTAATAAATTTATATTCTCTTAAGAATTGTCCCTTAGGAGGGAACAACACCATAAACGGATCACTAGAATTTATTGAACCATTTTGTGAAGTTGTTGCTTGACTCGATTTTTTATAAAGTGAAGCTCTAATTGGCTTATCTGCACTTACGAATATCGGTTCAATAATTGGTTGTGTTATCTTTTCACCTTTGTTAAGGTTTGTAAAGGGAGTACCTGCAAAGAAGATTTGAGTGTCGTCATAAGCTACAGTTATCTTAGCTATATCATTATCGGTATTATCGATACTACCAGGTTGAAAAAATGGAACTATGAACACGTCTCTACCCCATGCTTCTAGTGGAATCATTTGTGATAATAAATAATCTCTTGAAGCATATTCAGTAAACGGTATATTGGCTCTCTGATGTCCTCCGAAAACGGCTACTTTCTTATCTGTTTTTACTCTAGTTCCTGTCAAATCTGATTTAGGGTCTGTGAAATTAACATTTGTTACATCGGCTTGAACCAAATAAACTTCACCTTTATTAAGCACTATATTTTGTATATCACTATTGTTTCGTAATGTGTTAGTAGTCGGCTCTATTCTAACAGATGTATTATCTTCTATTCCTACTATTATAAACTGAGAAGGAGTATTTTCAATTTGAAAACTACTAATTCTGAAATTTGATTCATATGAGAAAACGAAATAATTTTTTCCAAGAGCATCTACAGGATAAACCAGGCATGCGTCACTAGTATAACGAGCTTCATTATGTATAACAACTGTAACATCATCATCCGAAGTAAGGTGAAAAGTTGTATTCCTAATTTGTTCTGCATCACCACCACTATTTAATATTCTACCAGAGTTATTCTGACCCAAAAGTTCATATTGACTAGGGTCAAATGATAAAGAAGTTACTTCATTAGGGTTATTTATGACAAACCCTCTGCTAGAAGTAACTCCAAACCTATTTGTATATTCTATTGTTCCTTTAGTAGGAACCTTACTAGAAATAAACACATAAAGTGAGTCTGAGTCATTTCCAGCATGCCAGTTAGGCATAAATGCGAAAAAGAATTCCTGCCCTGCGTTATCAATTCCATCTTGAGCAGAAGTATTCCCGTTTAATGAGAATAAGGCAATGATGATAAAAACTGTTAGTTTTGTAAAGACTTTCATTTTCAATTATAATTATATTATGAAAAAATTAACCTACGAAGAACTACTGAATGAGCGGAAAACAGTAGATCAAGCTTTAGAATCTAACAGATTTCCTATTAGCGTAATAGTAGATAATGTTCGCTCTATCTACAATGTTGGCTCTATATTCAGAACGTGTGACTCTGCTCTTGTTAATCAGATAGCTCTTTGTGGTTTGTCGCCATGTCCACCCAGGGAAGAAATTTCCAAAACAGCTCTTGATGCTGAAAAATCTGTGCCCTGGAAGTACTTCAAAGATACTGTAGAAGCTGTCAAAGAAGCAAAAGCAAATGGTCATACAGTTCTAGCTCTCGAGCTAACAGATGAACACAGAAGCTATACTTCAATTCAAAAAACTGAATTCCCTCTAACTATAGTCGTTGGCAATGAGCTAACAGGCATAAGTGATGATGTATTAGCGCAATGCGACGGAGCCATAGAAATACCTATGTTCGGCGTAAAACATTCGTTAAATGTAAGCGTCAGCACAGGGATTGTATTATTTGAAGCTTTAAGAACTTATTTTAATTACTTTCCTACTGATTCTTAATACACTAACACTAATATATACAAAATAGTTACAATTATGAAAATAAAAATTGCAATTCCAGACAATCCTATTTACAGAGAGCTATTCTTCAACGCAGATGCAGTGTGTAAGGAGTTTGGTGTTTCACTAATTCGTACTACAGAAAGGGAAGTAGCCAAATTATTTGAAAATAATCGAGTAGATGTCGCGTTTTTGACACCTTTGGACTATGGAAGGGGTACTCGTATCTCGGACTATAGAATAGTCCCTGCGAATGTGTATGCCGTTAGTGGTTATAGTCGAATCGCATCTACTTTCTTCAAATCAGGGTTGAAAACTATTACTAGTTGTGGTTCTCCTACTCCAAATGATTTTATAATGTCTATTGGGAAGATTCTATTGGCAGAAAGATATAATATAATTGTTGAATTGGTAGAGACTGAGTCGATAAAAAAAGATGAGATTCTTGAAAATTATGATTCTGCTATGCTATGGAAGAAGAACTTTATAGATGATACGGCACTAGATATAACTGAAGATTGGCTAGACTCCTACCAAATCCCATTGATTATGGGGTCTTGGGTTACAAGACACGAAGAAGAGCCTGAAGATTTGGAGAGAATACTTAGATTATTCGAGTCTGATTCATTGCATGGAAGTAAGACTGTTACTGATAAACCAAATGAAGAGTATGACCCAAGAGAAGGCGAGATACTTTACACTTGGAATGAGGAAATGGAAAAGGCCTATGATGCACTTTTAGAAATTTTGTTTTATCATCAATTTACTGACGAGATGGCCACAGTTAAGATGATGGGTGATGAGTTAACTAGCCCTAGTAATGATTCTGTTATATTCGGTGAGGACAAAGAGGAAGGCGAGAATCAATAAATACGAAACATTTACCTGAGTAAATTACTATAGAAAAACTATCTGAAATTGCTATATTCCTAGCTCCTTCACGAGTACCTAACTCTAGATATTCTTTGTCTAATTCCCACTTTAGATTCTTTGTAGTGAGTTTTACTATCGGATATGGTATTAGTGAAACTAATTCTTCTGGCTTTACTTGGAATTGCGATGAGTGTTCTACTAAAAATGAATACCTACCTTGGTGATATATAGTAAAATCAAAATCTGACGTGTACTTCATTAGCACACTAGTATTGTTCATAGTATGCTCAAGTAGTCCACCCGTGAACCCAATAATCAGAATATTTTTATATCCTTTCCCAACTATATACTGAATACATTTTTCGAAATCATTTGTCTCTTGACTATCTATTTTCACAAACTTAGTTTGATTGTCATCGTGTACACAATCAACCGAATCCATATCTCCGACTATAGCCATCGGGTGTATGTCTAGCTTATTCAATGCGTTGTACGCACCATCTGCCGCTATTAGTGGAATGCCATCTAGCAAATCGAATATTTCTTTACTCGGAATTTCACCATTTAGACAAATAGCTAAATCAAATTTCTTATTTTTGAAAATGTATTCATTCATAATGTCAATCTAACAATAATGTACGACTTGCTAATAAAACAATTACCCCATGTATTAGAGGGCGAAACTAATGTAATCACAAATCTTGCTAACTTCTCGGCACTTTTGTTTAATTCTATGAAAGATGTGAATTGGGTTGGGTTTTATATATATACCGGTACTGAGTTACTTTTAGGACCTTTTCAAGGTAAACCGGCTTGCGTAAGATTACAAATAGGAAAAGGTGTATGTGGTACTTCATTTGGCAAAAAGCAAACAATTATAGTTGACAATGTAGATGATTTCCCTGGTCATATAGCTTGCGATGCAGAGTCAAAATCTGAAATAGTTATCCCCCTTTTAAAAGATAGTAAGTTATATGGAGTGCTCGATATAGATAGCCCTATTATATCTAGATTTGACAAAAATGATAGTAAAAATTTAGAAATTTTGTTAAATTTACTCGTTGAACATTCGGACATCGAGGAACTATCAAGAATTTATCAAAATACATAGTATTTCTTCTGGCTACTCAGCTATTTGGCAGAGTAGTAGTCAATGAGATCCAGTATGCGCCAAACTCGCCTGAGCCAGAGTGGATTGAGCTTTATAATTTAAGTAATGAAGATTTAGTCTTCGAGAACTTTACAATCACTGATAATGCAACTACAACCGACCCAATTACGCTAGATATACCAGCTTATGGGTTTTTAGTTATAACCGAGAAAAAGGCAGAGTTGCTGAAAATATACGATATTGACTCATCTCTTGTTATTGAATCAGATTTACCTACTTTCAACAATACTGATGATTTGGTGTTAATTGCCAATAATGGTACTCTAATGGACTCAATTCTGTATGACTCCAAGTGGGGAATTAAAGGTAATAGTCTAGAAAGACTAAGGTACTTCGAGTTTGACAATGACTCTACTAATTGGGGAGCATCTGAAGTTACTGGTACCCCAACTACTATAAACAGCATAGCTACCTATTATGATTTGGAAATTATAGATGCTACATTAGTACCGGCTGGATTTCGCATTATTCTCGAAAATAAAGGAAATATAACATCTTTGGAAGGGAGAATAGATGTAGAAATAAATGATAATTTAGTAGCTTTTTACCACATAGACTCAATTGCTGCCTTTTCAGATAAAGAAATAATTCTAGACCCTTCAAATATTGGTTATACACCTAAGATTAAAGATAAGTTGAGGTTTACTGTAAAGACCAATGAAGATATAAACATATATAATGATGATTTCACAATGTACATACCTAATATTACTAAGAGAGGCGATGTACTGATAAATGAGATTATGTATGATGTTGATGACACACAAATTGAGTTCATTGAGTTATATAATAATTCGGATGTTGATGTCCAGCTTTCAAATTGGTCAATTGCTGATGAATTGGATTTGAAAAATGGGCGGTATAATCAAATTACAACTAATATCAATCTACAGCCGAGTGAATATGCTGTCATAGTTTGTGATGAAGCTATTTATAATTTAGTAGATGAGTCTTCGAATGATAAGATACTCTTCACAAAGAAAAAATTTAGTTTAAATAATAGTTCGGATATTATAAACTTATACAATGAAAATAAAGAACTGATAGATTCAGTAGCTTATCTAGATTCTTGGCATGAAGGATACTTAAGTTCTACTAAAAATATTAGTTTGGAGAAAATTAGACCAAGTTTAGATTCGAAAGATGGTTCCAATTGGAAGACTTGTACTGACCCAAATGGTTCGACTATACTCGCAAGTAACAGTTACAATAAAAATACGAATTCTGATAATGAAATAAGTGTATCACCCAATCCATTTTCACCAACATCATCCTCTAAACCTTATGCACTTATTGAATACAGACTTCCCTTTGATAATGCTTTGCTAGATTGTGATATTTTTTATCCTAATGGAACCTTAGCAATCAATATTGCACAATCAAAATTTGTTTCTAGTTCGGGGACTCTTAGCTGGAATGGTAGAGACGAAAATAATATCGTATTACCAATTGGCCCCTATGTAGTTATGATAGAGGCGACTGATCAAAACTCCGGATTAAGTGAAGTACTAAAAGCTGTAATCGTCTTAGCCCAGTAACCATTATTTATTTACTATTGCAAATTTTACAACTTGAGTACTTTCGTTTGTTGAAGAAACGGCGTATAGTAAATAAACGCCAGGAGATGCGTCTTCACCCCTTTCGTTTTTCCCATCCCATGTTGTTTTTCGGCTGTTTACTTTGATTGTTCTAACTAACTCACCGTTAACTGTAACAATACGTAAATCAGAGTTTTCTGCTAATCCTTCTATGGTCATCAGCTTATTTCTCTTAGTATCAAAAGGTTGTGGGTACACTTTGATATTATATTCAGCAATTGGCTTTACGGCATTGGTTTGTACACTGTACAATCCCTTGTCAGTTCCTACATACATTTTCCCAGAATTTTCATCATAGGCCAAAGCAAACAAGTTATTAGTTGGTAAAGGACTATTATCAGTAGTTATAGTCTGTAGTACATTTTCACCATCGGGGTCAACTACAATCAAACCACTTGCAGTTGCTATCCATTTGTTATCAAGCGCATCAACTACTATTTCTCTTACATTTAGATTAGCAAGAGATCTTATATTCACGAATATTGGTGTTCCATTATTCATAACTGCACTTGGGTTTATCACTCTATTAACACCACTTATTGTACCTATCCAGAGTGTTCCTTGTTTATCGAAAGCTAAAGCTTGTGAATTATTACTTGTCATATCAGAATTATTTACTGTAAACATACCACAAATGTCATCTGATTTGTCAGAGAGGGTTCTCATTTCGTTGTAATAAGCTAAACCGACAGCTACCTCCGTCCCTGAAAATGTCACATCAGTACCAGCTGATGACACCCACTTAGTCCCATTGAAATCAATTGCTGTTTTGTACATGACTCTCCTAGTTGAACCAGCACAATTGAAAAGAGTCTCGTAGTTTCCTGTTGGAGTTCGGACAACAAATAGTGGACCCGAACCACTATTACCCCAATTCACGATCCAAACATTACCAAACTCATCATCGAATACATCTCCAGTTATAACGAAGTTACCTGAGCCACCTGTTCCGACTAAAGGGCTATTGACAGCTGATATATTCACTATTGTATCAGTTTCGCTAGTCGGCGTAGGAGGAATAAGGTAAACACCACCACCGTAAGTACTAGCAGTAATTGTCCCATCGCTAAGTTCGTTCACGTTTACTACACTATTAGCTAGGAATTCAGGATTCGTATTTCGGTTATAATAATCCCATACTCCATTTCTAAAGCTCATAACACCATTGCCAGTGAAATTACCAGTACCAATCCATAGCGAGCCATCATCTGACACGTGTATATGTGCTATACCATTTGATAGGGGTGAGTTTGGTTCTAAAGAAAGAGTTGTATCTTGCTTGGCTATTTTCAGTCCAGATGATGATGCTAAATAAACGTCATCACTACTATTATCGAATTGGATATCGTTGATAGAGTTATCTATTTTCGTCAAACGTACATCATAAGGGTAATCTCTAATATCCTTTTCACGGAAAAAATATAACTTATTGTCTTTTGAGTCCAATCCGAAAATATCTTTAGTTGGATATTCGAATACTGATTGTAAATTTTCTCCATTCCAACTATAAATTCGGTCACCTGACGTAGCGTATAGGGAGTCGTTAACCCATTCTATATCAAGAATATCTGCATCATGAAAAGTTTCAATCGGAACAATCGATTTCCAATCACTTCTATTTGCTAGACTATTATCTAAGTCAGTATAGACTATACCTGCTGATGTAGCCAGCCATATCTTATTATCGTGAATCTTAATTGTTCTAGCTTCGGTTCCTATGTTTAGATCACCAAACCTTTTGACATCTTCTATAGTCACATTTTCAACGTGGTCAAATACTACTAATCCAAAACCACCTGCTATGTATAATTTATTATTATAAGGTAGAATAAAGTTGATATTTGCTTTAACGAATCCAGCATTCTCAATGTCATAAATGGCCTTCCATTCACCGTCTTCGTAAATGTCGAATACACCATCATTATAACCCACGAAGACCTTATCGAACTCTTCCTGATGGACTATATACTTAGCGTCTATTCTACTCAGACCGGTTACGTTGGTAAATTGCTCTATATCACCGCTGTTGAGATCCGCAAAGTAAACCCCACCACTTGTAGCGGCATATATTTTATTGCCATCTTGATGAAGGGAATTGACATTATACATTGAAGTATAAGCTTCCCAGTTGGTAAGCTGAATTTCTTGAGCGAAAAGGTTAATTGTGCATAAGGAAACAATTAGTAATGTTAATATTCTAAACATTATTGGACCACTCTATTTTTTATTTTCTAAACCTTAGTAGCAACTATTTATAGCACTAACCTTTTATTTGTTCTAAAATCGTAATCATATTCAAAGTTGTTTCAGCAGATTCGTAACCTTTGTTTCCTTTGGCACCACCAGCACGAGCAAATGCTTGTTCCGAAGTGTCAGTAGTTAGTAATCCGAATCCGATAGGTACACCTGTTTCAAGCATCGTATCCGTGATTCCTCGTGAGCAATCACCTGCGACAAAATCAAAATGAGGAGTCTCGCCTCTTATTACACATCCCAATGCAACAATACCATCATACCTTTTGGTTTTAGCTAATGCATTGCAAGTCAGCGCTATTTCATAAGCCCCATCAACTGTGACTACAGTGATGTTCTCATCAGTAATCCCATGTTTTGTCAATGCTTCAATACTACCTGAAAGTAACTTTTCAGTTATTATTTCGTTCCATTTTGTAGTTATTACGGCAATGTTGTAATTTTTGTTCACTTTTTCTGAAGATATTTTATTCATATGCAATCTTTCTTAGTTAAAAGACTTTAATTATGTAAGTTTGTAACTTGTAAAAAGTGAAAATAACATTTTATTAAAATTTAAAGGAATATTTATGAAAATAATTAACCTACTAGTGGCTGGACTTGTATTTTTATCTTTAGCGTGCAGCGACACTAATGCTCAAGTAGAATTGAAGACTAAACAAGATTCTTTAGCATACGCAATCGGGAATCAATGGGGTAAAAACCTCAAGACTGATGACCTATTGTTAAACACAGATCTTATCAAGCAAGGTATTGATGACTCTTTCAAAGATAATTCTAAGTTGACTGACGAACAAATACAAACAGTTTTGATGACTTTGCAACAAGAAGTTCAAGAAAAAAGAATGAAAAAGCAACAAGAAGCTGCTGCTGGCAACATCAAGAAAGCGGAAGAATTCTTAGCTGCTAATAAAACTAAAGAAGGCGTTAAAACTACTGCAAGTGGTTTACAATACAAGGTATTAACTGAAGGTACTGGTAAAAGCCCAGTTGCTACAGATAAAGTAGAAGTTCATTATCACGGTACTTTGATTGACGGTTCTGTATTTGATAGTTCTGTTCAAAGAGGTGAGCCAATTACTTTCCCTCTTAATGGTGTTATACCAGGTTGGACTGAAGGTCTTCAATTGATGAAAGAAGGTGGTAAAGTTAGATTCTTTATCCCTCCGGGATTAGCTTATGGAGCACAAGGCTCTGGAGCTATTGGTCCAAACGAAGTATTGATTTTTGATGTAGATTTAATCAAGGTTAACCCTACTAAGTAATTATCATTACTTGTTAAGATAATTTAAGAAGAGCTGCCGATTATCGGTGGCTCTTTTTTTTATAAATAGGATTAGTAATTTCATAAATAGTACTACAAAATGTCTCAACGAAACCTCGTTATCCTGAGTAAAACGAAGAATCCATAAAAAATGCGTTCACTGAGGCTCTCGAAGTGTATGCATTTTATAAATTACTCGCCATCGACAGGCTCAGGCAACGTAATTTATCCACCTCCCTTGGTTGCTGAGGCGCTCGAATCAGTGACACCTACGATATCATCTGCCTCCTCCAGCAAGGACAATTCTGTAAAACAAAACTTTGTAAGGAGGCGTATTGAATACATCTTCAATATAAAAAAAGCCCATACCACCGAAGTGGTACAGGCCTTTGGGCTTAACATGAGGATGAGGGTAATTATTTTATAATCATTCTATTATTATTCTCTGTAGTGCTTGTTCACCTCTATCAGATTTGACTACTACGTAGTACAATCCGGGATTTACGCCATTTAAGTTAAGAGGTCTGCTGTTAGTACCTTTGTCAAGAGACATTCCACTTTTTACGTTCTTTATTAACTTACCTGATAAATCATAAACAGCTATTGAGATTATTCTGTTGTCTTCCAAATCGAACTCAACATTCGAGTTACTAGTTGCTGGATTCGGATATACTTTCATCTCTTTGATAGCACCCGAACAACCGCTCCATACGTCCATAACTGCATTATCTTTCTCGATAGGTGCATTATCGCAATGTTGAGCTTGCTCAGTTAGAGCTAACAATTCTGGATTGATTTTCTCTAATAATTTAGCCGGCAGCTTAGTTAAGAAATCATCTGTTGCTTCGTACCAAACTATAAAATCAGTGTTCACTCCATCAAAGCTTATCTCAATTGGGATAAGTTCGTTGATGTTGTATTCTAGCATATCGAATGACATGTTTGCTACTTTTAATTCACTAGAAATATCTGATTTGGAATCACCATTTTTAATATCAACGATACTAGAATCTTGCATTGTAACATTATTAATAGTCACAGAACTAGCGCTTTCGATATGATAAACTTTTGTGCCTCTTCTCTTCATTCTCTCTTTTTCTTCTTTTGAAAACTCTCTTGGCTGAGAAATATCACGAATATAAGAATCCTTCTCATAAATAGTGTCTTTCCCTACAATTTTGAATTTCTCAGAGTTTACTATCTTCATATTCGGGTTATAATTATGTATTTTTATACGTATTGGTTCATCACTTTTTATAAGATATTCATTCTCTGCTATTGTGTCTATAGTTGAACTTGTACCCCTTTTGTTTAAATCATGAATATCGTTCGATGTTTCAAAAACTGTGTTGTCATCAAAGCTTGTATCTAAATTTGTAATACTTTCTTTATAAATTTCAGTTACTTCTTGGACATCTCCATCAATAATCTTTATCTTTTTTCCTTCTTCCAAACTTTCCAATGGCATATAGATTGTTCTATCATTTGGATTATTCGAAGACGTTTCCTCTGTTGCTTCGACTTCAATTAGAGTTGTGTTCTTGCTAGCTAGTGAATCTAAAGTCGCTTTTATAACAGCGTCCACATCCTTGCGATTCATATCTGTAGTGTAAACTTCTATATTTCTATCCGATATGACATTTACATCACTACCATCTTCTGTTGTTTTATAAGATTTAAGCATAACTACATTAATACTATCTGAATTTCTTAGGAGTAGGTCTCTAGAGTAAGAACCATTATTCAAAATTTCAGTCTCTTCTGACTCATATTTTGAAAATGCAATTATCTTCTCAGCTAATTTCCCATCTTCACTTTCAGATCTATACCTATCTACTGTCGCTTCTACATTCCCTTTCTTGAACAAAGTAAGAGTCTTGAAGCCAGTCGATGTAGTCACCATAGCAGGTGTTGGTAATGCATCTCTGTCTTCATCTTGGTTATAATAGTCGCGTTGCTTTTCATTTTTCTGATTGATTGTATAAGTGTACTTATCGAATGCATTTACCTTAAAGCTTTTGCTGTCGATTTCTATTCCTAACTGAGCTAACGCATCTTTAGTTAACTTTAAGGTATTCACTGACTTTATGTCTATTTTCTCTTCCGTCCAATTCAAAGCTTTTGGCTTTTTGTTTAGCTCTTCTTTCTCTGCCGAAAGCAATGCTACTGAGCTTTGATTCGTTGGTTGTTTCTCTTCTGTCCAGTCTAGATCTTCTGGTTTCTCATTTGGCCTTTCATCTTTGTTATCTATTATTTCTGTAGTATTCTTGATACTGGTTTGTGCTACTTTAGTATTTGGTGAAGAAATACTCAAAAGAGCAATAGTAGCAATAGTTGCCACTGATGTTATAAGTGTCGCTATCATCGGATACGCCTTTATTTTGTTGTACAAATTAGTTGCAATGCCCCCATCGCTCAATTTGCCATAAAGCAGCTTCTTCGCATCGTCCTTTTCGTATATGGGCTCTACGTTCCTTGCTTTTTCAAAATATTTGTCCAATTCACTCATTTGGATACCTTTAGTTTATAAGCTCGTTCGCTTGTATTATCTACTGGAATAGTTTTTTTTTCAATTAGAATTTCGGTTAGCTTTTCTCGTCCTCTTTTCAATCGGGATTTGACAGCTGATTCGGTGCAATTTTGCATTTCGGCTATCTCTGCTATTTTGAATCCAGAGATTTCGAATAGTACTACCGCTTCTTTCTGCTCCTCTGGCAATAGCTCGAGTGCTGAGTACAGATTTTGCACATCTAACTCCACTTCGGCCATATTTCTCGATATAAGAGAGTCTTCGTTTAGCTCACTTTTGTAATCTATTCGTCCATTACGGACTATTCCATTTTTGTAGAGTCGGCTAGCAATAGTAAACAAATAACTTTTGAATGCCTTGGGTTCTTTGACTTGTCCAAAGTTCTCATAGGCAATCAGCAAAGTCTCATTTATTATGTCCTTTGCGTCGAAAGAGCTATTCGCCATCGCCATCACAAATCGGGACAAGTCCTTTCTGATTGGCTCGAATAGTTCTAAAAAAGCTCTTTGTTTTTGTTTACTCATCTAATCCTGATTATCATCTACAAAGTATAAGTGCGATGAAACTGAAAAAAGTTGCAGAGTAATATAAGAAAAGTTGGAGGTGATATGAAAATAATAGATTTACAAGAAAAAATCGAGCTATTATCTATAGCACTAAGCCCTCTTGTCAAGGGGGGTTTGGGGGATTTTGAGATGTATGCAATACGTCTCTACATTTTTGACAATAATTACTCCCTGAGACCCTTAAATCCGATTAATCCGTGATTCAGAATTATTCTCATCTAGATCCTTCACTCCTCTTCGTTTCCATCTGAATGACCATGCCGTTGGCTTGGCAGGATGTGGTTTCGTTTTACCCGTCACACTGAGGGAGAGAATCGACTGAAGTATCTATGGAATTTTCATCGCATTTAGAGTGATGTGATAAATCATTTTAAATTTTTATTCTGACACTTAATCTATTCCATTGAATATTAAACTTCCATTTTTTGTATAGAATTGAAATGTAATATAGTCTTGATTCTCATTACCTTTATTGACTACATAAACTAAAAAATAATATTTCTCTGTTGAACTAGTAATATCAAATGCATCACCTTTTCTTTCATAATCATAAACGTCTATTACCTCAAAAGTAAAATTATTCTTTATTAAATAATTGATGACATTTGTAAATCCAGTGAGTTCCCGCTCATCTCTCTCAATTCTACTGATAAAGTAACCGCATTTTATATACTGACTGTTTTCTAATGTTTCAATTATTTTAGACGGCATCTCTATAATGTCTTCGATAAGTTTTATCATGTGTTGTTTATCTATTTCCTCTTTGTTATCAGTGAAAACAGAACTACAACTAGACAAAAATGTAGTCATGAATAAAAGGAGTGTTATATAATTAGTCTTTAATTTCATTACAATTATGATTGTATGTAAAACATTATAGACTTATATAAGTAAAGTAAAACTACTAGTAAATTTGTAAAGAGTAATAACTTAAATATTAACGACTCTTTGAAACGCTTAAACGAGACAGGAAAGGTTATTAATGTTATTATAATATTAATAATCGTGAATAATATAATTAATAGTCCCCAAGCGAAATGAGAACCATAAGTAGAAAATTCATAACGGTTTAAACTTACATAATACTTAAAGCTGATGAAGAATATTAGTATTGCTGTATTAATAGTCCATAATATTCTATACATACCTACCTCCTAAAGTTATTGACTTCGAATGATTGCAAGGACTCTTTACTCCCATCATTCCTAATTCAACTTTGGCTCATTTCGACTCCACTCAATGGACGCCAATATAATCCTACTTACGAATCACTCCCTCTTGCCCGAAAGTAGCTCCGAAACAATTTTGACAAGGGGTAACATTCTATTTTATCTTGCATGTTTATCAAAAAAATAGTTTAAGTTTTTATTGTAAATATTGTTTTGTTTAAGCATTTCGTTAAATTCTTTAAAAAATCTAGTATTTATGTATTTATAATTTGAATTTTCAGAAAGTATAAGACTGTCATTTCTAAATACTTTTAAATTTAATATGGATTTAAAAGGTTTTTCACTATTATTTTCAATTTTATCTTTAAAATTATAATTTAAAACATATTCTTGAATTTTATCAAAATCATTTCTATTAACATAATGTTCTAGAACAGGTGCTCCACTATACTTATTTAAAAAATTGGTCTCATTATCATTATGAGTTATTAAATGAGATATAGAATACCCATCATAATATGATATCTTCATATAAATATATTCATTTTCTGTTGATTCTTTGGTATTAGCAACGGAAAATAAAATTAATAATATTATCAAAAATTTAAATTTCATCTCACTCCCTTTTGCCCGAAAGCAATTCAGAAACGATTTTTACAAGGGGTAGCATTTTATTGTACTGCATTCTCTTGGGGCCGATTAGTCCTATAGTGCCAGAGCCACTATCACCCAAGCTGTAGTTGGAGATAATCATACTATAATCGCTGAGCTGTTGGTCACCGATTTCAGAGCCAATGTAAACTTGCATATCATTTCGTTCGGACATATTGTCGAGCAAATGGATGATTATATCTTCGTTTTCAACTAGTTCTATTATACTTTTTACTCGTGATATATCTTCGAATTCGGGTAGCTCTAGTAGGTTTTGTGTTCCTGATGTGAATAGCTTGTTATTTACGGATTTTAAATTGAATATTTTATCAACTGAATCTACGAAAAGTCGGATTAGTGGTTTTTCAGGTAGCTCAATATCTGCCAACATTTCCGGAAATGAGTTTTTCAATTCATTTAAATCTCGACCAGCTATACGTTCATTGATAGCTTTTGCTATTCGTTCTAGATGCGAATCTTCTACTTCAAATCTTGCTTCTAGAGTGACGGTATTTACTACATTCGACTCTAAAGCTAGGACTACTAGTATATGAGTAGATGATAGTTTTATTAGTTCAAGTTTTTTTACTTTGATCTCTTTAACTGTAGGAATGCGTACTACTGCTAAGTACTTAGAGAGTATTCCGAGTAGTTTTGATGTATCTTTAAGAATTGAATCAGAATCTTTACCATCGTCTGAGATTGCATTTATTACCTTTTGTTCTTGGTCAGTAATACGTTCCATCTGCATTAGGTAATCTACGTAGAATCTGTAACCCTTGTCAGTAGGTATTCGCCCTGCTGATGTATGTGGGTGAGTAACTAACTCCATTTCTTCCAAATCTCCCATTACATTTCGTATAGTAGCAGAACTTATACTTAAGTTGTGCTCTAAGAATTTGGAGAGTTTGCGAGACCCAACAGGTGCGGCATTTGTTATGTATAGATTAACTATAGAGCGCAGTATAGTCCTTTCTCTTTCATTGAGATTCAAATCTATATTATGGAGTGTATTCTGTATCATAGCTTTATATTAAGACAATTAGAAAGGCAAATTATTGAATTACATTGGGAATGACAAACCTAATTATTCAACAAATTGGCCACAGACTAGATTATTGTAATGTTAAGTTTGAATAAATCTTCAAAATATTTTCAATAAGAAACACCTAGTCTTTATTTATTCCGTAACTTGCGTTCTTTTTTAATTACAAAATACGAAAATGATAAAAGATAAATTCAGAAACATAGCTATTATAGCACACGTTGACCATGGGAAGACTACTTTAGTAGATGCTATGCTACAACAATCAGGTACTTATAGAGACAACCAACACGTCGAAGAACGAGTGATGGACTCTATGGATCAAGAGAAAGAACGTGGTATCACGATTTCTGCAAAAAATACAGCAGTTTACTACGAAGGTAGAAAAATCAATATTATGGATACACCTGGTCACGCCGATTTCGGCGGTGAGGTAGAGCGTAGTTTGTCTATTGTTGATGGAGCAATTCTTTTGGTTGACTCTTCGGAAGGTCCATTGCCTCAAACTAGATTCGTAGTGAAGAAAGCTTTGAATCTGGGTTTGCCTATTATACTTGTAATTAACAAGATAGATAGACCTGATGGTCGTATTGCTGAAGTTATCGAAGAAGTTTATGATTTGTTCATAGACGTAGATGCTACAGATGAGCAGATTGACTTCCCAATTCTTTACACTATAGGTAAAGATGGTATAGCTAAATATAATTTGGAAGATGAATCACCTGATTTGAAGCCATTATTCGATACTATTATAGAAAAAATTCCTGGTCCAACTGCCGATGATTCTGTTGAAACTCAGTTCTTAGCTGCATCGCTTGACTACGACAATTACGTTGGTCAAATAGCAATCGGTCGTGTATGGAACGGGTTATTAGAAATGAACAAGCAATACGCACTTTCTACAGAAGATGGTATTAAAAGAAATCAAAAATTAAATGCATTGTATTCGTTTACAGGCCTGAGTAAAACTCAAGTTGATACTGTAGAGTCGGGTGATATCGTTGCAATAGCTGGTATAGAAGACATCAAGATAGGTGATACTGTTACCGACAATGAGAACCCGAAACCTATGGATAGAATCCAGATTGATGAGCCTACTGTAAGTATGATTTTCTATGTCAATAGTAGCCCATTTGCTGGCACTGAAGGTAAATTTGTTACCTCTCGTCACTTGAAAGCTCGTTTAGACAAAGAAGTTAAGCTAAATGTATCACTTAGAGTTAAAGAAACAGAAAGAACTGATGCTTTCGAAGTGAGTGGTAGAGGTGAGTTGCAATTAGGTGTACTTATCGAAACTATGCGTAGAGAAGGGTTTGAGCTTATGGTTTCTAAACCTACAGTTATTACAAAAGAAATTGACGGTAAAAAATGTGAACCTTATGAAGAAGTATTCATAGATGTTCCAGATGAATTCGTTGGTACTGTAACAGAGAAGCTTCAAAATAGAAAAGGCCAATTAGTGAATATGATGTCACACGGACACGGCAGAACTGATATCGAATTTTTAGTTCCATCTCGTGGACTAATCGGGTATCGTAGCCAGTTTATGACTGACACTAAAGGATCTGGTATTATCAATAATCTATTCCACTCTTACAAAGAATGGGCTGGAGATATATCACAGCGTTCTACTGGTGTGCTAGTTTCTGATAGAGCTGGTAAAACTACCGAATACGCTTGTATCGGTATGGATGATCGTGGTATTCTAATAGTAGGTATCGGAGTAAAAGTATATATGGGTATGGTTGTAGGTGAGAGAAATAAACCTGGCGATCTGAATATCAATATAGTACGTGAAAAACAATTGACTAATATGCGTGCGTCTGGTTCAGATAACACTGTTTCTATCAGACCGCACAAACAACTTTCTTTAGATGCATCAATCGAATTCCTTTCTGAAGATGAACTATTAGAAATTACTCCAGAGTCTATACGTATCAGAAAAGCTGTACTAGACCCTAACCAAAGAAAGAAAACTCAAAAAGGATAATCAAATATCCTAAGTAGAATACTATTACAATCCCTGCACAAAATGTGTAGGGATTTTTTTGTCTGTTTTTTTAAGACGCTCTTTGATAAATTACAATTATATTATTAAATTAAGTTAGCTCGAAAAATGAATTGAAATTAAACACTACTATATCTTAAATTAGTTTGGAGAATAAATTGAATAAACTATTACTGCTTCTTGCCTTATTCACACTCACGTCATTAACTTCCTCGGCATTAGAGCCAATTAATATTGCTATAATAAATACTAGTGGGGGCCCAGTAGATGTACAAGTCAAACTAAACGACTATACAACAGGAACGCCAAGTCTAAAATATGAAGGCCCAATAAACTCACTTACTCCAAATGGTTCTGGGGTTATAATAGTTGAGGTAGATAATAACACTGGTACAGAATGGTCTGATATAGATGCTGACCAAGTTAATTCATATTATGTCTTAGATGTATATGTTGAGTCATCTCTTTATGCTCAATTCAGACTAGACCAACAGATTCTAAACCAAAGTCAAACAAATATAATTGACAATGATGGTAACCTTAGTCCTCCAACAGGTACAAGCTCTTTAGGAACTGATAATAACCGTTGGGAAGATGCATATATTTCACAGAATACTCTACACGTAGGTCCAGATGGAGGAATGACAGGTGGTACAGAAATGACACTTAGTTATGATATTCCAACTAATTCGGGAAGACTAAATATAGATGGTACAATAGCTCTAACAGCGAAGGCAACAGGAGTTACTATCCCAAATGCTTTAACTATGACTAATCTAGGTGGTTCAGGTAATAGAAACATAGGCGTTGACAATGATGGTAATATAGTGATAAACACATCGGCGGGTGTTACTGCTGGTGATGGTCTCACTATAGACGGAAGTAATGATTTAGATGTAGGTGGTTCAGCTACTATTATCGCAAATGCTGATAATGTAGAAGTAAACTCTTCTGCTACGGCAAACCAAGTTCTGCTTTCTAGTGGTACAGTCGGAACGGCGGCTAGTTATGGAGCTGTACCGTTGGACAATGGCAATTCTGTTAGTGGAACACTATCAGTAGCAAATGGTGGTACAGGTGCTACTAATTTAGCAACTGGGAATTTCCTACAAGGGAATGGAACTGGGGCAGTAACAGCAACTAAAGTTATTCCTACTGGTACAGTAGTAGGTACAACAGATTCTCAGACTTTAACTAATAAGACAATAGATGCCAATAGTAATACTATAACTAATATTTTTCCTGACTCAACAGGAAAGAGTGGTCAATATTTAAAAACTGAAGATGGAAATTTGAAATGGGAAACTGTTTCTCCTAGTGCCTTCACATCATGGGGAGGTAAAACTAGAATTAATGACTTGGATGATGACTTTATTGTTGGAGAATTTCACATGCATTTTACAGGTTCAGATGAACAAACAAAAATGTTTTACGATGACAGCAAGGGTGCTTTCCGTGTCGGATCAGTTGATAATAATTACTGGGATGACTTAAATATAGGAAATAATTCTGCAGTTTTGGGTCTTGGAATTGCAAAGGGTGCTGGGTCTTTTGCCACTGGTGAAGGGCAGGCTTATGGCAACAGCTCCACTGCCTTGAGTCGTGGAATAACTACTGTTGTATACTCCACTGCCATGAGTTTTGGAATAGCAAAAAGTGAATTCTCCACTGCCATGAGCTATGGAGAAACGAATGGCAGGTACTCCACCGCAATGAGTGAAGGGGTTGCAAATGGTCAATACTCCGTTGCTATGAGTCGTGGAGGTTCCTATAACTATTCATCCACCGCTATGAGTGAAGGAGTTGCAACTGGTAGATACTCCGTTGCTATGAGTGTTGGTAGAGCAGAAGGTGATTTATCTACAGCTATGGGCAATGGGTCGGTGGCAGAATCATTTTCTGAAACTGTTGTTGGTTCTTACAACACAGAATATACGCCAAACAATACAAATAATTTCGATGAGGATGACAGAGCATTCGTAGTTGGTAATGGAATAGATTATGCAAATAGATCAGATGCATTGGTTGTTTACAAAAATGGTGAAGTTGTGATACCAGACCTATCAGGAGTAGGCAACCGTAACATTGGTGTAGATAGTGATGGTAAGCTGATAGAAGTTGGGAGTGGTGGTGCTTTCACTTCAGCTGGTGGACAAACTACTATAAATAATTTGACTGATGACTTTATTGTTGGAGCGGCAACATTAGATTATGGAGGTACGGGTACTGAAACAAAAATGTTTTTTGATGACAGTAAAGGTGCTTTTCGTGTAGGTTATGTTGATGGTACAAACTGGGATGAAGTAAATATTGGATTTTATTCAACTGCAACTGGGTACAATACAACTGCAACTGGGTACAATACAACTGCAAGTGGTAATTACTCAACTGCTATGGGACGTAATACAGAAGCTAGTGGTAATTATTCTACAACAATAGGTCGAAATACAACTGCTAATGTCGATTATTCTACAGCAATGGGTTTAAATACAAATGCAAATGGAATTGCTTCCACAGCTATGGGTGAAAATACAACCGCTAGTGGAGATTATTCTGTTGCAATGGGTCGAAACACAACAGCAGTTGGTAATTATTCTACAGCAATAGGTCGAAGTACAACCGCAAGTGGAATTTATTCTACTGCTATAGGTTTCGAATCAGAAGCCGCTGGTGATTATACTACAACAATGGGGCGTAATACAGCAGCTAGTGGTAATTATGCAACAGCTTTGGGGAGAAATACAATTGCTAGTGAAGATTACTCAACTGCAATGGGATTAAATACAGCAGCTAGTGGAGATTATTCAACCTCTATGGGATTAGGTACAATTGCTGATGCTAGCAGTTCAATTGCCTTAGGTCAATATAATGATAATACAGTTACGGGTGAGTTATTAACCGTTGGTAATGGGACAGGTTCTTCTAACCGCTCTAATGCTTTTGAGGTGTATATGAATGGAGATGTGGTAGTACCTGCCCTATCCGGCACAGGCAACCGTAACATAGGTGTAGATAGTGATGGTAAACTGATAGAAGTTGGGAGCGGTGGTGCTTTCACTTCTTTTGGTGGACAAACTACTATAAACAACTTGACTGATGACTTCATTGTCGGTGATGCAACATTAGATTATGATGGCTCTGGTGCAGATACAAAAATGTTTTTCGACGATAGTAAAGGTGCTTTTAGAGCAGGGAGTGTAACTGATGGGAGTTGGGATGATGGTGCAAATATTGGTGTTAATTCATTTGCATTAGGTAGAAATACGAAAGCAAATGGAACATTATCAACTGCTATGGGCAGTGGAACAACTGCAAGTGGAGAAAGCTCAACTGCAATGGGTAATAGTTCAACCGCAAGTGGAGAAAGCTCAACTGCAATGGGTAATAGTTCAACTGCAAGTGGAGAAAGTTCAACTGCAATGGGGTACCGCACTGAAGCAAGTGACGATTATTCAGTAGCTATGGGGTATGAATCAGAAGCAAGTGGCTCCACCTCCTTTGCTATGGGGCGTGAAACATTTGCAAGTGGAGATTTCACAGTAGCTATGGGGTATGAAACATCTGCAACTGAAAACTATTCTACAGCCATGGGATATAGAACACAAGCAAATGGTCAACACTCTTTTGCAATAGGTCAGAGTTCAAAAGCAAGTGGCGAAAACTCACATGCTATTGGCTATTTCTCTGAAGCAGAAGGTTGGCATACAACAGCTATAGGCTATGAATCAATTGCAAGGGGAGACTATTCTTTTGCAGTCGGTTATAAGGCAAATGCAGGTGGTTGGGCATCTACTGCTATGGGAGACAGTTCAAATGCAACTGGTGACTACTCTACTACTACGGGTTATCATACTACAGCAAGTGGATATTATGCTACAGCAATGGGACATAATACAATCTCGCCTTCCTTTGCCGAAACTGCAATTGGAGCTTATAATACTGACTATACTATAGCTACTGACGGAGATACACAATGGAATGCTGCTGATAGATTATTCGTAATTGGAAATGGTACAGGCACTGGAAGTAAATCTGATGCAATGATAGTTTATAAAAATGGGAATATGGATGTTAACGGGGATTTAGATATTAATGATGGTTCAATAACACTATCCCAAAAAACAGGAGTAGATGCTGATAATTTATCTACAAATGGTCAATACAGCGTGATAATATTAAATGCTGATGGTGCTGGTGCTAATGCTTTTCCTACTGTTGCGGAAGGTACTATAATAGTCGTCGTTAATACCCATGGATCAACAATATCTGTAGGTGGAATTGACTTTTTAACTGGTGAAGCATCTATGGTAGTTTATGCAAATGGAAGTTGGTACAAGATAAAATAAGATATATTATTTAAGATTTCTTTATCCCTGCACCGTGTGTGGGGATTTTTTTGTTATATTATGTCTTGAATTAACAATAATAACGCAAATATATGAGCAGTTTTAAACTTAGACCTAGATTCAGAAAAGTGTGTTCAGGGACTATAGAAGAGCATACTTCTCATTTCAAAGAGCTATTAGTTACAGAAGGCGATATAGCTGGTTCAGTGGCAACTTCATTCATAAAGCTGCGTATAGCACCCAAAGATAATCACTATTGGTCGCCAGAGCTTTCTTTGATGTTTGAGCCACATGAGAAAGGAACTCTCATCCGTGGCCTTTATAGCCCCAAATCGAGCGTATGGACTTTATTCGCATTTGCTTATGGGACTATTGCGATTTTACTTGCAGGATTATTGGTCTGGGGCGGAGTGGAATGGCAGATGAATAATGACACAAGTTTACTTTCTATGGGAGTACCTTCATTACTAGGCGCTGGACTTGTAGTCTATTTGATAGCTCAATTAGGCCAAAAAATAGGAGCTGAACAGATGTTTACTCTCCACCACTTTTTCGAGGATGCCATAAAGGAAAGAGTGCATATAGATTAGGAATGAATATGAACAACAAAGAATACATAGAACTAAACCGAAACGCTTGGAATAATAAAGTTGAATCTCATGTAAACTCAGACTTTTATAATATGAAAGGATTTCTTGCTGGTGAAACCTCATTGAATTCTATTGAGTTAGAAATGCTAGGAGATATAAAAGGCAAAAAGATACTTCATCTGCAATGTCACTTTGGTCAAGATACTTTGTCACTTGCTAGGATGGGTGCTGAGGTAACAGGGGTAGATCTATCTGATGTTGCTATTGAGAAAGCTAGACATCTTAATCAAGAATTGGGTTTAAATTCAAAGTTTATTTGCTGCGACATCTACGATCTACATAATCATCTCGATGAGAAATTTGATATAGTTTTCACTAGTTATGGAACTATTGGTTGGTTCCCTGACTTGGATAAATGGGCTAGATTAATATCAAAATACTTAAAGCCAAACGGTCGATTTATTTTTGTGGATTTTCACCCATTCGTGTGGATGTATGACAATGATTTCACAAAAATTGAATATAGCTACTTCAAAAAAGAAGCGATTGTTGAAACTGAGACTGGCACTTACGCAGACCGAGAAGCCAATTTGGAGTTAACAACAGTGGGTTGGAATCACAGTATTAGTGAGGTGGTGAATAGCTTAATAAAGAATGGGATTCAGATATCTTTGCTCGATGAGTTCGACTATTCGCCATATAATTGCTTCAAAAATATGGAAGAATTTGAGCCGAAGAAATATAGAATTAAAAGCTTCGAAGATAAACTACCATTAGTTTATGCTATTGAGGGCCTGAAAAAATAAAATAATCAAAAAAAGAAAACCCAATCGAAAGGATTGGGTTTTGATTAAAGTAATTATCTTTTTCTACGAGTGTGAGCGCTTTTTCCGCCTTTCCCGGCGCCGCCTTTTTTAGAGAAGTTGCCGAAAGGTTTTTTACCACCTTTTCCGCCACCGCTGCGTCTTCTTCCACCACGACTGCCGCCGCCACCTTTACCACCAGAGTAGCCTCTGGATTCTGTATCATTCAGGTCTTTTTCACTATCAGATTTAATCTTTTCTAGTTCTATTACCAATAGCTTTTCTATTAATTCTTCTTTCGATAATCGAAAGAATATATCATTTGCTTTTTGGTTTAGTTTCTTTGTTACCTTTCCTGCAGTACCTTTGTTAAGTACTTTCATACACCAATCTTCAACTCTAATTTCAGCTATGTCATTAGCGTTTGGGATAAATGAACGATCGAATTCAATTCCTAATTGAGATTCCAATTTGTGTATCCTGTGTTTTTCTCTTCCACTTATGAAAGCAAGTGATATACCTTTTTTACCAGCTCTAGCTGTACGTCCAGCACGGTGAGTGTAGTACGAGTTATCGTCTGGTAGTGTGTGGTGTATCACGTGAGTTAAATCGTTTACATCTATACCTCTAGCTGCTACATCAGTAGCAATTAGTACATGTAATTCGTGTTTTTTAAATCTACGCATAACTCTATCACGTTGAGCTTGAGAAAGGTCACCGTGTAGTGAGTCTGCTTTGTAGTTTTGTCTTAGTAAACGCTCTGCTAGTTCTTGAGTTTCGTGTTTTGTTCTACAAAATACAACACCACGCATATCTGGACTAATGTCCAATATTCTAGATAGAGCTTCTGCTTTGTCAGATTGTTTTACTAAAGCATATTGATGTTCTATATCTACGTTAACTTGGTCTTTCGAATTAATCCTAACTTCCGTAGGATTATCCATATATTTGTTAACTATTTTCTTAATCTCCTTAGGCATAGTCGCAGAGAATAGCCACGTAAGCTTTTCTTGTGGAGTATAACTAAGAATCAAATCCAAATCTTCTTTGAAGCCCATATTTAGCATTTCATCCGCTTCATCTAATACTAGGAAACGAACACTTTCTAAATTAACGGCTCTACGTTTGATAAGGTCTAATAACCGGCCTGGAGTAGCTATAATAGCGTGTTGTGTTCTCTTTAATGCTCTCATCTGATTGGCGATAGGAGCTCCACCATACACTGCTAATACATTTAGCTTTTCCTGATATTTGCTATAAATATCCAACTGCTCGGCTATTTGCTGACCTAACTCACGAGTAGGTGCTAGTATTAGCGCTTGAGTTGCTTTCATAGCTGGGTCGATTCGTTCCAATAGAGGTAATCCAAAAGCAGCAGTTTTACCTGTTCCTGTTTGTGCTAATCCGATGAAATCTCTGTCATCTTTTATTAGTTTTGGGATTGCTTGTATTTGAATATCTGTGGGAGTTTCGAACCCGAGTTCTTTGATGGCTTTCAGTAAATTTTCTGAAATGCCTAATTGCTTGAAATTTGTCAAAAAAGTACACTATGTAAAAATATTAAAAACAAAACTAAGAATAATTATGACACTATGCTAATTAATAGTCTTTTATAGCGTTTATTGGGTTGTTAACAACGGTCTCTATTATTGTTAATATTTTCATAGTCCCTTACTATTGACGTAATTAACTATCACTTATCTTTAAGTTCTAATTCTGCTATTATACCAAGATGGTCAGAGCTTGTTTCCTCTATCCAATACTCTTTTAAGTTAGCATCAGAAGGTATAAATATATGATCTAGCTTACGTTGACCTTCACCAAGGTTCAATATAAATTTTCCGAGCCAACGGATAATAAAAAATGAATTGTCAAGTGCGGTCAAAAGATTATTATGTGGGAATGTGTTATCTGTTATACATTGGAATTTTTCTGGTAAATGAACATCTTTTAAATCCTTCATTTCACAATTCAAATCACCTGCTACTATCACATTACCGTTGCTATTCAATACTTTTAGACTATATTCTAAAACTTTTTTAATTTGTTCTTTACGAGATATAGGGTAGAAAGGTGATGCAAGTACACCGATGACTAATAAATTATATTTTTTTATACGGAGTCCACAAAACCGACCACCCGACTGATTTTCAATATCTATTTTTTCTACCTCGCCTTCTATTCTACTTGCTACCAGATTCAAACGTGTGAGGTTGTTTCGAGGTGTAGGTGAAGGTCCTATCGATATATACTCATACCCCTTGGCCTTTAGTATTTTTACAGAATCACTACTCCATTTAGCATTTATTACTTCATTCACTACTATTATATCAGGGTTATGATTCTGTATAACTTGTTCTACAGGGTGCGGACCGTTTCTTTCTAACTGTAACCTTCGTACACGTTTACGAATTCTCAAAAAAGTATATAAATGTGTAATTACCCAAGTATAAAAGGACATTTTCCTAACACTAATTCCATCAAAAAAAGTATTGATAGTAGCTACTTTGAGGGCTTTAGATGAATTTTTATCCAATATTATTGTGGTTTTATTCGTATATTGAAAAATAGTTAAATCAAATATAATAGAATTAAACAAACTTGTTAAGAATAACATCATATATTTACAAAAAAAATAAGAGTCGATCATTATTTATGATTGCACTGATGTTGTTCGTATCTACTTCTACATTCCCTTATTTTGGAGATATGTTAGCTAGGGCAAATATATCGATAAACGAAATAAATGAAGAAGAAAATGAGACACATAATTCTAACTCAAAAAACAAAGTAGGTGCTTACTATTCTATAGATGAACTACATAAGTTTTTATCTGATTATAGCACCAATTTATCCTCGATAACATTTAACCTAAAGCAATACGCAGACTATATTCCTGAAGTTTGTACCCCTCCACCGGAACACATACAATTACAATCAAGTTAATCTAAGTAATTATTAGTAAATAATGTGCGGATAGCTCTGTGTATGAGCTATATCGTAGTATTTGTGAATCTACTTGTTTTTAAACAAGTACAAAATTGTATAATTAGTATGAGTTCAAATAAAGAAAGTTTTTTATCAAATTTTAAAAGTGATTTCCCAGCCAGTATAGTTGTACTTTTGGTAGCTATACCACTTTGTTTGGGAATAGCACTTGCTTCGGGAGCCCCACTATTTTCAGGTATCATAGCTGGTATAGTAGGTGGTATAGTAGTTGGCGCGATTAGTAAATCGTCACTAGGTGTGAGTGGTCCTGCGGCTGGTCTAGCTGTAATAGTATTAGTTGCTATACAGGATTTGGGTGCCTACGATATTTTCTTATTGGCAGTTGTAATAGCTGGAATATTTCAAATAATATTAGGTGCACTAAAAGCAGGTGTGATTGGTTACTATTTCCCAACATCTGTTATTAAAGGGATGCTTTCAGGTATTGGTATTATCATTTTCCTCAAGCAAATACCGCATGCTTTTGGATATGACGCCGATTATGAAGGTGACTTGAATTTCAATCAACCTGATGGAGAAAATACGTTTAGTGAAATTTTTAATATGCTTGACTATATTAACGAGGGAGCATTAATAATTGCTATTGTATCATTAGCAATTTTGATCCTTTGGGAAAGACCATTTATTAAGAATAATAAGTCATTGAAATTAGTTCAGGGACCTCTTGTAGCAGTTATAGTTGGTATTATCCTTGGCTCTATATTCCAAAATATAGAGGGATTAACTCTTATGTCAAAGCAATTTGTAAACATACCTGTAGCAGATTCTTTTAGTGGTTTCATCTCACAATTCACTTTACCAAATTTTAGTCATTGGAATAACCCTGAAGTATATTCTGTTGCTTTTACTATAGCTATCGTTGCTAGTTTGGAAACATTACTAAGTGTAGAAGCTACGGACAAGCTAGATCCTCAGAAGAGAATAACTCCAACCAATAGAGAATTAACAGCTCAAGGGGTTGGTAATATGCTTTCTGGTATGATTGGAGGATTGCCAGTTACTCAGGTAATCGTTCGTAGTTCTGCTAATATACAATCAGGAGGTAAAACACGTGCATCAGCAATTATGCATGGTATATTATTGTTAGTTTGTGCTATAGCTATACCGAACATACTTAATATGATACCGTTGGCAAGTTTAGCAGCAGTTCTATTTGTTGTTGGTTACAAGTTAGCTAAGCCAGCTTTATTTAAGCAAATGTATCAGAAAGGGTTGAATGAGTTTTTACCATTCGTCATTACGATATTAGGTATTGTGTTTACTGATCTTTTAGTCGGTATTGGACTTGGTATGTCTGTAGCAATAATTCAAATTCTTTGGAAAAACTACAAAACTCCTTATGAGATAATAACTGGAAATGCTGATAAAAATCATTTGACACTCAGACTAGCAGAAGAGGTTAGCTTTTTAAATAAAGCTGGGATTCAACATACTCTTGATCAAATCCCTAAGAACACAAGACTAGATATAGATGCAAGCAGAACAAAGAGTATTCACCCAGATGTTATCGAAATTATCGAAGATTTCAAACAACACGGTAAGATATTGAATATAACAGTTAATGTAATCGGACTTGGTGACAGTATGGCAAATAAAGACCCATTGGTAGAATTTGACGAATTAATGGTTAACACTCCAAAATAATAAGATTTATAAAATTAAAATCATAAAAAGGTCATTCTATTCAAATATAAAATGACCTTTTTTATTTTGTTGTAAATGATTAAATTAGAGTTATGAAAATTCTTTTCTATATAGTTTCTATTGTTTTATTGGCTATTAGCTGTAGTGATGGACCAGTAAGCTTTGAAGATGATTCTAGGGTAAAGACTATATATGGGATTGAAGTTGTATCGCGAAACGGCAGTAAGGACGGTGATATTGGAGATGTAGAGAAGAACCCTTGTGAGAAAAATGGTTTAGAGTTATTAGCTTTTCCTAATCCTTATTTCGCAACTGCCACTTTTATACAATATAACCTTGATAGAGAAAAAGAAGTACAAGTATCAATAGAGACGGCTAAAGTCACTGATGATTTGAGAGCCGAATTAGAAGATAAGGGTTATGAAATACGAAACCATACAGAGTATAAAAATTTTGTGTTTTATACAGAAGTTAAAGAAGAGGGGCTGAATAGTGTACTACATATTATTTATATTTTTAAGCCTGGCCCTTATTTAATAAACATTCTAGATGAAGATGGGAATAAAAGTTGTTTCCCATATATTATTGTTCCTGATATCGATATACCTTGAACATTAATTAAGCAATATAATTCAAAAAGAGAAACAACCTAATGAAAAAACTAATATTCATTTTGCCACTTATAGTTCTGCTAATAAGCTGTAATGAAGACCCTACTCAAGTGCAGAAAGACAAGCGGTTCAAGACTGTTTATGGAATGGAAAGAACATTAGCAAACAGCCAGGTTGCTGGAGTTTTAGGGGATGTTTCAAAAAACGCGTGTCCTAATATTGAAGGATTGGGACTCTCTTTATTTCCGAACCCAGCTGCTTTTACAACCACTATTCAGTTCAATACTAATATCAACCGTTCATACGAGTTATTTATAGAAACAGCACTTGGTGATGACGAGTTCTTGGATAGTTTGAGTGCCAGTAATTCACCTTCATATTATGAATATCCTAAACACGAGAGTTATTTCAAAGAGAGCTTATATAAAGGTGAAATAGGTGTAGGTTCTAATTCCATCGACCTTGATCTAAAGGAATTTGAAGCTGGGATTTATTATATTTCATACGTCGATAGTGAAGGAAATAGCGTTTGCTATCCGCTACTAATTCAAAGATTAGAATTATAGTTAATACTTATTTTTATAACAGGAGCGCAACCAATGAAAAAATTACTTTTTGTTTTACCTTTAGCTTTATTGCTATTTAGCTGCGCCGACGAGTCAACAAATGTAATAGAAGAAGAACAGTTCAACACAGTTTATGGGCTGGTAAGAACTTTTGAAAATAGTCAAATAGCAGGAATAATAGGTGATACCTCTAATAACCATTGTTCAAATCAAACTGAATTAAACTTTTTGACATATCCTAATCCAACAGCATTTGGAGTAACTATCGAGTTCAAATCGAATAGTAGTATTTCTTATGACATTTACTTGGAGACAGCTTTAGGAGAAGAAAGCTTATTAGATAGCTTGGAAACAATCAGATATCCAGCGCCGATTCCTATACCTCAGCACACGAATTATTCTAAGGAAAAATTATTCTCTGGTACAGTAGATAAAGGTATAAACTCCTTACATATTGACTTGGAGCAATATGACACTGGTATTTACTATCTGATTTACGAAGATAGCGAGGGTACTAGTGACTGTTATCCGTTGGTAATACAAAGATACGAAGAGTAATAATCTAAATAAACATTATGAAAAACAGAATAGTTAAAGTGACAAAAACACCTATTCCAATGCTCAATCCAGTTCTCATAGTACCTTTGAGCGGGAATAGAACTAGCTTGTAAATAGCAATCTGTATAGCAGCTATGATTCCTGCATATAAAGTGCCTACAACCCAGTTTCCAATATTTGTCATCCAGCTAAAATTATAATACCCTTCATCAATGTAAAGTAAGACTAATGTGACAATAACTGCACTTATAATCATTGGGGTATATTCTTTTAGGTTATCATTATTCTTATTTTGAATTGCTGTTTCTACCATAATTGCACTTATAGGTTTGTAATAATTAAACTTAATACGCTTCTGATTTTTTATAGTTTCATAGTTATTGCATAATTATATCTTCATCTTTTATTATATTTGTCAAATGAAAAATCGACTCATTCTATTCATAATTTTCCTTTCCTTTGCCAATAGTAATGCTTATGCGGAAGATACACTTTCCGTAACTAGAGCTGTAATCTTTGGGGCAGGTACTGTTGGTGGGTTTGCAGCATCATATATATTCCAGAGCAATGAGTATTGGGATGACCCAGCAGAGTGGCACGTAATGGATTGGCAGACCGAATACGATGACGCACTATTGGCAGATAAAATGGGGCATTTCTATTTTTCGTATGCACTAGCTAATTCGTTTGCAAAAGCTACTGAATGGACAGGATTAGACAAAGAAACGTCTGCTTGGGTGGGATTCGGAGCTTCTATGTTGCATCAAACTTATGTAGAAATATATGACGGCTATTCAGATGGTCGTCCGTATCTAGGATTTAGTAGAGGCGATATGGTTGCGAATATACTAGGCGCTTCTTATAGTGTAGCCCAATATTACGAACCTTACCTTAACTATATAAAACCTAAAATAAGTTATTACCCATTTACTTCTCCTACGCATCCATCAGTTTTTAATGATTATAACAGCACTAATCATTGGTATAGCGTAGATGTTGCTGGTATGCTAGATATAGATGATAATGTCTTCCCAGGACTGTTTGCTGTAGCTTTAGGGCATAGTGTAACAGGTATAGATAGATATGGAGCCGGACAGCACCAATTTTACTTGGGCTTAGATATAAACTGGAATTACTTCAAGCAATTTGAGATAGTCCAAGATAGTTATTATCTCCAATTCATCATCAACCTTTTTGAGAAATATAAAGTACCACTACCAGCTATAAGACTGAACAATGGTGTTGATGCTTTTTTGGTAAGGTAGATTAGTTAGCCGTACTTTTCTGTCTGCTATCTCTTTTGATAACTACCAAAGTCTTGTCGTCATTGTATATAGAGTTGGCTGAAAAATGTTGGACTTTCTCTAATATAATATAAGCTATCTCTTTGCAGGTCTTTTCGTGGTTTTCTTTGATTACATCCATTATCCTCTTCTCACCGAATAAATCACCTTCTGCATTCATAGCTTCTGAAATACCATCTGTGTAGAGTACCAAAGTGTCACCCTGAAGCATTCGGCAATTCTCTAGCTTGTACTTCTGATTTGGCATAATTCCTAAAAACCCTCCAGTAGGTGGCAAATCTTGGAATTTATCTTTGGATGGACGATAGTGGATAGGTGGGCAATGCCCTGCGTTAGCGTATAGTATCAATCTGTTTGAGGAGAGAGTTAACTCGCCGTAAAATAGAGTAACGAATCTCTCACGCGAGAATGTCCTGTTGATTATATTATTCAATCGACCGAACATATTAGATATCTTAGGGGAAAAACCCATAGCCATGCGGACTGCACCAGATACGAATAACGCTTGGATTGCTGCGGGCATACCTTTGCTAGCGCAATCACATATCAATACTCCTAGCGATTCTTCTTCTGTATCGCTAGCACTATTACGAATATAATCAAAATAGTCCCCACCGACTTGTTGGTCAGGTACACATACACCAAAGAGTTTATAATCTTGAAACTCTGTGTAATGTTCAGGTAGTAAATTGCGTTGTATTTCACCTGCTTTATTTAGCTCCTTGCCGTAGTTTTCATCTTTCTTTTTGATAGATAAATCACGAATTGCAATAGTAGCTAATCTAGCAATTATCCTAAGATTATTGAAAAATTCTTCGTTGAATTCCTCTGCGTTGAACCCCAGTAAATAATCGAAATACTTACCTGATTGTAAGTGAATAACTTCGCCAACACCCACTCCGGCATAGTTTCCTATTCCGAATTTTATTAATTCTTCATTTGATTCTTGGCTAGTAAAAACTTTATCTTTGTTCAACGAAAGCAGTTCTTTGTGGAATAACTCATCTGTAAGGGAATTCGTGAATCCTAAAGGTATTTCACGCATCTCGCCTGCTTGGAACTGAAGAACATAGGCGAACTTCTCCGGAACTAGTTTCCAGACTCTACCACCAGTTATTTTCTTGTCAGTAGATTGTATTAACTGTTCTACGAAATCAGATAAAATCTCTAATTCGTTGTCATAATCATTAGCAGTTACATCGTCTAGTATCTGCTCTAGTTCAGCTTGATTCTTGTTAATCAAAATTAGATTAGTCCAACTTGTTGTAGTGCATTTTTCATTTTCTCACGGCTAGCATCAGTTATCTGCATAAGCGGCATACGGAATCTATCTTCCATCATACCCATCATTTGTAGAGCTGTTTTAGCAGGTACAGGGTTTGGCTCTATGAAGTTCAACTTCATAAGATCTAGTAATTTGTATTGCAATTCTCTCGCTTCAGCTACTTTATCTTCTAAAGCAAAGTTCACTAGGTCAGAAAACATTTTAGGAGCATAGTTAGAAAGCACAGAAACAACACCATCTACACCAGAGGCAATAAGCGGTAGTGTAATTGCATCATCACCAGACAAAACAGAGAAATTTGCAGGAGCATGTTGCACCATTGTCATTATCTGCTCTACATCACCCGAAGCTTCTTTAGTAGCAACTATGTTTTCACATTCTTCTGCTAATCGAAGTTGAATTTCTGGTAATATATTAACTCCAGAACGACCTGGTACATTGTAAACAATATGAGGCATATCAACGGCTTCAGCAATTAATCTGTAATGATTGTATAGCCCTTCTTGAGACGGTTTGTTGTAATAAGGAGCTACTAGTAAAGTAGCATCAGCGCCTAATTCCTTAGCGATTAATGATAGATCAATCGTAGCTTGGGTATTATTAGAGCCAGAGCCAGCTATGATAGGTACACGTTTGTTGACGTGTTCAATAGCCGTAGTGAACATAGCTACTTTCTCTTTTGTTGAAAGTGTTGCTGATTCGCCAGTAGAACCGCAAACTACTATACCGTTTACACCATTGGCTATCTGGTGATCCAAGTGCTTTTTGAATGCGTCGAAGTCGATTGACAAGTCAGAATTAAAAGGCGTAACAATAGCTGTGTATGTACCACGAAATAGTTTACCACTCATAGATTTACCCAAATTGATTAAAATCAAAAAACAAAAATAATCAAATTAACAACGATAATCAATGAGAAAGAAAAAACCCAGCTAAAAAGCTGGGTTTCTTAATACTTAAATGTCAATATGTAATTTTTATTGTCTCGGAGTATAGAATTTACCTGAAACAGATTTAGTACTATTATCATCTTCATTCGTACCTGTGAATGAGAATGTTCCTCTTACATACTCATCAGTAACTTCTGTAATCTCGCAAGTGCCATTAGTTGCGTTCCAAGATTTAACAGTACTGGTAGGAGGCATGCCTCTTGATTCTTGGTAATAACAAATCGCCGTGTAAGATTTTACTTCAGGTGAACCACCTATTTGACCTAATTGAACTGATATAGTATTAACATCTGTTAAGTTAGTCAGTCCTCCGACTTGCTGTCCACCACTTATTGTGTTCGATATGTTATAATAATAAGCATTACCAGCTTTGAAATCACTTCCACCTACTGTAGCAGACATCTCACCTAACACTATATCACTAGGGCCAGTCGTCTCATCTTCGTCATCGCAAGAAGACATAAACAACGACATTGCTAAAGTTATAACCACTAGGGCCATTAGTTTTTTCATAAAACTCCTCAAATTATGTTAAAGTAAATACGTTTATAAGTTCAAAATAACATAATTTCGAATAATTCTAAAGAACAAAATGTAAAAAGTGTCTATGTTTTCTCTCCTTATTTCATTCATCGTTATGCTTAATCCTATTGCTCTTTTTCTGTATTTACAACCTATAATGCTAGAGCTAGATCATAAGGCATTTACGAAAGTACTTATAAAAGCATCAATAACATCATTTCTAATTTATTTAGTTTTCTTTATTTTTGGTGATATTATATTCACGGAAGTACTTCATATCAACTTCGAATCTTTCCGGATATTTGGGGGTATAGTTCTATTCTCCTTTGCATATTTCTATATAGTAAAAGGGCAGAAAGCAATGCTCAAAATGAAGGAGAACCTAGATGATTTGGCGAATGAGATAGCACTTCCTTTTATGGTAGGTGCAGGAACTATTTCCCTTGCTATCCTGATGAAAGAACAACTCGATTATACTTGGGGAATCGCCACTCTATTGTTAGCGATGATCTTATGTTTTAACGTAGTTATGGGATTGAAATTTGTTCGAGACAAGCTGAAAAAAGAAAAATTGCGAATAGCGTTTGACAAGAATATGGAAATTGCTGTTCGGCTAAACGGTTTTTTCGTAGGTGCTATAGGTATTAATATGATGAATACTGGTATTCAGAATATGTATTTTTAGAGAGCTCCGCTCAGTACGAGTATATGAAGCCAAAAGGGCATAAGCTTTTCAAAACTTAAACTACAAAACCCGTTAGGAGTTGAATATTAGTAGCCCTATAATCACCAACACCGCCGCCTACCCGTAGGGGTAAATATTAGGTGCAATTACTCTGCTCATTTTTCTATTAGAATTAAAAAATCCTCGAGCCTATAGTCTTCAATTTTTTCATTTATTATATAAACTCTATGCTTTAAATTTTTGGATTTTTTCCATCTAGATATTACCACGTTTTCATTTATAAATGGGCTTGGGTCAATAACAAATAGTTTATTTACAGTGTCCAAATTTAACCAATTTAAGACGAAGTTATTAATACCCTTATCTCCAAAGCCATAACCTACCACAATTAGTTTATTTACCTCTTCCAATGAATAGAATGCCTTTCTTATAACATGAAAGTAGTGTTCACTGAAGTACTTCTTTTCTTTAATGCTACTTCCTGCTATAATATTACTAAATGTATATTCTAATTTGTTTTCCCTTGGCTTTCTGAAATAATCTAAAACTGATCCTAACTCTGAATATTCAAACTTAAAAGTCTCAGATCGACTAATTTGACTATCTTGTGAAAGATGGGTTATTTGATCAAGTGAGCCGTGAAGCTTGAAAAAATTAGCTCTATTTGAACTTATTCTATTGTCATATCTATAAGTTTTAAATGAATCATTAAGTTTAATCTCTTCAATAAAACCATCATTATAGTCTAGATAATTTAACTCTAACAATTGTTCTATTATTAAATCATTATTCAGAGTTAGAATACTTCCATATTCAAAAGTATCAAGTATATCTTCGATAAATTTTAGCTCCCCTTTTTTATAAGGGTTAATCTTTTTTTCAAGATAAAGATGAATTCTGGCTATCAAAATATCAATTACTTTATCATGCAAATCTATTATAAAACTCTTTTCATCACAATCAAACATTTCTTTAGCTTTTGAAAAGAAAAAAGGTAATTCTTTTAATCCTATATTTTCATCACCTCTTCTTAAAACTTCTTGTAAATACAAGAGTAAACCTAAAAAATCCTCATAATTGATATCTGATTTATAGACAGGGTTAACCTTTATTTCATTTATATAAGCCTCTACAATCTCATTGATGTAAATTAAAATATCAAATAAACTGTATTCCATTCCATTTAATTGATAGTTAACATTATCGCTTCTACTATTAAAAGCAATATATTCTGGATATGAATACTCATATCTTTTTATTTGAGATCTATATAGCCAACCTTCTTCTGGACCTAATAATACAAAATTATTAAGATCACTTATTAGAGGCCCTCCAAACTTTTTAGATACTCCTGCACCAAATAACCAACTTATTTTTTCTTTAGACATCCCTCACCCCACCCCCTCAATCATCTCAAAGAATTGGTCTTCATTGAGAACGGTGACACCTAGCTCTACGGCTTTGTCGTACTTACTACCAGGGCTGTCGCCTACTATTACATAGGAGGTTTTCTTACTAACGGAGCCGGTTTGTTTACCGCCCAAGTTCTCCACTATTTGTCCTGCTTCCTTGCGGGTCATACGAGTTAGCTCGCCTGTGAATACGAAGCTCTGACCGGCTAATGCGTCTGATTGCGGCTCGTCTGATTCGTCTGACTCGAAGATTAATCCTGCTCGCTTTAGTTTGCCAATTATGTTTAGCTCATCTTCATCATTGAAATAATCTACGACTGATGCAGCCATCACATCGCCGACTTCGTGGATAGCTTTTAGAGTGTCGTAGTCCGCATTTTCTAGCTCGCTTATGCTCTTGAAATTCTTGGTTAGAAGTTTCGCTCCTTTTTCACCTATGAATCGGATACCAAGACCATACAGCACTCGGTTGTAGGGTTGAGCTTTGCTCTTCTCTATTGCTTCGAATAGCTTGGTAGTGCTTTTTTCGCCCCACCCCTCTAGCTCTTGTATTTCGTCTCGGTATTGCTCCAAATCGTATATATCTGCAACATCGTTCAGCCATCCCCTCTCTACGAAATCGTCGATTATTCGCTCTCCCACTCCGTCTATGTCCATAGCGTTTCGTGATACGAAGTGCTCTATTTTTCGCTTGATTATCGTCTTAGAACTTTTGTCAGAGACATAGTGAGCTGCGTCACCCTCATTTCTATGGATTGCAGCACCGTCTATTTCGGCAGGGAACTCGAATGGAACTGAGTCGCTTGGTCGCTTTGCCAAGACCACTTGCGTTACTTTAGGGATTATTTCGCCACCTTTCTCAACCATCACGTAGTCGCCTACTCGTATATCTTTTTCAGCTATATAGTCTGCATTGTGTAGTGATGCACGGCTGACAGTCGACCCAGACACGAATATCGGCTCTAGTATTGCTACTGGAGTTACTGCACCTGTTCGCCCTATTTGAAGCTGTATATCGAGTACTTTAGTCTCTACTGACTCGGCTTCGTATTTGTAAGCTATAGCCCAGCGAGGTGCCCTTGCTACGTACCCAAGTTCCTCTTGGTACTTTTTCTCATTGACTTTTACCACTATTCCGTCTATCATATATGGTAATTCAGTGCGTCTGGCGTCCCACTCATCTATGAATTTGAATAGCTCATCTACCGAATTGCAGACAGCAAAATGTGGCGAAACTGGGAAGCCCATTTCCCTTAGGATTTCTGCGTTCTTTTCGTTGGTCTCTAGCTCCGATCCATCTACGAATAGTGAATAGCAATATATCTGCAAGTTCCTAGAGGCAGTCACTCTTGAATCCAATAGCTTCAAACTACCGGCAGTTGTGTTGCGTGGGTTTGCGTAGAGTTTGTCACCATTTTCAGCTCTTTCTTTGTTGATTTTCTCGAATTGAGGGTTGGTCATATAAACCTCGCCCCTCACTTCGAAATTCTTCAAGTCACCCGATACCGAAAGAGGTATAGAGCGAATAGTAACGGCATTGCTCGTTACGTCATCACCTTTGAATCCGTCTCCTCTTGTAACTGCTCGGCTCAGTTTCCCATTTTCATAGACCAAACTAAGCGCTACTCCATCGAATTTTAGTTCTGCCGTATAGCTAAATTTCACATTCTCTAGCCCCTTCCGAACTCTAGCATCGAATTCCTCTACTTCCTCACGTGTGTAAGTGTTTTGGAGTGATAGCATTGGCTGCGAGTGTTCTACAGTTGTGAATCCCTCGATTGGCTCTCCGCCTACTCTTTTCGTAGGAGAATCATCAGTAGATAATTCAGGATGTTCCTTTTCGAATTGAATCAGTTCGTCAAAGAGAGAATCGAACTCTCTATCGCTTATTATTGGTTCATTTTTAACATAATATAGGTGGCTGTGTTTCTCAACTTCAGCTTTCAAGTTTTCGTATTTTGTGTTCAGATCAGACATTTTTCAATCAGTGTATAATATATCTATGAGTAATCAGTTATTTACTGCAATATAAAATATATTTCGAGTGATTAATAATTAAATCCGAAATTTGAGAAAACTCTAAAAAAGAATTAACTTGTATTCTGTAAAAATGAAAATTATAAAAGACTAAAAATTAAAGGTTTTACAATGGCAAATCATTCATGTGATGTAGTAATTATCGGTTCTGGCCCTGGTGGCTATGTTGCGGCTAACAGAGCTTCGCAATTAGGACTAAAAACAATTTGTGTAGAGAAAGCAGAACTAGGTGGAGTATGTTTGAATTGGGGTTGTATCCCTTCGAAAGCATTATTGAAATCTGCTGAGTACGCTCACTTTTTAGCTCATACTGAAGACTACGGTTTCGAAGTAACGAACGTCAAGAAAAATTTCGGTAAAGTAATAGAACGCTCAAGAGGCGTTGCTAATCAGATGTCTGGTGGAGTAAAATATTTATTCGGAAAATATAAAGTACAGAAAGTTGATGGACATGGTAGAATAGCAGCCAAAGGAAAAGTAGAAGTACTTGATGAAAAAGGTAAAGTAATAGAAACTATAACTGCTAAACACATAATAGTAGCTACTGGTGCAAGACCTAGAGAAATGCCAGGTATTGAAGTAGATAGAAAGAACATTTTGACTTCGAAAGAAGCGATGATACAAAACAAAGCTCCTAAAGACATGATTATCATGGGTGCTGGTGCTATTGGTATTGAGTTTGGATATTTTTACAATGCATTCGGAACTAAAGTAACAATAGTAGAATACCAAGATAGAATATTACCTATCGAAGACAAAGATGTATCAAAAGAGTTAACTCGTAGCTTCAAGAAAGACGGTATCGAAATGCTTACATCTGCGAAAGTTATAAGTGCTAAGCCTACTAAATCAGGCGTAGAAGTAGTAATAGAAAGAGATGGTAAAAAAGAAACATTGAAAGCAGAAAAAGCAATAAACGCTATCGGTGTACAAGCAAATCTGGAAGGAATTGGATTAGAAACAGTTGGTGTAAAAGTCGAAAAAGGTGCTATAGTAATAGACGAGCTTTGCAGAACTAATGTAGAAGGTATATACGCAATCGGTGACGTAGCTGGTGCACCTTGGTTAGCTCACAAGGCTTCTGCTGAGGGTATCGCTTGTGTAGAAGCAATTGCGGGTCATTCTGACAAAGGTATCGACTACAACAATATCCCAGGTTGTACTTACTGTATCCCACAAGTTGCATCTATAGGTATGACTGAAGAGAAAGCAAAAGAAGCTGGTCACAAAGTGAAAATAGGTAAATTCCCATTCACTGCGAACGGTAAAGCTCATGGTATTGGAAAAGCACAAGGTTTTGTGAAATTGATATTCGATGAGAAGTACGGCGAAGTATTGGGCGCACACATGATAGGTCCAGACGTTACTGAACTAATCGGTGAAATAGCTCTAGCACGTTCACTAGACGCAACAGCACACACAATAATGAAGACTATACACGCTCACCCTACTCTTGGCGAATCTATTATGGAAGCGTCAGCAGCAGCCTACGGCGAAGCGGTGAATATATAAGATTAGAATATTCCTTCCGAAGTCACTCCTTGAGGAGGGATTTAGGGAGGTGTCATTACAGTTTTATCAAAGGCGGAATATTAGAATCAGATTAGAGACGTATGAATGTACGTCTCTTTTTTTATGTCTGAATTGTAGAATGTAGAGACGTATTGAATATGTCTAAAAATTCCCCAAACCTCACGTAAAACCGTCACTCTGAGTGGAATGCATTGGAGCGAAGAATCTAAAGAATCTAACTAGACACTTCGGTCGCTTCTCTCCCTCAGTGTGACGGGTAAAACTGAAACACTGCCTGCCAAGCCGAAGACATGGGCGCACTAGAGCTTGTGTCATTACGAGGAGCGTAGCGACGTGCTTGCCAAGCAGAAGGCATGGGTAATCTCTTTCTGTCTGAATCACTGATTAATTGGATTAATAGATAACACGGATTTGATCGAATTAAAATCGTAGAGACGTATTGCCTGTGCTGAGCGACAGTCGAAGTGCATACGTCTCAAAATCGACTAATCCCACGTAAAACAGTCACTCTGTGCGAAGCGAAGAGTCTAAAGAATCTAACTAAACACTTCGGTCGCTTCTCTCCCTCAGTGTGACGGGTAAAACTGAAACACTGCCTGCCAGGGCTGTTCTATGAGTGTCCTCCGCTGGCGGAGGTGGTCACGTCTTGGCGTGAACGGAGGTGGACAAACGAAGAAGAACTTTTTTATTTATCCCCTATCTCTTGTTGACACAACCCCAACACTAATCAAAAGCCGACGAATAGCCACCCTCTGTTAATCCCAATAAATCTTTGTAGTTGGTAGCCACTTTTCAACTTTAGCTTTTTCTACTGTAGAAAAGTAGTTACCTTTTAAATATAAAAATTTTAAGTTTTCGTTTAAGTCTTTGATTGATTCCGGTAAAGTTGTTAATTCGTTACTCTCAAGATCTAGCACCTCTAAACTTTGAAGATTAACCAAGCTTTCCGGCAAAGTTGTTAATTGATTATTAGTTAAATAAAGGTAATTTAGACTTTTAAGATTGCCAAAACTTTCAGGTAATCTATTTATTTTATTATTACTAAGGTAAAGTCTTTCTAAGTTCTGTAGATTGCCAAAACTTTCGGGTAAAGTAGATAATTGATTATCACTAAGTTGAAGCTGAACTAAATTTTGAAGATCGATTATAATTTCAGGGAATCTACTTATTTTATTATTATTAAGGTAAAGTCTTACTAAGTTCTGAAAGTTGCCAAAGCTTTGGGGCAACGTAGTTAATCCACCATTACTAAGCTCAAGTATTTCTAGGTTTTGTAGATTGAAAAAGCTTTCAGGTAAACTACTTAACATTAACATATTATACCCAAGGTAAAGCTCAACTAAATTTTGAAGATTACCAATACTTTCTGGCAAAGTAGTGAGTGGATTACTACCTAAACTAAGATATTTTAAATTCTGTAGAGTACTTATACTTTCAGGTAAACTACTTAATCGATTACTTCTAAGTTCTAATGTATGTATATTCTGTAGATTGCTAAAGCTTCCGGGTAAAGTAGATAAATGATTAAACCCAAGGTCAATTTTTTCTAAATTCTTAAGATTGCCTATGCTTTCAGGCAAAGTAGTTAAATCATTATATTTGAGTTGTAGATTTTCTAAGTTCTGTAGATTACCGATGCTCTCAGGTAAAGAAGTTAATTGATTAAAACTAATTTCTAATATTTTTAAGTTTTGAAGACTACCGATACTTTCTGGTATACTAATTAATTCATTACCATTAAAGTTCAGATATTGTAAACTATGTAGATTTCCGATGCAATTTGGAATTTCACCCAATTGTCTGCCATATAAATTTAAAATATATTTATCGTTATCTATTGGCAGGTCATTATTGTCGTATATTTTACCAAAAATCTCACAAGTCCACTCACCTTCTTTATAGTTTACTTCTCTACTTAATACCCCATCTCTATCAATTTGAATAGTTCCTTCTTCTGGTATTCCATTTGGTACATTAAATTCAATTAAATCATTCTGCCAAGTAGTTGTTACTACTTCATTACCATTTAATAATAGCTTATAACTGGCTCTTTTCTGATTTCCAAAATAATTACCTCTAATCTTTGTTGTTTGCCCAATCGTGATGTAAAATACATTACTCGATACAAATGGCGGCATAACATTATTTATACTCACATTAATCTTAATGTCACCAATATTGTTAACTTGTCCCTTATTTGGTGATGTTGTAAAGTTGATTATTGTTGAGCCATAAATATCAAATTGTGCTTCAATTTCTGATTCGTTTGATTCTGGAGCGAGTAATTCAAATTCGCCTTCTGCGTTAGTTTTTGCTGAGTTTTGGAATTTATACGTTATTCCTTTTTGTACTACACTCGCACCTTCTATTGGGCTACCAGCATTATCGATTACTCTTCCAACTATCTTGGAAGTTTCTTCATAGGGTCTATCCCAATTCCATTTTGTGAAGTGATTGACTTCTGCTGTGTAGAGTCCATTATCAAGTTTGCCGACTCCTTCTTCTATCCACTGTGCCTTATCTTCATCATAGTGCCACATTGGTATAGTAGTTGGAGAGTTCTCTGGGGCTTTAATCTTGATTGTTGCTGTTACTCCGTCAGCAAGTTGAACAGGCTCGCCAGATTTCACTTTTAACACAACATCAATAAACCCAAAAGATTCGATTGCTGTCTCGCTACCATTCTCTCTAGTTCCTCTGAATTCCCCTGGGAAAGCATCTAAAAATTCATCTTCGTTTGTTAAAAATGCTGTTACTTCTGCTATAACATCTTCTTCTACAACACTGCCATCAGAATAAACAAATCCACCCGGCTTAATTTCGACTGAGAAATCTTTCCCTTCTATTTTCCCACCATCGCTATTCATTTTTCCTGTTTTATCGATTGGAAATAGACTTGCATCTATTCTATTTGGCAAATCTTCTCTAATGTTTGCTAATTTTTGAGTGGAAGCAAATCCTGATTTCTGAAACCAAATTCTTTTGTTGGATCCGGCAGATAGGGTGTTTAATTGATAACCACCATCGGAGCCAGTCGTGGTTTTTTCCTCTCCAAAAAATACTGTAACCCCTGCGAGTGGATTCCCAGATTTATCTTTGACAAAGCCAACTAGCTTTGCATTTCCATAAGTTTCGGTTATAACCTTTGGTGTGTATTCGTCGCCAGGTGAAACTACATCGCCTTCATCTTCTTTACAAGAGTTTATAGCAATTAGAAATAGGAATAGAAATAAGATTTTTTTCATTTTTAACTCGAAATTGTAGTTTACTAACTGAATAAATTAGTAATAAATCTATAATATAAAAACTCTAGAGCTAATCTCATCATCTATAAAATCCGTTTCTTGCTATATATCGTATGTATGTTAGATTTTTTATTTAGATATTAATGGAGCATTTATGAGAAAGTTTGCAGTTATGATATTGCTAGTTTTGTTTAGTTATAGTGCGAAGGCAGACCTTGGAATCGGATTGATTTTTGGTGAGCCATCAGGTATAACTTTAAAATCCAGAACAGGTGGAAGCAATGATTATATATTTAACTTAGGACTAAGAAGTCACTACGGTGGTGTTAGGTTTGATGGTATTTATACTTTCAATTTTCCGAGTGCATTTAATAGTAGAGATTTCGAACTGTACGCAGGTATAGGCGCTGTAGTAGCTATTGGTGAAGGTGATGGTTTCTTTTATGATAAGCATAAACATAAACATCATGACGAAGATTTTAATCTAGGAGCAAAGGGTCTATTCGGACTAAATTTTAAACCTAGTAAAAAGTTTGAAATATTCTTAGAGCTAGGCCCACTAATCGGTATTACAAACGGAGTTGGTGCTGACTTGGAAGGTGCTATTGGATTTCGCTTCTATCCATAAACAATGATCCGAAAAAAATAAAAGACGTTTACTTTGCAAATAATAATGAGTAAACGTCTTTTTTTGTTTTACTAATTCTATAACCATAAAATTTTCTCTCCAGCTATAAAACTCAAAATCACGTTTATTCGTATCTTTGTAGAATTATTAGAAACTAAAAACGATAAAAGAATATGAATCCGAATGGTGATGTAAATATACAGATAGACAATCACATAGCTACAATCGAGTTTTACCACCCATCTAGCAATGCACTTCCGGGTACAGTGCTCCGTAAACTCGCTGAGACTATCGAGGAAGCTGGTAGAAATGATGATGTAAACGTAATAGTGCTTAAATCTGGTGGCGATCGTGCATTTTGCGCAGGTGCGTCTTTTGATGAGTTGATATCTATAACTGATTACCCTACGGGTAAGAACTTTTTTATGGGGTTCGCCTTAGTTATTAATGCAATGCGTAAGTGTCCAAAATTTATTATCTGCCGAGTACAAGGTAAAGCTGTGGGCGGCGGTGTTGGTTTGCTTTCTGCTGCTGATTATACACTAGCAACTAAGTATTCTTCAGTTAAACTGAGCGAGCTGGCTCTTGGTATAGGCCCATTTGTAGTAGGCCCTGCCGTTGAGCGAAAGATAGGAACTTCTTCATTTTCGCAAATGTCAATTGATTATGAGTGGTATGATGCAGTATGGGCTAAGGATAGAGGTTTCTACGCAAATGTATATGATAGCATAGAAGAACTAGATACAGCAGTTGCAGAGTTTGCGACTAAGATGGCTAACAATAGTCCAGAAGCAATGAAAGACTTGAAGGAAGTTACTTGGGTAGGTACTGAAAATTGGGACTCTTTATTGGAGAGTAGAGCTGAAATAAGTGGACGTCTAGTATTATCGGATTTTACTAAAAACTATATCAAACAATTCAAAGAAAGTAAATAATGTATTTGTTTTTTGACACAGAGACAAGCGGATTACCGAAGAATTATAATGCTCCAATTTCAGATTTGGATAATTGGCCACGAATAGTGCAAATAGCTTGGTTAGAGCAAGATAAATATGGTAATGACATCTCCACTGGTAACTATTACGTTACTCCAGAGGGATTCGACATATCACCAGATTCGGAGAAAATACACCGTATCAGCAAAGAAAAAGCTACTGATTTGGGATATCCAATTGCTGATGTATTAGAGGTTTTCAATGCTGTGATTAAAAAATCGAAATATGTGATAGCTCATAATCTAGATTTCGATTATAAAGTTCTTAGTTCCGAATTTGCTCGTATATATATGAATACAGATTTAGAAGATAAGACAAAAATCTGTACAATGCGTGAGACAGTTGAGTTCTGTAATCTGCCTGGAAGTAATGGTCTAAAATTCCCCAAATTAGCCGAATTGTATTATAAACTTTTTGCTAAGAATTTTGATAATGCCCACGATGCGAAAGCTGATATCGATGCTACTGCAGAGTGTTTCTGGTCGCTAAAGCAACGAGGAATAATAGATACGGAAGAGTTAAGATCTCCCCAAGTAATAGGTGCACCTAAGCAAGAAGCCGAAGATAAGTCTGATGATGATGGTAATATATCTTTATTTTAACGATTAATAAATAATTCCTAATATGGCAAAAATAGCAGTCGGATTATCAGGTGGGGTTGACTCTGCTGTAGCAGCTCACTTGCTAATAGAAGAGGGTCACGAGGTCATAGCACTATTTATGCAAAATTGGGATGATCCTACTGGAACCCTCAGAGGCGATTGCGAGTGGGAAGAGGATTTTGAGATAGCGCAGTTAGTAGCAAGGCACTTGGGAATCCCTATCCACCACATCAATCTAAGCAAAGAATATAAATCGAGAGTGGCTGACTATATGTTCCGCGAATACGAAGCAGGTCGCACCCCAAACCCCGATGTATTATGCAATCGAGAGATAAAGTGGGATGTTTTTCTGAAGGCCGCATTGGAGTATAATGTAGATTTAGTTGCAACAGGTCACTATTGTCAAAAAGATACTTTAGGTGATGAATACCGATTGCTAAAGGGTATAGATGATAATAAAGACCAAAGCTATTTCCTATGTCAACTAGATCAGGAAATGCTGCAATATGCTCATTTTCCAATAGGTGGTATAGCAAAGCCAGAAGTAAGAGAAATAGCCAAATCGCTGAAGCTGCCGAATTACGATAAGAAAGATTCGCAAGGGCTATGCTTCATTGGTAAAATAGATTTACCAACTTTCCTAAAGCAACAGCTAGAACCGAAAAAAGGCGATGTAATAGAAGTTGCTAATATGGCTTATGATTGGAGAATTGGAGACGATTTGCTAGACCAATGTATGTTAGATGAGATATGCTACCCTGTTCATCTATCAGCTGCGAAAGGCAAGAAACTAAGTGAACACGACGGCGCACATTTCTTCACTGTTGGTCAGAGAAGAGGCCTTGCAATAGGTGGCACTGAGCTACCATTATTCGTAGTTGCGACTGACACAAAGAACAATATAATCTACACCGGTCAAGGTGAAAACCACTATGCACTCAATCGACCAGGAATTCATATAAAAGCTGCCGATGTGCATTGGGTAAGACCTTCTCAAGAGATGGCAATAGACGAAATCCGTGAGTATGACGTTAAAATCCGCTACCGCCAACCCAACCAAAAAGCCAAGTTAATCCGCAAGGAAAATGGGATATACATAGTCTTCGATGAGCTACAAAAAGGAATAGCCGCAGGGCAGTTCGCTGTCTGGTATGACGGTGATGAACTAGTCGGCTCTGGTGTTATATTCGCGTGATGAATTTATGTCACTCTTGTAGTGGTTATATAATTCGATGACATATATAATAATTAATTTTGTTATTTATGAGAATCCATAGTGAAGATTTAACTCTGCAATGAAATTATATATAGAAGTATAGATTTCTAATTAGATAATCTACTTATATTTAATTAAATTTATGAATCAAGTTCGTGCCGTTATTTCTGAAAACCAAAATGAATATTATGTTTAATATAAAATCCCATTTAGTAAAAATTAGTCTTTTCATAATAATATCAAGTTCCAATGGCTTGAAGTCTAATGATATCCCTGGGTTCCAATATGGACAGTATGATATTAAACTGAAATGCTATGAGAATTTTTTGACTATTTATAATAATGAGGAAATAATTGAATTCAATTTAGACACTAAAAAAATAAAAAATACTTATTCATTGGATGACATTGAGTATTGGCAATTAATGGAAAATAATCAATACAAATATGGACATCGAAAGTTATTTTATAGTAACGGAAAAGTTATAGATATGAAGAGTAATAAGTTAATTGAAGTTACTAGTTTAATAGAAAACCATACATTAAAATCGATTGATGATTCATCCTATTGTTATATATTTAATAAAGTATTATATAAAGAGCACTTTAATAATATAGACAAAAAAGTATTATTTGAGTTCAATAGTGATGTAAGGGATTATATCTATTCAGAAGGTGATGTTTATTGGATGAATAATGAATATGATATAATACTTAACAATGATGTTATATTCAATAAATTTAATACTAGTTCTAATAAAATAGATTTTAAAAGTGTTAAAGACTACCTAGTTTGTTATAGTGATGAAAAAGTGTTCGTTTACAATAAAGTTGAAAAAACTTCTTGGGAATATTCCTTAAATATAGAAGAATTAGAATTAACTAATAATTATATATATATGACTTACGAAAGAGAGCTATATAGTATAAGGTTACAAGATTTCAAACCATCAATTGTAAACTTGGATACTAATACAGTTATCACTATGAGTTCTAATAATGAGAAATTGTTTTTTATGAATAAATACTATCAATTGTTCTCATATGATGGTTTTAAACAACATTTTATAACGGAACTAAATATTGGGCTTCCAATCAAAGCAAAATATACAGAGAATGGTTTAGTTGTATTCAATTCAATTGGCTTTAATAGGTTTGTAATTTCAATTTATAATGAAGAAAATAGAACTATTTTTGAAGAATCATTTAAATATAGAGTTAATCAGTATGAGAAATTACCATTTCATATTGATAATCAAAAGATAGTTTATCTAGTTGAAAAAGATGAAAAGAGTAGTATAAGGTTGTTAGACTTAAATAGCATGAACACCATTGATTATTCTATACCAATTGATGAACGAATAAAGTTTATATCTCACTCAAATAATAAATTATGGGCTGTTAGTTATGATTCTACATTTTTGGGATTAAATTTAAGTACAACTGAAATAGATTATAATTTTAAATTAAATGCAAATCTTGAATATCTTGAATATAAGGATGAAAATGGATTTTATTATTTAAGTTCTTTAGGTAGTGCCGAGTTTGAATTTGGAAGTTATAACTTATTAGAAAATAAGTTTGAAAAGGTTATTAACGATAATTTAGTAATATGGGATGAGAATCTAGATTACCCTATAGATATTAATAGCGACTTGTCTACAATCCTCGTATCAACTGGATTATCAACTGAAGATTATTATTTTAATTTAGAATATCTTGATGTTGGGATGTCTGTTTCCAATAGAGAATATAAGTTCCCAACCCCTCAAATGCCATTTAAATTAAATGAAAAAGATTATCTAATATTCTATAGGAACGGAATCATTATCAAATATGATAATTCAATCGACTCTAAAATATTTATAAATGAGTCAAACAATCTACTTTTAGATGATTCATTGTACGTTGATTACAGTAGTACAAGGCAACTTACAATTTCAGATATAAATAACAATACAATGATGTATAATGATCTAGGTAGTATTATAATCAGGGATTTTACGATTACAAGTATTGAAAGCCAAAATAAAATTAAAGACAATAATTCAGCTCATTTATTACAAAATGATTTAATTCTTAACTTAGACGAAGATTACTATAATTCCACTATCAATATTTATGATTTAGATGGTAAAAAGAGACAAAGCGCAACTTTTGATTTACACAAAGGTGAGAATCATATAGAGCTTAATCTAGAATTAAATAATGGTCTTTACTTTATTCAGATAGCGAACAATAAACAGAATCAACTAATAAAGCTACTTAAAAATGATTAAAGTAACCTTTCTGTTTTTACATCCGTATTAAGAAAAAAATAATAATTCGAGATATAAATGAAAAAGCTGATTCTAATATTGCTACTGAGTACTTTAACTACTACCTTTGCTAAGGTCGATTTGGGAGTTATGACAGGATTACAAATTACAGACGCAAGTTATGAACCAAACGATCCTGTTTCTAGAACAATATACGGTATTCCGTTGTTTGGACTCTATTCTAAATTTAGCATCACTGATGAATTGTCTTTTCAGTTTTCTCCTTCTTATACTGCTAAGAAATTTGAAGCAACTAATTTCCTGAGTATTGAACTGACATCTGGTTATATTGATATTCCTTTATTACTTAGTTATGAGTTTGATTTGGGGATGGCAAAACCATATGTTTTTGTCGGCCCCAACATTGGAATAATTACCAATCCGAAATCAACAACATACTTTTTTGGTAAAAATGAAGAAGACATAGATAATGATGTGGAAGATTTAGAGTTTGCTATTAAAGGAGGATTAGGACTAGAATTAGAATTCGAATCATTTACAATTTTTGGACAGGCATTTTATAGCCATGGGATGAATGATTTATATACTCCTCCTAGTGGAATTACTTTTCCAGAAGATGTCTATTTGAGAAGTTTTGGAGCACAAGCAGGTATATCTTTCCCATTTGGTGAATAGTTATGCTTCAGTAAAAAATTCAATAACCCTTAAAAATCTTTTTTCATTGATATTCTATTGATAAAGTAAACCGGTATAACAGTCCATATAAGTAAAGCCGAAAGCGATATAGCATACCCAAATGAACTACCAAAAAACTTATTAAAAACAGCCCCTGTGTAACCTAGGAGTGCAGACATATCAAGCTTTAACATCAGCATCACCCTTGATAAATCAATAGGGTTTAGAAACGTCATAACTAATGATATTTTCTCTAAAGGATAATTATCAAGCATAGAGAGTAAGAATAGTTGCATTCCATCATATACTAACGCTAATAGTAGCCAAGTTAATATTGATAAGCCAAATCCTTTGATTTTATTGTCTGTTATGAGCGATATTAGAAATGATAAGGCCGAGAAAATAAAAGTAAGGAAAACACCTACGAAAAGTAGAATAGAAAGTACAGAATAATCAACTGTATAAGTGATTGAGTGAATTACAAACGGTATAAGGACACCCAAAAAATAACCGATTGATAGAGAAAGGGTCATACCTAAGTACTGACCTATGAATATATCTCTACGTTTTAGTGGTTGGGCTAGAAGTAGTTCCGTAAATTCTCGAGAGTTATAAAAATTTACCGTCCCAAATACTGTTGCTATAAGCGGGCAAAGTATAACTACTACATTAAGCAACCCTACGATTGTCTTAGCTTCGTCACCAGTTATGTATAATAACCCTTGTGTAATTAGCAAGAAAAATAGGAAATAAATCAACGTCCATTTGCTTCTTAACAAATCATAAAAACTATACTTTAATATTTTCAGCATGTTTGTGTTCCAATAAATGTGCAATCGACTTTTCTAAGTTATCTTCACCTGCAAAATCTTTTAATTCGGGGATAGTGCCACGGAAGTAAACTTTCCCTTCTAGTAAGAAGAGAATTTCGTCTGATAAATCTTCTACCAAACTCATTATGTGAGTTGTTATTAATATATTCTTACCCTTAGCTCTTTCTTCGAGTACTAAGTCTTTTAGTCTAACCAATGCAATGGGATCTAATCCTGTTGATGGCTCATCTAGTACTATTACTGGGTTATCATACATCAAAGCGAGTACAATATTGACTTTCTGTTTAGTACCACCTGATAGGTGTTTTATTTTTTTACCTAAGTGAGAGTCCAAATCAAATAAATCTATTAGTCTTTGTTCGTTCGGAGTACCGCCTCTTATATCTTTTATCAAGTTTATAAGTTCAGTAACGGTCAAGTTCTCGGGGAATCTAGCTATTTGAGGTAAATAGCTAATGTCATTTTTATATTCCCATTCTTTCTTTATTGGCTTCCCGTTGAACATTATTTCGCCTTTGTCTGGATAGACCATTCCCAAAAGCATTTTAATTAGTGTAGTTTTCCCAGAGCCATTTGGGCCAAGTATGGCTGTGATACCACCTCCATCTACGCCAGCGCTTACTCCTTTTAGGACTTCTAATTTACCGAACGATTTATATATGTTTTGAAACTGTATCATTATCTATCTGTTTTACCATTGGTTGCAAATCTTTCAAGTTCTCTGGAGTTAATACAGGAACTATATTCTCTATAAAGTTTAGTAGTTCTATGAAAAAACTTCTTAGCAAGATAATAGCTTCGGGTGTATATCCCAATACTTGCGAGAAAAATTTGACGGGTCTATGAGGAACATCACCAATACCATCTTTATCTAGATCGTATCCGTTATAGTCGCTCCAATAATTTTTCTCGTAAATATTGTAGTTCTTAGCATTCTGATTAGTCGAAACATTGAAAGTGTTTTGTATGAAGTTATTATGACTTATAGTATCTTGTTCGGAACTACCCATCATCTGCATAGCCCATCCGTTTTGAACAAAGTCATTATGGAATATATTAATCCTAATAGCACTTTCTCCATAAATTCCTTTTGTATTTCCTTTGAATAGATTGTAATGTATTTTACTATCTTTTATTTCTTTTAGAAGTAGTCCGTAAGAAGATTGTCCCCAATTATTCAAGAATTGATTTTTATACATTTCTATATGGTGAGAATACATTACCGCAACTCCAGCACCATTTTCTTCAAAAATATTATTCTTGTATTTGTTGTTATCGCTGAACATAAAGTGAAGACCATAGCGAAGGTTTCTGTAACTGTGATTATTCTTTATTATTGAGTTATCACAAAATTCGAAGTATAGACCGTCTCTATGTCCTTCTACATAATTGTCTTTTACAGTTAGCTTTTTGCTTGACCAAGCATGAATAGCATTAGCACTATTCATTTCAATTCTATTATTACTTATTAATCTATTATCTATTACCTTAGTTCCAATTGATTTAGCTATATATATCCCGAAAAAAGTGTTTGTAAATCTATTATTAATGATAGAAATATAATCGCCACCTTGTATATTGATAGCAGCTCTATCTTCAGTAAAGCTTCGAGTGACTTCCATAAACTCAAGTCCAGTGATAGTGACCGAATCACCAATAATATGGAATATCTTCTCGCCGTTCTTTGCTTTTATTTTAGGAAAATTTTCCCCGATTATAGTAAGCGGTTTGTCAATCTCAATTAGTGATTCTGTATAAACACCAGATTTGATAATAATAGTATCTCCCCTTTCGCTCATATCGACAGCGTTACTGACCTTACCAATATGACAATCACTGCAAACAATATGCGTATCTGCCAATACAGGAAAGGAGAGTACTATTAACAATATATAGACTAATCTAATCAATTGAATTTAGTCATTAGTTCATCCCAACCAAATAGTACACCATCCCACTCTTCTTTTAACTTTTGCGCGTTTGACTTCTCTTTAAAAGCTGCCAAATTAGCACCCATAGGGCTTTGGATCTTTTCGCTTACCAAGAAAGTAACGTCAGCAACAGGAATAAGGACCTTAGGTTTAGTCATATCTATAACGTAGTAGTTATCTACGTCTTTAGCAGTGAAGCTTTCGCTTCTATTCACATCACGCACCATACACTCTATAGAGCAGTATTTTTGCGCTTTACCTGTTTTTAGTACTAGTTCAGAAGCGAATCTATCATCGGATATAGTCATAGTACAAAAATGACAATTTTCGGCACCATAATCTATGTCTTGCGGTTCAGTAGAACAAGCAGCTAATAACAACAATAGTGGTAGTAAATTAAGCAGTTTTCTCATCTTTAACCTCTTTTTTCTCCTTACTTATGAAATATGCTAATCCAGCAAAAAATATAGAACCACCTAGGAATAACGAACCAAGAGCTGGGTAAGAAATAGCTCTAAAGTTTAGAAGCCATTCTGAGCCAAATAATGGTGGTTGATATACCATTCCGGGTACTTTGATAGGCGCGTGAGGGTCTAAATTATGACCATAGTCATACTCCCACATATAAAAGTCATATACTCCTAATATTCCGAGTATAATCATCAGTATTGCCCATATCAAGAACGTTTTTCTATTCCCAAATAGTCCGAATAAAACACCGAGAACACTCATAAAAATTATAATATATGGAAAATATTGTAATTCTGGAATAGAATCCGGCTCTATTTTTTGCATTCCAATATAGTGATTAAGTATATTCATATTTTGTAACGTTGATTCGGTATCACCAGTTATCTGGTTAACCCAAATATACATATTTATTCCTTCCGGGAACTGCGGAGCTTCCAGTGTTATGCTCCATAGTGGGAACATAAATACAAGTAGAAGCATCAGAGAGCCGATTACCATTACTATTCTTGACGATTTCTTTTTCATTACCAAACCTAAACGTTTTTAAAAGACGCCCCTTATTTCAGGGGCGTTTATTTATCTATTTACTTACCTTGTGTCTCATCTTCGCCTAGTCCCCAGCTCAACTTAACGTTTGCATTTGCTGGATGAACTCGTACATATCCTTGCATCTCTTGGTGCAATGCAGAACAGAAATCAGTACAGTACATAGGGAATACACCCACTCTATCTGGAACCCATTTTAGAGTTTCAGTTTGACCTGGCATAACTAATAGCTCTGCGTTACCAGCACCTTTTACAGCAAAGCCGTGAGGAACATCCCAATCTTGCTCAAGATTAGTCAAGTGGAAATAAACTTCATCACCTAATTTAACTCCTTCAATCCAATCTGGTGAAAAGTGAGAACGAATAGAAGTCAAGTAAACGTGCACTTCATTACCTTTACGCTCTACTCTTGTGTCTTTCTCGTTCTTAACAGCATGAGGGTGTTTATTGTCGTCTAGTTTGTAGTATTTCAATGAACGTTCTTTGACTACATCTGCTGCAATTGCTTGTGCATAGTGAGGCTCACCAACAGTAGGGAAATCTAGTAGTAACTCCATCTTGTCTCCAGAAATATCATACAGCTGTGCTGAGTGTGCTAACTCTGGACCAGTTGGTAAATATCTATCTTTAGTAATTTTGTTCATTGCTACTAAGTATTTACCCCAAGGTTTACGTGAATCACCACCAGGTATCATCAAGTGACCTACAGAGTAGTAACAAGGTATTCTATCTACAACTTCCCAAGTACCTAATTTCCATTTTACAACTTCAGAAGAGATAAAGAATGTAGTATAAGCAAAACCTTTGCCGTCAAATTCTGTATGCAATGGACCTAATCCTGGTTTTTCTACTACACCAGCAACAACTTGGTCATATTTTAATACCGGAATACCATCGATTTCTTTTTCGAATGCTTTTGATTCGATTGCTTTCATCATATTAGTATAAGAGTGAACTGTCAAATCAGCAGAAAGTTTACCATTACCAACTATATATTCACCAGAAGGATCTACGTCAACACCGTGTGGCGATTTAGGAGTTGGGATATAGTAAATCAAACCTGGGCATTCTGAAGGAATAAGTACTCTAGTACTTTTCATTCTTTTAGTTGTTGCCATGTGAGTATGCTCGTCATATTCATTGTTTAGATAAGATGCAGGCATCTCACGGAACTTACCAGCTTTGATATACTCTTGTGCTTTTTTCCAGTTTACTGCAGCTATATAATCTTTGTCGTTTTGAGAAGCATTTACTTCTTTCATAGTACTTGCTTTCTCTGTATTGTATGTAGTAAAGAATGTCCATCCGTGTGATGGGCCTTTACCTGAGTGAGCCAAATCATAGTCAAATCCAGGTACTAATATTTGGAAGTCGATTTCCATATCTCCGATATCATCTTGACCAACACTTACGAATGTAAGCATACCTTGGAATTTCTCAGCATATTCTTTTACTGATACGTCTGTCTCAGTAATAGGAATACTAAATCTAGTACCTGCTACCACATACTCAGAGTTTTCTGTTGTGAATGGTGAAGAGTGATTACCACCACTATTAGGTATCTCAATTATCTCAGTAGTTTCAAATGATCTCAAATCAATCTTCGCAATACGTGGAGTATTGTTACCATTGATGAACAAGAATCTACCATCAGGTACACCGTCTGTTTGAGATAATTCGGGGTGGTGAGCATCATCCCATGGTACGAATCCATGGCTAGTTTCTAGCATTGGTTTAGTCTCTTCGTTGTATCCATAGCCTTTCTCTCCATCTTGTGAGAATACAGGTATAATCTTGAATAATCGACCAGAAGGTAAACCATATACAGATACTTGCCCACTAAATCCACCTGACATAAAAGCATAAAACTCATCATGCTCACCAGGTGCTACATATACTTTTTCGGCTGCATTCGAGCCAACCATACCAGCTTTGCTGTCTTTACCGCTGTCGCTATCGCATCCTACAAGCACTATTGAAAGTGCAAATGCAATTAGGATAAATAATTTGGTTTTCATAACTTAACTCCTAAAAATAAAAAAAGTGATTAATCTATTTGCTATCTACTTGTCTGAAATACTCTACTATTTTTCTTGCTTGGTCTTCAGTTATACTCTGATTAGCCATTGGAGCCAAATACTCAGCTAATAATTCCTTAGCAATTGGGTCTTCTTTGACCATTTGTTCCGGATTCATTATCATATTCATAATCCATTCTGGCTTACGTCTTTCTGTAACTCCAGCAAGTGCAGGACCTACAAACCTCTTATCCATTTTATGGCAAGCAGCACAATTGGTATTAAATATAGTTTCTCCTTCTGCAGCCATTGCTTTATCCAAATCTCCAAGTGTTACACTTTTTATAGGTCCCACTCCTATTCCATCGTTACCAGCAAGTTCAGTTGAAGAAGATTCAACTGCTTCTGTTTCTTGTGATGCATTTTCTTCTAGTTGTGCGTCACCTGCTTCTCCGCATGCTACCAACATAAAAAGTGATATTGCGAAAAGTGCCATTGTTTTAATCATTACTAACTCCAATAAAATTGTTTTGAAAATATTTGTTTCTATTTTTACTATTGTAATTGTCTAATAGATTAGTAACTGCATAAGTAAGTAGTACAAATGCTTTAATAACTTCTATTATCAATATTGCTACGTGTGTACCTATTCCGTATAGTTCATCAGCCCCATTCATTAAGAATGAATAGACAATTGCTATTTCTAATGTAAATAATACTAATAGTGAAAAGTTTTCTAAGTTTATTAATCCATAATCTTTGCTCACTACTAACTTTACAAAAAATAAAATCAGTTGAATAGTCATAAATATGCCGAATAGTTCGTACCGAAGATTTTCGATAGATACTATATTATCTTTGAAAATGTCAAGATCTAAACTCAATGACACTATCATATAGCTTGCGATGATCCCAATCAAAGCGAAGTATATAGCCGCATTTTTTATTTTATGTAATTGTTCTTTTAGCATCTTACTTCGAAATATTTATTTTTGCTTTTTAGTATTATTGAATTCTATTATATCTAATTGACTGAGAGTTCTAAGTCTAAGTCCAGCATCCTGTACGTTAATTGCTAGTTTTTCCAGATTTTCAGTTTCAAAAAGTGTTCTTAAAACTATCTTATGTTCAGCCCATTTTTCATGTAATGGACAAGGTGTAGCAGTACCACAACCGTGTAACCCTAAAGCACACTCTTCAAATAATTCCATTCCATCTATAGCTGCTACAATTTCTATTAGTTTTATATTTTTTGCTGGTCTGCTAAATTTCACACCGCCTTTAGGACCTCTATGTGATATTAGTAAACCTTCTTGAGTAAGCAATTGCAATATCTTAGTAAGAAAATGTGCTGATAAATTCAACTCTTCAGCTATATCTTTTATAGATATAAATTCCTTCTCCCCCTTAATGGCCATTAGTATCGCAGCTCTTATTCCGTACACACATGATTTAGATAATAATGCCATTTGAAAACCTTTTTTAAAGTATTAAAGACTCTTTTATCCTAAATTAAGGGATTTTATAATATGCTCCAAATTTCTGATGATTTTTTTTTATTATTTTACAATTATTAGAAGAAATATATTTGTTTAATTCGTCTACAATAAATAGGTTATATGAGTAATTAAAGCGAAAATTAATTTAATTATTTTTTTCAGCTTTAAGTTAATATTATTAAGATTATAAAACCAACCAGTAAAACAGAATATGATATTTATTGAAAATGAAGGTATTACAGACCCTAGTATCAATCTTGCTCTAGAGGAGTATTGTTTACGAAATTTTGAAGGTAATAAAGATTATCTATTGTTCTATATCAACGAACCTTCTATTATTATTGGAAGGAATCAAAACACAATAGAAGAAATAAACCATGAGTATGTAGAGGAAAAAGGCATACATGTTATTCGTAGAATTTCTGGCGGAGGTGCTGTATATCATGATAATGGGAACTTGAACTTTAGTTTTATGACGGATTACAAATTTGAGAGTTTAAATAATTTCAAAAAATTTACAGCTCCCGTTATAAAAGTATTGAATGACATGCGTGTAAAAGCAGAGCTCAAAGGTAGGAATGATATAGTTGTGGATGACAGAAAAATATCTGGAAATGCACAATTTTCTAGTGGCAAAAGAATGTTTAGCCACGGTACTCTATTATTTGATAGTGAGCTAAGCGAAGTAGCGAATGCACTAAATGTTAAAATGAGTAAAATTGAATCAAAGGGGCATAAATCTGTAAGAAGTAGAGTAGCAAATATAAGCGAATTTTTGAGTGAGAAAATTGATATTCAGAAATTCAGAGCTGATATATTGAAAGGTCTATATGCAGAAAGAGAAGATTTTGAAACTTATCATTTAACCGAAAAAGAATGGGAAGGAGTACATAAACTTAGAGAAGAGAAATACGCTACTTGGGATTGGAACTACGGGCATTCGCCTAGGTTCAATATTAAAAGGACTCATAGATTCCCTATAGGTGAAATAGATTTAAGAATATTTGTTGAAAAAGGTATTATTAGAGAATTGAAAGTTTATGGAGACTTTTTTGGAAAAGACCCAATTGAAAATTTTGAAAAATTATTTTTAGGAAAAAAATATGATCACAAAATTATATTGGAAATTTTAGAATCAATTTCAATCAACGAATACTTCGGGGATATAGACAAATCTGAATTAGCTGAACTAATTTATGGAGCTGATGAGGATGCAAATCCGTCAAAAATAATTTAGTTGTTTATGTAACTAAATCGAGTTTTGTGACTTATTATATATATAAAACGAACAAATTCGAGAAATAAAATGTCAGATAATATACTTTGGTACTTGGAAAAATTCAATTTATTCGAAAAACTAGATATGAGTTGTTTAACAGAGTTGGGCAAAAAGTCATCAATGCTCAAGTACAAGAAGAGCGATGCTATATTTATACCTGAAGAGTTGAATCAGAATATCTTTTTTCTAAAAAAAGGTAAAGTAAAAATATCTACTTATAATAAGGAAGGTGAAGAGTTAATAAAGACAATTCTGAAACCTGGAGAAATGTTTGGAAAGTTACCTTATTCTCCTGGATCCAATGAAGATGATTTTGCGTATGCACTAGATGAATGTACGGTTTGTTTTATGAAGGCAGATGACTTTGAAAAACTGATACAAACTGATGCTGGACTTAGTGCAGAAGTGATGAAGTTTATTGGTACGAGATTGCAGAAACTAGAAAGAAGAGTGGAAAGACTATCATTCAAAGATTCTAAATCACGTTTAATAGAAATGATATTAGATTTCAAAGAAGATTTTGGGAGACGAGTAGGAGACGAATACTTTATAGAGCAAAATTTGTCACATAAAGAAATAGCGGCACTTATAGCTACATCGCGTCAAACAGTAACAAAACTTCTAAACGAGCTACGCAGTAAAGATTTAATAGATTTTAATAGGAAGAAATTGATAATCAGAGATTATAAGGGTCTGAAGGCCGAACTAGTATATGAGGTAGTATAAAAAAAGCCTTCTATCGCTAAAAGGCTTTGTAATTTAATACTCATACTAATATAGTCTAGAAATAAATAAGCGCACCTACAGAAGTAGTACCCAGTGTAATTACACTATTAGTAGAAGTCATAGTCTCAGCTCCAATTTCTTGATCAGCTGATGATGAAGCATAAGTAAAACCAGTAGCCGCATATATGAAGAAATTAGTCGCTATCTCTGTTTGACCACCGAACATAGCTGAAAATGCCATAGCAGTAGCGTCTTGAGAAACAGACTCAACCATATCCATACCTGCGTCAGAGTAACTAAACCCTAAAGAAACAAATGGGTCAATTGCTTTAGTATCTGCAACAAAAATTCTACCACCTAGACCAATAGTCATAGCGCTAGTGCTTACACTAGCATCACCAACACTCTGTGAATTCGATTGATAACCTAGGTTATCAATCGAATGTCTGAGAAAAAGCATAAGCCAAGCTAAGCCCAGAAACACCAGAAGAAAAAATAGTACCTATACCAACAGAATTAGCTGGTAATTGAGTTTTAGATTCATTTGTTGTGAACAAACATAATACTAAAGCCATACTTACAAACAGTTAAGAACTTTTTTATAAGTTCTTCTATAATTAGTTAATAAAATAAAAAACACAAAAACAAAAAAATAATTTCTAATAATAAACTAAAACAATGTGAATAAAAAAAATTAGTCAACAATTACTTTAGAAGTATTTTCTTCGTCAATAGCTTCTATAACTTCTCTAACTTTTTCTTGTAAGCCACCTTCTAATTCGAGTTCTATAAACTCTTCCAATCGTTCATTTTTCTCTAGAAAATCTCTGTTTTTACTATAATAGTTATTTAATGTTCTTATTGCAAATAAAGCAGCACCAATCAAGTCTTCTTTGTCGCCATTCTCTAATACGTATTTACTCCAGCCAATTGAAAAGATTTGTAAGCAATATTTACAATCTTCAACAGGTGTCAATTCAGGTGTTAAGTATATAGTTACTTTGTCTGTCTTGAAAGTCCACATTATTAGGGCACTTAGTACTTCTTCTCTTTTTTCATTTGTTTCTTCTGACATTGGATTATCAAGTATCCAGTTAATAGCATTTAGTACTTTTTCAGTTTCATCCTCTTCAGAAACTTCTTCTTCATCTTCAGATTCTATCAAGCTTAGCATATTTTCATTTAGAACTGCACCATTTTCTTTAGCTAATATTAGATTTTTTTTAACGTTTTGTATATCTTCCATTCTAGCATATATCAGTGCTTTGGTAACATACCCATCACTTAATATAGGCGACTCTTTTTTAATATATAGTTCGATCGCTTTGTCAATTGATGTGATTGCGTCTTCTAAATCTAATGTTTGAAGATATACTTGGGCAAGTCCGTAATATCCTTCGGGAGATTCTGGTAAGATATCTATCATGTGTTCGTACTGTTCAATTGCTTTATCATAATCTTCTTCGTAGAAATAGACAATTGCTTTGTTCTGATTAGCAAACTCTCCTTTAGGAAAGAGCTCAAGACTTTTATCATAATAGTATATAGCTGAATCAGGCATATTCATACCTCTATATACACGTCCTAGATTGTCATAAGCCTCAACGAAACGGGGATCTTCTTGGATAGCCATTTTATAAAAGCTTACTGCTTCTTCGGGTTTATTTGCTCTAAATGCGTCAAGAGCAGAGTTGTAGTGTCTTAATGCTTCGGGGTTTTCAGTTCCATTGTAACCAGTGATCTCATCATTAGCTCCGTCGGGGGTGGACATAAATTTCAAATTTCTTTCTGGTGTTTTATCAGAATATAACGAAGTAACTGAAAAACAGATGATTAGAAGTATTGTTAGAATTACTTTTTTCATATATTGTCCACTATTGGCTATTGAAACTCGTTAAATATATGTAATTAGATTTATTTTAACAAATATAGAAGCTGGTTTTTTTGATTAATAATGTGAGATTATAATTTGGTTACAGAATTATTTTAAAGAAGCAAGAATAATGATAAATGTAAATAAATACGGATTCATGGAAGGAAATAGAATTATTTTCTATATTCTTCTTCCATTTATGTCTCTAATTATTGAAATTACATCTAATGGATGGGGCGAATTTGATTATTTAAGTTTTACAACTTCTACTTCAATACCATTATTATTATTGGAAGGATTTAATGGGTTGTCAGTGAAACTTGATAAGTGGCTTGAAAAAAGAAAATTATTAAAAAAGCCTATTTGATAAAAATCAATTGTATTCATTTTCCAACAGATATGCTTCTATTTCATCAATTCTATCTCTAAGTATAAAGTTTTCTTTCATTCTTTGCAATCCTGCCTCTCCCATCTTCTCTCTTAAATCAGGGTTTTCTATTAATCTAACAATCTTGTCAACGTATAAATCGACATCAGGAAAATCTATCAAATAACCTGTTACATTATTATCTATAATTTCGGGATTACTAGTTATATTATAGGCTACTACTGGTTTCGATTTCATCATAGCCTCTACTATAACAAAGCCAAATCCCTCCCATTCTGACGTTAGTAAGAAAATATCGATGGAGTTCATAAAAGTACTTACGTCTTCGACAAACCCAAGCAATATAACTTTATCTTGAAGGTTATTTCGTTTGATTTCTTCTTCAAGATTTTGGCGTTCTTCTCCTTCTCCAGCTATGAATAATGTGAAGTCTATTTTTCTTGTATCTAATATTTTTGCAATTTGTATAAGGTCTTTCTGACGTTTTTGTTGGGTCAATCTTCCAGCATTACCTAGGATAATCCCTTTGGAATTGCTCGTGACTCTATCTAGCTTTTTAGTTCTATTCTCATTTAGTTCTATCCCATGATATATTGTGTGGACTTTTTCATTAGGGATGTGTGAACTCAGATTTTTTAGTATTTGCTTTTTAGTTTCATCAGAGTTAGAAATAATATGGGTTAAACAAGATTTGAAGATGAACTTATTTAAAAAATTAGCTTTTACAGGTGTTGCTAATCCACGTAAATACACGATTCTTTTAACTCCAGCTAATTTCCCAGCAATAGAACCTATTTTTAGATCTTGAGAAGATGAAAATACTATAGTATCTATTTTCTCTTTCTTTAAAAATGATATAAAGTTTAATAGTTTAATAGGATTAAGAAAAGAAAAGTTACTGATTGTTATAGGTGTTAGTTTTAATCCTGCTGATAAACATTTATCCCAAAGCAAAGAGTGAGAATCACAAGCTACTGTTACGTTGTAGTTCTTTTTATGGAATTCTACAGCATTGTCTAGGTGAAGTTTTTCACCCCCTCCCCAAAATTTTATACTGTTCAAAAAACAAATATTTTTCATTTTATTGATTTCTTAGGATAAGTAGCATTTTATAATGGCAATATATAGAATTTAATTAGCTTTTTAGAATACATGGAATTCTTTGCTTAGAAAATAAAAAAAGCCGCTTCATTATTAGAAACGGCTTATTCATTTTAATTAAAATTTAGTAGTGAATCTTATGTTCCACTATTATAGTTTTCTATATAAGCTAATTGCTCTTCAGTCAAACTGTCAATAGTCATATTCATAGTTGCTAATTTAGTTTCTGCTACGAACTCATCTTGTTCAGTTGAAATCTCAATTACTGAGTTAGGTAATTTTTCACCATTAGTGTGAGCTTTAGCAAGAGCAACGTGAGACAAGAACTGATTAGCAAAAGACATATCCATTACTTCAGAAGGGTGACCTTCTGCAGCTGCTAGATTAATCAATCTACCTTGAGCAAGTAAATACAATCTATTTCCATTCGGTAGTGTGTATTCTTCACAATTTTCACGGATTGTACGTTTTGAAACAGCAATTTCTTCTAGTTCTGGAATATTGATTTCACTGTCATAGTGACCTGTATTACAGATAATAGCACCATCACGCATAGATTCGAAATGATTTTTTCTGATAATGTCCTTCACGCCTGTAGTTGTACAGAATATATCACCTATTTTTGCTGCTTCGTCCATTGTAAGTACTTCGTGACCATTAAGTACACCTTTCATAGCTGCCGTTGGCTTAACTTCAGTTATTATAACGTTTGATCCCATACCTTTAGCACGTAGAGCAACACCCGAACCGCAGTGACCGTGACCAGCTACAACGAAGTTTTTACCAGCTAATAGAACTGAAGTAGCACGGATAATCCCGTCCAAAGTAGATTGACCAGTACCATATACATTGTCAAAATCCCACTTCGTTTCTGCATCATTAACAGCATAAACAGGATAGTACAGCTCACCAGCTTTTTCACGTGAACGTAGTCTATGGATACCTGTCGTAGTCTCCTCAGTACCACCTATTACGTGTGTAGTTGCCATTTCTTTATACTTCTCGTGCATTGTATTTATCAAATCACACCCATCATCAAGAGTAAGATGTGGCTTAGCATCGATAGTTCTCTCTATACACCAGTAGAAATCAGGGCCATTATTATGCCAAGCAAACATGCCAATTCCTTCTTCAGCAAGTGCCGCTGCTACTGCATCGTTTGTTGATAGTGGGTTACACCCTGACCACCATACTTCTGCACCAGCTTCTTTCAAAGTTCTAATTAGAATACCAGTTTCTTTTGTTACGTGAAGGCAACCTGCTATAACATAACCTTTCAAAGGTTTAGTTTTAGAGTATTCTTCTCTTAATTTTCTCATTACGGGCATACGTGATTCTGCCCAATCCATTAATAATCTTCCTTTTGGAGCTAGGTTTATATCACGAACGCAATATTTACCCGGGACTTCAGATAGCTGTCCTTGCTCTGCTTTTGCTGGAATATTCTCAGTCATTGTTGCCATTTAAAAGCACCTAAATTTAGTTTAAAACATTTATTTTGTATTTATCAAGTTTCAAATATACGGATATATAAATAAAATATTAGACTTAAGACCTAAAAAATATTGGTAAATCTTATTAAAAAGTGGTATATTGACTTCCTTTTTAAAAAAGGTTATAAAAAAAGTAACAAAACGTATATTAGTCTGTTAGTTAATAAAATAGAAAAACAAATTTTAAATTTTAAAGGACAAATTATGAAGAATAAAATACTATTTCTCATCTATCCGCTGATAGCATTATTGCTATTAAGCACGGTTGATATCCAAGCTCAAAGTTATGAGCAAATGAAGAAGAAGTTTAGACATGCAATGACCCAAGATAGAAACTCTAGTGGTCGTGAATTTTATGTTGCATTTCCATACAATGACAGTAAGCAACAAGCAGGACAAAATCTTGCAATTTATATAACTTCTAGTGTAGATACAAAGGCAACAATTTTTAATGCAGCATTAGGTGTAAACGAAACTAAGAATGTTCCAGCACACGAAATAGTGGAATTCTCTTCTGTTAAAGGGGGTATTGGCTGGGATGTTGAGATATATGATGTTGAGACTAAAGTTGATGGTGGTCTAAGAATCACTTCTCCTGACCCAATTGCAGTATATTGTATGAATTCGAAGAGTGTAACTTCAGAAGGTTACCTTGCTATTCCTACAAATTATTGGGGAACAGATTATATTCATAATAGTTTTTATGATTTTGATGAGGCGAGAGAGTGGGCAGGTGGATTCGTTGTACTTGCTAAAGAAGATGTAACAACTGTAACTATCCAACTTCGTGATGGTGCAAATAAAGCAGCTGGATTTGGTACAACTGTCAAAGGTAAAGAGCATGGTGACGTAATTAGAGTTACGTTGAATCAAGGTGAAGTTTACATGGTACAAGGTACTGGTACTACAAGAGGTACATTTGATTTAAGTGGTTCATTAATCTCTTCAGATAAGCCAATAGGTTTACTCTCATATCACAATAGATGTATGATTCCTGCTACAGTTGTTAACAATGGTCGTGACCACTTGATAGAGATGCCTCCCCCTGTAACAGCATGGGGTACAGAGTATGCGACTGTTGAGTATGACAGAAAATCTGATAAAGGAGATTACTTTAGGGTAGTAGCTGGTGAAGATAATGTAACATTTAATATTGATTGGTACGAAAAAGCTGGTGGCGGAAATAACAAGAAAATAAGTAGTTTAGGTCCTATCAAATTAACTCAAAAGGGTGATTGGTTTGAATATAATGGAGCAGGTGTAACATCACCTCACAATTTAGAATCAATAAGAGGTGTATCTAGATTCAAGGCAGATGGTCCGATATTGGTAATGCAATATTCTTACTCTGCAAATTATGATGGTGCGGCTGCTTACGATCCATTTATGATATTAGTAACAGCGGTAGAACAATATACTAAGGAAACTACTTTCCAAACTCCAGCCAACTATGGAAACAACGAGTATCGTGAAAATTTCTTCAATATAATTGCAATAGGTGATACAACAGATCCTGTTCGACATTTGGAGCTAATCAACTCTGTAACGATTGATGACCAAAGGGTAGTGGATATACAACCTGCATTTGCAGGTGCGAGAATTCCTGGTACGAATTTGTATTGGGCATTTATTACTTCGTTGAATCAAGGAACTCACAAGCTAAAAGGTGATACTCCATTCGGTGGGTATATATATGGTTTCGCAAATTTCGATTCTTATGGTTGGCCAGCAGCGACAGCTTTTGGAAACTTAAGTGAGATAGATACATTACCACCAATAGTAACATTCCCTCCAGGTTGTTTTGAGTGGTTAGTAAAGAACGTAGATGACCCAGAACACGAAAGAAATGGCAATGAAGGAGACAATCCACGCCAGATAGATGTTGGAGTAAGCGTACTCCCAACTTTACAAGCGGGAAGTTTCAACTTTGACGATCCAGTAGCTGTAGATAAAGATGGCAAAGAAATAGAGTGGAATAGTTATAATCCTAACTATGAATTCTACTATAAAGTGAAAGTAACAGACCCTTATCAAAATGCTCAAGCTAACTTGAGAGTAATAGATGATGTAGGGAACTTTACAGATACAACTATTATATACAATGTAGATAAGATAGTATCAGACCCAGATCCAATTGTATTTGGTAGAGTAAGAGTAAATTCATCTAAGACATTAGATGTAAAGATCTCAAGTCAATCACCAGCAGAAGTAGAGATATCGGATATAAAATTAAGACAAAACAAGACAATCCAAATAACAACAGATTTAAGCTTCTTGCCATTAACATTGGCTCCTATGGGTGATACAACAGTAACATTAGAGTATATACCAATAGATGAGTATAAGGATTTAAGTACAGACCCAACTAAGCAATTTGATTTTGATACACTAGTAGTAACAACAGGTTGTTTGGAATGGGAATATGCAGTAGATGGTCAAGGAGTGCAGCCAGAGATAATCGTCGGAGATTATAACGCGGGCTTGGCTAAAGTAGGTGAGACAACAACAACAAGAAACAGTGGACAACCCCATGTATTTATCCAAAACAAAGGAACAGATACATTGATAGTAACTGGATTAAAGTTTGTGAAAGCACCATTTAGTGTATTACTAGGAGCACCAGATGCGAATGAAGAGATAACATTTATCGACCCTATACGAGTAGCTCCTGGAGGAGTGGCAACAGAAGCTAAGTTCGGACACGTATTAGATCCGAATTACCAAATTACTTTTGCGCCATTCTCAACAACAAATGCTGATAATACAATCAATGTAACATTCTTAAGTAATGCAGCAGATGAAGACAAAGATGACATATCTAGATGGTATGGAGTAGCAACAGCCTCTGGTCCAGTAGTAGTGGGAGCAGATTATCTTGATACAAGAGTAGATGGAGAATCTGGAGTAAGATATGCAACAGTAAAGAACTTGTTGCCTCCAGGAACAACAGACCCATCAACAGGAACACCAGTAGATGTAAAAACAAGTACAATAAAAATTGGATCAGCTGATGGAACATATCAGTTACATCCAACATTAAAGATACGTGGTAAGAATACGGCAGGTAATGTAGTAGCTGGTTATGAGAACTTGAATAATACAGTATCAACGAAACTATATCCTGAGTTAACACCAGATAATGATAAAGTAACTTTAATAGAGATACCAATAATCTTTACTCCAACAGCAAGAGGTTCACAACCCAATACAGTTGTAGTAGAGTTTATAGATAAAACAATAGGAACGGATGGCGTATTAGATGCAGTCTTGACAGGTAGAGGTTATATACCAGAAGTAGATGTAACGAATATGGTATTTGCCAATGCAAGCAAGATAAATACCGGCTTAAATCCAGAGAAAGGAAGAACAGTAATAACGAATGTATCTAAGCCAGTAGATGGTGCTTTTGATGAACTATTAATACGTTCTATAGAGTTAGATCAAACATCTCCAGCAGGAGCACAGTTCTCAAATTTTGTAATAGAGTCAACTGGACAACCAATAGATCAGATAAGTGATTTGGTATTACCATTGGATGAGTCAATCACAGTAACGTATGACTTTACATCGGATGGTGGAACAGTAGGTCCTCAGTATGCGAGATTGAAAGTACTGACAGATGCTGGTCCAGCCAATCAAGACGGAACAGATCCAACGGCAGATAATAGATATGATGTTACTTTTGATGGTAACTATATAGATATAGACTTGAATAGTAGCGCTAAAGATGATGGAGGATATATACAAGGGACATTCTTTAGTGATGGAGTATCAGCAACTAATGTACCATACGGAAATGTATCTGGATGTGGTCAACCTACATTAACTACGAATGTCAAAAATACAGCAAGTGGTCCAGATGCTAAAGATGAAACAATAAGTGATATTGTTTTTGTAGGAACAGACCCAACACAAGACGTATTTGAGTTTAGTAACTACGTAGGAGTAGTTGTAGCTAAAGGAGGAGACGTAGATGTGGAAGTAGATTTCGTATATCAAACACCAGTAGGAAGTTATGATGCAGACTATAATGTAGTGTTTGAGTCTGGTTTGGTAGCACCATTCAATGTATCAGGAACAGTAACAAGTGATGTCTTCAGATTTGACTTGGAAGAGTATGCTTTAACACCTGGTGATGAGTTCAATATGAATGTAATAATGAGACCAGAGCCAGGCAGCTCATTTAACAATGCACAAATCGAAGATATGATAGTAAGTATAAGATACAAGCCAGAATGGTTAGCTTACCAAAGAGAAGCGCCAACAGGTATAGCAGCAGGTTGGAGAGTAGATTTACTAGACGACAAGGAAGTGCTAATAGCAGGTGAGACTTGGAAAGTAATAAGATTTAGCTTGAATGGTAATGGTTCTGTGTTACCAGATGGTCCTGGTGGTGTATTGTTTGCACCTAAGTTTATGTACTTATTGCATGAGGTACCAGTAGAAGACAATGGTAAATCAAGAATAGAACCAGAACTACATGAAGTAACATTTGGTAATAGACAAGAGTGTAATGAAGCAATATTAGGTAAGGGAGCAATAACATCTCAGTTCTGTGTACAGACATACAGATCATTAGATTTATTATTACTAGGCGATGGAACAGCAGGTTTAGCACCAGTAAGTCCTAACCCAGTGAGTGGGTCAATGAACTTAGAGTATACAGTAGGTTCGGAGTCAAATGTGACGATGGAACTAACAAATCTAGATGGTGTAGTGGTAAAACAACTAGCTAATACAAGAATGGCAGCCGGTAAATATGATGCAACAGCGAATGTATCGGACTTACCGTCAGGAACATACTTCCTAACGTTCAAGTACTTAGGAGTTAATGAATCACAGAAGATAGTTATTACAAAATAACCTTATCTAACATAGTAATATTCAAAGGGCAGTGTCAATTAGACAGTGCCCTTTTTTTAGTTATGGTTGAATATCCTTACCTTAAGTCACAGAAAATAGCATATATATAAAAAAATTATTATATTGATACTTTATAGGTAAAAGGTTATAAAAAAAGTAACAAAACGTATATTAGTCTGTTAGTTAATAAAATAGAAAAACAAATTTTAAATTTTAAAGGATAAAATATGAAGGATAAAATACTATTTCTCATCTACCCTCTGATAGCATTATTGCTATTAAGTACGGTTGATACCCAAGCTCAAAGTTATGAGCAAATGAAGAAGAAGTTTAGACATGCAATGACCCAAGATAGAAACTCTAGTGGTCGTGAATTTTATGTTGCATTTCCATACAATGATAGTAAAGGTCAAAGAGGACAAAATCTCGCAATTTATATAACTTCTAGTGTAGATACGAAAGCTACTATATATAATGCAGCATTAGGTGTAAACGAAACTAAGAATGTCCCGGCACACGAAATAGTGGAATTCTCATCAGCCAAAGGTGGACTTGGATGGGATGTAGAGATATATGATGTTGAAAAAAGTATAGATGGTGGTCTACGAATCACTTCTCCTGACCCAATTGCAGTATATTGTATGAATTCGAAGAGTGTAACTTCAGAAGGTTACCTTGCTATTCCTACAAATTATTGGGGAACAGATTATATTCACAATAGTTTTTATGATTTTGACGAGGTAAGAGAGTGGGCAGGTGGATTCGTTGTACTAGCTAAAGAAGATATTACAACTGTAACTATACAACTAAGAGATGGTGCAAATAAGACTGCTGGATTTGGGACTACTGTAAAAGGTAAAGAGCATGGTGATGTAATTAGAGTTACCTTGAACGAAGGTGAAGTTTACATGGTACAAGGTACTGGTACTACAAGAGGTACATTTGATTTAAGTGGTTCATTAATCTCTTCAGATAAGCCAATAGGTTTACTCTCCTATCACAATAGATGTATGATTCCTGCTACTGTTGTGACAAGTGGTCGTGACCACTTGATAGAGATGCCTCCCCCTGTAACAGCATGGGGTACAGAGTATGCAACTGTTGAGTATGACAGAAAATCTGATAAAGGAGATTACTTTAGGGTAGTAGCTGGTGAAGATAATGTAACATTCAATATTGATTGGTACGAAAAAGCTGGTGGTGGAAACAACAAAAAGATTAGTAGTATTGGACCGGTTAAACTTACACAAAAAGGTGATTGGTACGAATATAATGGAGCAGGTGTAACATCACCTCACAATTTAGAATCAATAAGAGGTGTATCTAGATTCAAGGCAGATGGTCCGATATTGGTAATGCAATATTCTTACTCTGCAAATTATGATGGTGCATCCGCTTATGATCCATTTATGATATTGGTAACAGCGGTAGAGCAATACACTAAGGAAACTACTTTCCAGACCCCTGCTAATTACAGTGGTAATGAATACAGAGAGAACTTCTTCAATATAATTGCAATAGGTGATACAACAGATCCTGTTCGACATTTGGAGCTAATCAACTCTGTAATGATTGATGACCAAAGGGTAGTAGATATACAACCTGCATTTGCAGGTGCGAGAATTCCTGGTACAAACTTGTATTGGGCATTTATTAACTCTTTGAAGCAAGGAACTCACAAGCTAAAAGGTGATACTCCATTCGGTGGGTATATATATGGTTTCGCAAATTTCGATTCTTATGGTTGGCCAGCAGCGACAGCTTTTGGAAACTTAAGTGAGATAGATACATTACCACCAATAGTAACATTCCCTCCAGGTTGTTTTGAGTGGTTAGTAAAGAACGTAGATGACCCAGAACACGAAAGAAATGGCAATGAAGGAGACAATCCACGCCAGATAGATGTTGGAGTAAGCGTACTCCCAACTTTACAAGCGGGAAGTTTCAACTTTGACGATCCAGTAGCTGTAGATAAAGATGGCAAAGAAATAGAGTGGAATAGTTATAATCCTAACTATGAATTCTACTATAAAGTGAAAGTAACAGACCCTTATCAAAATGCTCAAGCTAACTTGAGAGTAATAGATGATGTAGGGAACTTTACAGATACAACTATTATATACAATGTAGATAAGATAGTATCAGACCCAGATCCAATTGTATTTGGTAGAGTAAGAGTAAATTCATCTAAGACATTAGATGTAAAGATCTCAAGTCAATCACCAGCAGAAGTAGAGATATCGGATATAAAATTAAGACAAAACAAGACAATCCAAATAACAACAGATTTAAGCTTCTTGCCATTAACATTGGCTCCTATGGGTGATACAACAGTAACATTAGAGTATATACCAATAGATGAGTATAAGGATTTAAGTACAGACCCAACTAAGCAATTTGATTTTGATACACTAGTAGTAACAACAGGTTGTTTGGAATGGGAATATGCAGTAGATGGTCAAGGAGTGCAGCCAGAGATAATCGTCGGAGATTATAACGCGGGCTTGGCTAAAGTAGGTGAGACAACAACAACAAGAAACAGTGGACAACCCCATGTATTTATCCAAAACAAAGGAACAGATACATTGATAGTAACTGGATTAAAGTTTGTGAAAGCACCATTTAGTGTATTACTAGGAGCACCAGATGCGAATGAAGAGATAACATTTATCGACCCTATACGAGTAGCTCCTGGAGGAGTGGCAACAGAAGCTAAGTTCGGACACGTATTAGATCCGAATTACCAAATTACTTTTGCGCCATTCTCAACAACAAATGCTGATAATACAATCAATGTAACATTCTTAAGTAATGCAGCAGATGAAGACAAAGATGACATATCTAGATGGTATGGAGTAGCAACAGCCTCTGGTCCAGTAGTAGTGGGAGCAGATTATCTTGATACAAGAGTAGATGGAGAATCTGGAGTAAGATATGCAACAGTAAAGAACTTGTTGCCTCCAGGAACAACAGACCCATCAACAGGAACACCAGTAGATGTAAAAACAAGTACAATAAAAATTGGATCAGCTGATGGAACATATCAGTTACATCCAACATTAAAGATACGTGGTAAGAATACGGCAGGTAATGTAGTAGCTGGTTATGAGAACTTGAATAATACAGTATCAACGAAACTATATCCTGAGTTAACACCAGATAATGATAAAGTAACTTTAATAGAGATACCAATAATCTTTACTCCAACAGCAAGAGGTTCACAACCCAATACAGTTGTAGTAGAGTTTATAGATAAAACAATAGGAACGGATGGCGTATTAGATGCAGTCTTGACAGGTAGAGGTTATATACCAGAAGTAGATGTAACGAATATGGTATTTGCCAATGCAAGCAAGATAAATACCGGCTTAAATCCAGAGAAAGGAAGAACAGTAATAACGAATGTATCTAAGCCAGTAGATGGTGCTTTTGATGAACTATTAATACGTTCTATAGAGTTAGATCAAACATCTCCAGCAGGAGCACAGTTCTCAAATTTTGTAATAGAGTCAACTGGACAACCAATAGATCAGATAAGTGATTTGGTATTACCATTGGATGAGTCAATCACAGTAACGTATGACTTTACATCGGATGGTGGAACAGTAGGTCCTCAGTATGCGAGATTGAAAGTACTGACAGATGCTGGTCCAGCCAATCAAGACGGAACAGATCCAACGGCAGATAATAGATATGATGTTACTTTTGATGGTAACTATATAGATATAGACTTGAATAGTAGCGCTAAAGATGATGGAGGATATATACAAGGGACATTCTTTAGTGATGGAGTATCAGCAACTAATGTACCATACGGAAATGTATCTGGATGTGGTCAACCTACATTAACTACGAATGTCAAAAATACAGCAAGTGGTCCAGATGCTAAAGATGAAACAATAAGTGATATTGTTTTTGTAGGAACAGACCCAACACAAGACGTATTTGAGTTTAGTAACTACGTAGGAGTAGTTGTAGCTAAAGGAGGAGACGTAGATGTGGAAGTAGATTTCGTATATCAAACACCAGTAGGAAGTTATGATGCAGACTATAATGTAGTGTTTGAGTCTGGTTTGGTAGCACCATTCAATGTATCAGGAACAGTAACAAGTGATGTCTTCAGATTTGACTTGGAAGAGTATGCTTTAACACCTGGTGATGAGTTCAATATGAATGTAATAATGAGACCAGAGCCAGGCAGCTCATTTAACAATGCACAAATCGAAGATATGATAGTAAGTATAAGATACAAGCCAGAATGGTTAGCTTACCAAAGAGAAGCGCCAACAGGTATAGCAGCAGGTTGGAGAGTAGATTTACTAGACGACAAGGAAGTGCTAATAGCAGGTGAGACTTGGAAAGTAATAAGATTTAGCTTGAATGGTAATGGTTCTGTGTTACCAGATGGTCCTGGTGGTGTATTGTTTGCACCTAAGTTTATGTACTTATTGCATGAGGTACCAGTAGAAGACAATGGTAAATCAAGAATAGAACCAGAACTACATGAAGTAACATTTGGTAATAGACAAGAGTGTAATGAAGCAATATTAGGTAAGGGAGCAATAACATCTCAGTTCTGTGTACAGACATACAGATCATTAGATTTATTATTACTAGGCGATGGAACAGCAGGTTTAGCACCAGTAAGTCCTAACCCAGTGAGTGGGTCAATGAACTTAGAGTATACAGTAGGTTCGGAGTCAAATGTGACGATGGAACTAACAAATCTAGATGGTGTAGTGGTAAAACAACTAGCTAATACAAGAATGGCAGCCGGTAAATATGATGCAACAGCGAATGTATCGGACTTACCGTCAGGAACATACTTCCTAACGTTCAAGTACTTAGGAGTTAATGAATCACAGAAGATAGTTATTACAAAATAACCTTATCTAACATAGTAATATTCAAAGGGCAGTGTCAATTAGACAGTGCCCTTTTTTTAGTTATGGTTGAATATATATTAATTTTGTCAGTATTATTTACTATTCCTGTTGAACTTATGTATTATAGATATCAAATAATTAGATTAATCGAAGAAATAGTTTGATTAAATATTAGTTGTTTATTAAATTAATTTTTAATCTATGACAATTCATCAAAATAAAGATAATATTGTCTTCATATTCTAATATATTGAATCTATGGCTTTACTCTCCAAATCATGTGTTTACGGTATTCGAGCATCTATATTCATTGCTTCAGAAGAAGAGAATGGTTATATCTCAATTAGTCAAGTTGCTAAAGAATTGAATCTTTCACCTCATTTTCTGACGAAAATTTTGCAAGAACTGACTAGCGAAAACTTATTACTATCACACAAAGGTCCGCGTGGTGGTGTTAAGTTTGCGAAAGACACTAAACAAATTAAGCTAATAGAGATTATTGGTGCTATCGATGGTATGGACTTATTTACTGAGTGTGCCCTTGGATTAGAAGGTTGTGGTGTTTATAAGCCTTGTCCTCTACATGATAGCTGGACAGCTCATAGAGAAGCTCTTAGAGAATTGTTTGAAGAAGAGAATTTATATGATTTGGCGATGAATGTAAAAAGTTCAGGACTTAGATTGAGAACTCTCAACCAAAGTGAGCTTTTGGATTTGAAGAAAAAGTAATCTTCATTCTATAAAATCTGAATTTTTATTGTTAATAAATCTTTATCTACCCAGTATTGTTTTAAATTTTTCTTGGCTGGACCTGATATAACTTTACCTTTTATATCGAATAAACTCCCGTCTGTAGAACAGGATAGTTTTTCATTGACAAAATCTAACCTTTGTCCATCATGTGTACACTCTAATGATGTAGCATCGTAACTATCAGTTCCAGTTTTCAATAGTATCAAAGGTGATTTTAATGAGTTTGATGTGACTATTATACTAGTGTATTCTTCTTTAGTATTTGGATTAAAAAACTCAGATTTATCAATTATTAGAAATCCATTTTTAGAAAAAGAATTAATAGTTTTTATATTACTACAACTAACTAGAATTACTCCTCCTACAACAATAGCTAAGCCAACGCTAAATATGAAATATCTTTGTACCATACCACGAGTTTTTTAGATTATAAATATGAAATTAATAAAATATAAATTAAAAAAAAAGCCGACTATGTTAATAGTCAGCTCTTATTGTAAGTGTCTTGATAAATAAACTATTTCTTAGCTACTAAGTTTAAGGTCATAGTAAACTCATCATATATCATTTTATCACCCAAAGCTTCTATATCAAAGAAACTTTTTGATCTATATTGTACATTGAATTTTGATCTATCCAATTTTATAGTCGCCTTTACTACTAACATGTCACCTTTTTCAGTAACAGTTGCCGGAAAAGTAATTTTCTGAGTAATTCCCTTAATAGTGATATTACCAATTATTGTGTTCGTATTACTATTTGATTCAACACTCAAGATTGTGAAAGTAGCTTCTGGGAATTTCTCAACTGAGAAGAAATCTTCAGATTTTAAGTGGTTAACTAGTTTGGTATTGTATCCTTCATCTTCGATGTCTGTGTTAGTAATAGACTTCATATCTACTATGAACGAACCATTAGTAATACTTCCATTTTTATACCCGACTTTACCGGATTTGACAGTAACATAACCGTCATGTTCACCAGTTACTTTCTCAGCGTGCCATTTCAAAACAGTAGCGTCTGAATCAACTTTATATTCTGTTGCATTTAGTATAGTAGCCGAAGCAAACACTAAAAGAACTAATTTTAAAAAACTTTTTACCATTATAAAACTCCAAATAAATAATTAAATAATATCATCATTTTTAAGATTACTGCAAATCTTTGCTAAAACGTTCTTACAGATCTGCAATTCTGATTTGTCTATATCGCTAGTTGTTTCAATGACAGTTTGATTTCCTATCTTTAGTGCCAAATCCTGCATTTCTTTACCTTTTTTTGTGAGATAAATTTTGTTGCAGCGTTTGTCATCTTTGTTAACTTTGCGTTTTATGAATCCTTTTTTTTCTAAATTGTTCAGAAGACGAGTTATACCTGGTTTATCTTTACTTGTTTTACAAGCTAAATCAAGTTGAGTTTGCCCTTCTTCAAGCCATAATTGCTTTAAAACTCCATACTGTTCTGAAGTGATTTTATTGCCAGAAGCTTTTAGGTTGCTACTAAGTCTCTTATTAATAGACCGATAAGCGACCCCCGTTAGGTAACCTATACTCTCATTACCAGTAAAGTCATCTTTATCCAATTTAGTTGTCATAACAACTATCACGATTAGTTAATAATATTATTGTATCATTCATCTAGGAATGGGTAGTCAATATAGCCATTTTCTCCACCACTATAAAAAGTTTTTACGTCCCAATCATTCAAATCACTACTTTTTTCTATACGGTTTACTAAATCTGGATTAGATATTAGTAACTTACCGAATGCTACCATATCAACTATCCCATTAGAAATATAGGCGTTTGCCTCATCTATAGTAAAGCCGCTATTCGTTATTAGGCTTCCTTTATATATATTTCTAAAATATTTTGTGACTTCCCTGTCTTGTAGATAGTTTTTTTGGGGAATGTAAGTTTTTCCAGGAGGTGCGTAAGGTTCCATAACATGTAAATAAGCTAGATTATAGTCATTAAGTTTGTCAACAAAATAACTAAATGTTTCAACCGGTGTATCATCACTCATACCATTAAAAGTTCCACTTGGAGAAAGGCGAATAGCAGTTCTATCACTACTGATAGCATTACTTATTGCTTCTACTACCTCTAATCCAAATCTACATCTATTTTCAATAGTACCACCATAATTATCAGTTCTTTGATTTGAACCACTACAAATAAATTGGTCTATCAGATAACCATTGGCTCCATGTATTTCTACACCATCGAAACCTGCCTCTATCGCATTCAAAGAAGCTGTTACATAATCTTTGATTGTATCTTTTATTTCTGATAGTTCTAAAGCCCTAGGAGTTTCTTTATCTTTTAGCCCTCCATAGGTGTGTACTTTACCGCCAGAGTTGATTGCAGATGCAGAAACAGTAGGTTGACCATTGTGAAATTCAGGGTGAGAAGAACGCCCAGTGTGCCACAGCTGTAAAAACATCTTACCTCCACTACTATGTACTGCTTCAGTTATGGGTTTCCATCCGTTTATCTGATCGTTTGTCCAAATTCCGGGAGTATTCATGTAACCAACTCCCATTGGAGATATATTAGTGGCTTCAGAAATAATCAGGCCTGCGCTTGCTCTTTGCTGGTAATATATACGCATAAGGTCATTCGGTACACCTTCTTTGTCAGATCGGCATCTAGTCAATGGAGCCATTATGACTCTATTAGGTAGCTTCATACTACCAATTTCTATTGGGGAAAGTAGATTTTTCATAATTGAGATAAGGGTTTGATTAAGGTAAACAATTGCCAGGTTCTGACATCCAAGGATGCACTTCAGCTATTAATCGACCAGATTTAATTGCTGGGTCAGTAGAGCAAAGTTCTGAAACTTCTTCTTGACTTTCGGCATCGAATATAAATATTCCTCTAACATCCGAATCATCTAATAATGGTCCAGCAATCACTATTTTACCCATTTCGGCAAGTCTTTTGATATTAGCTAGGTGGCCTAGTTGTATCTTTTGTGCTTCTTCTGCTGACTGATCACGATTTGGTCCAGATTTAAGTAATACTAAGTAGTATGTTTTAAGATTGAATTCTGGTTCTTTATTTTGAGAGATTAAAGAATAAGTTATAATGGATAATACTAATGTTGTTATTATTATAAGTGTTGTCTTTTTCATATCTCTTTCAAAGGTTTTACTATTGTTTATTTTCTTCTTTACTATGTGTTTGCATTTCTTTGAAAATAGCAAAATCATGCGCAAGGTCAATTAGATTTAGAACACATCCGCGAGTTAATTGAAAATAAGTAGTGTCAAATCTTTCAGTCAAAGTATCACTCTCTAAATGTTTTGTAATAGAGATTATATTTGTTTTGAATTGTTCTAAATAATTTTCGAACTCCTTTTTGAAATTGGAGGCAGATTCTTCATTAGGGTTAATTTTATTTAACGATTTAGACAATTTGAAAAATGCAGTACCATTGAATACCGCATGTCCATATTCTTCTATCATAAGATTAGAAACAGCTAATTCCATAATCACCGAAAAATCATTCTTTTTCTGTAGTTTTTTTTCAGTAAAACTCTCTACAGTATCAACTACATTTTGTGTGTCCTTCGAAATTTCCATTAGTACTTCATAGTAGCAATTATTGATTTGAATATATTTTCTTGATCTACTTCAGTTGGGAACGACATACCTTTTATATCCGTTGGTATTAAAGTAAATTCGTAATAATTGTTTATGTCGGTTTTGAATACAGCCGTTCGAGCAGTTAGGGCACCACCTGTATTAGAATATTTATAAACGCCATATTTAAGATTACCAGCCTCTATCAAACCATATTTTGATGTAAGTTGACAAGCTCCACCTGTTTTATTAGCTTTTATGCTATAACTATACTTTGCTATACCATATTCTTTATCAGTAGAAAAATTTTTATCTAGTTCTATAGAAGAGGGAATTTTTTTAAATACTGCTGTAAGATTATAATCATTGTTTGTTGCAATAGCTATAGTGCCTTCTGAAGTTTTACCTTCTAAATCAACGAAAAACCAGCCGACCGGAATAGAAGCAATCATATCTCCGTCAGAAGAGCGGATATATTCATCTTGCATACTTACTATAGGTTTGGGGCTAAGTTTTATTAGCGGTTCTCTTGTCTCAGTCTCAAACTTTTTTACTATAACGCAAGAGTTTAGAGTGATTAGAGCTAGTGCTATGATTATTATTCTAATGTGAGTCATTATATGATTTTTCTCCAGCTTCTATTTTTGTTTTTAAGTAATTGTCTGTCGGTACTATTGGGCAAGAATATTTTGCATTGTAATAACAATATGGGTTATAAGCCAAATTGAAATCTAATATATATTTTGTTGCTTTAGACTTTTCTATGTCTAAATATCTACCTGCTTCATAGGTAGATACTCCATTTGTTTCATCATGAAAAGGAATAAAGAAACTATCTGGGTGTTCAATATTGACATAAGCAGTTAGTGAAAATTTTTCGTCATTTACTTTGAATTTCAAATCACCAAACCTAATCATCTTACGGACATCGCTTTGAGTAGTTAACATTTCTAAAGTATCTTTCTCAGAGAATTCTTCCAAATATGCTTCGACTTTGTATTCTACCTTCGGTTCAAAGTAATGAGGGATAACTTTATCTGTCATATCTACAACAGGTGAATCTTCAGAATTTCTGAAAAACTCTTTTACATCGTGTCTATATGCTTTTATTTCCTCAAAATACTTTTCATTAGGATTATTTTCATCGCATGAAGAAATGAAAAAACTTAAAGAAATTAATAGTAATATTACCAATCTAGATTTCAACTGTGATTCCATTTTTTAATTCCAAATCATATTCTCTGACCCCTAGAGGAGGCTCTTTGTCAAACCTGTAGCTCATATTGAATACAAAACTAACTGCTTTTGTAATTTTGAACTGCAACTTTGTATCATTAAGTATTCTATGGTCATTCAACCTGTTAATGTCAACTTGGAAGTAAGTAACAGAGTTGAATAAAAAAGTCTCCGATGGTCTCCAAGTTACCGTTAGATAATTCGTTGAACGAACTATTTCTGTAATCTGTTTAGGAATTATATTTATTTCTTCCATCTCATACATAATTCCTGTTCCAAAAAACATATCAAACTCTGCTGACGAATCAGCAATGAAATCAGTATTAGACAAAGTGAATCTTATTCCGGCACCACCCAAATTTCTATCAGAAAGTAATACAAATTCGTTATATTCTTTCTGAATAAATAATTCGGGTTCAAGTAATTCATTTAGCTTATATATGTAACGCCCGTGAAGAAAACCCTTATCACTAATTACAGCATTATTACCTTCTTTGTAAGCAATTTCACCTGCTATGAATGAACGATAATTTGACTGTATATAGTCTAATCTTAGTCTTGCTTCGCCACTTATAAACTCCGAATTACCCGAATTTAATCCAAATAACAAATCAATCCTTGACCTAAATCCATCATCTATTTTACTACTTCTTATGGCCTCTGTATTAACCTGAGAATATGCACTTATGGCAAAGAAAAAAAATAATAGTACTAGACTACGGACGAAAAACATTCTATTCGAATTTGATTTAATAAACTAATACAAAAATAGCTAAATAATAACTGAATGTTATATGCTTTTATTGACAACCTTCACCTTTAGCTTCTCTTTTTCTTTCTGCAAAGACTTCCTTTTTCTTAGCTAAGGTTTGACCTAGGACTTTAAGTTCATAACCACCCTCAACTACCATTTTTACATAGCCAGATTTACAAAGTGGTCCCCATTTCAAACTAGAGCCAGTAGTGAATCCAGTGTGTATATATGCTAACTCTTGACCAGCAATGTTCAGTCCTACTCGTGGGAAAGCTACACCAAATTGAACATCAATAGGAAGACCTATGTTAGCTGCAGCATCAAATTCACCGTCTGTAATTTGATCTTTTCCGAATTTACCTTCTGTCTTTATGCTTGCACCAGTATATTCGAAATCGCCGTCCGCTGTTAGCGATAACTTGCTCGAAGCAGTAGCCGATGATGCGACATCAGGTATAGTCATCTGAGTCACAAACTGAATTCCGATATCTATAGAAACTGGTATAGGTAAAGGTATAGGGCCACTTGGAGTCGGTATAAACCTGATAGGAATACTAAGTGCTATACCTGGTAACTCTAAGCTATGATTACCTGATTTACTCCCAGCTGCAGATAAACTTAGATCCAAATCGGCTGTTATACCTTTGTTAAATGATTGGAATTTATCTAATTTTCCTTCTTTTATTTTAATAAGTGTTGATTGACTTGGTAGCTTTACTGTACCTTTTGCTGTGAAAGCGGCAGTTGCATCACCAGCAATTTTTTTAGCCATTACGAACGTAAATTCACATGAATTCACTTTGCCATCAACTAATTTTGGTTCTATTTCTATCTTGTGATCTATTCCACCATAACTAATAGTGTGTTCTATTTTTTCATTGAATTCAGTGGGCATAGTCATTACTGTTACACCATCAAATTTTAAGGAAGTAGCATTGTTCCACTCTGGTGTAACTTCCCATGCTATCTCACCATTTTGTATCGCATCAGTAAGTGCTGCATCTTCTGTCTCTATAACTAGATTGCCACCACTTTTGGAAACGGATTTTACTTTACGAAGTAGTTTTCCTTCTACTAATATAACTTCCCCTATTTCAGGGTCTTCGCTAAACCTACTACCATCGAATGTATAAGTGTTCGTAGCAGAATCAAGATTGATAATCAAATCATTATTGTCGTCGTTTAATATGATTGTTTGTTCATTATACTCTACTTCATAAGTGGGCGTAATAGTTGTATCCTCTACTGGGTTAGATGTACTATCATCACCGCAACTAATAGTAATAAGTATAAATATACTCAAAAGTAAAAATTTCTTAATTGTACTAAGCATCAAAATCCCCGCTAAAATTAAAATAGTAAATCAATATAATGCTAATATATAAAAAAAGACGCAATCTCTTGCGTCTTCTACATATTTACTCTATTCTCTATTAGTAGTCTAAACTTTATCGAAAGCGTTTTTCATATCTTCGATTAAGTCTTCTACTTCTTCAATACCTACTGATACTCTGATAAGATTATCAGAAAGGCCAATCTTTTCTCTTTCTACTTTTGGGATAGAAGCGTGAGTCATAATTGCAGGGCTTTCTATTAAGCTCTCTACACCACCTAAACTCTCTGCTAATACGAATAAGTCAACATTTTCTAAGAAAGTTCTAGCACCATCTAGTCCACCTTTTATAAAGAATGTAATCATACCTCCGTATCCTGACATTTGCTTCTTCGCTAATTGGTGATGAGGATGAGATTCCAAACCTGGATAAACTACTTTTTCAACTTTAGGATGCTGTTCTAAGAAACGAGCAATTTCGAATGCATTTTTTTCGTGTTGTTTCATTCTTATTCCCAATGTTTTTACTCCACGTAAAACTAACCAGCTATCGAAAGGTGATTGAGACGGGCCAATTGAGTTTTGTAGTTTGTGAAGTTTTTGAGAAAGATCATCATCGTTGAGCATTATAGCTCCAGCTACTACATCGCTATGACCATTGATGTATTTAGACATGGAATGATAAGAAATATCAGCACCCAAATCTAATGGGTTTTGGAAATAAGGGCTCATAAAAGTATTATCAACCGCTGTTAAAGCCCCTACTTCTTTCGCCTTGTCAGAGATAGTTTTGATATCACTTAATTTTAATAACGGATTTGTTGGAGACTCAATCCAAATTAATGATGGTTTTAGTTCATCAATCTTATTTAAAGTTTCTTCTGTTTTGCTTGTATCCGTAAATACAAAATTGTAGTCATCATTGTAAACAGTTGTAAAAAGACGGTAAGTTCCGCCATAAACATCGTCGCCACAAAGTATCGTTGATCCCTTCGGCATAGCCATTATTACTAACATTTCTGCAGACATACCACTAGCTGTAACTAAGCAGTGTTTAGCATTTTCCAATGCAGCTAAGCATTCTTCCAATCTCGTTCTAGTAGGATTGTGAGTACGAGTGTATTCGTAGCCACGGTGTACACCAGGTGAAGATTGAGCATAAGTTGATGTTTGGAATATTGGGGGAGATACTGCACCTGTTGCTGGGTCTGGGTAATTACCTACGTGCAAAGAGCGAGTGTTAAATCCTTTTTTTAAATATTTTTCGTTTAGCATTTAATTAGTTGGGTTTTGGTTATAAAATCAATTCTCTTTCTAACGAATGAGTTGGTATTCTCTTTTATTTATTAGTCATTGTCCATTTCTGAATGTTCTTTATCAGAATTTGCATTGTCTTTTGGAGCCATTATTTTACCATTAGGATAAAATTTAGCTTCTTCTATGTCTCCTCCCTTACGGAGTTTAACCTCATAATAAGCACCTTCACGGGAGTCATATTTCTCTACTTCCATAATAGCATAAGCTGTGTACTCTCCATCTAGAGTGTTTTGTATCATTTCGGGTAATTCCGATTCAGAAATCTCATGTTCGGTTTTCAACCATTCGCCGTCTAAATCATATTCTGCCTCATATTCGATTCCATCTAGCTCAAATTCTACCTCCCAGCCACCTTCTTCTTGTTTCCATTCTACATCTTTAGCATTGGGGTATTTTTCAGAAAATGCTGATTTTATATTATCTAAAACAGTCGTAGTAACTTCTGGTTCATGAACCTCTTCGGTCTTCTGTTCTGAACATGATATTGTAATTAATAGCATCGAAAGTACAAGGAGTAGTTTGAATGATTTCATTATTATTTCCAATTAATTGAGTTAGACATAAGTACAAATATAATATATGTTTTAGGTAAATAATAAGGGAATTATTCAATTGGAGAAAGGAATTTGTGATTAGCTAAAACTAATAGTTGAATTTTTTAATATCAAGAAAAAGAAAAAAATTTAAAAATGATCGCACTCAGAGGGAGTTCTGCACCAAAGAATCAAAGTATTAATTATTTGAAAAGACAATGAAATGACTTGAAATTGAGTAGTAAGTACATTTCGATGTTGCTGTGCCAAGTCAAGTACAAGTTCAAAGTATTTACCTTATTAGACTGTCTCTAGCGCCTTACAACCCATATAGAACGTCTTCATCTTACCCTTGCCTTTTATTTCTATTTCGCCTCTTTCTACATATTCAAACTCTTCGTATTCTGATACCGCTTCTTTGAACCTCTCGGTTATATGCACCTGCCCTGATTCAGATGAAGATTCCATTCTACTTGCGGTGTTTACTGCATCAGACCACATATCATAAATGAACTTGTTCTCGCCGATTACACCAGCTACTACTGGGCCACAGTCAAGTCCTATTCTGACTTCAATTTTAGTGCCGTCAGCTGTGTGATAGTCTTCCATAAGTTCTTTTACTTCTAATGCCATTTGTGCTGCTCTGTGGGTATTGTCTTTTTGTACTTCCGGTATGCCTGCTGCTGCCATATAACTATCACCAATTGTTTTGATTTTCTCTAGTCCGTATTTATTAGCTATGGTATCGTACATTGTGAATATAATATTTAAATTAGAGACCAGTGCTTGTGGGTCTTCATCCTTAGCCATTTCTGTAAAGTTGACTATATCAATAAACACAATCGATGCCTGTGTGAAGTAGTCGGAAATGGGGTGTTCTTTCTTCTTCAATCGCTTGGCAATGGAGACTGGAAGAACGTTGTAAAGTAGTTTGTCCGAACGTTTCAGCAGTCTATAAATAACAATTAGGACTATAATCATTGCTATAAAACCAGCAATCGTTATGTATATTATAATCTGATTTACTCTTTCCTTTTCTGCGTTAATGGCTTTCTGTTTTTCTATTTCTTTTTGTTTTAAGTCATCTTCTCTGGCTTTTTCTAGAGCAGCTATTTTGTCTGCATTTTCTTGGTTGAATACAGAGTCTTTTAGCTTGTGGTGTTCCTTCAGAGCTTCATAGGCTTTTTTATAGTTTCCTCTTAGCTTATAGGCATCTGCTAAGTTCTTCAAAAATGTACTTCTATCATTAAGCTCACCTATTTCTACATATATTTTAATTGCTTCTTGAGTATACTCAATTGATTTATTCAAGTTAACTACTTTATTCAGACTTAAATATTCGTTAAGCTCATCGGGATTTATAGTTACACTATCTTGTGATAGATTTAAATACAATTCCCCCATATTACCGAGAGTTATTGCAATTCCATTTTTATCTCCTTGCTCTTCATATATTTTTAACGCTTTTTCATAATACTCCAATGCTTTAAGGTAATTCGATTTGTTTAGATAGACTACTCCCATATTTGTGAGATTACTTGCAATTCCATTTTTATTTCCAAGTTCTTCATTTATCTTTAATGCTTTCCCAAAATACTCTAATGACTTGGGATAATCTAATTGATTACTATGAACAAGCCCCATATTACTAAGATTACTTGCAATTCCATTTTTATCCCCTAACTCTTCACTAATTTCTAGAGCTTTTGCAAAGTATTCTAAAGCTTTGTGGTTTTTTGATTGATATGCAAAAACACCTCCTATGTTTCCATAAATTGAAGCTAATCCGGCATTATTTTCCAGATTTTCAATTAATTTCAATGCTTTGTTGTAGTATTCTAGTGCTTTAGGGTAATTTGATTGATATAAAAATATAATTCCTTTGTTTTCATAGATAGCCGCTAATTTTTTATTATTTCCTAAAGTTCTATTAATTATTAAAGATTTATCTAAGTATTCTATCGCTTTTGGATAATTTGATTGATTTATATAAATAGCACCTATATTATTAAAAATATCTGCTGCTTCTTTTTTATTGCCGATATCTTCATAGATTTCTATAGCTTCATTATAATGATTTATTGCTTCAGAAAATTTTGATTTATAAAAGTTGTTAGAAGCTAAAGAATTATGAGATCTTGCTTGCCCTAACCTCCAACCTAGTTCTTTTGCAAGAGCCAATGCTTTCTGACCATATTCAATACCCTTATCAGGGTTACTACCTTTATAAGAGAAAGATAAACTTTTCAGCAGCTTTACCTCATTCGTGTCACCCTTTGCTTTGGGTAGTTCTTTTAGGAGGGAGTCTATTTTGTCTTGACCTTGGAGTTGGGCATGGGTTTGTACTGATATCAGTAGAATACAAACAATTAATAAAGCTCTAAACATTTACTACCTCTTTGTTTTCTATATAATATGTCTTCATCTTTCCCTTACCCTTAATATCCATCTCAACAGGTTCGCTAAAAACGAATCCATTTCGATGATTCTCTAGCTCAAGTTTGAAGTTCTCTGTTATATGTACTTTGTTTGGTGTACCAGTAGATTCCATACGGCTGGCTGTGTTCACTGTATCTCCCCATAGGTCATAGATGAACTTCATATCTCCAATTACTCCAGCCACCATAGGTCCTGATTCTATTCCGATTCTTGCACTAATATCTGTTCCATTCTCAGAATTGAATTTCTCAAGTTCTTTATGAACATCAAGGGCAAAGTCTGCAGCTCTTTTAGTATGGTCTTCTTGATATTCTGGAACACCTGCTGCAGCCATATATCCATCACCTATAGTCTTTATTTTTTCCAACCCATGCTTTAATACAAGCTTGTCAATCCTAGAAAAAATCTGGTTTAGCATTTTCACGACATCTGATGCTTTCTTATCCTTAGAGTAAGCAGTAAACCCAACTAAGTCTATAAATACTGTACTTGCATTTTCTATATCATCTGCAATATCAGCTTTTCGTTTTTTTAGTCTCTTTGCTATCTTAGCAGGAAGAATATTCAATAATAACTTTTCAGATTGCCTTCTCTGTCTGAATATTATCAGCACAACAAAAGCCAATAGACCAAGACCTCCATAAAGTAAGTAACTCTCTTTCTTCCTTTGGTCATTTTCTAATTGGGAGATAACGAGTTCTTTCTCTGCTACTTCTTTTTCTCTGACTGCAGTAAGATTTGCAATTTCTTTTTCTTTATCAATATTAAATACTGAGTCTTGAAGCTTTTTAAAATCTTCATATGATTCCAGTGCTTTTTTATAGTTTCCTTTTAATTTATATGCGTTTGCTAACCCTAAACTAAATTGCGATTTTGCATCAAGTTCACCAATTTCATCATAAATTGATATAGCACTTTCTAGGTTGAGAATTGCTTTATTAAGATTTATATCCTTATTCAAACTTATAAATTCATTAATTTCAGATTTTTTTAAATTCACACTGTCTTGCGAAAGACTTAGGTAAACTAAACCTATATTTCCCTGCGAATTTGCAATATTTATTTTTTCACCTAATTCATTATTAATCTTATAAGAATTTTGTAAGTACTCTAAAGCATTAGAATAATCTAATAGTTTATGATATATCTTACCAATATTATTTAATGATAAAGCTATACCTCTATTATCTTTAATGTCTTGTCTAATTTTTAGTGCTTTTTTAAAATATCCTAACGCCTTTTGATACTCCGATTGTTTTAAATAGGTTTGACCTATCACTGAATAAGCTACAGCAATTCCATGAGAATCACCCAATTCTTCCTTTTTAGTAAGTGATTTTTCAAGATATTTAAGTGCTTTAGTATAATTTTCTTGAAAAAAATGAACTTGTCCAATACTACCTAGACATTTTGAGACTCCAACTATATCATCAATTTCTTCACTTAATTTCAGTGATTCTTGGAATGATTTAAGTGCTTTAGGATAATCTGATAAACTATTATAAATCAAACCTAAATTAAAAAGTGAAGCAGCAATATCGAATTTATTCCCAATTTCTCTCCTCATTTGCAAAGCTTTGAGTGAAAACTTCAAAGTGTTTATGTAATCTGATTTATAAAAATAAATACTTGCAATATTATCCAATGATGTAGCTATACCTTTCTTGTTACCTAATTCCTCTTCTATTTTTAATGACTTTTCATAATAATAAAGAGATTTGGAATATTTACTTAGCATCATATTTATCACACCAAGATTATTATACAGATTAGCTCTTCCTTGGGGATTTTTTAATTCTTCGTGAATTTTAAGCGATTTTTGAAAATTCTCAATCGATAAATCAAATTTAGATATTGTACTATAATTAATTCCGATGTATTTATATGATTCAGCTATACCTTGTCTCCATTTAATTTTCTTAGCTAAATCAAGACCTAAATTTCCATATTCTAATCCTTTATTTGGATCAATATTCGAAAATTCAGAAGATAAAGACTTATATAAATTTACTTTATTCGTGTCCTCTTTTGCTATTTCTAACTCAGCAATTAGTGAGTCTATTTTTGCTTGTCCTTCTAACTTTTCGGCTTTAGGTTTGTGTTAGATATTGTTAGTGCGAGAAGAATTAGTAGTAGAGTTTTCATAAAACACCTATTTGGAGAAAATATTAACTCTACAATTTAATGAAAATAATTGGAATAGGCGGGGGATATTACTTATTCTACTACCCTAAATAATGTAATATATTTTCGATGTAACAATCTAAAGTTGTATCTAATCTTTTTTTCTGATTAATACTCGTACTTTTGTGCTAGTGTTGAATACTTTATAAATGGCATTTTTAAGTTTTGAAAAAGAATAAGTTTGCCAATCCAAAAGTTCAAATCCAGATATTTCACATAAATAACTGAAAGATTCATAACAAAATTCGTTGCAATGCCCCGGTTGATAACCCTTCGCATATTTCTTTTTAAAACCCATATTAGATAGTAAGCGTCTGTACTTCAAAGAGAGCGCTTCTATATTAGGAAATTCGAGCATGGCATATCCACGAGGGACTAATAGTCTTTTAATTTCTTTCATAACTCCGATTGAATCGGGTATGTGTTCCAATACGTGTCTAAAAGTAACTAAATCATATTGTACGGTATTATCATAACCATCCATAAAATTTCCAACCTTCACGCTTATACCTAGTTCTTTTTCTATTTTAATAGCAATCTCCTCTATCAACTCAGAACCCTCTACTTCCCATCCGCTTTCTTGAGCATAAAGTAATAGAGCTCCATTACCGCAGCCAATATCAAGTAATCTGCCTTTGTCTTTTAGGTTTTCATTAATGTATTTTACGGAAAGTATAGCGCCTATATTTTTTTTCTTATCGTTGGGATCTTGTAGGCCAATGGCATACTTTTCTTGGTGGTCTGCCATAAATAGGTTTGATAAATCAATATTCACCAATCTGCAGTTTTGACACTGGTAGAATTTGTATTCATGCTCATGGCCTTGGGTATAATATAGCTTTAAGTTGTTGCTATTACATATTCGGCATTGCATATAGCTTTTGTTCCGATGATTATTTAAAAAGGTACGAGAGTAGATTGAAAATTCTACATTTACTTTTCCTAATCACCAAATTTAATCTTGTTAGATAAGAAGAAAAAGCAATTTAATAATATAACAATATAGTAATAAATTTAAAGAAAACCTTTTTTAATCAATTAAACTTACTTTTCTTCCTAGTTTTGATACCCGTTGAACTAAAATCTTTGATTCAAATTCATTTACATCGCCATTAATCTAATATATGTCAATATTGACAATGTCACTCCACCAACTAATAGTAATATTAACTTACTCGTTTTTGAAGTGATCTCGTAATATTCTCTAATATCCTCTCTAGTCATAGACCATATTAACAATGCATAGAATAGCATTTCGAGAAAATGAGTGTAAGGATTAATTAATAGAATATAGCTATCAAAGTAATCGAATAAATCCTTTTCTACTTTGACAGGCGTTGTATTCTTGTAGTAGATATAGTGCGTCAATGTAACAAGAATTGAATTAAGGCTTAATAGCGAATAACTTACTGCTAATATCCATCCTGTTTTATATTTCTTCCATAGAAGGTATATAATGAAAAGTGGTATTAATATCGAAATGAAGGTAAGATAAAAACCAGAATCTAATGACTTACTATCAACTAAATATAAGGAGAAAAGTTCAAAGGATTCATTAAGTCCAATTAGAAAAAAGAATACAAAAAATATAATAATAAATTTAATCTTATTATCTAAAGTCAAGTTCTCTTTTATGTAGGGTATAAACAATTACTGCCCTAAACCAAATTTGCTTTTTCACGCTTGATATTAGCACCCAATGCAGATAGTTTTTGCTCTATGTTCTCATAACCACGATCAAGGTGATATACACGTAGTACTTCGGTTCTTCCCTCTGCAACTAGTCCAGCTAATATAAGTGAAGCACTAGCTCTGAGGTCAGAAGACATTACTTGTGCACCAGAAAGAGATTTTCCACCTTTGACTATTGCCGTATTGTCTGATACAGATATGTCAGCGCCTAGTCTTTGAAGTTCTGGTACATGTTTGAATCTATCAGTATATATATTATCAATTACTTTTGATGTTCCTTTTGCAGCTAGCATATAGGCCGTCCATTGTGCTTGCACATCGGTAGGAATCCCAGGGTAAACTGAAGTAGTAATATCAACTGGTTGTATATCCTCGTTCATAGTTACTCGGATAGTATTCGCATTTACATCTATTTCAGCGCCTGTCTCTTCCATTCTACCGATAACTGCTGCTAGATGGTATGGGTTGACATTCGTAAGCTCTACATCTCCTTTCGTCATTGCTGCCGCAATCATAAAAGTAGCAGCCTCTATTCTATCTGGAACTATTTCTTCGTCTACTGCTTTTAGCTCATCTACACCTTCAATTTCTAGTTGAGTAGTGCCAATTCCATCGATTTTCGCACCCATTTTCACAAGGAATCTAGCCAATGCAGTTATTTCTGGTTCAATAGCAGCGTTTGTTAAAAGTGTACTCCCTTTAGCTTTGACAGCAGCCATCAGTACATTACCAGTAGCACCTACGCTAGATATATCGAAGTTAAATCGGCCACCCGTAAGATTCTTAGCATCAGCTACTATATATCCATTTTCGATTTCAATTTCTGCTCCAAGCTTTTGTAGTCCTTTTATATGCAGATCAACAGGTCTAGGTCCCCAAGCGCAACCACCAGGAAGCGATACTTTTGCTTTTCCAAAGCGAGCCAATAGTGGCCCCAATACATAGAATGAAGCACGCATAGTTTTAACGAATTCATAAGGAGCTTCCCAGCTATTTACATCACGCGTATCTAGGAATAAATTATCACCATTAAGCTCGGAGTGAGCTCCCATAGCGTTTAGTAATCGGGACATACTCCAAACATCTGTAAGATTTGGCGTATTACTTAGGTTATATACTCCGGGAGCTAATAAGCAAGCAGGCATAATAGCCAAACATCCATTTTTTGCCCCAGAAACTTTTACTCTTCCCTTTAACCTTGTTCCGCCTTCGATTACTAATTTATCCATATTATGCTGCTCTTTTTATTTTTTCCAATTATCAAAAATAATTAATTTTCTCTGTTTATTACAAATTCTGCTAAATCTATCAGAGTTTGTCTATCCGAATTAGTAGGTAACTCATTAAGTATGTCAAGTGCTTTTTGTTTAAATCGGTTAGACACTTCTATAGTGTATTCTATACCTTTGTTTTCCTTTGTATAATCGATTATATACTTAACATCTTTATTAGAAAGGTCACCTTTTCTAATCATCTTTTTTATTTTTTTTGCTTCACTTTTCTCACTATTCTCAAATGAATGAATAAGTGGAAGGGTTATTTTCTTCTCTCTGATGTCATTTCCGACCGGCTTACCAATCAAGCTGCTGGTTGACAGATAATCAAATAAATCATCTTTTAACTGAAAAGCCATTCCTATATTTTCACCGAAATCATTCATCTTTTTGATTAATTCTTTGTCAGCACTTACACTTGCTGCACCTATCTGTGTGCAAGTTGATATTAGCGCAGCAGTCTTATCAGATATTATTCTGTAATAAGTCTCTTCGGTTATTTCACGTTTCTTTATAACCTCTATAGCTTGTAATTCACCTTCGCTCATCCTTCTCACTGCATTGCTAGTAATATCTAAAAAACCATATTCTTGGTGTTCGGTTGCAATTAGCAACCCTTTAGAAAGGAGGAAATCACCAACTAAAACAGCTATTTTATTATTCCATTTGGCATTGATTGATAGCAAACCTCGTCTTGTCTCTGCTCTATCTACTACATCATCGTGAACGAGAGTGGCTGTGTGGAGTAGCTCTACCATAGCAGCTCCGCGAAAGGTTCGTTCGTTGATCTCTCCGAGTATATGTGCTGTCAAGAATACTAAAATAGGCCTGATTCTTTTGCCTTTTTTCTTGGTCAAATATCGCAATACTATGTCAAGTAAGGCAACATCAGTTTTCATCAAGCTTTTGAAATAAATGTCGAATTCTTCTAGTTCGTCCTTTATTGGAGTGCTAATGGTTTGTAAACTCATTTATTCTGTTGTCTCATCTTTCTGATAGTACTTCTTTATTGAAACGGCTGCGACTAATATACTTATCTCATATAAAATATAAATAGGTACTGCTACTACTAGCTGGTTGAACGGGTCAGGGCTAGGGGTTAATATAGCAGCTACTATGAGTATAATAACGATTGCATGTCTTCTATATTTGCGTAAAAACCTTGGAGTTAGCATTCCAAATCTAGCTAATACGAAGGAAACCATTGGCATTTCGAAGAAAATACCGGCTGCAAGTATCATAAGTAATATGAATCCCCAATACTCATTTATATCAATCAAATTTTTAACATTGATACTGCCAAAGTCTGCTGAGAACTGCAGCATAGACGGTATCATCACATAATAAGCGAAACATATACCACACACAAAACAAAGTGTCGTAAAGAATGTTATTCGCTTAGCCCAACCCTTCTCGGCTTGGTATAAAGCTGGTTCTACAAATTTCCATAACTGATAAAGTATAAACGGAATCGCAATTATTACACCAGCTATTAGTATTACTTTGAAATAGAGCATCGGCATACCGAATACTCTTAGATTTTGTAGGTCTAAACCCGAGTCAATTGCTGGTTTAAGCAAAATTCCATTCATAATCGGATCTATAAAATACCCAGCAACAGCAGACCCAAAGATTATACTAAGAACTATATAGACAAGTCTCTTTCGAAGCTCGCCCAAATGATCCATGAATCCCATATCACCATTTCTGGTCTGTTCTTCTGGTGCGTTTTTCTCTGCTAATTTTTTCTTTTTAAACATCTTTTACTTTGTGCCATTAAGAAATGCCATACATTCCTTTACGTCATATTTACTTCCCAAAAACAGAGGGCTTCGTTCGTGAATATTTTGTGGCTGCAAATCCAATATTCTATCTTTTCCATTTGTAGCCATGCCACCAGCTTGCTCTATCAGCATAGCTAGAGGGTTACATTCATAGACTAATCGCAATTTCCCATTGGGATTATTTTTATCTGCTGGGTAAGCAAAGATACCGCCGTAAAGTAAAGTACGGTGAATATCTGCAACACCTGAACCTATATATCTTGCAGAATAAGGTCTTGTACCGTCTTCAGTTTTTTCTTTCAAATGACTAATGTATTTTTTGAATTCCTCAGACCATCTATAAGTATTCCCTTCATTAGCTGAATAATATTTACCTCGTTCGGGGATAGTAATTCCTTCGTAAGATAGAATAAATTCTCCTACTGTGGGGTCATAAGTGAATGCATTAACACCATTACCGGTTGTATAAACGAATACAGTACTACTACCATAAAGCGCATAACCAGCTGCTATTTGTTTGTATCCTTGTTGAAGAACATCTTCATCTGTGCAATCTGCTTCACCGTTCGACACTCTTTCGTATAGCCCAAATATAGTTCCGATAGTTACATTTACATCAATATTAGATGATCCGTCTAATGGATCAAAGACAAGTACATATTTGCCTTTTTTGTATTTACTCGGTATTTGAATCAAATCTTCGTTTTCTTCGGAGGCCATTACTGCAAGTTTACCGGTGTGATTCATAGATTTGATAATTATCTCATTGGCTATCATATCAAGTTTTTTAACTTGTTCGCCATGTACATTAACTTCGTCAGTTAGTCCTATTATATCATTAATACCTGCACGTCGAACTTCCCTTGCTATTAGTCGAACAGCAAAAGTTAAATCGTGCATAAACGAAGTGAATTCACCAGTTGCATCTGGATAAGAATTCTCTTGTTTTGTAATAAAGTTATCTAAAGTTATAAATCTAGAGACTTTTATCATATTTATTCTTGAAAAATTATATAAATAAACACGAAATTTAACTTTAATTAGATTGTAAAACAACACGAAATTAGAATATAACGATTTGATGGTGGTTTTGGGGTGATTAATAAATCATCTAAAATTCAATTTCGAATAAATATTTATAAAAAAAAAGAGCAGTTATTACTAACTGCTCTATTTACATAAGTAAAAAATTAAGTTGGGGCTTTCTTACTTATGATTAAATGAATTTAGCATCCATATTGTTTTTTCTTGGAAAGCGATTAATTGTGTCATCAAGTCCACAGTACTCTCATCTCCAGCGTCATTTGCACTATTCAATGTGTCTCTTTCCTTTTCAATTAATGTAGTTAAGCTGCTTACTGTTTTAGTAACTGTATCGTGACTAGTAGTCACGTTTTTGTGTTCTTTAATTGTTGAATGATTCAAATAATCAGAATAAGTGTGTAAAGGAACAGCTTCTAATGTAACAATTCGCTCAGCAATTTCGTCTATTGAGAGTTGAGCTGCATTATACAGTTCTTCGAATTTGTTATGAAGTGTAAAAAAGTGGTTACCCTTTAGATTCCAATGGAATCCTCTTAAATTTTGATAGTATAACTGATAATTTGCGAGCAAATCATTTAGTTTGTCTGTGAGTACTTTAACTTTTTCTTTATCTAAACCGATTGAATTTTTCATTGTATCTCCTAATTTTTAAATATAGAACTTTAATCTTGTGTAGATAGACGGTCTGAAGTGTCTCTTATTTCATAGCTTAATTATAATTTTATCAAATCGAAGTTTATAGGTAACTTGAAAGTTTTGAATGCGTAATATTGAAATTGTTTTTTTATTTTTCAAATGGTAAAGCTTATTTAAAATCTGCTACTCGTTTTTTATTAATATATTTATATCAATCCTCTGATAGTGGTACATTATTTGTAGTTAAATAGTACCTCTTAATAGCGGCAGTATGACAAATAAGATTTTCAAACATATTCTCCTAGGAATTATGGTTTTCGTTCTATTCTGGACGAAGACAATTAGTAGTACCCCTAACTCAAGTGTGGGTAATAGTATTGCTCATAATCCGAATCCGCTAGCCGTCTTCACTGCGTTGATGCCGCTGAATCTTTATATGTACTTTTTTCAACCTGACTACGAGAGTCTTGAAATAAACGAAAGTCTTTTCAAAGATGATTCTTTAGCTAGCTATAAAAGCCCATTTTTTGATTATAATGGTTATTACAGACAAAAGTACGGTCAAAATAATTTTGGTCTAGACGACACTCTTAGCGGATATAGTTATACTAATGAACTTGATTCGTCAAGTAGCACAGTGAAAGCTACGGAAAAAATCGATGATGTAGAGCTTAGCTCTGGAATAAATATGTCAATAGATGACTATCTAAACTACAGGAAAAAGGTAATAACTGAACAAGTTTGGGATTCTCTACTTACTAGATATGATATAAAAAAAGCTATGTCTAGTAGGGACCTAGCCAGATTGATGGCAGACGCTACGGGTATATCTATCCCTATTCCTCCCAATCCGTTGATGGGTATTTTTGGTAAACCGCAGATTAATATAAATGTAAATGGTGAAGTAAACTTAAGGTTAGGTTGGAGATGGGATTCGCAAAACCTAGGTACTGTTTCTGCATTCGGACAAACTCAATCGACACCTATTTTCTCGCAAGACATAAGGGTAAACGTAAGTGGTGGTATAGGTGACAAATTAAAATTGAGTACAGATTGGAATACTAGCCGAAATAATTTTGGAAATGATAATCAGTTCAAAGTCGGGTACGAGGGTTATGAGGATGATATTATAAAACTAGTAGAATTCGGTAATGTTAACTTGCCTCTAAACTCTCAATTAATTAATGGTGGCCAAACATTATTTGGTGTACGCTCTGATTATCAGTTTGGACCCTTGTATTTGAAGACAATATTTGCACAAAGAAGAGGTGAAAAGAGGTTTGTAGATGTACAAGGCGGTTCTAATAAAACACCATTCCAAGTACGTCCACCAGATTTCTCTAGAAATCACTTTTTCTTAGATAATAGCTATAAAGCCGTATATAAGGATTATTGGTCATCGCCAAAACCGGTTATACCCCAATCAGCTAACGTAGGTAGAGTAAAGGATATAGAAGTATGGGAATCAACAAACACCGTTACTAGCCCACAAGTATCAGAAGTAATTGCATACGCAAACCTAGAACCTGAAAACAATCCCTTGAATTTTATAAATAACCCAGCAATTAATAACCCAAATGTCGCTATACAAACGGGTATCGTTGAGCGTGGTAGGTTCGAGAAATTAGATACGAATCAATTTATAATTGACAGAAATTTAGGTACTTTGACTATTAGAAACCTAAGGGAAGATAGGAAGTATGCTGTGTCTTATATCACTGAGGGACTTACACCTTCTGCTGAAGATGATCTTTATCATGGTGCATTTAGCAATTCGGTTGGAGTAAAAGATACTTTAATTCTTAAGTTAGTTTCTGTGCCAAATATGCAACCTGGGTTTGATACACTTTGGTCGAGACAAATGAAAAATATTTATTCAATTGGTAATACTAATGTGAATTTAGATGAGACTACAATCAACCTATGGTATATAAACCAAGATAATGATTCGACAGATGTACTACCTAATGCACCAGATAAATTAGTTACAATCCTTGGGGTTGATAGGACTAATACCTCTGGTTTAGCACAGCCAGATGGAGAGTTTGACAAAACAGCTGGATCTCCTTTCTTTAATCAGCAAACAGGTGAGATTACATTTCCTTCGGTAGAGCCATTTAGAGATGGGTTAATAGATTATTTCGAGAAACAAGGTTCACCAGCATTGGCAGACCAATACATTTTCTCTGACATTTATGACACTGTTCGAGTAGTTGCAGAGAGAAATACAGCTAGAAATAGATTTATAATAGCTGGTGAGGTATCAGGTAGAGCTGCCGGAAAGATATCTTTAGGAGCATTTAATTTAGCTCCGGGTAGTGTAAGGGTTTTCTTAGATGGTCGCCAATTAAGAGAATTCCAAGACTATGTTGTCGATTATTTTTCAGGTACTTTGACACTTAGAAACCCTTCAGCATCTGCGCCAGGGGCGAATCTGAAGGTCGAATATGAACAACAAGACGTATTCCAAATAGCAACTAAAACTCTAGCTGGTATCAGAGGTGATTACCTACTTTATGAAGGACGACGTGCCACTGCTACCCTTGGATTCACATTTATGCACTATAATCTAGCAGCTATCAACGATCGTGTGCAATTGGGTAATGAGCCTATAGCAAACTCAATATTTGGGTTAGATGGTAGATTAGAGTGGGATACACCTTGGTTGACAAAAGCACTTGATTTTTTACCATTCTACGAAACCAAAGCTGCATCTAGTATGTCAGTTGGTGGTGAGATGGCCATAATTTTCCCTACACCAAATAAGAAAGAGTCAACAGCAGCTTCTGATAATGGTGAGGCGGCAGTTGACTTAGACAATTTTGAGGGTGGAGAACGTTCTATAAGTTTAGGACTTAATCCTTCGCAATGGCAATTCTCTTCAGCTCCTTTAGATAGCTCTATTGCACAAACTGGACCTGATAGAAATTTATTTAGAGGTAGATTGTCATGGTTCAAATACTTTATTCCTAGAATTCCTGTTACAGAAGTTTACCCAGACCAACAAACAACAGTTGGTAACAATAACTTAAGTCCATTAGAACTATTTTATAATCCTGAATTTCGCGGTATTTATAACAGAAACCCTGAGTATCTGGATTCACTAAACCCCGAATACAACCCTGCTGATAGATTCTTAGATAAGAATGGCAATAGAGATAGGGTTTGGGGTGGTATGCAAAGACTACTGTCTTCTTTTAATACTAACTTTGATACAGAGAATATAGAGTATTTAGAGATAATGCTTCGTATAGATAATAGAGGTGATAATTCTACAGAAATGTATATAGATTTAGGGCAAATTAGTGAAGACATAATAGCTAACAACTCATTGAATACTGAAGATGGTATAACAGAAGGCAATCCTTTGCCCAACAACCGTATAGATGAAGGAGAAGATGTTGGTATTGATGCGATTAACGATGCTCAAGAAAAAGAAGAATACCCTTTCCCTCTTAATCTAGAAGATGACCCTGCGAGAGATAATTACAACTTCAATTTCGGTCAGAATAACGAAGATCAAACAGCCGATGACTTCTTGAATTATAACAACTTCGAAGGAAATTCGACACAATCAGAATTAGGTCAGTTTCCTGATAAAGAGATACTTAATGATAATAATGGTCAAACTATTACTCTTGATAATAGTTATTTCAGATATAAAATAGATGTATCGAATCTAGATCCAAACACAAACCCTCAAATAGTAGGTGGTAATCAAGCTGCTGGATGGTATCAATTCCGATTACCGATTAGAAGGCCTTCAAGTAGAGTTGGTAATCCGCTTTTTTCCAATGTACAATATATCAGAGTCTCATTCAAAGGTGGGCCTGCTTATGTACAAATAGCAGATTGGAAACTTGTCGGTTCCCAATGGCAACGTATTAGTAATTTTCTTGATGTTCCAGCTAATGATTCAGTAATGTCATTAGCATTCGTAAATAGGTTTGAAAACAAAGGTGCACCAGATTTCTATACAATGCCTCCTGGTGTAAGACCTCCAAGACAGCTGAATAGTCCTAATAATGAAGATTTGGAGCTTAATGAGCAATCACTTGCTCTAAGAGTTGATAATCTAAGTTATGGAGAAGAGAGAATGGCTACTCGTGTATTCAGAGCATTAGATTTATTCTATTATAAAAAATTAAAATTCTTCTTCCACGGTGATGGTTCTATGCCTGGGCAAATAGTACCAGGTGTTACTCCAAAGGGGTATGCATTTATACGATTTGGTACTGATTCCTCTAACTACTATGAATACAGGAAGCCAATACAAAGAGGATGGACAGACGTACAAATAAACCTAGAAGATTTGACTGCTATAAAACAAGTTAGAGACTCAATTTTTAAAAGGGAAAGACAAGAATTTGCTGTTCCGGGAGATCCGCTTGCAATCTTCGCCATCAAGGGTAATCCTGTGCTTACTCGTGTCTCTTTTATAGGGCTTGGTATAGCCAATCCAGAAGAAAGGTATCCAAATGAGTTGACTACTACAGTGTGGTACGATGAACTTAGGTTAACTTCTCCTGAGTCGAGTAGTGATATTGCCGCCATAGCTAGTGCATCAATCAAGTTAGCAGATTTGGGTACTATTGATGCCTCTTTTAAAACCCAAGAACCAAACTTCCATAGGTTAGAAGAAAGGTTTGGTAATCGTATGCAAACAAGTGAATTCTCAGTGTCTATGCAAGGGCAGTTAAACAAATTCATGCCCAAAAGTTTTAGTGGGATGAATCTACCTATTAATTATAGTCACTCCGAGAGAGTAGAGACTCCTGAATTTCAGGCAAATAATGATGTGAATCTTGATGTAGCTGCTAATATTGCAAAAGAAAGAGCATTAGATAATGGTTCAACTGAAGAGGAGGCACAAGATATAGCCGATAATATTATCAAACGCTCTCAGACATTAGTAGTACAAGATAACTGGGGTATGAATGGGGTTAAACTAGGATTACCAGTAAATCATTGGACTGTAAATGAGACAATTAATAAGCTAGTCTTTGGATATAATTATACTCAGGAATATCAACGAACGCCAGTTTATGAAACCCGTTTCAATTGGCAGTGGAGAGCTGATGTTAGGTATGCTAATAGAATTCCTGAATTATTAGCGGTATCGCCTTTGACTTGGGCAGATAGTGTACCTATTATAGATACTTATAGTAAAGCAAAGTTTAACTTCTTACCTAATTCGATTGGATTCGGATTGGATATGAATAGACAGAGAAGAACGGAACAATCTAGATTTCTTGATTTTGCCAGTCCTGTAGTTCGTGATTTCACAGCAAACAGAACAATTAACTTTTCTTGGAAATTTGTCGAAGGTGGCTTTTTAAACCCTTTACTAGATTACAACTTCAACACCCGTTCAACACTTGTCAAATTTGAATCTGCAGATGATGGTAGTCAAAGAACAGGAAGCGAGTTAGCAAAAACTATTTTCTTCAATGATGGAGCAGTGATTAATTTTGGTGATGATATAAATCATACTCAAAATGTGACTCTGAATTTTACTCCACAGCTACCAAATGTAGCAAGTATAAATAGATTTTTTAAGCTAACTGGTCAATATGTAGTGGATTACCAATGGACTAATCCATTGCACCCCGATGAATCACTCCGTGATATATCAAAGCAAGCCAGCTACAATAGTACTACTAGATTTACTGGAACTCTGAGTTTGAAACAATTAGGTGACACTTGGTTTAAAGTGGCCAAACCATCTATAACTAGGATTACACCAGTAGATACTAACCAAACAGTGTTTGATAAAATTGGAAATGTATTCAAGTTTATTTTCCTAGATTTTGAGACAGTTAGAATTGGTTTGAATCAGAATAATTCATCTGTTAACCCGGGTGTATATGGTGGAACTGGTATTAATAATGTTTGGGGATTTGGAGGCGGTTCGCTGGCTAATGGTCCTAGTCTGGCTTATCAATTAGGATTAGTAAGTAGCCCACATGGAGGATTCAATACAGTTTCTTCATCGGCTTTTCCATTCTTTGGTTTCTCTGCATTTGATGGTATTAGACCACCAAATGGGATTATGCAAGATAACTTTACGCAATCGACTACGTTCGATATTTCGACATCTAGACCTTTGTGGCCAGGAGCTCAACTCGACTTAAAATGGAACTCGACTGTTGCTTACAATAGGAACGAGACGGTATTGACCGATATAAACGGAACACCTACCTATACGAACGTAATTGCAATGCGCTCGTTCAGCAGATCGTATATGTCATTCCCAACTATATTTGGTTTCAATCCCTTTGGCAATACGATAGACAACGTAGTAGATGTGTATAATACTAGATCTACAGAGATAGAAAATAGTGGGATATCAGAATTAGAACAAAACAGGGCTAAGCAAAGAGCACTTTCTGAGTCTTTCTTCGAAGAGTTAGAAGCATTTAGTATTAGTAGTGGAGCTGCTCGTAAATTCTTACCTGCGCCTAATTATGGTATTACTTGGGAGGGATTAGAAAACTGGGGCGTGTGGAGCTCTTATGTGAAAAAAGTAAGATTGGAACATAGATATAGCTCTATATATGATGAAAGCATCAAAATTACTGATAAAGGTGAAGCATACGAAAACCAGATGGTACAATATGGCTTTCAACCAATGTTAGGAGTATCGTGGACATTTGATGAAGAAAAGCTAGACGGACAATTAACAGCTAATTTGAGATGGAATGCAACTACTAATTTCAATCTTAATTCTTCAAGTAGAAGTATTATACAAAAGACAAGTACTAATGAGATAAGCGCCCAGGCAAATTATACTATGAAGAGTTTGGAATGGGAGTTTTTGGGACTTAGTTTGAAAAACAACATAGAATATAGTTTCTTATTCTCAATCAAAGATAATTCTAGAGCAACGTTTGATGTATCTGATGAAGCTAGTTTACAAGATAATGATGGTCGTGAACTACAAGGTGATACACAGATAACAATAGAGCCTCGAATTCGTTATTCTATCAGTAACAGAGTAACCGCTTCATTCTTCTTCCGATATGATGCAACCATAACAGCTGGTGCAGCCAACCCAGGTTTCAGCACAACCCAAGTCGGATTAGACTTGCGTATATCACTAGCGGGTGGAAGATAATTTCTTTTACTTCTTTTAGTATCGTACTTTAAGAAGTTTGTTACAAAAGGAGAGAGATGAAACTTTTTATTCAGTACAGTTTTCTTCTATTAATTGACCAGAAAATACATCACCTAGTTCAAAAGCCAGGTTCAAATTTTTACAAGCACTAGAAACATCATTTAATTTTAATTCAGAAAGAGCTAAAAAACGTCTTAACTCACCAGAATTCTCATCAAGTAGAACACATCTTCGAAAATCTTTTTTTGCATCTTTAAATTGATTAATCTCCATCCTGCTTATTCCTCTATTTACCAATGCACTTATGTAATTTGAATCTATGTTAATTGCACTTGAATAGTCTTTAATTGCGTCAGTGTATTTTTTCATAATTTGATGCAAATATCCTCTGTTATTGAAAGTCATTGCATCTGCAGGATCTAAGTCAATTGCTTTATTATATGCTAAGAGTGATTCGGTGTAATTCTTACTCTTCATTTGAAAGTATCCAATCTTTTTATGAGCAAAAGCATTTTTAGGATTCAATTTTACAATAGTTCTATATGCATTAATCAATCCTTCAATATCGTTTAATTGTTCTTTACATGTAGCAATATGAAGAAAAATAGATTCAGCTCTGTTATACTTAGAGTCTTTTTGAAATCCTTCTTCGTAGAAACGTTTTGCTTCAGAGTATTTACCTTGAGATTCTAATAAAGAAGCAAAACCAAAATACGAATCAGGATATTCAGGATTTAATAACCAAACCTGATTAAATCGTTTCATAGCAGTTTCTAAATCGTTGTTATAGTAATATCTCCAGGCATTATCTGATATACTAGCTATAGAGCTGTCTATAGAACCAAACTGTAATAAACATTCTTTAATAAAATCTTCATCAATATTCTTGTGCTCCAAACTCTTTTTAACTTCTCCATACATTGGCTTTGTATTATCAACTTGTAATTCTTTTGATTGACACGATAACAGTAGCATAATTGAAAGGAGAATAAATATAAGAATATTTCTCATGAACATATTTACTATATAATAATTGGGTACATTGATTAATACAAATTACGAATAATTATATTTCCACCTAAAATTCTACCATTCTAACATAACAGAGTAACCGCTTCATTCTTCTTCCGATATGATGCAACCATAACAGCTGGTGCAGCCAACCCTGGTTTCAGCACAACCCAAGTCGGATTAGACTTGCGTATATCACTAGCGGGTGGAAGATAGATAGACTATTCGCTTTTATATTCTTATTTTATTTTTAGTTCTAAAATTCATTTGATTATGACTTCTAAATTATAATACTAAATTTATCAAATCGTCACATTCCCAAAAAAATAAAAAGAAATGAACAAATTATTCGTAATCAATTTTGAAATTTATTAAGTTGTAAGACTTTTGTGTTGCAAGTTTTAATGAAAATTAGTTCGCCAAAGAAAAGAAATAAAATATAATCAAAATTTAAGGTAAAATATGTCATTATTGAAGCAAAAACTAGCTGGAACTCTACCAGCTCAAATCAAAGAAATCAAGGAATTTGTTGGAGCTAACGCTGATAAAAAAGTATCAGAAGTAACTTTAGGACAAGCTTATGGCGGTATCCGTGGTGTAAAAGCATTAGTTTGCGATACTTCGGAAGTACCACCAAACAAAGGTCTGATAATAAGAGGAAAAGAGCTAGGCGAGATAACTGACAAACTACCTGAAGAAATACTTTGGTTATTACTTACAGGTGAATTACCAAACAAAGAAGAACTTGCTGATTTGCAAGCAGATTTACAAAGTCGTCAAGAAGTTCCTACTTATGTTTGGAATGTATTGAATGAAATGCCTTCAGATTCGCACCCTATGGCAATGTTCAATTCTGCTATCTTGGTTATGCAAAGAGAATCAAAATTTGCGAAGAATTATAACGATATAACTAAAGCAGAGTATTGGGAATATACATTAGAAGATTCACTAGACATTATCGCTAAGTTACCTGCTATAGCTGCTTTCGTTTACAGAAAGAGATTTGACAAAGGTGCTAGAATCGATTCTAAACCAGGTGCAGATTTGGGTGAGAACTTCGCTCACATGCTTGGATTGAACGATGAGAATGGAAACTTCGCTAACTTGATGAGATTATACTTAACATTGCACTCTGACCACGAAGGTGGTAACGTATCTGCATTCTCTGCTGCTACAGTTAACTCTGCACTTTCTGATATGTATTACTCACTAACTGCAGGACTGAACGGATTGGCTGGCCCACTACACGGATTAGCTAACCAAGAATGTCTAAAGTGGGTGTTAGAGACTATGGAGAAATTCGATGGTGCTCCAACTGAAGAACAAATCGAAAAATACACTTGGGAAACGCTTGACGCTGGTAAAGTAATACCGGGATACGGTCACGCAGTACTAAGAGTAACTGATCCACGTTTCACAGCATTCCACGCTTTTGGTGTTGAGAATTGCTCAGACGATCCAGTATTCCAAACAGTTGACAGAGTATTCAAAGTAGTACCAAAAGTATTAGACCAAGTTGAAAAGATCAGTAACCCATGGCCAAACGTTGACGCTGGTTCTGGCTCATTACTTTACCACTTTGGTCTGAAAGAATTCGAATACTATACAGTATTGTTCTCTGTTTCTCGTGCTATTGGTATTTGCTCACAAGCTGTAATTTCTAGAGCTTATGGATTACCTATCACAAGACCAAAATCATTACCTACTTCTAAATTCAAAGAATTAGTAAACGGTTAATCGAATAAGAAAGAATATTGAAAAGCGGTGTAATAGCCGCTTTTTTTTGAAAGTAAAAATATAAAAAAATTAATTATCCCCTAAAAAGATTGGAGTTATAAATGAAAGTAACAGTAGTAGGAGCAGGTGCTGTAGGTGCAAGTTGCGCTGAGTACATAGCAATCAAAAATTTCGCTTCGGAAGTATTATTAGTAGATATCAAAGAAGGCTTTGCCGAAGGTAAGGCAATGGATTTGATGCAAACAGCATCTTTAAACGGATTTGATACTAAGATAACTGGTAGCACTAACGATTATTCGAAAACAGCAGGCAGCGATGTAGCTGTTATCACAAGCGGTATCCCACGTAAGCCGGGTATGACTAGAGAAGAACTAATCGGCATCAACGCAGGTATAGTTAAATCTGTGAGCGAAAACCTAATCAAAGAATCTCCGAATGTTATTATCATAGTAGTTAGTAATCCTATGGATACTATGACTTACTTAGTACACAAAGCGACTGGATTACCGAAGAATAGAATCATCGGTATGGGTGGTGCTCTTGATAGTGCTAGATTCAAATACAGATTAAGCGAAGCATTAGATTGCCCAGCTTCTGACGTAGAAGGTATGGTAATCGGTGGTCATAGCGATACTGGTATGGTTCCACTTATCGAAAAAGCAGTCAGAAATAGCGTTCCAGTATCTGAGTTCCTATCAGCTGATAGAATGGCTCAGGTAGTAGAAGACACTAAAGTTGGTGGTGCTACATTGACTAAACTATTAGGTACAAGTGCTTGGTATGCACCTGGTGCAGCAGTATCAGAATTAGTAAGAGCAATAGCACAAGATTCACATAAATTGTTCCCTTGCTCTGCTATGTTAGATGGCGAGTACGGTCTAAGTGATATTTGCATAGGAGTACCGTGTGTACTTGGTAAAAATGGAATAGAGAAAATTGTAGAGATTTCTCTATCAGATGCAGAGAAAGCGAAACTAGCAGAAAGTGCTGAAGGCGTTCGCAACACAAACGGCGACCTAAGCTCAGTGCTATAATCTAAGCTTAAAATAAGATTTATACTATGAACCCTACACGTTAGTGTGGGGTTTTTTGTGGGTTATTAGAACTTTAACACCCCCATTAGTCCCCCCTCAAGGGGGGATATTACTTTTTCAATCCCTCTCTTCAACTGTTATATCATATTCTCAAGCCCCCTTATAATGAGTATAGGTTCTTTCTATTGGAAAATTTAAAGTTCCCCACTTTTCAAGTCGCCCCCCTCACGAGGGATGTTCTATTTTTTAAGTCCCCCCTTCAGGGGGGATTTAGGGGGGTGTTCATCGGGAATTATCCCAATAGAATGGAATATTTCTGTTTTCAGCATTTAATCTAGTTAATCTATTCAAAGGATTATTAATTAAATCATTTTGACAAAAATATGTAAAATTGTTTAGCTCATAGCATTCTATATATTTCAATATATACTCTATCACAAACTCCATATTACTTAACACAGCCTCATCTGAGAATCTCAAAACATTAAGTCCAATCCCATTCAAAAACAACTCTTTTTCAAAATCTTTTTGGGTTGTTTTTTCCCATCCATGCGTCAAACCATCTAATTCGATTACGAGATTTAATTCATAGCAATAGAAATCAACTATATAATTACCTAATGGTTTTTGTCTTAGAAAAGCATATTTACTAAGTGCTTTACCTTTTATTTGTAGCCATAATGTTACTTCAGATTTGGTGCTTTCATTTCTAAGTTTTCTAGCTAATTCTTTCAGTTTTGGATTATATGGTACTATTTTTCTTTTCATTATTAGAGTTTCAATGTTTACTTTAACACCCCCCTTAGTCCCCCCTCAAGGGGGGATATAACTTTTCAAGTCCACCTTCAGCTTGTATATTGGTCTTGTCCTAATATAGGTTGACAGTTTATAAATTGCAATTTTTACTATAATAATTCTCATAAACCTTCTGAGGTGTTTCCATATTAAGATTCATATGTGGTCTATCTGTATTATATAATTTTATT
>Ga0209475_10000294_pt1 | contig 125090 bp, 98 predicted proteins | sample tdDd471_FD_187128 | JGI IMG/M metagenome (GOLD analysis project Ga0209475, IMG submission 187128) | Marine sediment microbial communities from the Atlantic coast under amendment with organic carbon and nitrate - tdDd47.1 (SPAdes)... | ecosystem: Environmental > Aquatic > Marine > Coastal >... | reverse complement strand
CCACGCCGAGCGTGAGCAGGGCGAGGGCGCAGAGCGTGACGATTTGACCGGGGCGCAGCATGACCGGGAGGGTTATCGGCAGGGCCGCGTCATGGGCTGGAAATGTTCTGCGGGCTCACTCGGAACGGGTGTCGGTCGGCGGCGAGAGCAACTCGCGGCTCATCGTCGGGGCGCCTCGTGTGTGTGGCATGCCCACGCTTCGTGGGCATGGAGCTCCGCCGAGGGTGTGAAGCACATGCGCACGAAGCGTGGGCATGCCACACGGAAATGCAGAGAATCCCGCCCACAGGGAGTGTTGGCGTATCGACGCGGTGCCGTCTATCCGCACGGGGCAGTCCCGCAGAGCCGGGCCTGACCCGTGGCACCCGGCGTCAGTCCTCGTCGCCGTCCTTCTTGAGCGCCGGCATGTTCTCGAGCACCTCGTCGATGAGGCCGTACTCGAGCATTTCCTTGTCGTCGAGCCACTTGTTGCGGTCGCAGTCCTTCTCGATGCGCTCGGGGGTCTGGCCGGTGGCGTCGGAGTAGATCTTGTAGAGGCGTTCGCGGAGGCGGAGCATCTCGCGGGCTTCGATCTCGATGTCGGTCGCCTGGCCCTCCATGACGCCCGAGAGCAGCGGCTGGTGCATCAGGTTGCGGGAGTTGTGCAGCGCGAAGCGCTTGCCCTTGGCGCCCGAGCAGGCCAGCAGCGAGCCCATGCTCGCGGCCTGGCCGATGATGTAGGTGCACACATCGGGGGCGATGTAGTTCATCGTGTCGATCATGCCCAGGCCGGCGGTCACGCTGCCGCCGGGGCTGTTGATGTAGAGGTGGATGTCGGCCTTGGGGTCCTCGTTGGCGAGGAAGAGCAGCTGGGCGACGATGAGGCTGGCGACTTCGTCCATGACGGGGCTGCCGAGGAAGATGATGCGGTCTTTGAGCAGGCGGGAGTAGATGTCGTAGGAGCGCTCGCCGCGGGCGGACTTCTCGATGACGATGGGGACGAGGTGGCCGGACATGGGTTCGATCCTTCGGGGGGTAGGCACTAGGCGTTCGGCACTAGGCACTTGGTCTTGCGTCGTTGGGTTCGCGGGTTCCTTCCGGCACGAGCGGTTGATGCCTCGTGCCAAACGCCTCATCGCGGCAGGTTGGCTTCCTTCGGCGGCTCGACGAGCACTTCGTCGACGAGGCCGTAGGCGACGGCCTCCTGTGCGGTGAAGTACTTGTCGCGTTCGGAGTCTTCCTTGACCTGCTCGAGGGACTGGCCGGAGCACTCGCTGATGAGGCGGTTGAGCTCGGTCTTGGCCTTGATGATCTGCTCGGCCTGGATGCGGATGTCTTCGGCCTGGCCGGTGACGCCGCCGTAGGGCTGGTGGATCATCACCTTGGCGTGGGGCAGGATGAACCGCTTGCCCTTGGTGCCAGCGCAGAGCAGGACGGCGGCGCCGGAGTAGGCCCGCCCGATGCAGTATGTCGAGACGGCGCTCGACATGAACCGCATGGTGTCGAACAGCGCGAGGGTGTCGTCCACCGCGCCGCCCGGCGAGTTGATGTAGAGGCTGATGTCCTGGCCCCGCTTCTGGTTCTCGAGGTAGAGCATCTGCATCATGACCCGGGCGGCCGAGGCATGGTTGATCTCACCGATGAGGAAGACGATCCGGTTTTCGAGCAGGAGCTCGTCGATCGTCATCTCGCGGGTTCGCTGATAGGAGACGCCGGCTGCGGGCATGGGTTCAATCCTTTGCTCATGGCCCCGGAGAGCGTGTGACGGCTCCCGGCGCATCGGTCGTGGGCGCGGCGCGGCCGCGTTTCGGCGGCATGGTAGGGGTCGGTCCGGCGGACGGTCCCAACCGAGACTCCCTGTGCTCTGATCGGTCGGAACGGTGGGGGGCTTTGGCGGGATTGCGAGGTCGCCCGAGGGCTCCTACGATCGGCCCACTCGCCGGGGGACCGGAACCCGGCCAATCCAGGAGGGCGCGGTGCAGACCGCAGTAGTCAGCGACATTCACGGCAACGCCGAAGCCCTCCGCGCGGTCCTTGCGGATATCGACAGCAAGGGCGTCAAGCGCATTCTTTGCCTCGGGGATATCATTGGTTATGGCCCGGAGCCGCTGGCCTGTGTGGATCTCGTCCGGTCCCACTGCGAGTGGACTCTGATGGGAAACCACGACTTCGCGGTGCTTTACGAGCCGACCAATTTCAACGCCCCGGCAGAGCAGGCGGCCTATTGGACGCGCGAGCAGTTCGATTCCGAACCGGACGCCGCCCTGCGGGCCGCTCGGTACGAATTCCTCGGCAGCCTCCGCGTGCGGGTGGTGGAGACGCTGGGCGAGCACACGCTGCTGGCGGTCCACGGCTCGCCCCGCCGGCCGATCAACGAGTACATCTTCAAGAGCGACCCGATGGAGGCCCCCGACAAGCTCGAGGCGATCTTCCGGCGGGTGGACAAGCTCTGCATGGTGGGGCATACCCACGTGCCCGGCGTCTTCACCGACGAGCCCGATTTCTACCCGCCCGATGAGCTGGGCGAGTTCTCCTACCGGTTCAACGGCGACGAGAAGGCGGTCATCAACGTCGGGTCGGTCGGTCAGCCCCGCGATGGCGACCCGCGGGCCAGCTATGTCGTTCTCAGCGACGAGAAGGCCGAGTTCTTCCGTGTGCCCTACGACATCGAGAAGACCGCGAACATGATCCGCCAGCACTCCCAATTACACGAGTACCTGGCCGACCGCCTCTACGAAGGCCGCTAGGCCCCCCTCACTCCCAACGCGACGATCGCCGAGTCATCATGCCAGGACGCCCCAACAAGCCCCTCCGTCTCATTCTGCCTATTGCGCTGTTCGTGATCGGGCTGAGCGTGCCCATCGCCGTGGTGATCAACACCACCAGCAAGAGCAACTCGGCCAAGGCCAACAAGCCCGCAGCACGGACCGAGCAGACGACGGGCCAGGCCGCGAAGCCGGCCGCCGACAAACCGGCGAGCGCGAACGAACCCGCGGAAAGCACCCAGCCGGACGCGGCCCCGCCCGTACTCGCAGACGAGTCTGCCGGACAGCCCGAGGGCGACCCGGCCGTCGAGGCGGACGCGGAGAACGCTGAAGCCGCGGCGCAGCCTGTGGCTGTGGTGGCGCCGGGCGCCTTCGTGGTCGAGGGCTTCGCCGACGACCCGCTGGCGACCGGCTTTGCGCCGCTGGGCCAGCTCGGGCTCGACTCGCCGTTTGCGATGCGGGTGGAGTTCTCGCACCTGGGTGCGGGCATCAAGGCGATCCGCCTGGCAGACGAGTTTGATTCGGTGCAGACCGATCGTGCGGCCCGAGAGGGCCCGGTCGATCCCGAGAAGCACGTCGCGGTGCAGGAGCAGGTCGGCAACGACCAATTCCTGCTCGTGCCGTTCTGTGCGCTCGGCGTCGAGATCAACGGCACGCTGGTGCCGATGGTCATCGCCGAGGGCAACGTGCCCGCGTGGCGGCAGGTCGATGCCAACACCCCCGGAAAGTTTGAGGCGTATCTGCTCAACAGCGACGGCGAGCGGGCGTTCCGCGTCGAGCGTGAGTATCGGCTCAAGCCGGGCAGCCACGACATCGTCGTCCGTCAGCGCGTCGAGAACCTCACCGGCGCCGCGTACAACATCCGCTGGCGGCAGTTCGGGATGGTCGAACTCTTCAGCGACAGCGGCTACGGCGGCGACAAACGCCGCGTGCGGTTCGGCTATCTCTACGACGCGCGGAGCGACCCCTCGCGGCAGTTCGTTGACGCGACCAAGTTCCTCTGGAACCGCAACAAGCTCACCGGCGAGAAATCCGAGAAGCGTTACCCCGACGGCAAGATCTGGTCCAACAGCTACAGCGAGGAGCAGGACCTCACGCTCGTCTGGTCGGGCGTCACCAACCGCTACTTCGGTGCGGTGGCCCACCCGCTGATCGACCCGGCCGACCCCGCGGCCAGTCTCGAGTTCAAGACCGTCGAACGCGTGGACCGCGTGCTGCTCGACAGCCCCGACGCGATGGTGCTCAGCTACCACACGCCGCAGTCCACGATCGCGCCGGGCGCGACGGCCAGCTACGACATGGGCCTCTACGCCGGGCCGCTGAACAAGAGCGTCATCCGGCGCGAGACGATGCTCTCGCGTCTGGGGATCGACAAGATCGTCGTCTACAACTTCGGCGGGATGTGCGCATTCTGCACGTTCACGTGGCTGACCGGCCCGCTGCTCGGGCTGCTGCGGTTCCTGCACTCGCTGACCAGCGACTGGGCCCTGGCGATCATTCTGCTGGTGGTGTGCGTGCGGACAATCCTGCACCCGATCACCCGGTGGTCGCAGGTCAAGATGCTCGTTTTCGGCAAGCAGATGCAGAACATCGCGCCCAAGCAGAAGATCCTGCAGGAGCGCTACAAGGACGACCGCCAGAAGCAGCAGCAGGAGATGGCCAAGCTGTGGCGCGAGGAGGGCATCAGCCCGGCCGGGTTCCTCGGCTGCCTGCCGATGTTCCTGCAGAGCCCGGTCTGGATCGCGCTCTACGCAACGCTGTTCTTCGCCAGTGACCTGCGGCACGAGCCGGCGTTCTTCGGCGTCTTCCAGTCGCTGACCAACAACGCATGGCCCTTCCTGGCCGACCTCGCCGAGCCCGATCGTGCGCTCTACTTCGGCTCGCGCGGCATCAAGCTTCCGCTGTTCGGCACGATCAACTCGATCAACCTCCTGCCGCTCCTGCTCGGTGTCGTGTTCTATCTGCAGCAGAAGTACCTGCAGCCGCCGACCTCGGGCGCGATGACGCCCGAGCAGCAGTCGCAGCAGAAGATGATCAAGATCATGATGGTCGTCATGTTCCCGCTGGTCATGTACACCGCCCCCAGCGGCCTGGCGCTCTACTTCATCACCAACTCCACGCTCGGCATCCTCGAGAGCCGGTGGATCCGCGCCCACGCGACGGCCTCCGGTAAGCTCGACGAGGACAACCTCAAGAAAAAGCCCAAGAAGGGCGGATTCATGCAGCGGCTGCAGAAGCTCGCCCAGGAGCGGCAGCAACAGCAGCAGGCCCAGCGTGGCATGAGCGCCAAGCGCATGCCCAAGCAGGGCAAGGGCGAGGCCCGACCGCCGCGCACGTACAAGAAGCGGTAACCGCCTCCCGACGCGAGGAGGTCGGCACCCGATGGCCACACCCCGCACAGCACCCGCCGGTGACACGCCCGTCGGCGACACCATCGTCGCCTGCTCGACCGCGCCGGGTCGGAGCGACCGGGCGGTCGTCCGCGCGAGCGGCCCGACCGTCGGGCAGATCGCAGCACAACTGCTCGATCCGAAGCCCACATCCCGCGGCGTCACCACGACGTCCGCGCTGATCGGCGGCCGGCCCTGCCCGGCCATCGTCCTCCGCGCCCTTGCCCCTGCCACCTATACCGGCGAGGACACACTCGAGGTCATCCTCCCGGGCAACCCGCACCTGGTCGAGAGGTTCCTCGATGAGTGCTGCGCGATAGCGGGCGTGCGCCGCGCCGGTCCGGGCGAGTTCAGTGCGCGGGCCTACCTGAACGGGCGGCTCTCGCTCAACGAGGCCGAGGGCGTCGCCGCCCTCATCGCCGCGCGATCGCGCGACGATCTCGAAGGTGCGCAGCGGCTGGCCTCAGGAGAGCTCGGCGCCGTCTACCGCGCGTGGGCCGATGAGCTAACCACGCTCCTCGCGCTGGTCGAGGCGGGGATTGACTTTGTGGACCAGGAGGACGTCGTGCCCATCCGGCCGCGGGATCTGCGCGCGCGGCTCGAACGACTGCGCGGCGAGATGGCCCGGAGATCGAGCGGCGGGATCGCGTCCGGCGCAGACGGACTGGAGCCGCTGGTCGCGCTGGCCGGGCCGCCCAACGCGGGCAAGAGCACGCTCTTCAACGCGCTGCTCGGGCGCGCCCGGAGTGTGGTGGCCGACGAGTCGGGCACGACGCGGGATGTGCTGATCGAGAAGCTTCGATTAGACGACGCCGTCGGTGCGGGGGTCTCTGTGCGCCTCGCCGACCTGCCCGGGCTCGACGCGGATGCGCCGACCGCCGCTGCCCGGGCCGCGCAGGCCGCAGCCATCGAGACCCTCCGCCGCGCCGACGCGGTGATCGCCTGCGACCCCACGGGGCGATTCGACATGCTCGGGATCGGCGACGATGTCCCGGTGCTGCGGGTGAAGACCAAGGCCGACCAGCCGAAAGGCGACGGGGGAGACTCGCCCGATGTCGAGGTCTGTGCGCTCGACGGCTGGCATTTCGACGTGCTCAAACGCGGCATTGCGGACATCGCGGTGCGCGCGCCCGGCGGCTCGTGCGCCGTGGCGTTTGCCCGGCACAGCCGGCAGATCGCCGGCGCGTGCGATGCGCTCTTGCAGGTCGTCGAGGAAATCAACCCCGACAACGCGTCGCTCGACTCGCCGGAGCTTCTGGCCGACGCGCTGCGTCAGGCGGTGGATGCGCTCGAGCAGATCCTCGGACGGGTGACGCCCGACGATGTGATCGGCCGCGTGTTCGCGACGTTCTGTGTCGGCAAGTAGATGAGCAGGGGATTGATGCCGGGCGACTCCGCCGGGGTGCCCGCTACCGCGACTGCGCCGCCGCGCTGAGGAATACATCCGCCCAGCGTTCGGCGAACACCTGAACCGCCTCGGCGGTCGCCGCGGCGTCCACTCCCCAGCAGCACACTGCCGGGTCGGTCATTTCCGGATCCAGCAGCACGACAAACCGGTCGTCCACCGCGAGCACGCTCGGCAGCTTGTCGGCGAGGTACGCCGTGAGGGCGTTGGCCTCCGGCGGCCCGACCGAGATCGTCGGCTGCGCGCGCAGCGCGTCGGTGTTGAGATACCAGACGTCGGTCACCACCACCGGCGCGAAGGGAAAGCCTTCCGGCAGCCGGGCGGCCAGAGCCTCACACAGCGCGACCGCCGTCGGCCGGTCCTCCACCTCGGCCCGGACGTGGGCCCCGACCACAACGGGGAGCGCCTGCGTCGGGTCTGTCGGGTCGGGAGAATTGGGGGCGGGTGTGGGCATGCGGCCAATGTACGCCGCGAGCCCCGGCTCGGCCCGCGCTCGCCGCGGGTCAGGGGAGCCGAAGGCGACCGAGGCGGCCCGAAGGCCGCCGGGTCGCTGGAGGAGATGCTGACGCGGATCGGGCCCCGCGGACAAAGGCAGGGGCCCTGACTGAGGGGTATACGGACGTGACGCTCCCGAGGTTGCTCGGATTCTCGGACCTTTGTGCGCGAGGGCTGGAATCGACGGTAGTGCTAAATATCTGTCGCATAATGACCTACGCCCAAATTACGGGACCCGGGATTTGGTGGATTCCAGCCGGGCACCAGAGCGTTCCGGAGCAGGCGGGGCGGGGAAGGCCCCCGGGCGAACAGCACAGCACGGCCTCGCGGCTGCGATTCGGTTCCTGGGCTGTCAAGGCGATTCGGCGGAGAATCGCGCACCCGAACCCCACCAGCGGCACGCCGGGCACACCCGGCAGCACCCCGCGGATCGCTCCGACTCGCGCCGCAGGCGCGCCGGGGTACGTCTCTCGCTCGCCGCGATGGACCGGCGGGTGCGGGCGGTCGATCTCTGCAAAGCACGCGGGTGGGCCGCACTGATTGGGGAGGGAACGACGATGCACGCAAGGCTGGGAGACGTACTTGTTCGGATGGGGGTGCTCACTGCCGCGCAGCGGGATGAGGTGCTGGGCCTGCAGGCCTCCAGCGGCCGGCCCTTTGGTGCTCTGGCCGAGGAGATGTTCGGCGTCTCCACAAAGGCGATCGAGCGGGCCTGGGCCGCGCAGTACAGCGAGTTGGTAGGGCAGGTTGATTTGGCCAAGGAACGCTCGGACACGGTGGTCCACGAGCTGGTCGAGCGTCGGCAGGCGTGGCAGTTCCAGCTGCTGCCGCTCCGCTTTGAGGACGGGCACTTGCTGATGGCGACCACTGAGGAGAGCCTGCCGCGGGCGATGCGGTTCGTCGCGTGGGCGCTGGGGGTGCCGGCCTCATTCGTGATCGCCGACGAGAACGCGCTGGTGAACCGGCTGCAGGCGGCCTATCCCATGCCGGGCGGGCTTGACACGATCCGGGCGCTTCGGCAATCGGCCTGAGGCCAGGCTCCGCCGGGGCATCCTGACGCGGCCCCAGGGCTCCAACGGCCCCAACGGCCCGGACGGGCCGGCGCTACGATCGGGCTGCCCATGCCCGATCCAACCAACGACACCCCGACGGCCCCCCCGCCCGACCGCGACGAGCTGCGCACGGTCTCCTTCGTCAGCCTCGGCTGCCCGAAGAACCTTGTCGACTCCGAGAAGATGCTCGGCACGCTCGCGCAGGACGGGCTGATCCCGATCAGCTACGACCCCTCGCAGCACGACTGGGAGCACGACGACGCCTTCGGCGTCGAGGGCAAGTCGAGCGACGGCAACCGGGCCGCGAGTCCCGACGACCCCGGCATCGAGCCGGCCGACGTGGTGGTCATCAACACCTGCGGCTTCCTCGAGGCCAGCAAGGACGAGTCGCTCGGCGTCATCCGCGACGCGGTTCGGGCCAAGAACGCCGGGCTGGTCAAGCGGGTCGTCGTCGCCGGCTGTCTCGTGCAGCGGCACCGGGCCAAGATGCTCGAATGGGAGCCCGGTATCGACGCGATGGTGGGGGTGTTCGACCGCGACAAGGTCGTCGAGGCCGTCCGCGGCGTGCCCGCGGCCCGGCAGGAGACCATCGGCACCGACGGGCAGCCCAAGTACTGGATCGCCGGCAACGCGCTGCAGGCGGCCAAGGACCGGGGCATGGCAACCGTCGGCCTGACCGTGCAGGGCAAGGACGGCAAGGGTGTCGGCTACTTCGAGGACGACTCGGCACGGCTCCGCCTCACGCCGCGGCATTACGCGTACCTGCGCATCAGCGAGGGGTGCAACCAGAAGTGCGCGTTCTGCACCATCCCCAGCATCCGCGGCAAGATGCGGAGCAAGCCGATCGACCGCATCGTCGGCGAGGCCCGCGAGCTCATCGCCGACGGCGCGTTCGAGCTGAACCTGATCGGGCAGGACACCACCAGCTTCGGTGATGACATCGGTATCGGCTGGAACGGAGAGGGCGGCGGGCTGCCCGCGATGCTCGAAGCGCTCGACCAGGCCGCGGCATCGACCGGCGCTCCGGTCTGGCTCCGCCTGATGTACGCCTACCCCAGCAACTTCCGCGACGAGTTCATCGAGGCCATCGCCGAGATCGCCTCCCGCGGCCGGCTCCTGCCCTACATCGACATCCCGCTGCAGCACGCCTCCGACCGCATGCTCCAGCTCATGCGTCGGCACGTCAGCGCCGATCAGCAACGCGAGCTCATGCACAAGCTCCGCGACCGCGTGCCCGGCATGGCCATCCGCACGACATTCATCTCCGGCTTCCCCGGCGAGACCGAGCAGGACCACGAGCAACTGCTCGAGTTCGTTGACGAGATCGGCTTTGATGCGGTCGGCGTCTTCGAGTATTCGCAGGAACCCGGCACGCCCGCGGGCACGATGGAACTCGACCCTGAGCTGGCGGTGCCGGCCGAGGTCAAGAGCCGGCGCAAGGGCGAGATTCTGGAGCTGCAGCAGGGCATCGCCTTCGAGCAGGCGGCGTTCGTCGCCGAGCAGTTCGACGAGGCCGACCCGACCAACACCGGTCAGCGGTTCGATGTGCTCATCGACCGCGACACGGGCAACGAGGTGGTCGCGACGGCGGGTGTCGGGAGCGGCGGGACGCTCTATCAGGGTCGGACGTACTTTCAGGCCCCCTCGATCGACGCGGTGACGTATGTGCAGAGCCGGGGTCGGCTGAGCCCGGGCGAGCTGGTCCGCTGCGTGATCGTGGGCAGCGACGGGTACGACCTGATCGCCAGGCCCGTGGATGAGGTAGAGAAGAAGCTGAGTTTGAGTGTGCTGCGGTGAACTCGCCGCTGCATTGACGCTCAGCCACCGGAGGACACGTGATGCACACACGGACCGAAACGTTGGCGTGGATGATCGATACTTCCAAGCCGCTGGCGCTGCGGTACTTCGCGGGCTTTGACGACAGCAACCGCGCCGCGCAGGCCCCGAACCTGCCCAACCACTTCGCGTGGACGCTCGGGCACTGCGCCATGACGATGCAGCGCGTCGCCGAGCGGCTCGATGGCGAGGGGCTGCCCGAAGCGGACTTTGAGGTCGGCGTGGAGTTCGCGGCCGGCTCGCCTCCGACACGGTTCGGCACGGAGAGTGTCGCGTTCGGATCCACGCCGGTGGGGGAGGCCGACCGCTACCCCGTCGCCGCACGGTGCGTGGAGGTGTTCGAGGCGGCGAGTGATCGTTTGTCCGAAGCCATCCGTTGGGCCAGCGAACAGCGGCTCGATGCCGAAGAGCCGTGGGGGGCTACGACGCTCTCGATGGCGACGCTGATCGTGCGGGTCAACTCGCATAACTCGATGCACACCGGGCAGCTCGTGGATCTGCGGCGGGCGTTGGGGCTGGACCGGGTGATCGGGTGATGGCGTGTCCCCTCGCTTGCGCGAGGGGCTCTATCGCGTTGCTGGTCGAGCGGACGATTACACCTTCACGCGGCCGCCGGTTGTCTTGATCTCGGGCGTGCGGTCCGCGGCCATCTCGGCGTAGTCCTGCAACGCCGCGACGTCCCAGTCGCCGGCACGCATCGCTTCCATCGCGCGGAGCATCGCCCGCGCAGCGGTGATCGTCGTGACCATCGGGATGCTCAGGCGCACGGCGTTGGCCCGGATCTTGCCCTCGTCGGTGCCCCAGCCGGTGCGCGTCGGGGTGTTGATGACCATCGCGATCTGCCCGTCGGCCATGAGGTCGAGCACGTTTGGGCGCGCCCCGACACCGATCTTCTGCAGCACCGTCGGCTTCATGCCGTGGCGGCGGAGTTCCTCGCCGGTGCCCTCGGTCGTGAAGACCTTGTAGCCCATCGCCAGCAGCGAGCGGGCGATGTCGATGATCTCGGGCTTGTCGCCGGAGCGGACGGAGATGAACACCCCGCCCTCTCGCGGCGGCTTGACGCCGGCCGCGAGCATGGCCTTGAGATAGGCCAACGGCATGGAGAGGTCCATGCCCATCACCTCGCCGGTCGATCGCATCTCCGGGCCGAGCACGAAGTCGACGCCGGGGAACTTCATGAAGGGGAAGACCGGGGCCTTGACGGCGAAGGTGCCGGTGTCGGGCATCTCGCGCACGCCCTGCTCGGCGAGGCTCTTGCCCATCATCGCCTTGGCCGCGACGCTCGCCCAGGGGACGTGCTTGGCCTTGCCGACATAGGGCACGGTGCGGCTGGCGCGGGGGTTGACCTCGATGACGTAGATCTCGCCGTCCTTGATGGCCAGCTGCATGTTCATCAGGCCGCAGACGTGGAGGGCGCTGGCCATGCGCCGCGCGATCTCGCGGACCTCGCCGACGAGACGCTTGGGGAGCGACCACGGCGGGACCGAGCAGGAGGAGTCGCCCGAGTGGACGCCGGCGTGCTCGATGTGCTCCATGACGCCGCAGATGATCGCCTGATGGGTCGCGTTCTTGCCGGTGCTCGGCAGGCTGTCGGTCGGGGCAAAGTCGCCGACGACATCGACGTCCATCTCGGTCGCGCCGTCGAGGAACTTGTCGATGAGGATCGGGGCGTCGTCGAACCCGGTCAGGTCGAGGGCGTTGGTGACGTAGTGGCGGAGCGCCTTCTCGTCGGCGCAGATCTCCATGCCCCGCCCGCCGAGGACGTAGCTCGGGCGGACCAGCACGGGGTAGCCGATCGAGCCCGCGATGGTGATGGCCTGCTCGTGCGAGCGGGCGATGCCGCTGGCGGGGCGTTTGAGCTCGAGCCGCTCGAGCAGGTGGTCGAACTGGTCGCGGTCTTCGGCGAGGTCGATCGACTCAACGCTGGTGCCGAGGATGGGGGCGCCGGCGAGCACGAGACCGCCGGCGAGGTTGAGTGGGGTCTGGCCGCCGAACTGGATGATGAGGCCGCGGACGAGGTCCGGAGCAGTCATCCATCGCTCTACGACGGCTTCCTCATTTGGCGTGAACTGGTCGTAGTAGTACTCTCGCCAGGACTCAGGTCCTTTCACCAAACCCAACAATCGCGGGTTGGGCCCCGACGGGAACTTGGCGTCCCAGATGTTGCCAGAACCGTCGACGAACTCTGCTGTCCAAGTGTTGACCTCTCGGTTGTCCCGAAACGCGTATCCGCGCGCAGCATGCACCAACCCAAGTCGATTTATACCGAGGGCCATTGCAGCACTTTGGATCTGAACTGCGAAGTCGTCGGGGATCTCGCAGGCAGCCTCGCCTTCGAATCGATGACTTGACCCTGCCAAATTGACGGTCTCGTCGTGAGCGAGGCACGAGCTGTCGAATTGTCGTCCAAGACGAGACATCAGGTCGTCCACAGACGGCTTACCGCCTGCGGAGGTGTTGAGTCTCTCGACGACATTGAGCACATCCTCCAGCGTGAGCGGCTCAAAGAACAGCAGGTCGCTGGTGTCGTAGTCGGTCGAGACCGTCTCGGGGTTGTTGTTGATCATCACGCTCTCGTAGCCCATCTCGCGGGCGGCGAAGGCGGCGTGGACGCAGCAGTAGTCGAACTCGATCCCCTGGCCGATGCGGTTGGGCCCGCCGCCGAGAATGATGACCTTCTGCGTGTCGGTGATCTTGACCTCGTCGTCGGCGGCCGCGAGGGTGGCGGTGCCGTCGTCGCCGATCATCTCGACCGGCGACTCGTAGGTCGAATAGTAGTAGGGCGTGATCGCCTCAAACTCCGCGGCACAGGTGTCCACGAGCTTGAAGACCGGCTCGATGCCGAGCGACTTGCGGTGCGCGCGCACCTCGAGGATCGTCTCGGAGGTGATGTGCCGCTTGTAGAGGTTGGCCAGCTGCGCATCGGAGTAGCCGAGCTGCTTGGCCTCGAAGAGCACCTCGCGGGGCAGCTCTTCGAGCGAGCCGTAGGCGCACAGCGTGTCCTCGAAGGCGACGAGCTGGTGCATCTGGTCGAGGAAGAAGGGGTCGATGTTGGTCAGCTCGTGGACGCGCTCGACGCTCCAGCCCATCTTGAACGCGTAGCGCACGAAGTAGAGCCGCCCCTGGCTGGGAACGGTGAGCTTGCGGGTGAGCGTGTCGATCGGGATCGGCCACTCGATCGGCTGGCCGTCGGCGGTGCGCAGGCCCGTGTCGCTGACCGAGCCGGTGCCGGGCTTGGCGCCCGGCGAGAAGTCGAGCACGAGCTGCTGCTCTTCGACCGCGCGCATCGCGGTGAGCCATTTGTCGTTGCGGTCGAGCCCGAAGCCGAAGCGCTTGACGTCGAGCGAGCGGATCGCCTTCTGGAAGCTCTCCTTGAACGTGCGGCCGATGGCCATCACCTCGCCGACCGACTTCATCTGCGTGGTCAGCGTCTCGTCGGCCTCGGGGAACTTCTCGAACGTCCAGCGGGGGATCTTGGTGACGACGTAGTCGATCGCCGGCTCGAAACAGGCGCTGGTGGTGCCGGTGATGTCGTTGCGGAGCTCATCGAGCGTGTAACCGACGGCGAGCTTGGCCGCGATCTTGGCGATGGGGAAGCCGGTGGCCTTCGAGGCCAGGGCCGAGCTGCGGCTCACTCGCGGGTTCATCTCGATGACGACGAACTCGAAGGGCAGTTCGCCGCCCTCGGGGTTGGGCTCGGGGTTGGGGTTGACCGCGAACTGCACGTTCGAGCCGCCGGTCTCGACGCCGACGCCGCGCATGATGGTCAGCGCCGCGTCGCGGAGGACCTGGTATTCCTTGTCGGTGAGCGTCAGGCTCGGGGCGACGGTGATCGAGTCGCCCGTGTGCACGCCCATCGCGTCGATGTTCTCGATCGAGCAGACGACGATGCAGTTGTCGTTCTTGTCGCGGATGACCTCGAGCTCGTACTCCTTCCACCCGATCAGCGACTTGTCGATCTGGACCTGGCCGATCATCGAGGCGCCCAGGCCGCGGCGGACGAGCTCGGCGAACTCCTCGCGGTTGTAGGCGATGCCGCCGCCCCAGCCGCCGAGCGTGAATGCCGGTCGGATGATCGAGGGCAGCCCCAGCTCGTCGAGCGCGGCGTAGGCCTGGTCCATCGTGTTGACGGTGCGGGCGTTGGGTGTGCGCAGGCCCGCCTCGTCGCAGACCTTCTGGAACGCCTGGCGGTCCTCGGCGCGGTGGATGACTTCGCGGTTGGCGCCGATCATCTCGACGCCGAACTCGGCGAGTGTGCCGTTGTCCCACAGCTCGCAGGCGCAGTTGAGCGCCGTCTGCCCGCCCAGCGTCGGCAGCACCGCGTCGACGGGCGTGCCCAGCTCGCGCTCCTTGACGAGGATCTTCCGCACCGTCTCCGGCGTGATCGGCTCGACGTACGTCCGGTCGGCGAACGCCGGGTCGGTCATGATCGTCGCGGGGTTGGAGTTGACCAGCACAATCCGGTAGCCCTCCGCCCGCAGCGTCTTGCACGCCTGCGTTCCGGAGTAGTCGAACTCGCAACCCTGACCAATGACGATGGGGCCGGACCCGATGAGGAGGATGGTCCGGATGTCGGTGCGTTTGGGCATGGGAGCTCCAGGGCCGTGCCGCCTGGCCACGGGGTTCACCAACCCCACCGGGCGCAAACTCCACAAGGGTAGACGCAAACCAAGCCCCAGCCAAGCGGCGGCACGAGTGATGTGCCTGTCAATTGCGCCGCAGCCAGTCCGGCAACCCCGTGGGCATGCCACACAGGAGAGAGGTTCTCAGGAGTCTTCCGCCAGCCTCACTCCGCCGGGATGCCGAAGAACCGGGTCGTGTTCGCGTTGATCGCTGCGTGGAATTCCTCCCAAGACTCACCCCGAAGCTCGGCCAGGGCCCCGGCCGTGTGCCGCGCATACCCGGGCATGCACGGGCGTTTGCCCCGCATCGGCACCGGGCTCAGGAAGGGGGCGTCGGTCTCGACCATGATCCGGTCCGGCGGCACCAGCAGCGCCGCCTCGCGCACTTCCGGCGCGTTGGCGTAGGTCACCACACCCGTAAACGAGATCATCGCGCCGAAGTCGAGGCATGCGCGGGCGTCCTCGGGACCTCCCGTAAAGCAGTGGAACACAAAGCGTGACGGGTCGAGCGAGGTCTCGCGGAGACGCGGGATCAACGCATCGAACGCCTTGCGGCAGTGCAGCACGATCGGCAGCGACCGCCCCCAGTAGTCGTGCGCAGCCTCGATCGTCTCGAGCTGTGCCTCGAGCGTCGCCGTCTGGATCTCCAGCAGCGGGCGGTCGTAGTGCTTGTCCAGCCCCAGTTCGCCCCACGCCACGCACCGATCGCCCTCGGCGATCCGCAGCAGCCGCGCCCAGTCGTGCGGGCCCTTGTCGGCGTAGAGCGGGTGCACGCCGGCGCTGTGCCACACCCTCCCGTGAAGCTCGGCGATCAGCTGCGCCGCCTCGGCGTCCGGCACCGTCGTCGAGATCGTGATGCACCCGGTCACGCCCATGCCGCTGGCGTGGTCCAGCGTCTCCTCGACCCGGCTGGCAAAATCGGGGAACGTCAGATGGCAGTGGGTGTCGATCACGAGGCGGCCCCGGTGTCGTCGCCCGTGGTGGAGGCCGCCTCGCCTCGCGGTGTCTCGGGCTGGATCGACGCGTGGAGCGCGCGCACCTCGCGCTCGATCCGCGCGAGCGCCGCGTCCGCCCCGTCGGCCATCAACTCGTCGTAGGGGATCGGCTCGCCGAAGCGGACGCGGATCTGCGGGGCTCGCCAGAGCTTCGGGCCCGACCGGTGCCGGGGCCACGCCTCGAACGCCCCGTCCACGGCTGCGGGGATGACAGGGCACTTGGCCCGCTTGACCAGCACCGCCACACCCCGCTTGAACGGTTGCATCTCGCCGGTCTGCGTCCGTGAGCCCTCGGGGAAGATCATCACGCACCGACCCATGCGCAGGCGGCGGATGATCTCCTTGATCGCAGCGGTGTCCGGGCCCTCCTCCGCGACCGGGATCGAGTTGAGGAACGCGAAGAACCGGCCGAGGTGCTTGTTGGTGAAGAGACCCTGGCGTGCGACGAAGTCGATCTGGCGGTTGTGGATGCGGCAGCCGATCGCGGTCGGGTCGAGATACGACTCGTGATTGGCCGCGATCAACACCGGGCCCTCCGCCGGCACCACGCCCTGATGGTGCACCCGCAGGCGGTAGAACACGGTCAGGAAGACCTCGGAAGCGAACTGGAAGAACCGCCACGAGACGATCTTGGCGAGCGACGATCCGGGGTGTTTGCGGCGGAGACCTTCGAACATGGGCAGAGTGTAGAAAGCTCTGCGCGTGCGCGCACCGCCGGCCGGTCGGGTCAGAGCTCGATGCGCGCCCGGACCTCGTCCTCGAGCCGCTGCACGACCTCGTCGCAGGAGAGCTCGGAGGTGTCGACCACCACCGCGTCGTCCGGACAGATCAGCGGCCCGTCCTGCCGGGTCGAGTCGGAGTGGTCGCGGGCGATGATGTCGGCCAGCAGCTTTCGCTCGTCGGGGTTCTTGCCCTCGGCCCTGAGCTGCTCGGCCCGCCGGCTGGCTCGGACCGCGGCGTCGGCGTCGAGGTAGAACTTCACATCGGCGTCCGGGAAGACCACGGAGCCCTGGTCGCGTCCCTCGCTCACCAGCCGCGGGTGCTGGTTGGCGATGATGCGCTGCTTGCGCACCATGTGCTCGCGGAGCTTGCCGATGCCCGCGATCGGCGAGACGATGGCGGTGACGTCCGCGTCGCGGATGCGGTGGTCGATCGGCTCGTCCCACGCCAGGATCGTCGGCGGATCGATGGCCCAGTCAAAGTGCAGGTCCGCCGAGGCGACCTTCGCGACGATGGCGTCGATGTCTTCCCGGTCGATCGCGTAGTCGATCACGATCGCCGCCGCGGCGCGGTACATCGCGCCGGTATCGAGAAAGTCGAGCCCGATGCGTGCGGCCAGTTCGCGGGCCACTGTGGACTTGCCCGTCCCCGCCGGCCCGTCGATGGTGATGATGGTGTCGCGGTCGGGTGGCACGGTGAACTCTCGACGGGTCGGGGCCAGAGTTGTTGTCGCGGGGGTGTGCATGTGCAACCTCGTCAGGCGGTCTGCTCCATCGCCGCTTCCAGCGCGTCACAGCTCTGCCTGATGCCCAGTGTACCAGCATTCCCTCGATAGTCGATCGCCAATGTGCCGTCGTATCCCACAGAGGCGATCGCCGCGACCATCGCGTCGATGTCGTAGGGAACGTGCTTGGGCGGGTCTACAAGCTCTTCGAGCAGCGCATCAAGCTCTTCATCGCCCGTCGATTCGGCCGCCGCGGCCTCTTCAGGCTTGTCCTCAGGCTCGATGAAATCGATCGTCGACGCAGAAACGGCCCACGCGTACGGGGCCAACCGGCGCAGATACGCGATCGGGTCCGCCGTCTTCGAGGCCGTCTCAAAGTCGGGATATGTCCCGATGCGGAAGCCGCCGACCTTCTTGATCAGCTCGCTCACCCGGTCGGGGTCCTCGGTCAGGCCCTCGGTTGGGCTGATCAGGATGTTCAGCTCACGCCGCTCGGCCTTCTCCGCCGCGAGCCGCAGCCGCTCGACGGCCATGTCGAACGCTTCATCGCTGTCAGGGCCCGCGATACCCAGCGCCAGCGAGTTGCACCCCAGCAGCCCCGCGGCCTCGATCAGCCGCATGATGCGGTCCTCGGCCTGATCGCCACGCTTCGGTGTCGTCGCCGCGAGATTGATCGGCGGCTCGACCAGCACCAGACACGCGCAGCCCGCACGGTCCGCGGCGTCACGGAAGTTGGTCAGCGTCGCCCGGTCGGCACCCTTGAGCAACGAGGTGGAGACATTCAGCCCGCTCAGCCCGTACTCGTCGCGCACGACTTTCGGGACCTCGGCAAGACCCCGGGTCGAGAGGCTCCGGGCAACAGCCGGGGAGGAGAGTGTGAGCGTAAGAAGCATGGGGCGGGAGGACCTCCGACGAGCCGCGGCGGGGAATCGAGCGAGTGGACTGTACCCGGCGGGGTCGGCACAAGCGATCGCCCGGGGCCCCGATGTGATCGGTCGCGCTGGTTGATCCCGGAAAAAGACGATCGGCGCGAAGCGCCGATCGTCCGGAGGGGAGAAAGCCGGGTTGCCCCGGCACCATCACCCTACCTGACACCGCACTGAGACGTCAAGCGGCTCCCCCCACCGGCCGCAACGGTGCCCGTCGCGCCTCCCCGCCGCCTTCGCCTAATATGCCTGCACGCTGTGGGACGCGCCGCAGCCGAACTGAGACGCCGCAGCGAGGACTCCCAGATGGCAACCCCCGACGATCGTGTGTATGCCGAGACCCACGAATGGCACAAGACCGAGGGCGACGTCGTGACGCTCGGGCTGACCAAGTTCGCCGCCGACCAGCTCACCGACGTCACGTACGTCGAGATGAAGCAGCCCGGGTACGCCTTCCACGCGGGCGATCCCATCGGCGAGATCGAGAGCGTCAAGACCACGAGCGATGTCTATTCGGCTGTCGCCGGGGAGATCCTCGAGGTCAACCAGGCCGTCGTTGACAACCCGGGTTTGGTCAACAGCGATTCCTACGACGCCGGCTGGCTCGTGAAGATCAAGGTCTCCGACCCGGCCGGCCTCGCCAACTGCGTGGACGCCGCGACTTACGACGCCAACCACGCCGAGTAAGCCTTCACTCGGCGTCGGGACCTGCCGCCGGGGCGACCTCCGGATTCTGAGCGGAAGATTCCTGTGCTGCCGGGTGCGCCGCACGGCTCTCGCGCCGCCTCCGCCGCGCCTCCACGGCACCAAGCCAGAGAAACCCGAGCCCCAACAGGATCGCCGGCATCGACAGGCCGACCATCGCGGCTCGCGAGTGGAAGAACGTCCACGCCCACACGCCGACGCCCGCCATCACCAGCCCGCCGACACGGGGCTTGCGCCACGCCCCGATCGCGAGCGACCAGACGCCGAGGCAGAACGCCGCCCCGATGACCCAGCCCCGCCACGGCTCGCCGACCACCGAGGCGATCACGAAGGCCGACCAGGTCAGGGCCCACGTCATCGCAACAGCGATCAGGACCAGCCGCGAGAATCTCCTCACGCGGCCGGTGCGCGACAATTGGGTTGGAGATGAGCGGTGTCGCATTATAGCTAGCATACACTAACATTGGGCCCGCAGGCAAGTGTCTTTCACGGATCGACGCTTCGAGACCGGCCCGGGTGCCGCCCGACTAGACTCCCGGACCATGCCCCGCAGCTCCACCCCGCAGTATGGCAGGCCCAAGGGCTCCACGGTCCACCGCATCGCGATGTACTTCGTCGGGGTGGCGATCGGCCTGTTCCTGGTTGGGTTGCTGATGCAGATGCGGCAGATCATGGTCCCGCCCGTCGAGACCACGCCGCAGACGCCCGGAGCCACGCCGGCCCCCGGCACCCCGGCGGCCGATCCCGGCCCGTGACGCGACCACCGAATCCGACCCGGACAGATCCCCAAATCCTGCGCGGCCCTCCCTAGCATCCGCCTTCACGGAGGAGCGAATGCCACCACGCACCAGCACGCCCGCCCGGACCGACAGCCCGGAGGGGATCACCCCGGCCCGACCCGGCACCCAGCCCGCAACACAATCTGCAAACAAGCCCGCCGCCATGACCGAAGCCAAGCCCAACAAGAAGCCCGCAAAGAAGGCGGCCACGCCCAAGGCCAAGACCGTCTCGAAGGCGGGCAAGGCGGCCACGAAGAAGGCGACGAAGAAAGCAACGAAGAAGTCAGCCAAGAAGACATCAACAACGAAGGCGGCCAAGCCCGCGACCGCCGCCGCGCCCGGCCGCCGCACACCCGAGCCGCGCGCCTTCGACCGCGCGATCCGCGTCCGCGGCGCCCGCGAGCACAACCTCAAGAACATCGACGTCGAGATCCCCCGCGACCAGCTCGTCGTCATCACCGGCCTCTCCGGTTCCGGCAAGAGCTCGCTGGCCTTCGACACCATCTTCGCCGAGGGACAGCGCAAGTACATGGAGTCGCTGTCGGCCTACGCCCGCCAGTTCCTCGACCAGCTCAAGAAGCCCGACGTGGACGAGATCGAGGGCATCCCCCCGACCATCGCCATCGAGCAGCGCTCGGCCAGCAGCAACCCCCGTTCGACTGTCGCCACCACCACCGAGATCTACGACTACCTCCGCCTCCTCTACGCCCGGTGCGGCACGCCCTATTCGTGGGCGCCCAAGAAGGTCAAGAAGGACGGCACGATCGTCGAACGCTCCGGCGTGCCGATCACCGCGACGGCCGCGAGCCAGATCGTGGACCGCGTCATGCAGTTCAAGGCCGGCTCGCGGATGCTCATCCTCGCCCCCATCGTCCGCGGCATGAAGGGCTTCCACAAGGACATCGCCGAGAAGCTCCACCGCGACGGCTGGGCCCGCGCGCGCGTCAACGGCACCATCACCGACCTGCGCGACGCGCTGACCGAGGGCGATGAGAACCCCCTCGGCCTCGGGCGCTACGAGAAGCACACCATCGAGGCCGTCGTCGACCGGCTCGTGCTCGATCCCGAATCGCGCCAACGTCTCGCCGAGTCGATCGAGCAGGCCCTCCGCCTCGGCGACGGCTCCGTCATCGTCAGCCTCGAGACGCCCGATCCCGAGCACCCCGACACCTCCGCCTGGACCGACCACGCCTTCAGCGAGAAGTTCGCCGACCCCGAGCACCCCGAGTACGCCCTCGAAGAGCTCTCGCCCCGGCTCTTCAGCTTCAACTCCCCCTTCGGTGCCTGCCAGACCTGTCACGGCCTGGGCAACCTGCTCGAGTTCGACGAGTCGCTCGTGATCCCCGACGATTCCAAGAGCCTCGCTGAGGGCGCCGTCGCAGCCTGGGCCAAGAACGGCCCCGTCCGCGCGTGGTTCAATCGCAAGCTCCGCCGCTACTGCAAGTCCAACGACGTCTCCTTCAGCGCGCCCGTCAGCGAGCTGACCGCCGCCCAGCGCCAGGTGCTTCTCTACGGCGAGGCCAACTCCAACGCCAAGGCCAGCCGCACGCGCAAACGCGGCAGCGCAGCCAAGCCGTTCGAGGGCGTCATCCCCAACATCACCGAGTGGTGGGGGACCACCGAGAATCCCTCCATCAAGGAGTGGCTCAACGGCTTCATGTCGCAACGCCCCTGCCCCGAGTGCCACGGCGACCGGCTCCGCATCGAGGCGCTGCACGTGCAGATGTCCAGCACCCACACCGCCGACATGGCCAAGGGCGGCTCGGCGACAGTCATCGGCCGCCCGCGCAGCGACGGCACCATGCTGAACGTCGCCGAGCTCTCGCGCCTGACCATCACCGACGCGCTCGCCTTCGTCGAGGGCCTGACCCTCAGCGCCGAGCAGGAGCGGATCGCCGAGCCGATCATCCGCGAGGTAGGCAACCGTCTCCGCTTCCTCACCAGCGTGGGCCTCGAGTATCTCTCTCTCGACCGCCGCACCGCCACGCTCTCCGGCGGCGAGGCGCAGCGGATCCGCCTGGCCACCCAGGTCGGCTCCGGCCTGGTCGGGGCGTGCTACGTGCTCGACGAGCCGACCATCGGCCTCCACCAGCGCGACAACGACCGCCTCATCCGCACCCTGCGCCACCTGGCCGACATCGGCAACACCGTCATCGTGGTCGAGCACGACGAGGACATGATCCGCGCCGCCGACCACGTGCTCGACATCGGCCCCGGCCCCGGCGTCCACGGCGGGCGGATCGTCGCCCAGGGCACCGTGCCCGAGCTCTGCGCCGTGCCCGAGTCGATCACCGGCGACTATCTCAGCGGCCGCCGGTCGATCGACGTGCCCAAATCCCGCCGCAAGCTCAGCGAGAAGAAGGCACTTGTCGTCAAGGGCGCGCGCGCAAACAATCTCAAGAGCGTCGACGCCGCGTTCCCCGTCGGCGGCATGGTGTGCGTCACCGGCGTCTCGGGCTCGGGCAAGAGCACGCTGGTCAACGACATCCTGCTGCAGGCCCTCCGCAAGCACCTCAACGGCACCAAGGTCGTGCCCGGCGCGCACACCAAGGTCAACGGCCTGCACCATGTCGACCGGGTGATCGAGGTGGACCAGAGCCCCATCGGACGCACACCGCGGTCAAACCCGGCGACCTACACCGGGTTCTTCGATGATGTCCGCAAGATCTTCACGCAGACCAAGGAGTCCAAGATCCGAGGCTACAAGCCCGGCCGCTTCAGCTTCAACGTCTCGGCCCAGAACGGCGGCGGCCGGTGCGAGGCCTGCCAGGGTCAGGGCCTCAAGAAGATCGAGATGCACTTCCTGCCCGATGTCTTCGTCGAGTGCGAGATCTGCAACGGCAAGCGCTACAACCGTGAGACGCTCGAGGTCACCTACCGCGGCAAGAACATCGCCGACGTCCTCGCCATGACCGTCGAGGAGGCCGTCGGCTTTTTCGAGAACCACCAGAAGATCGTCCGCTTCGTGCGGTGTCTGCACGAGGTCGGGCTCGACTACATCACCCTCGGCCAGCCCAGCACCCAGCTCTCCGGCGGCGAGGCCCAGCGCATCAAGCTCGCGACCGAGCTCGGCAAGGGCGTCCGCGCCGACGGCACCGGCACCGGCGAGCGCACGCTCTACATCCTCGACGAACCCACCACCGGCCTGCACTTCGAGGACATCCGCAAGCTCGTCGGCGTCCTCAATCGCCTCGCCGACGCGGGCAACACCCTCGTCGTCATCGAGCACAACCTCGACGTCATCAAGTGCGCCGACTGGATCGTGGACCTCGGCCCCGAGGGCGGCGACCGCGGCGGCAACATCGTCGCCACCGGCACGCCGGAGAAGGTCGCCAAGGTCAAGGGCAGCTACACCGGGGAGTATCTCAAGGCGATGCTCGAGTAGCGCCTACTCGTCTTCGTCAGGATCCTGCGTGTCCCTGATGCCGTCCAGCAAGAACCGGCCCAGCGCGCCCAACCCCGACCCTGAGCCTTCATCCTCATCGGAATCGGTATCCGTCGTGTCGAACTGCACCCCGGACTCAAAGTCCATGTCCTGGATCTCGAGCGACTCGATCACGATCTCGCCGCCGTAAACGCGGGTGATCTCGGTGGTGTGGAGCGCGAGCGCGGGGTTCGGCTTCAGCACGAGCGTGGCCCCGGTGATGTCCGCCTTCCCGATCGAGGCGGAGAGGTCCGTGGACATCATCATTCCCGCGGGGAACGGGGACGCGGCGGCGGTGCCGCTGCGCGGGGCCCGCAGGACCGGTCCGAGCGCGACCTGCTTGCCCCCGACCCGCAAGAAGGCGTCGAAGGCGATGCCGCAGGGGACGGTGCCGCCCTGAAGAGAGATCTGCGCCTGCCGTCCCCCGAACCCGGCGTCGTAGACCCAGCCGGAGACCGGGGACAGGGCGTCGCGGATCTCGGCGTCCAGTTCCGCGGTCGGCTCGATGACCTCGATCCCGGCCTCGTCGGTCGGCGTGACGACAAAGCGCGCGGTGAGCGTGACGATGTGCCGCGGGGCGTCTTCTTCTTCGTCCTTGTTCGCCCACTCAAAGCCGGAGTTCATGTCCACTTCCTGGCCATGGATACTGAGCACGAGGCGCAGCTCATGCTCGCCCGGCGCGATGTCGTCGGGCAGGCGCAGCATGGGGACCTCTCCCATCTGCATCGACATCATCATCCCCATCCCCCAGGGTGAGGAGTCGCCCGAGACCATCTCGCCCCAGATCGGAAACCCTGCGCCCATACTCCGATTGGGCATCGCGTAGCTGAACATCGAGAACTCATCGGTGACGCCGGGCGGCACGATCCCCGGCTCGAACGGCTTCCCGTCGAGAAACGCCGAACTGATAAAGGCCTGCACGAAGACCATCGAGGCTGAGCTCAGACGGACCTCATCGTGAGAGACCTTGATCGGCAGCGAACCGCCCATCGCGATCTTCGGCCGGACCTCGCACGTCAGCGACACGCACTGGTTGCGGAAACGCTGCATCTGTTCGTCGGTGACGTCGCCGTCGAGATTCACCATCTCGATGAAATCGCCCCAGTCCTCCGACCACGGGCGATCGGGATCGCCCTGGATCGTCAGCGCGGCGTCGACCACGCGGCCGATCGTGGCGCTGTCGAGCTTCCCCGCCTGTCGCCGCTTGGAGAACTCCTTCGCGACCGCCGCGAGAGTCTGTGCGTTGTCGCCCTTGGCCTCCCACAGCAGGATCCCTGCCGGCTTGTAGCTGTGAATGTCGGCCCCCGTCAGCACGGCATAGACAGTGACACAGATGCCCGAGAGCGGCAGCAGAATGAGCACCGCGCCGATCGACGCCACGCTCCACATCCGCCGCCGCTGCCCGATACGGACGGCTTTGTCCCGCTTGAGCCCCGCCCCGCACTCCGGGCACGTCACGCCGTCGGGGAGCGTGCCCGACAGATCAAACCCACACCCGCGGCAGCTCGGATGGCGGTTCACCCGCCGCCCGCGAAGCCCCAGGACCAGCAGCGCGATCCCGAACACGATCGCGACAAAAAGGCCGAGAAGAATCTGTCCTGCCATGAGCCGTCCCCTTGCACCGGTCCGGCCCGCACAGCCTCGCGGGGCCGGTCTGGTGCAGCTTACCGCCGAACGCGATCGGGTCCAAGCGGCCGGCTGTGCTACATTGCATGCGCCAAGGAGGCCTCCATGCTGCACCGATTCGCCCGACCGTTTCTTGTGATCGCCCTCGTGGCCTCGGCCGCAGCCCTCGCCCAGCCCACCGGCACCCTCCTTGTCCTGAACAAGGCCGACGACACCGCCCAGTTCATCGCGCAGCCCTCCGGCGAGACGGTCGCCACGCTCGCGACCGGGAACGGCCCGCACGAGGCCGCGGTCTCGCCCGACGGGCGGTGGGCTATCGCCGCTAACTACGAGGACCGCACCGCCTCCACACTCACCGTCTACGACGCGCACGCGATGGAGCCGGTCCGCACCATCGACCTCGGCGAGTCGCGTTCGCCCCACGGGCTCGCCTTCGTCGGCGGCTCCTCGGTGCTGGCCGTCACGTGCGAGGGCTCGGCGCACCTCGTGCTCGTCGATGTCGAGACCGGCGAGGTGCAGGCACGCATCGCGACCGAGGCCCGCGGCAGCCACATGGTCGCGGTCACGCCCGACGGCGCGCGCGCATTTGTCGCCAACATCCCCGACGGCACCGTCAGCGCCATCGATCTGGTTGAGCGGAAGCTGCTCGGCGTGATTCCTACGGGCCCCGGCGCCGAGGGCATCGACATCACCCCCGACGGCCGCGAGGTCTGGGTGACCAACCGCGCCGCCGACTCGGTCAGCGTGATCGATTCGCAGACACTGGACGAAATCGAGACGGTCATGTGCGCCGGGTTCCCCATCCGGTGCAAGGTGACGCCCGACGGGCAGCGGGTCCTGGTCAGCTGCGCGACCGCCGGCGAGGTCGCGGTCTTTGACCGCAAGACCCGCACCGTGACCAAGCGGATCGCCGTGCTGGACCGGGGCGAGGGGAACGACCTCGGGCCCATCGGCGTCCTCATCACGCCCGACGGCACGCACGCGTTCGTCGCCAATTCCAGCAGGCACGAGGTGGTCGTGATCGATCTCGGCACGCTCGGCGTGATCGATCTCGGCACGCTCGGCGTGATCGCCCGCCTCGAAACCGGCAGCGTGCCCGACGGCCTCGCCTTCATCGAGCGCACGCCGGATGTGGTGCCGCTGGGTGAGAGCCCCTGACAAGATTTCGCCGGTGCCACTGGGCGCTAGCCCAGTGCGGTCACGCGAAGCACCGGGTGCCACGGGTCAGACTCTGCTCTGAGAGTCTGCCCCGTGCCGCCGCAACGGTGAACCAACCTCGGGCGCGCGCACCGGTCAGCTCCGCAGAGCCACCGCCGACCGGTGGCAACCGATCACGCCGGTGCCTTCTCCCCCGTCAGCTTCTCATACATCGCGTCATCGATGCCCAGATACTCCCGCATGTGCCGGTCGTACGCGGCCTCGTCCTCGTCCTTGGACAGGTCCAGCCGCAGCTCGTTGATGACCTTCGTCCCCTGGCGGATCCAATCCTGGAACGTCTCGTCCGAGACGTTGTCGTAGATCCACTGCCCGATCGGCCCCTTGAACGGCGGCCGCTTCATCTGGTGGCCGGGCTTGCTCGTTACCGTGCAGACAAACGTCCCGGCGGGCAGCTCCGGCTCCGGCGCGGTCTCGACCTCGGGAATCGGCTCGCCCAGAGACTCGAGCAACTCGACGATCGCCTTCTTCGGCATCAGGTCGCCCTTGGTCGTCGCGACGTGGAAGCCGTCCAGCAGCACCCGCTTGGCCTGCTCGGTGTCCCCCGCCGAGACCAGCGCCGACCCCGCGAGCTGGTAGGCCTTGCTGAACCCGGGATTGAGCTGGAAGCACTTGGTGTAGGCGTTGGCCGCGTCGGTGAACCGCTCGGCCTGCGTGTACGCCCCGCCGAGCGAGAAGTGGGCCATGTCGTTCTCGGGGTCCTCGCGGGCCATCTTCTCAAACTGCGCGATGCGATCGTCAAGGCTGGGCACGGTTGCGCTCCTGTCTGTACCGGGCCGCCACCGCCCGGGAGTGTCTGTGAGAGTCCCCCGCAAGCCTAGGGGCCGGGTCTCGGGGCGGGGGCCCCGGGCAGCGCCCTGCGCGCGCAAGACCGCCCGCCGGGGAGAGATCCGGCGGGCGGCGTGAGGAGAGTCGGTCGTGAGGAGACCGGGAGTGGGTCAGAGTCGTGTTCAGCGGCGGCGGCGCATCGCCCCCAGGCCGGCCAGGCCCAGCAGGCCGGCGGTCGCCGGTGCCGGCACGCCCGGCACGCGGAAGATCAGGAACTCGTCGTGGTTGTAGCCACCGAAGAGCGGGTTGCCTGTGCCGCGGGCGTCGTTCCAGATCCACTCGGCGTTGTTGTCGATGCCCGGGCGGGTGCCCCAGATGGTGACGTTGCCGGAGGCACGGTTGTCCCAGTTCGTGAACTCGGCGGGGGCGATCCAGACCGACGGGTTGCTGACGGCCCAGGCGAGGGCCTGATCGACCTCGCCCTGGGTCGGCATCTGCGAGGCCGGCCAGACGGCGGGCCAGCTCGAGTCGATCAGTTGGAGGTACTTGCCGACCGGGAAGACCTCCCACTGCGGGCCGCCGGTGTTGAACTTGTAGTTGAGCGTGGTGTTGTTGAACTCGCCGAGGAATCCCTGGGCGACGGAGTGGTCCGAGGCGGTCGAGACGTAGAAGTAGTCGCTGGCGGTCATGCCGGTCAGCGAGAAGTTGTAGGTGGTGCTCCAGCTGCTGCCCGACCCGACGGCCGCGCCGACGGTCGCGCCGACCGTGCCCTTGTAGGCGTCGAACTGGTTGTCGACGGTCATGTTCACGGTCCAGTTGTCCGCCATCGCGCCGGCGGCGGCCAGGCCGACCAGGCCCGCGGCGAGGGTGCGGATGGTTCTGTTCGAGAGGGTCTTGCTGGCGGTGGGGGTGTGCATGGGTGTGCTCCTCTGTGGCTGGGCATAGGCCCGTGGTGGGGTGTTCTGCTCTGCGTTGCGTTCCGGATTGGCACCGGGCGGCGAGCCGTGTGGCAGATCGTCGCGGGTGTGACACTCACTCCCGCTGTGGAGGAAGCGGCGTCGCCCCGATTCACTCACGCCGTCTGGCAGATTTCTTTGTGCGATCGGCAGGGGGCCCGGCCTGCCGGGGGCGTCGCATGACACGGCACACACGGACGGGACCCACACCGGGTGCGCGCGCAATGCCGCCCGCCGGGGAGAGAACCGGCGGGCGGCGTGAGGAGAGTCGGTCGTGGGGGACCGGGAGTGAGGCGGATGTCTGTTCAGCGCCGGCGGCGTGCCGCGGCCAGGGCGGCCAGGCCGAAGAGCCCGGCGGTCGCGGGCGCGGGCACGCCCTTGACCCGGAAGATGAGGAATTCGTCGTGGTTGTAGCCGTAGAAGGGGTTGCCGCTGCCGAGGGAGTTGTGCCAGATCCAGTCGGCCTTGGGGCTGATCCCGCTGTTGTGGCCCCAGGTGGTGATGTTGCCGGTGACCCGGTTGTCCCAGTTGGCGAACGTGTCGGGGGTGAGCCACACGTTCGAGTTGTTGGCCGCCCAGTTGAGCGCCTGGTCGACCTGGGTCTGCGTCGGCATGGTCAGGTAGGGCCAGGTGCTGGGCCAGCTCGAGTCGATCTGCTGCAGGTACTTTCCGACCGGGAGCACCTCCCACGCCGGCGAGCCGGTGTTGAACTTGAGGTTCTGCGTCGTGTTGGTGAAGTCGCCGAGGAAGCCCTGCGCCCCGCCGAAGTCGGAGGCGGTGGCGACATAGAAGTAGTCGCTCGCGGCCATGCCGGTCAGGTTGAAGTTGTAGGACGCGGCCCAGTTGTTGCCCGACCCCACGGCCGAGCCGACCGTGGTCGAGGCCGTGCCCTTGTAGGCGTCGAAGAGGTTGTCCACCGTCATGTTGATCGTCCAGTTGTCGGCGGCGGCAGTCGAGGCGGCCAGGGCGACGAGCCCGGCGGCGATGGCGGTGGGGAGCCCTGCGGGGCGGCTGGAGGTGCGGGTGTGGGTGATGTGTGCGGTCGTACGCATCGGTGATCTTCTCTGCGGGCGCCAGCCCGCGTGGTGCGGCTCGGTCTCGGTGTTCTCGTCCGGCAACACACCGGGCGGGAACGGACGGGCCGGCCGGGTTGTCGCGGGTCTGTGGTGCCCGCTCCCCTTGAGAGCGACCGCGCAGGCGACAACTCACGCCGCCGGCGTAAATTCCTTCCGGTCCAACGCGTCTGTCAGTTGGATTCGACCGCCGAGGGTTCGCGGGCGGAGTCCTCGCGGAGTGCTGCGAGAGCATGGCGGAGCGAGCCCTTGGCGGGTTTGGCCGCAACGGCCTCCTCCGGCTCTTCCGCCACCGCCGGCAGGGCCTGGGCCTCGCCGTTGGCGTCCACCTCGGTTTTCGCTCGCTCGGTGCGGTCCAGCTTGACCGTCACCCGTGTCGAGACGCCCCGCTCCTGCATGGTGACGCCGAAGAGCTTGTCCACCGCCTGCATCGTCCGCTTGTTGTGCGTGATGACGATGAAGTTGGAGAGGTCGGTGAACTGGCGCACGACATCGACATAGCGGCCGACGTTGGCCTCGTCGAGCGCCGCGTCCACTTCGTCGAGCACGCAGAAGCAGCTCGGCTTGCTGCGGAAGATCGAGAGCAGCAGCGCCACCGCCGTCATCGTCTTCTCGCCGCCGGAGAGCTGACTGATCGAGCGGGGCTCCTTGCCCGGCGGCTTGGCGATGACCTCGACGCCCGACTCGAGCAGGTCGATCTCGTCGGTTTCGACCTTCTTCGGCCCCTCGGGAGTGTCCACCACCTTGACCAGCGGCATGAGACGCACCTCGGCGCGACCGCCGCCGAACAGCCTGCGGAACATGCCCTGCTGACCGCCGAACTCGGCCTGGATGCGGGTGAACGCCTCGCCGAACCGTTCGCGGCAGACATGGTTGAGCTTGTCGATCAGCGTCGTGAGTTGTTCGCGGGCCTGGTCGATGTCCGCCACCTGCCGCACGAGTTCCTCGTTGCGGTCGGCGAGGGTCTCTTCCTCCTCGATCGAGTCAAGGTTGACGTTGCCGAGCTTGCGGACCTCGGCCCGGAGCGTGTCCACGTTCGCCGCGGCCTCGTCGATATCGACCCGGATCACCTCGCCGTGCTCGGTATCGGCCATCATCTCGCGATACTCGGCGTACTCACCGGCCAGGTCGAGCCCCAGATCCTCGCGTGTGCGGTCCTCGAGGTTCTCGCGCTTGACCTCGATCTCGCGTCGTGACACTTCGAGGCTGTGCCAGTCGCGTTCGACGTGCTGGGCGTGGCCCCGGGCGTCGATCACCCGCTGGCCGAGCTCCTGCACCTTGGCGTCGCACGCCTGCACCCGCTGCTTGGCCTCGTCGACCTCGGCTGCGAGACGGGCGGAGTCGGTCAGCGCGGCCTTGGCCTGCTCGCCAGCCTCGGCGATCTCCCGCTCATACTCCGCGGCCCGGTCCCTGGCCTGTTCGATCAGACGCGAAACATCACGCTGTTGCCGCTCGACCTCGTCCCGGTCGATCTTGGCCCGGTTGAGTTCACGCCGCGCCGCGGAGGCCTGCTCGTTGAGCCTCGAGACATCGACCCGCGCAGCGCTCAGCCGCTCGGCCATCGCGTCGCGTTCGGCCTGCGTGCGTTCGAGCTCGCGTTGCGATTCGAGTGCGCGAGACTCCTCATCGGCGAAGAGCCGCTCGAGCTTCTCGGCCCGCTCCCGCAGCTGCTCGCGGTCGGCCTCGATCTTGGCCAGCCGGTCGGCCAGCTGCGAGGCCTCCTCGGCCAGCGAGACCCGATCACGCTCGAGCCGCTCGCTCTCCGACCGCAGCCGGTCGAGCCGCGCCGTCTCGCCCGCCAGCATCCGCTGCCCGGCAGCCTGGCGCTGGCGCAGGGTTGTGGTCCGTTCGTTCAGTTCGGCGGCCTGCGAATCGACCCCGGCCAGCTCTTCACGGGCTGTGGCAAGCGAAGCGTTCACTTCGGCGAGCTCTTCACCCAGCTCGGCCAGCTCGCCGCGTTGCTGCAGCACGCCGCCCGACTCGGCCGTCCCCACCGGCCCGGCGACGATCCGCCCGTCCGCTTCGAGCACGCACCCGTCGCGTGTGACCATCCGCCGCCCGGCCAGCGGGCCGCCGGCCAGCAGCATCGCCGCCTCGACATCGGGCACGAGGAACGTGTCGCCGAGCAATCGATCGAGCATCGCCTCGATCCGCTCGGGGTTGATCGGTTCGCCGGAAGCGTCCGGACGCGCGAACACCCCGTCCTGCGCGCGCACCAGCGCCCGCAGCGGCACGACGCGATCGCCGAACATACCGATCGTGTCGAGCACGTACCGACGCGGCGTCGATCCCAGGCGCGAGATCGGCACAAACGCCACGCGCCCGGTGAGTGATTCAAATTCGTCTGCCGACGGCAGGTCGCCGACGTTCTCGACGACCAGGGCCTGCAGGGTTGCGCCCAGCGCCGCCTCCACGGAGGCCGCCGAGTCGCTGTCGGTCTCGATCAGGTCGGCCAGCGGCGCGATCACACGGTCGAAGCCCTCGCCCCGCGCCTTGCGGTCGAGCACATCGCGCACCGCGTCGCCCAGCCCCGAGCGCGAATCGACCAGCTCCTGCAGCGTCTGCCGCCGGCTCTCCAGCCGCACGCCCTGCTGCTCGAGCTCGGCCAGCCCCTCCGCCCGCTCGCGCCGGTCGGTAGACATCGCGTCGGCGGAGGCTTCTTGTGCGGCCAGATCGCGTTCGATCGCCGCGAGTTCTTCACGCTGCTTCTGCACCGAGGCACTCAGCCGTTCGGTCTCGGTCGCGTGCGTTGTGGTCTCATCGTCCAGCACCGCGCGGCGATCGGCGATCTTGCCGAGCTGCTCGCGGACCGACTCGGCCCGCCGCTCATCGCCCGTGATCGACGCCACCAGCCCCGCACGCTCGCGGTCGATGCTCGTCGCCGCCGCACGACGCTCGGCCACCGCCGCCTGCTGGCTGGCCAGCATCTCCATGATCTGCCCGCGCTGCTCGCCCGCAGCGTCCAGCCGGCGCTGCGCGTCCGCCGCCTGCTCGGCGAGTGCTGCGACCTGCTCGGCGAGGTCCTCGGCTGCGACATCGAGCGTCGCTGCCCGCTGGGTGAGGTCTTCGATGCGGGCGGCGTCCGTCTCGCGCTGTCGCCGCAGGTCGGCAGCCGAGCGCTCGGCCATCTCTCGCCGCTGCTCGGCCCGCTCTGCGGTGTGCGCTGCCTGGGCCTGCTCCTGCTCGAGCCGGCGTTCGAGGTCCATCGCGTCGCCGCGTTCGAGTTCGGCTTCCTGCTTGGCGTGCTCGGCCTCGGCCAGCACGCGCGTCGCGTCGGCCCGGGTCTTCTCGAGATCGCGCAGGCGCGAGGTCAGCCCGTCGAGCCGCTGCCGCAGATCGTCGTACTGCTCAAACGCCAGCGCCAGCCGCCAGCCGTCCAGCTCGCCCTTGAGTTCCTGGAACCGGCGGGCCTTGGCCGCCTGGCCCTTGACGATGCGGAGGCGGCGTTCGGTGTTGGCGAGCTGCTCGCGCGTCAGCGCCAGGTTCGCAACGGCGCGGTCGAGCTTCCGCTCCGACTCCACGCGACGCTGCTTGTACCGCGAGATCCCCGCGGCTTCCTCAAAGATCGACCGGCGTTCCTGCGGCGACGCCAGCAGCATCGCGTCAACCTTGCCCTGCTCGATGATCGAGTAGGCGTCCGCCCCGACACCGGTGTCGAGAAACAGCCCGCGGATGTCCTTCAGCCGCGCGCGCCGGTTGTTGATCAGGTACTGGCTCGTCCCGTCGCGATAGAGCCGGCGCTCCAGCTCCACGATGTCCGCGTCGATCGGCAGCGCCCGCTTGCCGCGAACCTCCGCCTGCAGCACGGTCGAGCCGCTGTCGTCCTCTTCAAGATCGATCTCGACGTCTTCGACCGAGACGTTCTCGTCTGCGTCGACGAGCTCCGAGCCCGGTTCACCGTCGGCCGGCTCGGCACCCTCCGACCCAGCACCCTCCGGCTCCGGGCTCGCGGACTCAACGCTCTCATCCGTGGCCGACTCTCCATCGACCTCCGGCACCTGCTCTTCAAAGAGCGTCCCCGCGCCGAACGGCCGGGCGATCTCCGGGTTCTCGAAGGTCAGGATGACGCTGGCCATGCCCGCGGGTTTGCGTCCGGCCGAGCCGGCGAAGATGACGTCGATCATCTCCTTGCCGCGGAGGCTCTTGCTGGAGCGCTCGCCGAGCACCCACTTGATGGCGTCCACGACATTGCTCTTGCCGCACCCGTTGGGGCCGACGATGCCGGTCATGGGGTCGTCGAAGGAGAACTCCGTCCGATCCGCAAAGGACTTGAATCCGTTGAGCGTCAGCCTCGCAAGACGCATCCGCAACCTCCGTGTCGCCGCGTCATGGGCAGCCCCAAAGCCGCCGGCCGACGCCGGTCTTCCTGACCACCACCCGCGGCCTCGTCACACCGGGCCGCCAGCGGGCAGGCACAGCGTACCCCATTCCACGGCGTCGCGCACCCACTATTTCTTCGGATCCTTCGGGGCCAGGGGCACAACTTGCGGCTTGCGGGCCCGCTCGGCCTTCAGATACGACGCGTCCACCACCAGCCCGTCGTCGGACTCGGTCGGCTTGTTGCGGTCGGCGATCGTCTCAGGCCGCTCGAGCACCTGCCCCGTCCGGGCCGCCTCGACGAGTTCTGCCATCAGCTTGTCGGTCTCGGTGGCGAACGCCGCCCGCGTCGCCCCCGCGTCGTAGAGCGCGTGCAGGGCACCGACCACCTCCGAATAGCTCATTCCAAGCCCCGGCACCGGGTCCTCCGGCTTGGGATCGGCCGCCATGAAGATGATCAGCGAGGGCAGGCTGGGCGAGATCTCCTCGACCACCCGCACGTCACCGGTCCGATAGTTCTCGTATCTGAGCCGCGCCGGCTGGTTGGGTGAGTCGGAAATCACCATGAAGCGGTCGTCCCACGCCGAGGCCAGCATCGGACGGACGAGCTGCAGATCGCCCCCGAAGAGCACGATCCGGGGTGTGCCCTGCTGGGTCACATACACCAGCGGCTCGCCGAACGGCACCACATCGAGCACGAACTTCCCGGGGATCGTCACCCGCTGGATGCCCTGCAGCGTGCTGGAGGGGATCCGGGTCTTGGAGATGATCTCCAACTCCCGCGGCGTGCGGGCCATGCCGCTGGAGTCCGGCCGCCGGGCCTCGATCGTCAAGAGACGGGCATACTCGGCCCGCTCGGCACGCGTCGCCAACGCCTCGTAGGCCGCGATACGCGTCGTCAGGTTTGATGTTTCGATCAGCTCCCGCAGGCCCAGATCGATCGTCGGACCGCCGTCGATCTCGCTCAGCAGCGCGATCGCCTCGTTCCGCTCCGACGCGCTGCCCACCGCCGTGATCTCCAGCAACGCCGGCGCCGTCCGCGTGTCGCCGAGCAGCGATCCGGCCCGCAGCGCCGCCATCCGCACATCCGGGTCGCGGTGCTCATAGAGCTCACGCACGAACGGCAGCGACGGGTCGCCCAGCGCCACTAGGCACCACATCATCGATTCCCGGAGTTCCGGGATCGTCTCGAGCGCTGCTGTGTAGGTCCGTGCCCGCTCCTGCGGGAAGTCGCGGTCCACCGGCAGATGCTCGACGATCCGCAGGAACTCGTTCGGGCGGCTCGTGTAGGTCGGCGGCACGGTCAGCCGGATCAGCGAATCGTCGAAGCCACGGGCCGAAACCTCGCGGTCCTGCGCCCGGTTGGGGAACCGGGAGTTCACGGCGAACGCGATCTGCCGCGCCCGCTGGTGGCTCGGTGTGTCGAGGTTGATCTGGATGCCCATTGCCTCTGAGACGTGGCCACCGGCCAGCACGCGTCCGACGGTGCGGTTCTCCGACCCCTGCGTGTCGTTGGGGTCCTCGAAGGGGTTGATGAAGACCTCGCCGTTGGCCTGGCCGATCTCCATGGTCTGCTGCCCGCCGAACACCCCGGGAGGGCCGAGCCGGAGCCTCGTCGTCCAGAGCGAGCCGCCCTCGAGCGACGTGGCGTTCATCGCCTGCACGTAGACATCAAACTGATACCCCACCGGCGCACCGCGCGGGATCACCGCCTGCACCAGCACGACAGCCACGTTCGGGTCCCGCAGCAGTTCGCTGGCCGTCTTGGGGCGACGCAGGATGGGGTCCTCCAGCGCGGTCCCCTCCACGTTGGCCGCCAGGCCGACGCCCTGCAGCAGCATTTCGCGCTCCATCGTCGCGGCGATCCGCTCATCCAGCAGCCCGCCGCCGGTGCCGTTGAGGCCGACCACCAGCCCGAACCCGCTGATCACGACCGGCTCGCCGGCGGTTGACTGGGCGAGGCTGCCCACGGTCCCCCGCAGCGGTGCCGCGACCACCCGGGCCTCGACCTTCGGCCGCTCGACCTGAATCTTCTTGCCCGGCGAGCACCCGGCCAGGCCGGCCAGTGCGCCCATCAACAGGCCCCCGGCGACCACGCCAACCACGCCCAGCCGAAGTTTCCTCACGCCGTCACGGGTCATGTGCTGCTCCATGTGTCTGCGCTCCGCTCCGGTCCGGCGGGTGCCGGGGCCGGAGGTCGATGGGGGTGTGTCCCTAAACCCTTGTCTTGCAACTGTTTGCATCGTTGCTCGCGCCGCGGGCTGGCCGTTGTCGATCGGCCGGCCGGTCGTGCGGTCGCGCGTGTACAAACATGTTCCCACACTCAGAGGCGGGAGGGGGCAGCCCCGCTGAGATTTTTTCAAATTCCGCAGCCGTCGCGCAACATTGGCCCGTTCGGGGGTTTCCAACACAGCCGACAGACTATCCACAGAAAGTTCTACCCCATTTTGGGGTTTCACCCCCTTGTCACCACGACGTGTAGTGGTATGCTCTCGACCGGCTTCCGAGGAAGTCGTTCGGTTTCGGTGGTTTGCCAAATCCAGGAGTTCCGGCCCCCCGGCCAGTGACTCGACCAACGGCCTTCCCGCACCACTCGCGAGGAACGCCATCAGTCGAGACGTGATCGGTCTGCCTACAACTCTTTGATATTCGGCATATGTTCGTATCTCTCGCGGCACTCGCCGCTCTCGTGTGGAGCCCTGCATCTCATGCCCGTCCTCTGCGACAGCCAGATCCGCGAGCTCGTCAGGATCGAGCCCTTCTCCGCCGCCGAAAAGCGCGAGGGGCGGATCTCCTACGGCGTGTCCAGCTACGGCTACGACGTCCGCGTCGGCACCCGCTTCAAGGTCTTCACCCCCACGCCCAAGCACGGCGACATCTCGGTCGTCGACCCCAAACGCTTCAGCGACGACATGATGGTCGAGGTCGACACCAAGGTCACCGGGCGCGACTACGTCATCATCCCGCCGAACAGCTTTGCGCTGTGCGAGACCGTCGAGTACATCGAGGTGCCGCGCGATGTGCTGGTGATCTGCGTCGGCAAGAGCACCTACGCCCGCTGCGGCCTGATCGTGAACGTCACCCCCCTCGAGCCCGAGTGGCGCGGCAAGGTGACGCTCGAGATCAGCAACACGACGCCGCTGCCGGCCAAGGTCTACGCCAACGAGGGCATCGCCCAGTTCGTGTTCCTCAAGGGGGACATGGTGTGCGAGAAGAGCTACGCGGACAAGGCGGGGAAGTATCAGGATCAGGAGGGGCTGACGTTGCCCAAGGTGGATTGACTATGGCCAGACATGAACACATTGAAATCCAGCACAGCTCCTATCAGCAATTTGCGGACCGGCATCGAGATATTCTCCTTCGCATGCACTCACTAAACCGCGATCAGATTTGCGAGGGGACGCTTGCGATCTTTGAGCGAGAGCTGAAACAGAACTTGGAGCAGTACCGCAAGCGCATTGTGCGAGAAGCCCAAGACGCTCAAGTTCGGACGGAGGCGGAGCACGTTCAGCGAGGCATGGGGAATTCCACGATCGTTGTTCAGGCCAAGCGGGCAGTAGAGCGCGACGCATTCGATCGGTTAGCAGAGGCAGAGAGAGAAGTAGTTCACGCGACGGAGCATCTGGGTCAACTCAAATCGCGATTGGACCCGGCTCGGGCTTAGGCAAGGATTATGCAGCACAAATCGAGTGCAAAGATCGCTGAGGCTGACTTCTCGGAGATGTATGAGACTCTCTCGGGCGTGGTGCAGCCCGGTTCGCCTGCAAACAAGGAGCACATGCAGCTCATAACTGTTCGACTAACACAGCTCGGGATTTCGGCTACTGAGACTGCGGCGGACAGAATTGGGTCGGCAACAAACGAACTCACCAGAGTAATTGATGATGCATCGAAACAGAGTCAGGTGACCTCAGATGCTGTGATAAATCTAAACGGGCGACTGCTGTGGCTTACGTGGATCTTAGTGGTACTCACCGTGATTCTGACTGTATTCGGCGGGCTGCAGGTGGCGAAAGAGTTTGGGCTATTGGGTGTGGATCAATCGAATCAAGGACGAGACGCGCATGAAAGTTGAGCGGAAGTTTACAAAGGCTGGCCAAGACCCCTTCTCCACCGTCGAGTGGACAACCCGGTCGTCCAAGATCAGCAACCCCGACGGTTCGGTCGTCTTCGAGATGGCCGATGCCGAGGTGCCCAAGACGTGGAGCCAGCTGGCGACCGACATCATGGTCAGCAAGTACTTCCGCAAGGCCGGCGTGCCGCAGTTTGAGCAGCCCTACGCGCTGCCCAACACCGCCGCGGCCAAGACGCGGCGTGACGAGAACGGCAAGCCGATCACCGGCCCGGAGCGCAGCGCCCGCCAGGTGATCCACCGCCTCGCCGGGTGCTGGCGTTTCTGGGGCGAGAGCCACGGCTACTTCGACACCGAGGCCGACGCCGAGGCCTTCTACGACGAACTCGTCTACATGATGGTGCACCAGATGTGCGCGCCCAACAGCCCGCAGTGGTTCAACACCGGGCTCAACTGGGCCTACGGCATCACCGGCCCGGCGCAGGGCCACTACGTGCCCGACCCCGAGACCGGCGAGGTGTTCCTGGCCTCCGACGCCTACACCCACCCGCAGCCGCACGCCTGCTTCATCCAGTCGGTCAGCGACGACCTGGTCTCCCACGGCGGCATCATGGACCTGTGGGTGCGTGAGGCACGGCTGTTCAAGTACGGCTCCGGCACCGGCACCAACTTCTCCAAGCTGCGGGCCGAGGGCGAGCGTCTCAGCGGCGGCGGCAAGAGCTCGGGCCTGATGAGCTGGCTCAAGATCGGCGACCGTGCCGCGGGCGCGATCAAGAGCGGCGGAACGACCCGACGCGCTGCCAAGATGGTCTGCCTCGACATGGACCACCCGGACATCGAGACCTTCGTCAACTGGAAGGTCCGCGAGGAGGTCAAGGTCGCGGCGCTGGTCGAGGGTCTCAAGCAGCTCAAGAAGTCTGACGAGTCCATCCGCGAGACCGCCGAGCGCCTCGACATCAACCTCGACTACGACTTCAACGGCGAGGCCTACGCCACCGTCAGCGGGCAGAACTCGAACAACTCGGTCCGTATCCCCGACAAGTTCTTCGACACCGTGGACGCCGGCGGCACCTGGACGACCACATGGCGCACCACCGGTGAGACCGCCCGCGAGTATGAGGCGGGCAAGCTCTGGGACGACATCGTCTACGCCGCGTGGCGGTGCGCCGACCCCGGCGTGCAGTACGACGGCACCATCAACGCCTGGCACACCTGCCCCAACGGCGGGCGGATCAACGCCAGCAACCCGTGCAGCGAGTACATGTTCCTCGACAACACGGCGTGCAACCTCGCCTCCTTCAACGTGCTGACCTTCTACGACGCGCAGACCCAGACCTTCGACGTCGAGAAGTACGAGCACGGCATCGACCTGTGGACCACGGTCCTCGAGATCAGCGTGCTGATGGCTGCGTACCCCAGCGAGGTCGTCGCCGAGCTATCCTACCGCTACCGCACGCTCGGCCTGGGCTTTGCCAACCTCGGCGCGATGGCCATGCAGGCGGGCATCCCCTACGACTCCGACGAGGCCCGCGCCCTCTGCGGCTGCCTGAGCGCGATTCTCACCGGGCGCAGCTACCGCCAGTCGGCCATCATGGCCGGCGAGCACGGGCCCTTCCCCGGCTTCGAGGCCGACCGCGAGGGCATGCTCCGCGTCATCCGCAACCACCGCCGCGCCGCCCACGGCGTCTCGCGTGACGCCAACGAGTGGGAGAGCCTCCGCGTCCGCCCCGTGCCCATCGACCACGACCTCTGCGCCGGCGGCACGGTCAACATCGCCAACATGAAGACGCTCGCCGAGCGCGCCGCCCGCGCCTGGGACGACGCTCTGGCCTTCGGCGAACGCCACGGCTACCGCAACGCCCAGACCACGGTCATCGCGCCCACCGGCACCATCGGCCTGCTCATGGACTGCGACACCACCGGCGTCGAGCCCGACTTCGCACTCGTCAAGTTCAAGAAGCTCGCCGGCGGCGGCTACTTCAAGATCGTCAACGAGTCGGTCAAGCCCGCACTCGACGCCCTTGGCTACTCCGAGACCCAGGTCCGCGAGATGCTCACCCACATCCTCGGCACGCTCCACCTCGAGGTGCCCCTGCCCGCCGGCGTCAAGGGCGCACAGCCCGGGCAGACATTCGCCCAGTGGCTCCGCGGCAAGGGCCTCGGCGAAGACGATCTCAAGACCGTCTCCGAGTCGCTTCGCAGCGTCTTCGAGGTCGGCTTCGCCTTCAACGCATGGAGCCTCGGCGACGCCACCCTCACCCGGCTCGGCATCGACCCGGCCAAGGCCAAGGCCGACTCCGGTTTCAGCCTCCTCCGCACCCTCGGCCTGACCGACGCCCAGATCGGCGTGCTCAACCAGACCATCTGCGGCACCCAGACCATCGAGGGTGCGCCGCACATGAAGGACGAGCACCTGCCCGTCTTCGACTGTGCCAACACCTGCGGCCAGTCGGGCGTCCGCTTCATCGCCCCCGAGGGCCACATCCGCATGATGGCCGCGGCACAGCCGTTCATCTCGGGTGCCATCAGCAAGACCATCAACCTCCCCAACGAGGCCACCACCGACGACATCGCCGCGTGCTACCGCCTGAGTTGGGAACTCGGCCTCAAGGCCAACGCCCTCTACCGCGACGGGTGCAAGCTCTCGCAGCCGCTGAGCAACAAGTCCGACTCCAAGCTCGAGACCGTGGACCTCGACGAAGAGGTGGACGAGTTGGGGGAGTCCGACGCCAAGGCCGAGGTCGCGACGGCCGTGGCCGATGTGGCGGCGACGATTGCTGCGGGTGGTGAAAAGAAGTCCACCAAGCCCGTCGTCGAGGAGAAGGTCACGCAGATCGTCCACCGTCCGATGCGTCGCCGCCTGCCCGACACGCGTGAGTCGATCACGCACAAGTTCAACGTCGCCGGGCACGAGGGCTACCTCACAGTCGGGCTCTACGAGGACGACAAGCCGGGCGAACTGTTCATCACGATGGCCAAGGAGGGCTCGACCATCGGCGGGCTCATGGACTCTCTCGGCACCGCGACCAGCGTCGCGCTGCAGTACGGCGTCCCCGTCGAGAGCCTGGTCAACAAGTTCACCCACCAGCGCTTCGAGCCGGCCGGCATGACCACCAACAAGGACATCCCGATCGCCAAGAGCCTGGTGGACTACATCTTCCGGTGGATGGGCATGGAGTTCATCCCCGGCTACCGCGAGGCCAACTCGCCGCGGCGCGCCGGTGACACCAACTCGGCGCCCACCGACCGCGTTTCGCGCCGGGCCGCGAAGCTCGCTGCGAGCGACCGGGGCCTCCGGGGTGACGACGGTGTGAAAGGCTCGGTCATGACCTCGTCGGTCGTGGTCACCGAGCGGGTGCAGAGTGCGGGCGTGACCGCCCAGACCACCCAGGCCGCGACGCTCTCGGTCGCGCTCGACAGTGTGAGTGATGCCCCGCCGTGCGACGTGTGCGGCACGATCACCGTCCGCAGCGGCACGTGCCACAAGTGCCTCAACTGCGGCAACAGCATGGGGTGCAGTTGATTCGTTCAGGAGTGTGCAGCAGCATCCGGTCCCTCGCCCGGCGTTCGGGGAGGGTCGGCGAGACAACGGAATGAAGCCGGGGTGACAGGCACGGAGTGACGTGTCACCCGTCACACCCGCTCAGACGGGACCAAGCGGCGAAGACAGACCGAGGGGCCAGGCTCAGGCCAAACCCCGAGGGCGAGAAAGCCAAGGAGGAACCCCGCTCGCGAGCATCGCGAGCACCGGCGAGGGCCGGACGCCAAGCACACCCCACAACTGCCCCACCAACCGGGGTTCGTCGAGGCGGCGTTTCACGCCGGCTCCGGATCCCGGGCCTCCCAGCCCCCGAGCGACCCACCGACGCTCGGGGGCCTTTTTTTTGCAGCTAGCAGCCCGCGGTCCACACGTTCAAGAACGCCAGCACGTCGCGGGTGTCGATCTCGCCGTTGCCGTCGATGTCGGCGGTTGCCTCGCCCGCGACCCACGCGTTCAGGAACGCGATGACGTCCAGGGTGTTGCCGTCGCCGTCGCCGTTGAAATCGGCCGGGCAGGCGGATGCCGCGATGGCGTCGCCGAGCAGTTTGGCAAAGAACGCGGTCGAGGGGGTGTTGTTGGTGTGCAGGCCGTCGAAGAGGATGATGCCGTCGAGCCCGCCGTTGTCGGCAGACGACAGCGTGTAGGTGTTCCCGCCGTAGGTGATCGTGGACCACCCGTTCTCGTCGAGCCAATCGCGCGACGCCTGTTGCGTGCCCGGGCCGCCGTAGGCGTCGGTCGAGAGGAACACCCCGTCGGTCGCCCGGTAGAGCGAGAAGAAGGCGCAGTCCGGCTCGGTGCGGGCGAGCGACTCGTAGATGACGTCCAGTTCCTCAACGCGCTGCCGCGCGATCTCGAGGGACCGCTCCCGGATGTCGTGCATGAACGAGCCGACCAGCAGGAACCGCGGCGGGGTGGTGCCGATGCGCGCATACGCCGTCCGGAACCGCTCGATGATGCGGCGGACCCGCTGCTCGATGATGTCAGGCTCCTTGTCCTCCGTCGCGATGTGCAGGATCACGACGGGGGTCCGCTGGCGGTCGAGCGTGGTGACATCGAGCCAGTGCAGAAGCTGTTCGTCGCTGAAGTTCTTGCCGCCGGTGCTGGGGGTGTCGTCGGCCATGCCCGCGAACGACCACGAGCCGGTGGCCAGCCCCGAGTGGTAGTACCCCGGCAGGGGCACACCCTGCGCATCGGTGTGGTAATAGATCGCTCCGGCGTTGATCCAGTAGGTGTCGGTGTTGATCAGCGGGTGCTGCGGGTCCTGCCCGACCATGATCCCCGGTCCCTGCAGATAGTCGGCGTTGACCTGAAAGTCCGTCGCGATCGCGTTGATCTGCGACACGACCGGTGCGCGGGGTGCATCGACCCCCGGCGTCTCGCCGAGATGCCAGAGCGGCCGCGCGTGCGCGCGCAGGTCGAACGCGCCGAATCGCGTGCCGTCTCGGTCCGCCAGCCGGACATGGGACAGCAGGTTGCTCTGCGTCAGCGGTGCGTAGTAGAGCACGCGGCAGCCGAGAAAGTCGCCGCTGTCGCTGAAGTCGGGCAGGTCACCCAGCGAGATCCGATTGTTCCGTACCGTCTGGGCCTGGATCAGCGGCATGTCCGGCCACGACTGATCGAGCGTCAGCGTGTCCCGCCCGACGACCTTGGTCATATCGAAGACGGGGAGTGCAAAGTGTTGCTGTCCGGCGGTCTGGTCGTAGTCGACGCTCCACAGCCGCGGGTGGTCGACGTAGACCATCCGCCCTGCGCCCCCGGTGAAGTCCGTCGCCTCGCCCATCGCGCCCGTGCGGAAGGTGGCGATGAGCGCGGAGAGCCTGCCGATCGGCCAGACCATCAGCGAGCCGTAGGGCAGCCGGCTCGTGCTCTGCAGCGTGGACCAGCTGTCGCCCACCCAGATCGCCCGGGCACTGCCGTCGAACAAAACGCGCGCGCGGTGCAGGTTGGTGGCGACGGGCTCGCTCCGTGGCGGGTCGTCCTGCGCGGGTGCCGCACCGGCCGGCGCGGCGAACGTCCACGCCGCCAAAGAAAGCGCCGCCGCCCCGAGGGCGGCGGCGCGGTGTTGGGCAAAGCTCATCCCGAAGGACTCCTTCTCGGACCGTGCGACCCCGGGCCTACAGGCTGCAGGGGTTGTTCCACTCGTTGAGGAACGCCAGCACGTCGTTGGTATTGATATTGCCATCGCCATTGACATCGGCTCGCGGGTCGCGTGCATTCCACGCATTCAGGAAGGCGAGGACATCATTGGTGTTGACCTGCTCGTCACCGTTGAAGTCGGCGATGCACGGGAAGTAGATCTTGTTGGTGTACTGGTTGGGGCGGTTGGCCTGCCCGGAGAGGTACAGCGGCCAGTAGTAATCACCGCCCTCGCCACGGGCCTGGCCCATGCCGAGGTAGTCGCCCACGAACCCGCCGCCGAGGCCGTCGAAGCGGCTGTCCCAGGAGTTGGGCGTCAGACGGATCTCGTTCCAGGTCGCGCCCTCGTCCTCGGAGTAGGTGAAGTAGGTGTCGATCAGCGCGAAGCCCGAGTTGTCGTTGAGCCCGCCGTGGCGGGTGTCGTAGAAGACCATGCCGATGCGCCCCGTGCGGTCGACCTCCATCCACGGGAAGAAGCAGTCGGCCTGCGGGTTGCCCGCGCCGCCGTTGATGATCGTCGGCGTCGTCCAGGTCGTGCCGCCGTTGGTGCTCTTGGTGAAGTAGAGATCCGTGTCGCGGTTGCCGCCGGAGACCTGCGTGGTGTCGTAGTAGCAGACGTAGAGGTTCTCGTTGTTGGGATCGACCGCGAGATACGCCAGCGGCGGCACGCGGAAGTTGCCCGGGTAGCGCGAACCGTCCACGCCCCAGATGTCCAGCCGCGTCGCGGCCAGCGTCGGGCTGGTGAAGGACACGCCGCCGTTCTCACTCTTGCGGAGCAGGATCTGGTTGGTGTTGAACGGCCAGTACAGCACGTAGAGCGTGCCGTCCGACGCGGTCTGCGGCAGGAAGCCGAGGCCGCTGCCGAGGCTGACCGGCCCCTGCCATGTCGCGCCCTTGTCGCTCGTCCGCGACACGCCCTGGTTGTAGGCGATGTAGAGCTTGGACTTGTTGATGTTGTTGGGGTCTGACGGATCGACGCCGACCGCCATCCATCCCTTGTCCACGCCGCCGTTGATGCGGGCCATCACCGAGGGCTGAAAGAACGTGTCGCCGGGGTCCTTGCGTGCGACATAGATGCCGCCGTTGCCGCCGAACGCCATCGCGCCGGCGTACAGCGTGCCGTCGCGGTGGTCGTGGGCCATCATCGGGTCGCCCTCGACGCTGGTCCGGAACGCCGCCGGCGGGCGGATCTCCTGATCGAACCACGTCTGCCCGCCGTCGAAGCTGCGGGTGAAGACCGAGCGGATCTGTGTCCGGTAGTCGTTCCAGCCGCCGACGATGTGGTCGGGGTTGGCGTCGGCGACGGACATGCTCGTCTCGTTGACGCCAGCGCCGGTTGTGTTGTTGGGGTCGACGATGATCTGCGGGCCGACGATGGGCTGCGCCATCGCGCAGGTGCCGCACGCCGCCACCACCGTCGCCAGCATGCTCACGCACTGCTTGCTCATACGCATGGGAAATACCTCCGAATCATGCCGCGTTTGAATCGCGGCGGTGGTGTCAGTTGTTCAGCATCGCCTTGAGTTGCGGGGGGACGTTGCCGCCGAACTTCTCGGCGAGCGCGACCTGCCGCCTGGCCTCGTCGCGCTGCCCCTGGTAGTACCGCGCGACCGCGAGCCTTGCGTGCGCTTCGCCGTGTGCGGCGTCGATCGCCAGCACGTTCTCGAGCTCGTCCGCCCAGCCGTCGATGTCGCCAGTGCGGTTGATCGTCTCGGCGTACTGCAGACGGATGTCGGTGCGTTCGGGCGCCAGCATCGAGGCGGTGCGCAGCGCCGCGAGCGCCTTCTCGTCGTTGCGCTTGCCCAGCAAGGCCTCGCCGAGCTTGAACATCGCCTCGACGTTCGTCTCGTCGGCCAGCAGCGCCAGGCGGTACTCGCCGATCGCGCCGCTGAAGGTATTCTCGGCAAAGAGCACATCGCCCCGGGCGATCGCCTCGCCGGCGTCGCCGATCGGCAGATCGGCCGCGGCCTTGCGGTCCACCACCACCAGACCGTCCTCGATCGCCAGCCCGCGCCACGCCTCGGCGAACCGTAGCTTGCGGAAGTCCTCGGTCGATGTCGCCACCGGACCGGCTGCGCCGACGGAAGCTCCGGGATCAACGTACACGTCCTGCCCGGAACAACCGGCCAGCCCCGCTGCACCCGCAGCGGCAATCGCGCACCACAACACATTCATGCTCTTCATGGGTCCCTCTCCTTATGCTTGGGAAGGCTTCCCGCAGCCTAACCGGTCCGCGCCGCCACCCGCAAGACAATTTGGGTAAGTTCTGCCAGAGTTCGCGGGCGAACCGCACCACGCCCCCCGATCAGCGGGGAACCGGACGCACGGCTTCAAACCTGATCAGAACGGCACGTCTTCGGCGTCGTCATCGTCGAGGTCCGGACCGCCGCCATCGCGGAAGCCGACCTCGGGCCCGCTCCGTGATCCCGGCGCAAACCCTTGATACTCACTCCGCGCTGGCTGCACTGGTTTGGCTTCCACCTCGTGCCCCGCGGCCTCGCCCACCGAGCCGTAGTCGCCGTAATCGCCGCCGAATCCCTCCGCAGCGCCGGCGTGCGTGTGCGGGTCGTGGTTCTTGAACCGTGTGGTCTTGCTGTCCCACGTCAGCTTCACCGTGCCCGTCGGCCCGTTGCGCTGTTTGGCGATGATCAGCTCGGCCAGCCCGATCTTCTCGTGGTTCTCCGGGTCGGCCAGCCACTCCTCATCGCCCTTGTGGTAGTACTCCTCCCGGTGCAGCAGCGCCACCACGTCCGCGTCCTGCTCGATCGAGCCCGACTCGCGCAGGTCGGCCATCCGCGGCCGGTTGCCCTCGCGCTGTTCCGTGCCGCGATTGAGCTGGGCGAGACAGATCACAGGCACGTTCAGCTCTCGCGCCAGTGCCTTGATCCCGCGCGAGATCGTCGCCACCTCCACCTGCCGGCTCTCGCGCGACACGTTGGGCGCGGTCAGCAGCTGCAGGTAGTCGATGATGATGACCCTCACGCCAAACTGCGACACCATCCGCCGCGCGCGGGCGCGGAGCTGCAGGATCGTCAGCGCCGGTGTGTCGTCGATGTACAGCGGTGCGTCGTGCAGCTCGCCGCAGGCGGTGTTGAGCTGGTTCCACTCGTTCATCCCCATCTGCCCCGTCCGGAGATGGTGCAGGTCGATGCCCGACCGCGCCGAGATCAAGCGCTGGGCCAGCGAACCTCGCGACATCTCGAGCGAGAAGATCACCGTCCCCGCGGGTTCATCCTGCGGCGCACTCCACGGCGTCGCCCCGCCGAAGGCGACCTGTTCGGCGATGTTCAGCGCGAGCGCCGTCTTGCCCATCGAGGGTCTCGCCGCGAGGATCACCATCTCGCCCGGCTGCAGGCCGCTGAGCATCTTGTCCAGCTCGATGTACCCCGTCGGCACGCCTGTCAGCCCGCGCCCCTCGAGCGCCTCCAGCCGCGCGATCTCCTCCTGCAGCACGTCCGCCAGCGGCGCGACATCGCGGATGGTCTTGTCGTGCGAGATCTCGTAGATCTCCGCCTCCGCCTTGTCCAGCAGCGTCGCTACGCCGTCCGGGCCGAGCCCGCCGATGTTGTGCGCGTCGTAGATGATCCGCCACGACGCGTCGATTAGCGAACGCAACCGGTGCTTCGACGCCACCAGCTTGGCGTAGTGGGGGGCGTTGACCGCTGACGGCACCGACTCGGCCAGCTGCTTGAGGTAGTCCACGCCCCCGATGTCGTCGAGATGACCCGCGTCCCGCAGCATCTCGAGCAGCTGCACCGCGTCCCAGCCCTCGTGCTGGTCGTACAGCTCCAGAATCGCCTTGTAGATCTGCGCGTGAGCCTCGCGGTAGAACAGCTCCGGCCCGTGCGCGATGCTCACCACCTCGCCGACCGCCCGAGGGTCCAGGATCAGCGACCCCAAGAGCGACATCTCCGCCTCTTCCGAGTGCGGCGGGAGGCTGTCCACCAGCTCGCGCAGCACCTCGGCGCTCGACGGCCTGTCGGCGTCACGCTTCCAGTTGCGGTTTGATCGTCCGTTGCTCTCTGTCACGCGTGCATCCTCTCCGCACGCCATCCTACACCCCCGACTACCGCGCTCCTTTCCACCGTCCGTCCCGATCCCGGGGCCCTCGCTCGGAATCCACCGAGTCCGTGCCGCGAATACCCTCCCCCATGACCAGTCTCGACCCGTTCGACACCGAATCGCTCCTTCCAGACCCCCTCCCGGAGTCACCCTTCCCCACGCTGGCCGCCTGGCTCGCCGAGGCTCGGGAGCGGGGCCAAACCCCCAACCCAAACGCGATGACCCTCGCCACCGTCGGCCCCGACGGCCGCCCCTCCGCCCGCATCGTCCTCTGCAAGGACCTCGATCCCGAGGCCGGCACGGTCACCTTCTACACCAACCTCCAGTCCCGAAAGGGACGCGAGATCGCGGCCAACCCCGCCGTCGCCCTGGTCTTCCACTGGGATCACGCCGAGCGCCAGGCCCGTGTCGAGGGCGATGTCGAGCCGGTCTCCGACGCCGAGGCCGATGCCTACTTTGCCAGCCGGCGCTGGGAGAGTCGGATCGGGGCGTGGGCCAGCCAGCAGAGCCAGCCGCTCGAATCCCGGCAGAGCCTTTTCGAGGCCGCGACCGAACGCATTCTGGATCTAGACATCGACATTGCGGCCGCTGTGCGGGGAGACCCGGTCGACATCCCCCGCCCGCCGCACTGGAGCGGTTTTCGGGTCATCGCCCGCCAGGTGGAGTTGTGGCACGGCAGCACCGGGCGGCTCCACGACCGGGCGGTCTGGAAACGTCCGGATTCGGCCCCTTTTGGAGCGGGATGGGTCGCCACGCGCCTCCAGCCCTGACCCCCGCGGCCGACGCCCCGTTCTCCGGGCATTCCGATCAAGGGGTGCCCCCTGGGAGCCGATACAGATGGGGGATGTCACGCACTCCGGCCTCCGAGGGGGTCGGCCGGCAGGACCGGTGGCAGCCGCGCAGTAGGGCGACGGAGGGTCGGCAGAGATAATGAAGGCGCGACGCGATCTCAGCGCGGAAGAGCTCACCGACCTCTACGCCGACCTCGACCGGCGTCTTGGCGGTATCGGAGTGGACACGCAGCCCGGCGTCGCGATGCGCATCCTCGACCTGACCCAGAACCCCGACGCGGGGATGCAGGACTACAGCGACATCATCCGCAACGACCCGGGCCTGACCGGGCGGCTCATCCGCCTCAGCAACTCGGCGTTCTTCGCCCAGCGCAAGCCCGTCACCAATATCGATCGCGCCTGTGTCCTCCTCGGCCTCGCGAGGATGCGGTCGATCGCGCTTGGCTTCTACCTCTCCAAGGCCGCGAGCGCAGACAAGGGTGCGAAGATTTCGCGTGAGGTCTGGGGACAATCGGTCTACCGCGCATGCCTGGCCGCCGAGGTCGCCCGGAGCGTGCTCCCGAGCTGCGCGCCCGAGGCGTTCATCGTCGGCCTCATGCTCGATGCCGGGATCCCCCTCGCGCACAAACTCCTTGGCACCCAGTTCGACTTGCTCTATGAGCAGGGCCTCCCGTCGAGCAAGAGCTTCGACGTCGAGTACAACCAGCTGCCCTTCACCCACGTCGACATCATGACGACGATGCTCCGGCGTTGGAAGTTCCCGGATCTCCTGGCCAAGCCGATTATGTGGCACCACACGCCGCCACCCCCCAACGGTGAATCGCGCGAGCCCCTCCGTGTGCTCCACCGAATCGCGTTCTATATCGGTGCGATCACGCTCCGATCAGACAACACGCCCACCTCCCGTGCGCCCGCAGCCGCGATCGGCAAGATGCACCTCGGCCTCGACTCGGCCAAACTGGAATCCATCGCCTCACGCTCCAGCGTCGAGTGCGAAGCGGTTCTCGAGCTCTTTGCCGATGTCGCCGACCCGCTCGAGGTCTCCGACCTTTCCAGCCGCGTGCACCAGCAGCTCGTGAACGTCCTCGACGACCAGATGGTGGACGGGCTCAACGACGACTCGGCGCTCGGCCCGCAGCAGTTTCTCCTCGGGGGGCTCGTGGTTCTCATCCGTCCCGAGCAGGACGGGCACGGCGCCGCCTACAGCTACGACGCCGACGGCGAGCCCATCTCCAGCTACCGGTTCACGATGGCTTCGGAGTCGCCCAGCTCCATCCGCGCCTCGCTCGGGCTCGAGCCCGACCCGACCGACGACATCGACGGGATGGCCGAGTACCTCAAGATCCTCGCCGCCTGACCCGCGCCGGAAGGCGCGTCAGAACCGCTTGTGCCCCGGCCGCGCGCCGGCGGGGCGCACACCAAGCACAGCGCGGGCGAGCGTCAGGTCGATCGGTGTTGTGATCTTCAGGTTCGCCGGCTCGCCCTCGACGACCACGACGCGCTCCCCCGCCCGCTCTGCCAGACCAGCATCGTCGGTGCTCGAGAGGTCCTCCTGCGCGTACGCCCGGCGGAACAGATCCGCGCTGAACACCTGCGGCGTCTGCACCGCCACCAGACCACGGCGCGCGAGCGTCGATTCGACCTCGCGCAGGCCCGACCCTTCGGAGGCGCCGCCGAGGATCGACGCCAGCGGGTCCGGCTCGCCGTCCTCGATCGGGTTCTCAGAAACGCGTTTGATGGTGTCGGACACATCGATCCCGGGCACCACCGCCGCGTGCCGCTTGGCCGCGTCGAACACCCGGTCCAGCAGCGCGCTCGACACGCACGGCCTGGCCGCGTCGTGCACGGCGATATGCGTCACGTCGCCCGGCACCGCGTCCAGCGCAGCGCGGACCGTCTCCCAGCGATGCGTCTGGCCACCCCGGACCAGCAGCACGCCGAGAATCGACAGTTTGTCGCCGTGCCGCAGCTTGAATGTCGCGATTGCGTCCTCGTCGTGCGGCCCGGCGACGATGATCGGCCCGAGCGTTACTCCGGGGCCGTCGTAGTTGGCAAAGGCCTCGACCGTCCGGTGCAGCACCGGACGCCCGCCGAGGTCTTCGTCCAGCTTGCTGCGTGGACCGTCGAAGTTGGCTGCCTCGGCGTACCGGCGGCTGAACCCGGCGGCGGGGATGATGACTGCGATTCTCAGCATGGCGAAAGGCTATCGGGCAGCCGGCCGCCGCGCGATGGATGGATCGTGCGGGCGAACCGCCCGACTCCTTCGGAGTCGCGCGGCGGCAATACTGGTGTTTATGACTGGATACACCGCGGGCAATTTTGCCCAGTTCCACAACCTCAGACGGTGTCCGTCCATAAATCGAACAACAAATTCCCGTTTTCCTCGGAACATCTCTTTGTCCTCGATCGCGGTGCCTGTATCCTGATTGGGTACTATCACGCTCAGTAGAACTGCGACCTCGTGGCTCGCTGGGAAGACTGAGTTGGATTGACCGTTCCTTTGCGGAGGAGACACTCATCATGCGGAAGAACATTGCACTTATCGTGGCCGCGGGTTTCGCGGCCGGGGCGTCGGCACAGGTGATTACTGGTTACGACATTGTTGATGCTGGCGAATCCGGCGGCGGCGGCTGGAGCCACACCTACAGCGGCACCATCACCACCACCGGCAGCGACACCGCAAACGGTGTCGGATTCAGCATCGCCAACTACACCAACGCTGGTTCGGGCACGCTCAACGACGGCGGTGTGAACGACGGCGCCGGCAACGCCATGCTGTTCGGTCAGACCTCCCGCACCCGTCCCTCGATCACGCTGTACCTCGACGGTGCGTACTTCATCGATGACATCACCATCTGGGGCTTCGACAGCGGCAACTCCATCCCCGGCAATATCGATGGCTACGACCTGACCATCGACGGCAACACCATGAGCTTCGGTGGCACCGAGACCAACAACGACCTCTTCACCACGCTCGGCGGCTCCGGCATGGAGAACATGGGCACCACCTCGATCACGATCAACAACTTCGTGCTTGAGGGCCAGTCCGGCTGGACCGAGGTCTTCTCGATCTCTGAGATCACCGTCCGCGGCCGTCCCGTCCCCGCGCCGGGCGCCTTCGCCCTGCTCGGCCTCGGCGGTCTCGCCGCGACCCGTCGCCGTCGCTAATCCAGCGACCGACATCTCCAACGTTTGCACGCAGGACACCGGCCCTTGGGCCGGTGTCCTGTCTTTTGCCGTCGGCGTTGCTCAGCAAATGCCGCAGCAATCGGTCGCCCGCGCCACGATTCCGCACGCGTCGATTTCCCAGATTACCAATTCGCCGCGGGCCACTGGCGGGCGAAGGAGAATTCTGCATACTGAGGTGGCAATAGACCCGCAGGCGGGTCGTTTGTCGCCGGGTCTCGTGGGCAGCGAAGAGGGTTTGTTCAGATGCAAAGAGGATTTGGCTGTCGTCGCGCCTTCGCGCGTCTCGCTCCCGCGCTCCTGATCGGGGTCCCGCTGGCCGGCACCATCGGCGTCACGGCCACGTGGGCGCTCGACGGTCCGACGGCCGCGTTGCCGCCCGTGCCCGTGCCCGCCGAGAACCCCATCACCGAGGAAAAGCGCATCCTCGGCAAGATGCTCTTCTGGGACGAGCAGCTCTCCACCGACGGCACCACCGCCTGCGGCAGCTGCCACATTCCCGGCGTCGGCGGCATCGACCCCCGCGCCGCCCTGCACCCCGGACGCGACGGTCGGTTCAACACCGACGACGACATCACCGGCTCGCCCGGCGTGGTCGCCTCCGACGCCAACGACACCTATCAGCCCGATCCGTTCTTCGGCCTCCGCCCCCAGGTCACCGATCGAACCGCCCCTCCCTCGATCATGGCGATGTACGCCGAACGGCTCTTCTGGGACGGCCGCGCCGGATCGGAGTTTCTCGACCCCGAAAGCGGCGAGGTCATGATCGCCATGGGCGGCGCCCTTGAGAACCAGGTCATCGCCCCGCCGATGAGCCCTGTCGAGATGGCCCACGCCGACTACGACTGGCCCGAGCTTCGGTCGAGACTCACCGTGGCTCGGCCGTTGGCCCTCGCCGAGAGCCTCCCGGCCGATCTCGCCTCCGCACTTTCGACCAACCCCACCTACCCCGAACTGTTCGCTGCGGCCTTTGGTGACGGCGAGGTCACCGCCACCCGAATCGCTTTCGCGATCGCCACCTACGAGCGCACACTGACGCCGGACCAGACGCCCCTCGACCGCTTCGTCGGGGGCGATGGCAACGCCATGACGCAGCGTCAGCAGCAGGGATTCAACCTATTCCTCGGCTCCGACTGCGCGATGTGCCACAGCTTCCCGCTCTTCACCGACAACCAGTTCCGCAACATCGGCGTCAGGCCGATCGTCGAAGACCGGGGACTCCAGGATGTCACAGGCCTCTTTGCCGACCGCGGCAAGTTCAAGGTCCCGACGCTGCGAAACGTCGGCCTCCGCCCGCGCATGATGCACAACGGCGACTTCGCCACCATGCAGCGTGTCTTCGACTTCTACGCCCGCCGGAACGGCCAGATTCCCTTCGAGGGCAACATCGACCCGCTGTTCGACGGGCCGATCGCGTTCCCGCCGCAGCAGGAACAGGCCATCATCGACTTTCTCACCAACGCCCTCACCGACCCCCGCGTCGCCAACGAGCAGTTCCCCTTCGATCGTCCCGTGCTCCACCAGCAGAAGCCGCAGCCGAACCCGCTCAACCTCGGTGGCGGCCGCGCGGGCTCGAGCGGACAGCCGCCGGTCATCATCGCCGACCGCCCGCCATACCTCGGCAACCAGTGGTTCCAGCTCGGCCTCGACGCTGCCCTCGCAGACACCCAGGCGTGGTTGGCCGTTTCTGCCTCGCCTCCCCAGAACGGCGAGATCAACGCCGATGAACTCCTCGGCCCGTTCGTTGTTGATGGTTCCGGTCTGGCCGGCGGCTTTGCGACCGGCCCGAGCCCGATCGCGATGGACCCCTCCCTCGACGGCCAGGTCCGCTACATGCAGTGGATCGTCGAAGACGCCGGCGCGCCCGGCGGTCAGGCGAAGTCGGCGGTTGTCCGCCTGACGCTCTTCTGCGGCAACGGCCAGTGTTTCTGTACCGCCGACTTCAACCGCGATACCACCGTCAACACCCTCGATGTCCTCGGCTTTCTGAACGCCTGGACCGCCGGCACACTCGAGGCCGACACCGACCGCAACGGCACCGTGAACACGCTCGACGTGCTGCAGTTCCTCAATCACTGGAACGGCGGCTGCTGACACGACGCCGGCCTCGGTGCGTACAGCCAGACAAAGCGACCCCCGGGACACCTGAATGTCCCGGGGGCCGCGCGTTGAGGGGCCGGTGCTCGCGGGCGTCTGACCGCCCGCGTTGAACTACAGCGAATCAGTCGTCGTCGTCCCAGTCGTCGTCGTCTTCATCCTCATCCCAGTCCTCGTCCTCGTCCCAATCTTCGTGATCGTGATCGGCCTTGTCGTGATCATGCTCGTGGGCCGCCAGGAGCGACTCGAAGCGTGTGTCGCCGTGCAGGTTGGCGAGGTCGGGGTCCTCACGCATGAACCCGACATCGTCGAAGCCGTAGTCGATGGACTTCTCGATCGCTGCGATCGCCAAGGCCTTGTTGCCCAGAATCGCGTGGCAGCAGGCCACGTTGTAACTGGCGATGCCGGGCATGAAGTCAAGCTCGGCCTGCCGCTCGAAGGTCCGCATGGCTTCCTCGGTGCGGCCCGTGCGGAGCAGCGCCCAGCCCAGTTGCAGGTGCGCCATCCCGTCGCGGGGATCCTCCTTGATCTGCTTGCCGCTGCGCTCTGCCAGATAGTCCCAGCTCGGGGCTGCGAAACCTTCAAGGATGTCACGGTCCGCAGCCATCTGCGCGACCTTCACAAACCCGGGCTGGCCCCGCAGCGCGGCCAGATCGTTGTCGGTCTGCATGTGCGCTGCGTCGGTATACCCGGCATCGACCGCCGCCCGCAGGTACTCAAGCGCCCCGTCCGAGTCGCCGCGAAGCGATCGGCAGCACGCGATGTTGTAGAGCGAGTTCTCCAGCGACTGCCCGGCCTTTGCCGCCTCGCCGAACGCACGCTCCGCGCCCTTGTAGTCCTTGCCCGCGAACAGCGCCATAGCCAACTGGTTGTACGCCGACGCACGCTCCCAGTCGCTCTTCGGCTTCATGTCGATCAACGCCGCGGCCTTGTCCGCCGCCGACTCGTACTCGCCGAATTCCATCGCCATGTCCAGCTCGCGCCGAAGCTTCATCGGCGCCGTGACCGTCCGGACGATCTCCTGGAATCGCGAGTCGTCGTGCAGCGTCTCCAGATCCGGGTCTTCACGCAGCAGCTCGTGGTTGGCAAACCCGGCCTCGACCGCTCCGCTGAGCATCTCAAACGCCTGCTCGATCCGCCCGCTCTTGGCCGCGACGCACGCGAGGTTGTAGAGGCAGGTGTCCTTGTCGTACCCCATCCCCATCGCGGCCTTGAACGCCTTGTCGGCAGCCTCGAGGTCCCCGTTCATGATCGCGCAGTACCCCAACAGATGCTGCAGTTCGGCGTTCTCCGGCGCCAGCGACGACGCGGATGCGAACCCGCGGGCCGCATCGCCCCAGGCCTCCTTCGACATCGCCTTCTCGGCGGCTCCCCAGATGTCCTCCAGGTCACCCATGCGCGTGATGAGTTCCTTGAACTCCGCCGAACCGTGCAGCGAGGCAAGGTCCTTGTCTTCTGAGGCGTGGTCGCCGTCGGCATAGCCGAGCGCCACCGCCCGACCCAACGCCTTCATCGCGGCGCTTTCGTTGCCCGCCAGAGCGTGGCAGCAGGCGCTGTTGTACATGTGGTCAGCGTCCTTACGCTCCAGCTCGCTCGCGGCCGCGAAATGCTTGGCCGCTGCGGCGAAGTCCTCCGCCTCGTACAGCATCATTCCCATGTCGCTGTGCAGGCCCGCGTCGTCCGGGCGGCTCGCCAAGAGCGAGTCCATCGCCTTCATCGCGTTCTTGTAGTCGCCGCTGTCGGCGTAGATCTCGGCCTCCCACTCCAGTTTCGCCTGCCTTAGCAGCGCCTCCAGCGGCCGCTCGATATCGGCGGTCACGCCCGCGATCGCCGCCACCGCCGGACGCGAGGCCGCCGCCCACGTCGGAGCGAAGATCGCCGTCAAACCCGCGGCCGCGAGGGCCAGCGCACGCGAGCCACGCCGCGCAACATTATCGTTCATAATCATCAAGAGTCTCCTTGTAAGTGAGCGTCGATCGTTGTCCACAGCCCCAAGCGCCGTCGCCGGAAGAGGCGAAACCCCCAGCCGCTCGACCGCGTCGAGCAGCGCGTCGGCGTAGTGCCGACGGTCTTTCGGATAGGCCCAGATCACCCACGCATCGCAGGATTTCTCCGCCTGCCGCCGCAGCTCGCGCCGGGCGACGTACACCAGCGGATGCCACCACAGCGCACAGGTCACGAACGTCTCGAGCCACGCCGTCCAATGATCGCGGCGTTCAAGATGCGCAAGCTCGTGCGCAAGCACTGCGCGCGCACCCGGCGAGGCTTCCGACGCTCCGGCCGGCCACATCAGGATCGGCCGCGCCGCGCCCCACACGAAGGGCGTCGTCACCTCGTCGGAGACCCGCACCCGTGGCGACCGCACGTCCAGGTCCATTGCCACGCGTTCCACAAAGGCCCGGAACGCCGGCGAAGCCGGAGAACCCCGCCGCACGAGCGCCGCGACTCGAGTGACGACCCGCGCTGTGCGCCACGAAACCACCACCATCCCCGCCAGCCAGGCGAGTATCACCGTGCCGGCCAACAACCGCCGCCAGTCCACGCCGGAGAGCCAACCCGCGACTTCGGGTTCGGTCGCGGCACGCGCTTCCGGGGCGATCTCATCGGCCGCGGCATCCGGTGATCCGGCGGAGGCCGAAGGCTCGGCGCCGGGCCGCGCTGTCGGCACAGGCGCGACTGTCTCGGGCCGGTACGCCTCCGAAGGCGATGCTTCAGTCGGCTGGATGTGCTCGTGCCGTTCTTCTGCGCGAGACCGCACACCGGTGTTGCGCGAGCCCGAGACTTCTCGACCGCGGACCACACCGGCCGGCCCGGACGCTCTGTTCGAATCTCGCCGCCCCGCCTGCCGTTCGGCATCGCTTGGCATCAGCGTCTGCACCGTCGAGGCCGCACGACCGACGGCGCGCACTGCGTGCGAGCGTCCGTCCAGCAGCCCGTGCCGCGGCAGTGGGGGCGCCACCAGCGCCACCAGCACGCAGATCCAGCACACATGCGCCACCGCCGGACGCTTCGGCAACAACACCGTCGCCGCGACCGCCAGCACCGCAAGCCCCAACGCCACGACTGTGTTTTGTGCAATCCACTCGAGCATGCCCCGCCATCCTCTCTGTCAGAGTCTTGTGTGCACGTGCCCCAAACCCTTCCCCCAACCGCGCATCGTCGCCTCACTCTGAGGCATCAAGCCGATCCAACATCGCCCGCAGCTGCGCGATGTCGTCCTTGGTCATCTTGTGGTGTTCTACGAGATTGAGCATCAATGGAGTGGCCTTGCCGCCGGTCACCCGGGTGGCGACGTCGGCGAGCTCGGCGGTGAGCAGATCCTGGCGTTGGACTGTCGGCGTATAGACCAGGGCTCGGCCGTCTTTGTGGGTTTTGACGCAGGCCTTGGCTTCGAGCCGGTTCAACAGCGTCTGAACGGTTGTGTAAGCCCTGTCCGCTCCGGGAAGATGGTCGAGCAACTCGCGGACGGTGCCGTGGCCGAGGTCCCACAGAGCCTGAAGGAGTTCCAATTCGGCGGCGGCGATGGGCTTTCGAGGCTTTCGGGCCATGGGGGCTCCGGATCTGGCGACGCGTGGGTAGGGCAACGGCCTCGGTGGCTGGGTTGTCCGGGTGCCGCGGTGCCACCATACCATCTACTACAATCTGTAGGAAGTGAAGATCGCCGTTTTCGTTCAAAAAGCGAAGATTCGACATCGCCACGCCGCCGCACGGAGCTGCGAGGGATCCACTTGGAGCCATTTTCGCACGCCATCGCGGCCCAATTCATCCTTGAGCAGGATGTTGATGGCTGGTACGCTCGGCGAGTGCGCCATGGCTCTTCATGGGGGCAGCGGCGCGTTCTCGACGCGTTCTCGGGGCGATTGAGTTGCCGAGAGACCTGTCTTCGAAGGTCGCAGGAGCCGCGTGATGCGCAATCGTGGTATCGGGATACTGGCTAGTTGTCTTGTTGGTGGATCCGCGATGGCGCAGACCGTCGATCTCATCCCCCAGCCGAGCGGAATTCTGTCTTGGGAACTGCACGCGGTGTCGCCCAGCGGCGAGTACCTGGCCGGGAATGCGTTTCCCGAGTCCGGGGGCTTCTTCAAGTTCGTGTGGTCTGAGAACACGGGCATCGAGTTGCTGCCGTTCATGTTCGGCCCGGTGCTGGCGGTGTCGGACGACGGCGACCGCGTGCTGATGCTCGACGACGACACCGACCGAGAGTTTCTGTGGATCGATTCTTCGGGCTCGTGGGAGGAACTCGTGGCACCCGAGGACGGCCGTAACCCGCGGGCGCGCGCGATGAGCGGCGCTGGCGATCTCATCGTCGGCGATATCGAATACGAGAGATGCGACGACCCGAACCGGTTCGACAACCGCGGTGCCAAGTGGGTGGGGCCGGGGAGCGGGATGCCGCTCACGGGTGTCACTGGGTGTCCGTGCGTCTGGAGCTACTGCTTCGATGTCTCGGCGGACGGCAGGGTGTTGGTGGGCGGTGTGTTTTTCGGGGAGGACAGGCCTTGCCTGACCAAGCCGGCGAGGTGGTCGGGCGGGGGGTCCTCCGCGAGCCTGCTGCCGGTTCCGGGTGGGTACGAGGAGGCGTGGGCGTGGGCGGTCAGCCTCAGCGGGCGGTGGGTCGCCGGTGCCACAGTCGACACAGATCAGGAGGTCCGGCTGCTGCTCTGGGGGCCGAACAATGAGCTCTTGGACCTGGGGCCGCGGTTCGCGACGGGATACACCCGGCTAGACCCCAAGGATGTGCGGAACGATGGTCAGGCGGTGCTGCTGAGCAACGCGGGACTGTACTCGGCTGCGATCTGGACGTCCCAGAGCGGCGTCATCAGACTGATCGACTGGCTGCAGGCGTACCGGTGCTTCGACATGGCCGACTTTGACCGCAATTCATTCCAAGCGGTAGGGCTTGATCAGTCAGGCGCGATCTGGGGTCGGGGGATCTTGTCGGGTCGATCGGTGATCTGGCGGGTCGGTGACGGCGAGAACGACAACGACGGCGACGGACTTCCCAACTGCTGGGAGACGGTTGGCATTCCGTACGATGACGCGAACGGAGACCTGAGGTTTTACGAACTGGACTTTGACGGCGACGGGGAGCCCGACGCCGACCCCGAGCACAAGGACATCTTTGTCGAAGTGGATGAACTCGCGGGATACCCGCTGTTCCCGCCGACGGTGACCATGCTGGAGGCGGCGTTCGCCAATGCCCCGGTGTCCAATCCAGACGGTCTCACCGGGATCCGGTTGCACATCCTGGTCAGCGACATCGCCGATGTGCTGCCTGCCACCTGGCAGACCGACTCGACGGGCTGGCCGACGGCGTGGGAGGTGACACGGCGAGACTGGTTCGGGAGTGCCCTGGAGCGATCCGAGCGTGACGCGGGCTCGAAAGTGCTCGAAGCCCGGTCCAAGGCGGTTCGGTATTGCGTGCTGGCCGAGACGCTCGACGACGCGGTCTTGGGCATCGCGGAGAACATCCCCGCCGACGACTTCATTGTTGCAATGGGCGACCCCGTGCACACCGATGGCCTGCACGACGAAGAGGACACGGCAGCGACCTGGATGCACGAGCTTGGTCACACATTGGGGTTGGGGCACGGAGGAGGTGACGACATTCTGGGCAAGCCCAACTACCCGAGCATCATGAACTACATGTACGCGGACATCATGGACTTCAACGAGGATTTCTGGGCTCTGGATTTCTGCAGAGTTGGATCGCTCCCGACGCTCGACGAGACCTCGCTAGACGAGACGGCGGGGATTGATTCGGGCGGGATGTATGACGGCTGGATCGCGCCGTTCGGCGTGACAGATTCGATGGGTGACCGCGTGATCAGGTACGTCCAACTCGACGGGAGGCCAACCGACTTTGGTACACCCGGCGATCCTGACGGACGACAGGACAATTCGTTCTCGTCTTCGGTGGTCCAGGACCTCAACTACATCGGGCCGGACCTCCCCGTCAGCGGGGCGGACCTGCCCACCCCGGGCGAGACGCTCCATCCGTTCGACGACTGGGCCAATCTGATCTACGCCGTGGGCGACGGGTCGGATTCGAGCCAGCCGAGGCGGGGCGGAGAGTTGACCAGCGACGCTGTCGATTGGATCAACGACAACTTTCCCCCGCCCGACGATTGCGAGGCTGATTTCGACGGAGACGGGCAGGCCGACACGCGCGACGTGCTGGCGTTCCTCAACGCCTGGGCGGCTGGCGACCCCTCGGCCGACTTTAATGGCGACGGTATCGTGGACACTCGGGATGTGCTGGCATTCCTGAATGTCTGGACGGCGGGGTGCTAGTAGCGAGGGGCGGCGAACGGCTGTCACTCCTACCCACCATCCAGGGTTCCGGGCGGTCGGAGTGCATAGTATTGACCGCTCTTTGACAACCGGGGCCGATCGGTTTCGACCGGACAGGGAAGGCTTGACGTGGCGCGTCGAGGGGCGTGCTGGCCTCGTAAAAAGCACGCACCAACAATAACTGCCAACAACAGCGGTTATGCACTCGCGGCCTAATTAGGCTCGCGCAGACCCCACCCCACGCCCGATAGGGCGGGGTCTGAATGACATCGGGCTGGCTCCAATGCGGCGTCTCGGCGTTGCGGAGTGAGACTTCACCGAGGCTTGGCGAAAGGAAAGGGTGTCGCTGCCCGCTCCATAGCCGAGATCAAATCAGCGAATACACGCGTAGAGGCGTCCTGCTGACTGTCACGGGACGGGGGTTCGATTCCCCCCGGCTCCATTTTTCAGATGCCCCTTTCGAGGGGCGTTCATTGCCCCGAAGACCCCGCTTTTTGCCTGAAGCAGCACTATTTGTGCTGCCCCGGCGACCCGTGTCCACTGTGCCATTGGATGACACTTCAGGACCCTCCGGGACGGTGTCGTGTGCGTCCAGTTGTGCGTTCTCCGACGGAACCGGGCAAGTCGGCTCGCCACCCCCGAGAACCGGCAGCCGGTTGACCGCCGACCTCAGGTCCAGCCGCTCCACGTCGGTGTAGACCACGTCGGTGAGGCGAGAGTCCTTGTGCCGTGCCACCTCCATGAGCACGCGCCGCTCGACCCCAGCGACCTGCAGGAACGTGGTGAAGGTCTTTCGGAAGGAGTGGAAATCAACACTCCGCCCCCGCTCATCGTGTTTGGGGATATCGGCCTGCTCGAGATCGGCGTTGAGCGTGTGGTGCGACGGCATTCCCTTGGCAAACAGCCTTTCGCTCAAGCGGCGACCGGCCACCAGTGGGGCCCAGGCTTCGGCCACTTCGGGGGCCAAGGGCAACGCCTTGTACTCTCGCGTCTTCTGGATCGACGCGGGCAGCCGCACCATCGGCTGCTCACCCGCGAGTTCCACGTCACCGCAGGTGAGCTGGCTGAGTTCCTGGAACCGAAGCCCCGTCAGCGCCGCACCCAAGTAGATCGGCCTCCTGACTTCTGACACCGCGAGCAAACGGCGGAGCTCGTCCAGTGTGTAGGCCCGCCGCCTCACACGCTCGTGGCCACGGGTCTCGGCCTTCTGAACCCGCAGCAGCGGGTTGGAGGTCATCCTCCCGCAGCGGCCCATCCACGCCAGGAAGCACCGAACGGCTTCGAGGTAGTGATTGGCGGTCCGCGGGGAAACCTCGCTCGACGCTCTCCAGGCGATGAAGGCGTCCGCCGAGACATCGCCCACGCGCTTCCAACAACACTCATCGATCACGCGTCTGCACCGCGGGACGACCTTGCAGATGTAGCTCTTGGAGCGGTTGCGTGCCACCAGATCACGCTCGAAGTCGTCCAGGTGCTCGGCAAGCGGGCGGGCGGCGGCAGAAGCCTCCGCCTCGTCGGTGAGCATCCCCTGCCGCCGCCGCTCTTCTCGGTTGACGATCTCGGCGAGTTTCCTCTCGGCCACATCCTTCTGGCGGACCCGCAGCGCCACGGTGGTCCACCCTGTGTCGCCAGCCAGGCGGTACCTCCCGCTCCAGTACTGTGAGGTCCACCGCTTCCCGCTCTTCAGCCGCTTCGGTTTGAAGACATGCATCGCTCTCGCCTTCCGTCACGCTGTCGCTTGGCCCGCTCGATCACGGCCTCGATTTCTTCCCGCAGCCAACGCCTGGTGCGGGCCCCGAGCCGCACCGGCTGTGGCAGTTCTCCAGAATCTGCCCTTCGCCACACCTCTCGTGTCGAGATGGTCAGCATACCCGCAACCTCGGCAACACTGAGCAGCCTGGCAGGTTCCATACGCGCCTCCGGGGGTCTGGTTCTGAGGATTGGTGCGAATCTGAAGCAGTTCATTCGCATCGCCTCACACGGCGGGTTGCAGCGGTGAATCAGGGTAAATCCGCGTCGCCGGAGCCGCGGCGATCGCATCCGCCGACGGCCCCGCCTTGTTGTCCCACAGGATCCGACCCACGGCCCACAGGCCGCAGACCACGGGGATGAGCAGCTCGCCCATGCTGTCCGCGATGGGGAGCATGACGACGGCGAGCACAAGGCAGAGCGCGCCCTCGGTGAGGCTGCGCAGATAGATCGCCACGCCGAAGAACCCCAGGAAGAACCCGAGCAGGAAGCCGATCACGGCGTTCTTGCCCCGGCCGGGATGCGGCGGGTTGATCCAGCCCTTGGCGGTGTCGAGCAGTCGTTGGGTGTCCATGTTGTGCCTTTCTGGTGAGGGGTGCGTGGGTGTGTGTTCGTTCGACCGTGGTCTGCGTAGTCGTCAATCCCGTTCGATCTCTGGTGCCTCCTGTTGTGGTGTTTGTTGTTGTGGTGATCCCTGTTGCGGGCTGTGGCTGTCGAGTTCGGGGGCGGTGACCTCCTGCTCCGGCGCGGGCTGCGTGTACTTGTCGAGAACGGAAGGTGAGGGAGCCGGGTCGTCACGCACGAGGCCTGGTGATCGCTCACCGCGCATCCCTGCTGTGATCTCGCCGGGGGTCTTGGTGAAGGCCATTCCGAGTTCAGGATGCTGGGCGACTGTGCCGCTCCCATAGAACGCGTTGGCGAGTTCCTTCGCGCCCTGACGCAGGTACGCCCCCAGCACTTCTCTGCTGCGGCTGAGGTTCTGTTGGAGGTTCATGGCTGCTCCTTGAGTGGGTGGGTGTCACGCGTTGAGGATCGCTCAACGCCGCCGGTTGCCGCGCATCGCGTTGAACCTGCTCGAAAGCTGTTGCTGTTCGATAAACGAATCATGCATCTCGATCGCCTGCACACGCTCGACCGCTGCGAGCACCGAGTGGGTCACCGCGAGGGCAACCCCCGCCACCAGCAGGTAGCTGCCCAGCGGCGGGCTGATCCCCATCAGCAGCATGCCACTGAGGCACACGAACGTGGGTTCGGCCCCGCCCTTGATCTTGTCCTCGGACGACTTGGGCAAGAACCTGGCAATCCTCGGCCAGCCGTTGTACCGCGAGTGCACGACGCTGCCACGCAGCAGCATCCAGTGACTCTCCACTCGTGCCCGGAACTGCATCACGAGGTAGAACAGCCAGAAGCACATCAAGAGGCCCGGGTCCTCACCCGGCCAGAAGATCATCCACATGGGCACGGCGACCAATCCGCCGAGCGAAGCGGCCCCGAAATACCGGGAGCCGAACTGCTTGCGCAGGATCACTTCCACCGGGCTGCACAGGGCATGCGCCACGAACACGAACATGTTGGCCGCCTGCTTGGCGTCCTGCATGGGGGTCCAGCCGGGCTGTGAAGGCTCACGTTGCTGCTGTTCAGACATGGCTATGCCTTTCAGACGAGGGGGGCTAGAAGCGCTGTTCGGTGTGCCGATTGGCCTCAACGGTCTCAGTGACTCCAGCGGGTCCGCCGTCTTCTCTTGCGGCGTTTGGGCGCGCCTTGCTGGGGGATGCGCACCAGTGACCAAGTCTTACCGTCGGCAAAGGGTCTTCCGCCCTGGTACACAATCGCCTCGGTGTAGAAGTGTGGCGGGCCGCCTTTGGCCAGACTGTTGAGGTCGGACGATTGCAGATCGAACTCGTAGCTCTCGGAGATGCCCGCCGAGCCTCCGCTGGATTCGCCCATCAGCGGGCCGAGCCAGTCCTGGCCGCGCGTGGTGTTACTGCTGACGAAGTGCTGGAGCGACTTGCCGGTCAGCTCTTGCAGATAGCTGATGGTGCGGGTGTCGGTCTGTTGGTGGTGGAGCTGGAGTTGCATGTTGCCGAGGAACGACTGCATCTGCGGCTCGGTGCTCTGCCCACCAAACGCCTCCAACAGGGTTGCCACACTCTGGGTCGCGTAGACCACGGAGGTGCGCGAGCTCCGCGCCGTTGTCACGAACAACGCGTCGTGCTCGGTCATGAGGTGCTGGCACTCGTCACAGATAATGCACACGGGCCTTGGGCTCGCCCGCACGTCACGGCGGCTCAGGCTCCGCTGCACCATGTGCTTGACCACCACCTGGATGAGCTTGGCCACATCACGGTGCACCAGCACCGGATAATCGAGAATCACGATCTTGCCCTCTTCCAGCATCGACGGCGAGAAGTTGAGCGTTGAGGCGGGTGCCGAGAGCGCGTCACGTGCCGCGCCCCGGCTCAGCGCATCGGTAGCGGAAGTGAGCGTGCTCTCCACCGTGGTGCGGGTCTTGGTGTTGAGATCGCACCACTCTTCCATGAAGAAGAGGGTCGCCAACTCGAAATCGGCCTGCTCGGAAGCGGTCTTGGGGGACTGCTCGGCGGCTCGCAGGCAGCCGAAGAAGAACGAGGCTTGCTGCCACTCGGGGTTGCACGGTTCGTCGCGGCTCTTGGGCGCAGACAGGATCAGCCGGTAGAGGTTCGGAGCCGACAGCTCTCGCCCCGACTGGATGAGCACCAGCATCGCGTAGCGGCACAGCCGCTCCGAGGCCTGCCGGAAGTACTCGGCGTTCTCTGAGCCGCCGCCCCGGGCCTGACCCGACCGATCACCCAAGGACGCCACAGTGGTCAGCAGCGAGGTGAGCGTGTCGGCCAAGCCAATCGCGTCGGGGCACTGCTCTCGCTCGGCGGCGATGAAGTTGGTGCGAAGAGGGTTGGAGGGCGAGAAAGCTATCAGGTCACTCTCTCTGCCCGCCTCACGGACGTACTGCTCGTAGGTCTCGCCGTCCTCGCGCTTCACGCAGCAGAACAGGGCCCCGTAGCCAGCCTTCAGGAAGTTGCGTGAAAGCAGACGCAATGACCCAGAAGACTTCCCGCTGCCCGTGGCCCCCATGATGCAGGCAGATTGGAAGGAATCACGGATGGTCCACGGTGCGCCCTCATGCCAGAAGAAGAGGGGTATGTCCAGGTCCCAAGGGTCACGCTGCGTGCGGCGGTTCCGTCTGGAGGATCGCCAGATCATGGCGTGACTCCCTTGGAAGCAGGTGTTCGATCGCGGGCGGCTTGGTCACGTACCGTGCGGGCGAATGTTGCCAGCGACAAGCCCTGTGACTTGGCTCGCCTTGCGCGTGTGAGCAGGTGCTCAAGGCATTCGATTGACTGTTCGATCGTCATGCTCTGCCCGGCAAGCACCACCGAGCGGCGGTTGTCGAGCGGGAACGTGAACCGTTGACCCTTCGATGCGGAGGGCATGCGGCGGCCCGGCTGACGCTTGAGCCGCTTGGCGAGGCCGTCGCGGGTGAGCTGCTCGGAAACCACCGCATCGGCGAGCTTGGCCTGTTCGGCGGGGTCGGTCACCCGTGAGAGCTGGTACGCCGTGTCGGGCGCGATCGCACCGGAGCCCACGTGCTCAAGCAGGGCAGGCGGAAGCTTGAGGAGGGCGAGCGACTTGGTCACCGAACCGCTGGACAGTCCGAGTGACCTGGCGGCCTGTTCGGCCGTAAGAGCACCGGCCGACATGAGTGACTGAATGCCCTCGGCCTTCTCTAGGGGGTTGAGATCTGCACGCTGGAGGTTGCACACCAATTGTCTGGCGAGGGTCTCGGTCGCGTCGAGGTCGCTCTCGGCGATCAGCACCGGGGCCTCGGTCCATCCGAGCAGCGTGCACGCCCGCAGCCGGCGTTCGCCGTCGATGAGGATCAGGAGGTCACCCTCACGGCGGCAGAGAAGCGGCTGTTGCAGGCCGGAGGCCGTGATCGAGTCGGCGAGCTGCTGCAGGGCGTCAGCGTCGAATTGCCGCCTGGCCTGCGGCCTGACCGTGATGGTGTCGATGGGGATTCGGCTGAAGGTGGTATCGGTCACGGTGATGTTCCTGTGGGTGATGACGCTGAACGAGCCGCAACGGTTGCTACTTGGCGTGCGGGAGCTGTTTCTCGTTGCCGTTCAGGAGTGCCTTGATGGTGAGCAGGATGGCCCCAAGATCATCCAGCTGGCCGGGGCCGATGAAAATGTCCGGGATCAGGTCGATCGGACTGATGCAGTACAGCAGGCAGGCGATCACGAGAAAGAACTTACGCATGGTGGACCTCCATTGGGCACATGTGAGCGGTAGGGAAAGGGAGTGAGCACCGTTCCCGGCGCTCACTCTGTAGAGAGCTATTGCCCGGTTTGGTGCGCGCCGCTGAGCTGTTGAAGGAGTCTCAACGCCTGAAGGAGTGCGTCGGGGTTCCTGAGACGGCGCGGGCGGCCGATAGGGGGCGAGTAGCCGAAGATCGGGCCGGTGATCCGCACGACCGCCCGCAGCTCGCCGGGGCTGAGCTGGTCGAGCCAGCCTTTCAGCTCGTCACTTTGCTCAGCTTGTGCGGCGCGTTCGAGCTGATCGCCGTCGACCGGAAGCCGTTCAAATGCCTCGCTGGGCAGGGCATCGGGGCGTTGACGTCGCCAGAGTTGTTCCCTGATGAGAATCCGAGCGATGCCGTAGAGGTAGGAGGTAGGGGTCGATCTGGTGGGGTCGTACCGCGCACCGGCGTGCATCGTGGCGATGCGCTCGTGCAACGCTTGGGTGAGGTCATCGACAAGTGAGCGGTCTCGCACGCCCATGTCGCTCATGGCCCCGGTGACAATGGCCAGCACACGGCGCTCGATGGCGGCTGTGGTTTCCTGCTCGGTGCGTTCCCCCAGCTCGTAGGCGAGGTACAGCTCGGGCATCAGCACATGGAGGGTCTGGGAGCCGGGAACGAGCCAACGGTCGCTGTGCAGTGCTGTGGATGACATCCGGCTTCCTCGCTGTACAGGTGCCAATCGTGAGCGTCCGCGGCACCACACGGTGCCGCCCTCGCCGTAGCTCCTTGACTTCTGGGGGACACTCCGTTGCATCACTTCTCAGGAAAAGCACAGACGAGCGATGCTCTAAGCGCAGGAGACAGGTTGGGTGACGGAACCACGAAGTCAGCCTCGGGTGAAAAACTGCTTGCAGCGCGGTTCAGGACGTGCCACAGTGGAACTGAACATCACAAGTTGACGCATGAACTATTCTGAAGATGAGGATTCCGCCGAGAATCGCGACGAGACGTGGCACGGTCTTGATGAGGCCCAGTTGCGGATGTCCGTGCGCGAACTTGTCAGCGGTATTGCAGAGCAGGAACTGGACAACCGCCCGCGGATGATCCGCCAACTGGCACGGGTGAGAGAGGTCGTGCAGGAGGAGATCGCCACGGCGGCTCAGAGCGACCTCAATCTCTACGTGGAGTACCAGGACACGTCCAGCGCTGCGGCGTGTGCACGCCTCGCAGACGACGTCAACAAAGAGCTGGCGGCGTTGGGGATCGCCTTTGCACATCCTCTGACCGGCGCGGCTGCGCAGCTCGGAGTCTCCCGCGTACCCCCCACAGATGCTCAGTCCTGGCTGCAGATTGAAGCTCTTGACCCATCGACAAGCACGCCGTACCGACTGGCGAGTCCCAACCTTGAGAAGCTCAGTTTGAGACCCGAACCAACTCGCTCCACCACACACAGCGCCGGCTCGGGCCGTGCTCGCTGAGAGCAATACCCCCGACGGGGCTCTCGCCCCGCGGGGATGGTCTAGTTACTGATCGTCCCGAAGGAGCCTTCGCAGCACTCGCATTGCGCGACAGAGCCGGCAGCGTTCATTCGGTGTGAGCGATCCGGAGGGCACTGCTCCAACGGCAAACCCGTACCGGCGCAGAACGAGAGTCGCGTCGTCCGGATTCAAGTGCTTCAGAGCGTCCCGGACTCGCTCCAGCTGTTCGGACCGGATGGCCGCGCCGAGTGGGCTCTCGACATCTGCCTCGATCCGCAGGATCCACTCCGGCAGTCGAGCCGCCCGGAGCTCTTTGCGGGCCAGCTCCCGCCGGACGTTCTTTCGGACGCCAGCAACGAATCCCTCGGGCGTACCCCTGTTCGGGTCGTAGCCTTCCGAGGCTCTTCCTTCTGTGAGCCGAACCACAGTGGCCTGCCGGACATCCTGTTCGGAGACCACGCCCTCTCTGACCGCCCTTCCAGAGTGCTTTCCGAAATCGTCCAGAGGCAGCCAGCACGGGAGGTGAGACTCCGTGGTGTTCGTCGTGGTCGGGTTGGTTTCGTGGGAAAAGTTCTTCATGGCTGGCCTCCTGCGCGCTCGATACACGCGTCCGGCCCGCACCCTGCCTGAAAAGCGCTGCCAGGCGACGGCGGGTCGTAGTTGGCCGCAGAACTGGCTGTCAGAGGGCTGTCTGTCCGCGACAGCGCGTTCAGACAGCGTGTGCGGTGCCAGGAGCCCGGTTACGGACGCCGAGGAAACAGCCAAAACACTTCACCGTTGTCGGGTGGGGTCGTCCATACAGCGGGATGGAACAGGCGGGATCATGCCCGCACCCCGACCTCGGGGCGCTAGGGGCGCCCTCGAACACGTCCTGTGTGGCAGTGCGGTTCGGGCAGGGAACATCCGGAATGGGCTCCGGCGTTCACAAGCGCGTTCGCTCGGGGTACCTACTTGCTGACAGCGGCTTGTTCAAGCGTTCCATCGGAACCCATGGCAGCCTTTCGGGCGCGGCCATAGGCAAGCATGAAGAGGCCTATCTGGGACCTTTGCTTCTCTGCCGTCGTATGGGCCTCGTATGGGTGACGCTCGCCGGTGACTGCCTCATAGAGATCAAGCATCATTGTTCGGAGCGTCTGGTCCTTCCACCACGCATTGACATCCTCCGGGAACGGCAGATGGTCATTACCACACCCGACTGCTGTCGCGGTCACGGTTCGGTACACGGGCACCTGGACGGTGGCCTGCTCGCTCAGCTGGGGCAGCCGGGACCACGCGGCCATAACGCTCCGCCGGGTCTCTGCGTTCCAGCGTCCGTAGGACTTCAGGAGTTGCTCCACGCTGGACACCCTCCCAAGCGCGTTCTTGTCCAGCTTGATCTCCAGTTCCGAGTCGCTCAGGTGGATTGGCTGGCCCGGCGGAGTGCGGTGGTCGCTGGGGGAAGAGGAATCAGTCCCGCCCGGACGCCCACGCAGTTGGTCTGCGATGCGCTCGGCCATGCGGTCGGCGCTCTGCAACGGATCTATCTCTCGGCCCAGAGCACCCAGGTCGTCAGCGTATCCCTGCAGTCTGTCACGCAGGCCCGATGCGAACCGGAGATGTTCAGACGCCACCCGCTCGTTCTCTGCATGCTGCTCAAGCACCCGCGTGATCTGCTCTTGCAGACTGTCGTCCATGGTCTCAAAGTGGTCTTCGATCGCCGTGATCGTTTCCAGCACCGTTTGCCCAATGTCGTCGACCAAAGCATCAACCATATCGTCGGACCGTGCGCGCATTTGGCTCATCACGGTTTCGACGGTACGAACCTTGAGCAGGGTTGCCCCTGAAGCACCACGGGCCAAGACCGCCAATCCCGCGATGATCGCGACGAGAGGCAGCAATGGTGCTGCGAGTATGAGTGTCACCCATCCGCCGACGGTGCCCACGATTGCTGCTGCGCCAACACCCGTGGAGAGCGACATGTCCGAGAGCCAATCGTCGGTGAATGTCGTTGGATCTGGCGACATCTTCTCCGCGGAGTGCTTCGTGCTCGGATTGTCGTCTTCGTCGTGCTGTTGTGAAGCAAGACTTGCGTTCTGCGCGTTCTTTGCACACTCGTACAGCTGCACAGCACGGCGATGAAGGCCGGCCAACTCTGCGGCCGCTGACGCCGCTTCTCCGCGCAGTTCCACAGAGCACTCCCGGAGAAGGGGCTTGAGTCGCTTCGATTCCCACTTTGCCGTCTGCTCCTTGACCCACTCTTGCACACCGTCCCGTAGTTGCTCACGCGCAGAGTCCTTCTTGAATACTGCCTCGGCGGATGTAAGCGGAATCCCGTTAACAACATCCGCAACGCCATCCAGCAGATCGTCAACGAGACTCCGAGCCGCTTCACGCACGTCCCTCTTGAGGTCTTTGCCCGCTTTCCGCATGCTTGCGGCGGATCCCTTTCGTATCTGGGCCGCTGCCTTGGGGAGACCCTCCGCTTCCTCGGCCGCCTTGGCGCTCTTCTGCGGAGGGCTGGACCACACGGTGACGCACCTGGAGAGAACATCGTGCAGTGCTTCGTTGACCGCGCGCTTGGCGTGTTCTAGAGGCCCCAAGAGTTTGGCCGCCGCGGCCTCGTGCATGAGGAATGTTCCCAGTGCGCGCTCTAAGGCGGGCAGCCCCGACGCTTCCAGCAGCTCCGCGTCTTGTTTCTCCTTCGCCTCAAGCCCCTCAGACGCCGAAACAAAGCAGATGTGGTCGTGCGGAATGCCCAGCCTTTCCGCCATCGAGTACGCCTCGGCTCGAACCCGTTCGTATCCGTGTTTCTGCTTGCGGCACATGTCGAAGTAGTTCCACACGACAAACACGACGCGTGGGTCGAGACCCTTGAGTTCTACCCCCCGCAGCGCGGTAATGTCGCTCTCTCTGCCGACCTGCTGGCAAGAGAATACAACGACAACCGCGCCAGATTGGTCGACACTCTCCCATGTCGCCGCTGTTCGATCTCGATTCTCATTGGTCCCGGGAGTGTCCTGCAGCTCCACGCCGTTCTTCAGCAACGGCAGCGGAGCTTCGAAGACCGCGTGCGTGTACGGGTGCCGCTTCCGTGACCGTTCAGTGTCTGCCGAGCCTGTTGATCCCACCGATGGTGCTATCTTGACGGCGTCCCAGAACGCTGCCAAGCCCCGCTCGATGTTGATCTCATCTGGGACATCGGTGGAGGACCGGAAACACAACGCCCGCCTCTGCGCCGCCCATCTCATGCTGATGGGAATCGCGGTACACGCCACGCCGAACTCCGTAGGCACGATCTCCTCGCCAAGCAGCGCGTTGATGAGCGTTGATTTCCCGAACTTCATCTCGCCAAGCAACACGACCTTGAACCGGTCCTCGAGCAATCGGGCGTGGACACCCCTCAGCGTTCCAGCCCGTTCGGAGACATCCAACTCACAGAACACTTCAGCGACACCGATCAGCATCGCCGCCAGTCGATCTCGAAGGCGAGCAAAGTCCTCGAATGAGTACTCAGTCAGGGCCATGTGAGATACCTCCGACGAAACCAGCCTTGGGTGTATGTTCACAACAGTGGCGAGAACGCTACATGTTCCGCGCTCGTACTCTATCATCAACGACGGACACAAGTAAGACCGCGCAAATCTTGCCGAACGCGAGAAGTCAGTGCCAGCATTTTAGGTGTCATCCCGACACCCTCACATAACGCCCTTTGTGTGAGGGTGCCGGAGCCTGTGCCCGCAGCCCCGATCCTGCCTCAACACTCTCCCCTTGACAACACACTCAGAACTGTGGCATGGTGAACCTCTATGCAATAAATCTGAGGGCACTATGGCTGATCTACGTGTACGCAAACTGGACGATGACATCGTCCTCTTGCTCAAGGACCGAGCGAAGCGGGAGGGCACCAGCGTCGAGGCCATCCTGAGGAAGGTCATCACCGCGGAGGCCTTGCGGCCCAAGCGCGAGATGCTCGCCGAATTACAGGAGCACCAGCGTGTCATGCGGGAGGCGTACGGGGAGCTTCCCGATTCCACCGCCATCATCCGGGAAGAGCGAGACCGAATCGGATGATCGTGCTGGACGCGAGCGTCGCGGCAAAATGGATCATCGCCGAACCCGACAGCGCCGCCGCGAATGAGCTGCTGGAATCGTCCGTGCAGCTGACGGCACCGTCTATTGTCCGCGTGGAGGTCACGGGGGCGGTGCTCCGCCGCTTGCGGGCGGGTGAGTATCAACCGGAACACGCCCGGATGGCGTGCGACAAGTGGGATGCGCTGCTCACCGATCGCTTCGTGCATCTTGTACCCAATGAAGAGGTGTACCCGCTGGCCGTAGACCTTGCCTTTGCCACCAAGCACATGCTCATGGACTGCCTGTACATCGCCGCCGCGAAGATGCTCGACTGCCCGCTCATCACGGCTGACCGCGTGTTGCACGAACGGGGCAGGACGGTCTACGACCGCATCGAACTGCTGGCCAGGGCCGCATGAGCGGGACGCTGATTCTGCCCTCGGGCGGCACCGTGGTAGGACTCTCCACCGACCGCGTGCCCACGATCGTTGTTGAGGCCGGCCCCGACACGGTTCGTCGCTACCTGGAGTTCTTCGCCGCCAGCATCCGTAACGCCAACACCCGCGCCGCCTATCTGATCGCTTCCCAGAAGTTCTTCACCTGGTGCGAGCAGCTCGATATCGGGCCCTTGCACGGCCTTCAGCGGGTGCACGTTGCCGCCTACATCGAGCAGCTGACGCAGATGCAGTCGGCACCCACCGTCAAGCAGAATCTCGCTGCGCTACGGATGCTCTTCGAGTTCCTGCGCGTGCCCGCCGAGAACCCAGCCGACAAGGTGCGTGGCCCCAAACACGTGGTTCGGACAGGCCGAACGCCCGTGCTCTCCGCCCCGCAGGCCAGGCAGCTGCTGGAGTCGATCCCAACAAGCACGCTGACCGGACTCCGCGACAAGGCCTTGCTCTCGGTGATGGTGTACTCGTTCGCGAGGATCTCGGCCGTGGTCGGCTTGGATGTTCCCGACTATCACTACCACGGAGCCCGCCGCTGGTTTCGGTTGCACGAGAAGGGCGGCAAGGAACACGCCGTGCCGGTCCACCACAGAGCCGAAGAGTACATCGACCTTTACCTGTCCGAGGCCGGGATCGCCGATGGGCCGCTGTTCCGGACGACCGACCACGGTCGAGTCACGCTACGGCGATTTGACCGTTTCGCGGCGTGGCAGATGGTTAAGCGGCGGGCGAAGGCCGCCGGCCTGCCCGAGTCCACGACCAATCACACGTTCCGTGCCACGGGGATCACGACCTATCTGGAGAACGGCGGGACCATCGAGAACGCCCGCAACATCGCGGCCCACGCCTCCATCCGCACCACCCAGTGCTACGACCGCCGGGGCGAGAGCGTGACGCTGGACGAGATCAACAGGATTCAGCTGTGAACACACGCCAGTGAGCAACGCACCCTACCCTATAGGGCAGCCAGCAGTCGCCTGCCGCGAACAGAGTATCTGCAGCCCGCTTCTGGTGCAGACGAGAATCGTTGCCGTCACTTCGACCGAAGGTGCTCACGCCTGGATTTCTCCGCGCACCCGACAGGATGCCGATCCCCATGGAGGCTGGCATCACCTGCTGTGCCCCGCCGCGTTGCAATGCTTGAGGTACTCTGGATGATCGCGCATCGGGTCCCGTATCCGGGCACCTGCGGAAACCAACTCCGTCGCCGCAGTGTCGTTCCGATAGAGTATCGCGGTGTCAAGTGGCCACATGCAGGCGCCCGCGAGATCCGGATCCGCCCCAGCTTCTATCAGGTATCGCATGATGGTTCCCAACCGTGGCACGGACGGCTGGGTTGCCAAGTACTTCAGAATTGAGTCGTCCCTGTAGTCCTTTGCATTCAGATCCGCCCCCGACTCAATCAAGTCGCGAAGGACACCGAGGTGCCCCCTCGCAGCCGCCAAAAAAAACAGAGGGATGCACTTATCGACTTTTTGTGACGGATCGGCACCACTCCGTATAGCTGCGCGTACTGCGGCACGGTTTCCCTTCACTGTCGCCTGCACAATATCGACCTGTGGCTCATCCACCATTCGTCTGTACCCATCTACCGTTTGTATTGACTCCCGTACTCAGATATCATGTGAATGGCCGAGTGTCAATAGCCCGTCTTGTGTCAGATCGTGGACAAACAGAGGTGGCATCATGTTCCTCAGTGAGCGAGCGACTCTCAGTCTTGACGGCATCCGCCTTCCCTCCGACGCGATCCGTCGAGTTGGCATCGGTTGCGACGCAGACTGTTGGGGTCTGTGGCTGCCGTATTGGGGCGATCGCCAAGAGACGCATGGACAACCGAATTTGCCCGCGCATTTTGCGATTAGTCCATTTTACCCCGGAGTATGGCCTTGCCTCCTTCATATTGCCCTTAAGATGCAAGAGGAGCCGGGAACGGTCAGTCGTGCCATCGCTCACTGCGCGGATCTTGGCCTAGGTGTGCTTTCTCACGTGTTTGCTCAAACTGGCCATAACCACGGCACGCTGACCCTGATTGCGACCGCACCCCGTCTCTTTGCAAGCCCGTTCATTGCCCAGCACCACCCTGGGAATCGCGGCAGCATTCGAGTGCCGCTTACCACACTAACGTCCGAGTGGGGTGTTCCCGTCTTGGAAGAGGTGTGTCGAATTCGTGTCGGGCTTGCTGCGGCAAATTTGAAAGCGAAATCAGCAGGTGGCCAGTTTCTACGCAAGAGGTTTGTATCAGTCGCCCAGAGCCATGATCAGTGCGGATTGGTGTTCGATCCACATCAGGTGCCAGAGCACCTGACTGCTGAAGCGTACACGCAGTTCGTAGACGCTATCGCAATCCGGTGGCTTCAGTATCCTGCCTACTACTGGTTCAACTGCGGGGATGTGCGACCCATTCTCCTACACTCTGACTCCAGCGGCACTCGTTTGCTCGTAGACCACTCGCAGAGGGACGATTACGCGGAGCACCTTCACGCAGATCTCAGGAATCCCCGGTCGCTCTCTGCGGCGCTCGCGAGCATAGAACCGGACTCGTTCACGATCCGGGTCATGCCAATTCGTAGCAGCGATGGTATTCCCATCGAGGTATCCATGAGACAGGAGTATCAGAGGCCGTGGAGGGGTGCTCCACATCCTGAACCGCAATCGCGTTCTGGAGCCGTTCTCAGGCTTCTGACCGAGACCATTCATGGCGTCTCCGGCAACCTGTGGAACATGTCTAACAGCATGAGACGCTTCAGTGGTGACATTGACTGCTCGGATCTCAAATTCATCGTAACGGATTCTCGCGTGGAATCAAAGCGATTCCCACCGCTTGATGAGCTACTCCGGAATGAACTCGAATCCAAGAGTGTTGCGGAGCGACTGCCAGAGGGAGTCAGGGTGTCTCAAGTAAAACTCGATAGATTCGGCTGCATGCAGATATTTGTGTCGAAGCGTGCGTCTTGGTGGGGCTCTCATGTCGGAGAAACGACAGAGGCGATACTCTATAGACTACTGGTGTCCTACGGGTACCTGGTGATTCAGAATCCCATGAGTGGCTTACTCGCGTCGCGTGGTGTACGCAACACCATCCGCAATCAGATCTGCCAGTGCCGGGGGTTCTGCAGTTCATTCCTACCCAGATGGCGTCCGATCCCGATGGCCTGCAGTGGCTTGAGTACGAGCTTGGGGTAGCCGATGGTGCCGGACTGCCGTTTGAATTACTGGTAGAAAACGATGGCACCGCTGATCTCATCGACCGCCTGGATCGCAACTACAAGACGGCTCGAGGCATCCAGTATCACCTGTTTGATGCCGACAATGTCACTGAGGTTCTCGCCCGCACAATCGACTCGATGGACAAGGTCATTCGTCGCAGGTCCGAGTTTGTGCTGTCCACGGAGGGCCGAGAGTGAGCAAGGTATGATTGCGAATAGCTTTCATTATGGGAGGAGTTCACTCTTCCCACCAGATCCGCTCGATCATCGGAGTCGAGGCGGCAGACCGCACCAACTCAGCCCGATCACTCTCCCGGACCCAGGGCACTCGGTGCCTGAGAATCCCTGCGAGCAGACACACCTGCGGCCTGCACTCGCTGTTTAGTCCCGACCCCCGCAGCGTGACGCTGCGGCCCGGCGTGTGCAGCGTGATCCCCTTCTCCGGCTCGTACTCGACCCGCTCCAGCCAGGCGTAGCCGAGCGCCAGCACGTGCCCGTCCTTTTTGCGGAGCTCGAGCATCAGCGCTCGTTCCCTGACCCCGCGCAGCCAGCCGAAGCAGCCGAGGTCGGTTTCTATGACTTCCGGCTCATGGCTCGGATCACACGATGGTTCGCTCGCTCGCTTCGCGTACTTCTCGACCAGGCTATCTGGCATGGGCGACCTCCAACTCATGCGTTCGATCGCGGATCGGCATCGGGTACTCCGGTGGGTGCTCTCGCTGTTGCCGCGCCACGCGTTCACGCACGGCCTCGGCCGCTAGCTCCGTGCCGCTCAGCCGCTCATCGCTGTGGCTCACGGCTCGCAGGAGTTCCTCCTTGTCGTCGGTGAAGACGATCGCCTGCTCTCTCCCCCTCGACACACTCACGTAGAACTGTTCCTGTGATGATGCCGGGAACGACAGCGCCGATTGCCCCACGAACACCCGGTCCACTGTTCGGCCCTGGGCCGCGTGGCTGGTCACCACCAGCCCGTAGGACAGGTGGCCGTAGTCTCTGGGCAGCTCCCACCCGTTGTCGAGCTGGAGATCGCCCTTCTTGGTGAAGCCTTTCACCGTAAAGAGGTCGCCGGTGTTGAGGCGGTGGTTGCCCGTTGACCCGCCGCTCGTGATCCGGATCCGATCGCCCTCCGCCAGCTCGATCCGGGACGACCGGAACACACCATACCGCTCGGCCTGATCGAGTGGCACCCGGTCACGGCCCACAACCAACCTCTGTCCCTTGGTGAAGCCCTTGGCGTTCTGGTGGAACACCAGCACGTCGCCACCCTGGTAGCTGGCGGGATCGAGCTTCTGGCCCAGAGTCAAGTGGGCTGGGATCAGCCGCTCGAACTCACGGCATTCTGTGCCGATGTGATTGCTTGCCTTGAGCTGGCGCCGCAGCTCGGCGGTCAGCCGACCTCCCTCGGCGTGGGTCGGCGAGACCACGAGCGCCGTCTTACCCGCGTTGACGGCTTCGAGGTAGGCTTCGGCGAGCGCCCGCTCACGCTCGCCGGCGGGCACTTCGTGTATCCAGCCCAGCCCGTCCAGCCGATTTAGGCCTTCTGCCGTTCTGCCCTCGCTCAGCTCGCCGACCGCCAGCTTGTACCGGCCCTTCTGCCGCTGGATCTCCTTGATCTCGGCGGGACGCAGCCCCGCCTCGGTTTCCAGCATCCGTAGCGCCGAACCCCGCTCCACCGGGCTGTGCTGGCGGATGTCGCCAACCAGGACCATCCTCGCCTCACTACGCTCGGCCAGTTCAAGCAGCGAACGCATGGTCTTGGTGCCGATCAGCCCGGCCTCGTCGATCAGCACCAACGACCCACGCACCTCGTCCTGGAGCTTCTCATCCAGCAGCAGCCGCGCCACGGTGTCGGCGTTCGCAAAGCCGTCGCTTCTCAGCACGCCCCGGCTGGCGTCGGCAGAAGGCGCGAACGCGAAGACCCGCTTGCCTCGGGTCTCCACCGCCGTTCGCAGCTCCTGCAACGCCCGCGTCTTGCCCGCCCCGGCCACGCCACGCACGATCATCACGCCGTCGCGTGATTCCAGCACGTGCCGCACGGCGGCACGCTGTTCCTTGTTGAGCTTCTCGTCGCTGAAGGCGGCGTAGTTCGCCTCGATCGGTTGCCACTGCCCCCTGCCCGCTCTGGCGATGCCGAGCATCGTGGATTCCTCGTCGAGCACCTCGGGTGTGGTCACCATGGCGCGTCCCTTCCTTGTGGCCCGCACCAGCGGTTGCTGCGCCGCGTGCAGTTCGACCTGCTCGCGTGTGGCCTTGCCCGCGCCACGGCGAAGGGCCTCGGCCAGGAACACGCGTTCTGGCACGACCGAGGCTCGTTCGAAGCAGTGGTGTAGGGCAAGATCGACAGCATTGGCCGCGATTGACTCATCGGGCTCGATAGCCGGACCGCCGACGCGTTGCCCCAGCTGATCGAGCACACGTGCCTCATCGTCGCTGAGCCGCGACCGCCACTGCTCTCGCAGCTCCGGCATGCTCAGGTCCGCCGCCTTGCGTGCCCGTGTGGTGGCGCCCAGCTCTGCCTTGGCCGCGGGATCGGTGATGCCCAGTTCCTTGGCCTCCGCGTCGATGCGGGTGGTGCGTCTCGAGAATGAACCGAGCGTGTTTCGGTCAATACCCGCTAGCTCCCAGCCCTTGGTGGTTCGCTCGGTCTGCAGGCCGAGCTCTTCCAGCTTGCGTGCCAGCTTGGAGTGGAACACCGCCTCGAAGTACGGGGCGTCTCGCTTGAGGTCACCGAGCTGAGCAGCCTTCCAACGCTGCTCGTCTTGGTCGAGCGTGGCGTTGAACACGAAGCAGTGGGCATGCAGGTGCGGGTCCGGCACGCCCGCTTCGGGCCTTGCCGTCAGGTGGATGAACTCACCCCACACAAGGTTGCCCGTGACTCTGTCCTCGTTCTGCCCGCCCTTCCTGACCCTCGCCTTGGCCTCGGCCTCCATCTCCTGCATGGTGGCGTCTACCGATTCCTGGAAGGCGTTCAAGATGCGCTCGTCCCCGGTCATCGCGTGCAGAAGCGACACGCTCTTGGGCACGTGGAAGTTGAGGTCGTAGCCCACGCGGCGGTTCTGTTTCATGCGGGGGGTGAGCACGCCGCCCGTGTCGGGCCTGCGGTTGTCGCAGAGCAGGTCCCAGTCGGCCTTGTCCACGGAGCCATTCAGCCCAAGCTGCTCGGCCCCCCGCCCCCGCCAGCGACCAACGAGTTCCTGCCCCTCCGTGTAGTAGTCGGCGGTGGAGTAGTAGCTCTTGGCCCCTGAAGGCGAGCTGTTCTGGATGATGCGCAGCACGGTCTCTCCTTCTACCTGTTCCTTGCTTCTCGTCAAGTGCTGGTTGCAGGATGTGCGAGGTTGTTCGCGTCTGGATGTGGTGTGGTGCTCTGAGAGGGTTCCTTGCGAGGATGGTTCGGCCCCTCTGCCCGCTCGTTGGGGTCGGTCTCGTTCACTTCAAGCAGGTGCGATCCGTGCGGCACCAGCTTCCGGCGTATGGAACGAGCCATCGATGCACCCAGTCACTGCCTGGGCCGCGCGGGGTCTCCCGCTCTTGCCCGCACGGTGCTGCGTGTGGGGCTCGGTGGGGGTTCGGAAGGCGTTGGCCTCTCACTCACTCTTGCGTGTTCCAGCGCTCAATCACGGCCTGATTCACGGCACTGCTACGGCCGCCGCCGGCCCTCTCAAGCCGCAAACCGGTTCCTCCCAAATCTTCACTCCGCTTTGCTCCGCTGCAGACCCGGGTCCCTCCCGTTTGCCGCTGGACAGGGGCGCTGCGCTCCGGCTGAGGCGACCGTCATTCGCGTGCCATCAGGCCGCGATGGTCGCGGCCGGAACACCAGCAAAGGAGATTGCATCATGACCAACACCAACACATCCAACCCGAAGGCTCCGACCCACACCGCCTACCAGGTGCGTGACGGCAAGGACAACAAGAGCTTCTGGACCCGGATCGGCAGCGCCTGGGCGCACGGCGACGGCAAGGGGTTCAACATCCAGATCGATGTGGTGCCGCTCGACGGACGCATCACACTCCGTGACGTGACCGAGAAGAAAGCCGACTAACCCAACGACCGGGCGGGCCGAGAGGCCCGTCCGGTGCTTCACAAGGAGAACCACAATGACCACACCATCCACACCCCCCACACCACACCCGCTCGACCATCTCGACGATCTCGACATCCACGCGCTGCTGGCTTCACGGAGACAGATCACCGTCATCTGGTGCACCGAAGACGTGCAGAGCATCCGCCCCGACCTCACCGGCGACCAGGCCTGGGAAGTACTCCAGCGCTGCAAGAAGTTCCACGACTGCGAGGTCGGCTTCAACTGGCTCGTGCTCGCGGCTGTCGCGAACGGCATGTACGCGGTCAATTGCGACGAGGAAGACCAATGAGGCCGGAGCCCTCCATGACCGAGGTCTGGACAGATTCTGGTTTACAACCTGTGCGTTCTGGTGCATGCTCGGCAGAGCACAACGGGGGCAGCATGGCACACAATCTCGACAACATCGACTACTCACACCTCTCGGCCGCCGAGAGGCTGCTCCTGGTGCAGGACATCCTCGACAGCGTTCTGGCCGATGCCCAGACCGAGCCTCTGACGCCGGAACAGATCAAGGAACTCGACCGCCGCTGCGCCGCCGTGGACGCGGGCGAGATGGCCACGTTCCCTTGGGAGGACGTGAAGCACCGGATCCTCAGCCGCGATGACCTGGGATAACCCGATCAGCACACTGCGCATCACGGCGGCGGCGCTCGCCGAGGCCCGCGAAACCGCCGGCGTGTTCGAAGATCGGAGAGTTGGTCTTGGAGCGCGGTTCGGCGCAAGACTCAGCGACACGCTGCAGCTCATCGCCGAGCACCCCGGCAGCTACGAGCGCGTGAACGACCGCTACCGGCGTGCGTTTCTCAAGCACTTCCCGTTCGTGGTGGTGTACAGAACGGAGCGCGGCGGTGTCGAGGTCGTGGGCGTACTGCCAACCAGGGCCGACCCCACCGTGATGGCCGTGCTTACCGGCGCGCACGTTGAGTAAGAACTCGGTTGCAAGGGGCACTTGCTCTGGCCTATCTGGCGCAACCGTCCGTCGCGGGTCGCCGCACCATGAGGCGCTGCGCTTCGGCTCTGGTGACCGTTCAGTGTGTGCCTTTGGGCCAAATCTCGCTGGGATGGTACCATAACAGGCGGCACCGGTGATCTTGAACCGCGGCAGCGGCGATGACCTCAGACTGCGGTTCGTCGAGCGTGATGATGTAGCGGTCCGTGCCAATGCCAAACTCAAGGAAACGGTTGCGTTCAACATCGCCCAGAAGAAAGCTGTAGCACTCGCTGGTGATGTAGTAGCCGTCTTCGTCTCGACCCCATTTCTTGAGGCCGTGATAGTCGCCTGCCGAGTACATCAAGATGGGCCAGAGCCAATTCGTTGATCCTTCTCGTGCATATCGCCTCGCCAGATCAAATCGTGAGCTGCGTGCCTCTTCCGGATCAACCGTGCATATGAGCTCCATACCGATCTTACAAAGAAACCTCCCCATCATGAACAGCACCTTTGGGCTGAGCACAACCTTCAGCCGAAGCTGATCAGAATCCAGTACCTGATTCACTTGATCACTATTCAATTCGATGGCACAGCTGTACCCGTCCTCGTTGGCTCGAAGCCCGAAGTTGTCGTGATGCTCACTGACTGACGGGAACCGTCCTCGCGAGCGGTTCGGTTGGCTCAAATCGGAATGCGGGGGCTTGCCCTTCTTGGTGGTGGTGCCGAGCAGCACCCGCCAAGCCGCAATAGGCGTCTTGTTCAGAACGAACTGTTCGACCTCTTTGCCAAAATACTTCTGACAGGCATCGCATACATGACCGCTGAGTGTCAGGTCGTCATTGCCCAATGACTCCGGAATCACATGCTCTACCGTTGTAAACGGCCCATCAGACTGACAGAACAGACATCCCATCGGGTAGTCTAGCCATCTGCGCCAGCGCTAGTTCCGGTCAGCCGTTCTGTAGAGTTGCCGGTTGGCATCAAGATCTGCCTCCCCGCGACAAGTAGTCCGGCCTCGCCGTGGGCTGCTGACTCCCCTGACTGCCGCTATCAGCCTGGACGCGCTGTGCGGAAGAACTCAGCACCGACCCCACCCTTCGCTTAGCTGCGCATTGTCCGCGTGGGTGCTCACGGTCAAGGTCCCCACCGCTGCGCGGTCCCCCCGCCGGGGGTTCCACCTTGACCGCTGCGCGCCCCCGCTTCCTGCTGCTCCGCCACCAAGCGAATGGTGGGGGCTGGTCGTGCCAGCTCCCGCCGCAACAGCAAGCAGGAGCAGACCATGTCATCATCACTCGATCTCTATCAGGAAGTCACCGACCGCATCGTCGAGATGCTTGAGCAGGGGGTCGCCCCCTGGCGGTCGCCCATCATGGGCTCGGGCTCGGCGGGGTACCCAAAGAACCTCGCGTCGGGCAAGCCCTACCGGGGCGTCAACGTGTTCCTGCTGGCCTTCACCGCATGGTCCCAAGGCTACGGCTCGTCTTCCTGGCTGACCTTCAAGCAGGCCAAAGGCAAGGGCGGTTCGATCAGGAAGGGTGAGAAATCCTCTCTCGTCGTGTTCTGGAAGCAGCACGAGCTTGAAGACCGGCAGACCGGCAAGCCCAAGGCGGTCCCCGTGCTCCGCTACTACCGGGTGTTCAACGCCGAGCAGTGCGAGGGGATCGAGGATCCCAACGTGGTGCCCTTCGAGCCGGCGGCGTTCACGCCGCTGGAATCCTGCGAGCGGATCGTGGCCGGGTACGTGGATGGCCCTGCCATCGAGCACGGGGGCACGCGGGCGTTCTACCGGCCCAGCAACGACACGGTGCGGATGCCGGAGCCTGAGAGGTTCTCACCGTCGGAGGAGTACTACGGCACGCTGTTCCACGAGCTTGCCCACAGCACCGGGCACAGCAGCAGGCTGGATCGTGGGTTGGACACCGAGCCTTCGGCGTTTGGTTCACCGGACTACGGCAGGGAAGAACTCATCGCCGAGATCGCGGCGGCGTTCCTCAGTGCCGAGGCGGGCATCGACCCCGTGACCATCGAGAACTCGGCGGCCTACCTGCAGGGGTGGCTGAACTGTCTCAAGCAGGACAAGAAGCTCGTCATGCAGGCGGCCGGGGCCGGGCAGAAGGCCGCGGACCGGATCGTCGGAAGGACGTTCGGCGAGTAACACGACAGATACACTCTGTACTCTCGACTCCCTGACACCGCGTCTGGTCACCGCTGCGGTGACGGTGTGGCTTCCGACTCATAACGGCGCAGGTCCTGCTCGATCGACTCCGCGGAGCGAGAGCCGGAGAAGCTCAGAACATCAGCGGTAGCGTCGGCGGCGAGCAGGTACCCCCGGATCTTGGGCACCAGTTGCTTGGGATCCCCTTTGCCGGTCTTCAGGCGCCGATAGCAGTGCCTCGCGGCCTCAAGCATTTGTTCTTCGTTCACCGAGTCTGTCATTTCCCCTCACGCCCGCGACACTACCACGATTGCCGCCCGAGCGCAAGGGTCTCGGTTCCGCTCACCCCGATTCGATACTGTCGTCCAGCAGCACGTTGTAGAACCGAAGCAAGCGACGTTCCCGGGTCGGCGGCCGAAAGAACATCGCGGCGAGCAGAGTCCCTAGCGCGGTGCCGGTCAGGAGGCGGGCCGCCAGGGCATCCGGATGAACGGAACTCTGCGTGAAGTCGGCTGCGGCGGCCGCGGCTGTTGAGGCCACGGCCCCGAGACTGATCCCCTGAAGGCTCGCTCGCAGGAATGGACGCAGCGCCTTGTCCTTGACTCCCCGTCGGAGGGCGTCGGCCCGCATGTGGATCTCGTCGAGGCTGCCTCGGAACGCGGTCGCGAGATCAGTTCCTTCGGTCGCGGCGACAGACGTCTTTGCGAGCACACGCCCGAGGGCAGACCGGAACTCCTCGAAGTCGTCAGACTGGGTACGAATGGCCACGAACTCGGCATCCGGGATGTCGTCGATCGATGGCATCTGCAGCTGTTGCAGCAGGGCGGCCGTGTCGATCTGGTTCGCCCCCGAGACTTGACGGTGGTCCTTCAACATGCCGACCATGCCGGAGTAGAGGTGGCCGGAGTCCGCGTCGAGAAACGCGAGGTTTGCATTGATCGAGCCCGCATTGATCGCGTCGAGGAGTACTCCGTACATGTACGCTTCCAGGACGTCCTGCTCTTCGGACTTGTCGCCCTGGCAGTATTCTGTGATTCGGGAACGGATCCCCGAAAGAGCGTCGCTCTGCATCGCGCTCACCATCTCCGCAACCAGCTGGCGAGTGCGGTCGTATCCCAAAACATCGAACGGGCTCGGACGGCCGGCGACCGAGAGGACGTGCTTGCGTACGAGAAGGTCGTTGCGTCGTGTCCATTCCAGCAACGCTTCTACCGGGCGGGATGCCTCTTGAGGGTGCTCGGCCAGCCGGAAGTCGATCATGAGGGGTTGCATCGGGATGACAACCTCGCGATGCGCGAGAGCCAATTGCTTTGCCCGCCGCGTGGTGCGTGGTTCGGTTCGATCGTCGGGGATGATGATCGGGTCCGAAAGCGAATCGGCTACGACAGCCTCGGGTGGATACTCATCGGAGGCCGTGGCGTGCAGGAAGGCATCCACGCCGGCGACAAGTTCCTCGACACGGGGCCCCGGCTGCCCCGCGATGTCCTCCCGGCTGAGCCGGGCGATCGAGTCACCGAAGAAGTTCTCGAAGACGTCGACGAGCGACGCCCGTACGGTCCCACCGTGATCGTTCTGCATCCTGGGTTCCCCGTGTCCAATAAGCACCTAGTCGTCGAAGACTCTAGCTGGGAGAGTCATCGGCCGCGAAGTGCGACGCGGTCCGAGGGCCCGTCGACCCGGCTCTGGCGGGATGCGGTGCCGGAAGACCGACTTGAGGACTCGTGAGGGGCTCAGTCGCAGGAGGCCGGCAGAGGTGGTTCAGTGTGGACGAGCTGAAGAGGGTGGCGGGGCGTGCACGCGTATCCGCTCAAGTTTGTCCCCGACACGCGCAAGCCCTGCGCCACGCCCGTTTGACCACGCTGAAGGTGGCGGCTCGGGCGTGATATTCAAGGCAGCGCAGAGCACGCACGAAGAGCTTTGACGGCTGGGTCAGTCGGCTGACTGGTCGGGTGTTGGCGGGTGCGGCATGCTGCACCAGAACGGGACAGCTGCAATGAAAAAGTCTGACAGACATCTCCCCTAAGCGGTGCTTAGGACTGTCTTTCACCGTGAAACCACCGCCAACCCATACGCCCCACCCACCAGCACAGCCTGTCGTCCGTACAGCCGATACGCCGCCAACACATCCGACCCTCTTGACGGTCCACCTGCATCCCGTTCTGCCCGCTCGTTGTCGGCCATGCCTTTACGCCGGCCCTCGGCCTGCCCGCCCGACCGTCAGTCATGTATGACGGCATGACGTACAGACGTCATGCATGACTGACGGGCGTCATGCTCTGCGGGGGTGCGACAGTCAGGCCGTCCGTCCGTCCACCGGTCGAGCCACCACTCAGGCGATCTGTCCCGATGCCCGACACTCCTGCCCGTTGTCCGGTCGTGTGGTAGGTCGCACGGCAGGTCGTACATTCTGCTTGCCATCATGCAGGGCGTTGTGCTAGGTGTTGGGGATGATTATCGCGATCGCCAACAGCAAGGGCGGGGTGGGCAAGTCCACGCTCGCCACCCACCTGGCCGCGTGGCTCTTCAAACAAGGCCACCGCGTGACGCTGGCCGACTGCGATTCCCAGAGATCCTCGTCGCAGTGGATCCACGAGATCGCGCCGGAGATCCGCACGGTCTGCCTGAGTGACCCGAGCGACATCATCGATGAGCTGCCGCTGCTGGCGTCGGAGACCGACTACGTCGTGGCCGACGGGCCGGGCAGCCTCGCCGAGACCAGCCGCGCCCTGCTGATGGTCAGCGATCTGGCGATCGTTCCGTGCAAAGCGAGCATGCTCGAGATCCGAGCCCTGGACGCCGCGACGCACGTGTTGCGCCAAGCCAGGAAGATCCGCGTCGGCCCGCCCGAGGCCACGATCGTGCTGAGCATGGTGGGCAAGAACTACCGGCTCACCCAAGACATGCGTGAGGCCGCGGCGTTGTTGGGGCTGCCGATCGCGTCAACCCCCATGACGCTGCGGCAGACCTATGCCGACGCGCCCGGCCAAGCCTCGGTCGTCTGGGACATGGGTAGACGGGCCAAGGCCGCCGCAATCGAGGTGGAACGACTGTTCATGGAGCTGTTCCCGGAGTCTGCCGCGAGCAGACCGAGAGCAACAGGATCCAGACGGCGGCCGACAGCCGCGTGTGGCGGAGGACGGCGATGAGCGATCGGCGTCCGCTTTCCAAGGGCATCTCGAACAATCCAGTGGTCGACAAAGAGCTCGCCCACGCGTTCGTGCGCGGCGACGCCACCTCGAGGCCCGCCAAAGACCCCACGAACGCGCCCTCTGCAACCTCAACGACACAAAGGGCAAAGGTCTACCGAGTTCCGTTCAGCACACGCGTGCGCAGCGACTTCGTGGATGCGCTCAAACGAGCCTCGCTGCAGCGGCAGCTCGATGGCGTGGAGCCGCACTCGGTCAATTACATGCTCGAGGAGGCGATCGAGCCCTGGCTGCGCGAGCACGGGTACCTCGAATGAGCAGCGAGGAAGGAAACACCGATCCGCCCCGCGAAGCCGCTCCCTCGTCCTTGATCTCGACCATCACACCCACACAGCAGCGACTCATCGAGGCGGGTACCGCCATCGCCGATCTGCCCCCTGACCGCAAAGACTTCCTGCACACCGTCATGTGCCAGGTCGGCCTGCCACGGCGCAAGACCGACGCCCGCACCTTCGAGCGGCACAGCGGGCACGTGAGCATCCTCTTGGAGTCCGGCAAGTTGTTCGACGGCAAGGAGTTCGTGGAGCACCCGCTGCCCTACGGGACCGTTCCCAGGTTGGTCATGGTGCATATCTCCACCGAGGCCATCCGTACGAGGCAACGCAGCGTTGAGATCGGCGACAGCATGCGGCAGTTCCTGACCACGCTCGGCATGCAGACCAGCGGCGGGGCCAGGGGCGGCTACAAGCTGCTGAGGCGGCAGATGGAGGCACTCGCCGCGTGCCGGCTGACGCTCGGCATGTACGCCGAGGGCAGGGCGGTCACGGTGGATGCCAAGCCGATCAAGCGGTTCGAGGCGTGGCTCCAAGTGGACGGGGCGCAGCGGACGATGTGGCCCGGCGTGATGGAGCTCTCCGAGGAGTTCTACAACACGCTGGCGCAGCACGCGGTGCCGCTTGACTACCGGGCGTTGGGCGCCCTCAAACACTCGTCGCTCGCCCTGGACATCTACACCTGGCTTGCTCACCGGCTCTACAGGGTCCGCTCGATGCACGGGGTCAAGCTCAGCTGGGACAACCTCCGCGAGCAGTTCGGGCAGGAATACCGCCATTCCAGAGATTTCAAGAAGGAGTTCCGGCAGGCCTTGCGACAGGTGTTGGTCGTGTACCCCGACGCCCGGCTTGAGGAAGTGATGGGTGGGCTGTTGCTGTATCCCTCGCGGCCTCCGTTGAGTCCGACCGTTGTCGGGTTCAGTGCCCCGAGGATCGAGTCTGCCGGTGGGTAAGCGTGTGGATCGGGCAAGTTGTCCACGCTGAATCGCCCCACCCCGTGCGCTGAATCGCCCCCCACTTGGAGGAGGATCATGCGCTGAATCGCCCCCCCCATAAACCTATATGGAATACCTATAGCTTCTTCCTGTAGTTGATTGGGGCGGTCCTGTGGATAAGTCGTTGGGCTTGCGTTTGCGGGGAGGGTGTCAAGGGTCGACCAGGGATAAACACAGCACGCGGAGAGTGGCCAGTTCCATCAGAAAGCACCCGTACAGAGGCGAGAGCGGTTCGGGAGAGGGGAAGCTACCCCTGACCCCTGTTCCTCGCGTGTACGGGCTTCTCTGGGCGGATCGATGGTGTTCGTTCACTCACTGAGGCGATGGATCGAGACCGTCGATGCTGTTGGTGCGTGAGACCGAGGATTGGGGGTTGGGGGGTTGTCCCGCGCACGCTTGCTCTTGTATCAGCGGCGTCTGCGAAGCGCAACTACTCCGGCGATGGACAGCATGCCGAGCGAGCCGGGTGCTGGCACCGTGAACCGGAAGTCCGAGATGTACTGGTCGGCTGTTCGGGCCGTTGCTCCGAAGCCGACAAAGGCCAGGTCACCGCCCAGATGCCCAGAGAGGTCGCCGACGAGCGTGTTGGTGGTGAACACCCCCCCGGTCACGGTGTCTTCCAGATGCTGCGTCAGGAACGTGCCGTCGTAGGTCAGCGAGAACTCGATGTCGTGGTTGGAGGAGAGGTCGACACCGTTGATGAACACCCCGGCGCTGACGTTCCCGCCTGTGGAGAACCCGATGGTGTTGCCGGTGAGGTTCCAGGTGATGGCGATGCTGTCGGTGATCCCTGAGTAGCCGAACCCTTCGTAGAACCCGCCCAGGGCCCCGGGGCCTCTCGGGTCGTTCTGCAGGATGAAGCTCATGCCGTGTTGGTAGGCCGTCCCGAAGCTGCCCCGGTAGGTGAAGCTGGCGGCGAACCCCGAGGTGCTTTGGCGGGTCTTGTGGAAGATACTGCGTGCCTGGACCCCGCCAGGGCTGGTGATGTGGATGGTGTCGGGGTCGGGCAGATCGGCCGGGGTCTGGTTGTCCCCCTGGTTGTACTGCCAGAAGGCCGAGTTCAGGTTGTTGAAGCCGATGATGTCGGCGGAGGCGTGGGTGGCGGTGAGGGCGGCCAGGGCGAGGAGGGCGATCGGGGTGCGGGGTGTCATGGCGAGGGCTCCTGTGTGCGGTGATGCGTGGGGAGGGAATACATCGGTCCAAGCGTCCCCGATTTGGGGACGACTCAATATACCGGCTTTCCTGTGGAGTGCCAACGCCTCCACGAAAAAAACGTTCTCCCCTCGCAGACAAGCAGCCGCTGCAGCGAGAGCCGTACCAATCGCTCATTCGGGCGCTCAAGAAGCAGGCTGATGAGTTGGACCTCTCGGTGCGGGGTTTGGCCGAGCGGCTGGGCCGTCCAAAGACCACCGTGCACAAGACCCTGAGCGGCCAGCGGCGGATCGACCCGATTGAGTTCCTGGAGTGGTGCGAAGCACTGGAGCTTGATGATCCCGTTGCGGTCATCAACAAGGTCAGACGGAAGCGCTGACGCAAAGGTTCAATCTCATCACTACGGCTCAGCCCGAAAGTGCAATGTGCCTACTTGCGCCTCTCACGGTCCGGGTTCCGGCGAAGCAGAGCATCTCAGTGCAAGTCCGAGTGAGCCCGTCATCGCCTGATTTGTGTGCCACTGATCAGCATCAGCTCAACGGCGTCATGAGAAACATGATTGAAAAGAACCGATGCGGCTGCCGTGTCCCCCTAGCAACCAGCCACCCAGTCATTGAGATACGCGAGAAAGTCCCGGATATCGATGGTCATGTCTCCGTTCCAGTCAGCGACAACATCGTCAGCTACCCACGCGTTGAGAAAGACAAGGACATCCAGCGTGTTGACAACGCCGTCATCATTGAGATCGACAGGGCAGGAGTCACAGGCGGTGTTAAAGATGTACGCAGAACCAGAGTCCGTACCCCTGTCGTCATCAAACTGTGCCCCAACAAGCGCTATCCCATCGGAAGCAGCGACAGCGAAGCCAAAATGGTCTCCAGCCTCGCCGTCAGCAGCGAGCAGCTTGCCGTCAGCGGTCCAACTCGATCCATCGAAATGAAACGCATAGGCGGCGCCCGATTGACCAATGGTGCCGTCGGCGTTGTACCAGGGCGCACCAATCACGGCTGTATTGCCCGAGATTGACACTGACCACCCATACCGAATTCCCCCAATCTCGCTGGCGGGGATCAGCCGAGTGACTGGCGCCCAGTTTGTGCCATCAAACCGGAACACATACGCCGCTCCTTCATTGCCATCGGTATTGTGGAAAGGCGAGCCGATCACAGCGGTGTTGCCCGAGATCGCGACCGAGTACCCAAAATGGTCTTCCAGCACACCATCGGATGCGATCAGTTTGGATTGCTGCACCCAGTCCGTGCCATCAAACGAAAATACATACGCAGACCCCGCGTTGATACCGTTTTCGTTGTCGTCTCCTTGCGCGCCGACAACGGCAAACCCGCCTGAGATCGATACTGACCAACCGAAGAGGTTGCCGATTCTACTATCCACCGGCTCCAAGACACCTTGTACTCTCCACTTGGCACCATCGAAGCGGAAGACATACGCCGAGCCAAATGGATCGCCGTGACGAGTTGCTCCTGCCACGATGGAATTTTCCTCGACCGCTACCGATCGTCCAAACTCGTCCCGCGTTCCTCCGCTTGACACCGTAATCTTTTCTTCCTGGACCCATTCCTCGCCATCGAAGCGAAACACATAAACCGCACCGGCATCAGTCCCGTTATCGTCATCTCCGCTGGCCCCGACGACGGCCGTGTCGCCACAAATTGACACCGAACAACCGAAGAACTGGCTCGCATATCCATCGAGAGGGAGCAACTTTGCTTCCTGCACCCAGACTGTTCCATTGAAGCGGTAGACATAGGCTGCCCCTGACTTGGTGCCATTGTGGTCATGCAGACGCGCCCCAACGATGGCGGCGTCGCCACTGATAGCGACACAGCTGCCGAAGTGGTCGACCATGTACCCGTCATCGGCGAGGAGTTTGGCTAATTCAGCTGGTCTGCACCCCTGTGCATGCGCGGGTACCGCATGCCCCGCACTCAATGGCAGCCCAAAGGCCAATCCCAACCACAGGAGACGGTTTTGCACGCTAGTCTCTTGTGCTCGGCTATCGCGGGTGTACTGATGCATGGGCTTAGGCCTCGTGTGGCGTCCGCTGGCAAGGAGCAGCACCTTCCCCAGTGTAACGGGTCTCCGTCAGCACACAAGTGGAAGTAGCGGTCCGTTTGCTCTCGCTCGAAGCGAATCAGTCCCGGTTGCCGTGGGGTTCGGTGACGACGTCCAACGGACAAAGTGAGAACCCTCGACGAGCAAGTCATTGGGCATTCTCGGCGTCTTGGACGAGCTACCGCCGACGTCGCGAGCGGCGTGTACCACGCGCTCGGCGGCAGTTCCGGTCCTCGTGACGAACGTGGCGTTGAATCCGACCGACTACAGCAACAGACTAAGCGAGCCAGAGCCCAGCTTCCCTCTGACATCGCCCAGAATCTCCTCGCCAAACGACGCGTATCCGTCCGCGCCGTCACCGGCAACCACCATGCCGAGCCAGTCGGTGCCGAGCATGCGGCCCTGATGGTCGTCAACCACCCATGCGCCTGAATCCCGGTGTTGCACTAGATCTCTGCTCGACCTCCGGTTCGAGAACAGCGTGCCCGGTCTCCACTTCAGCTGGAAGATGTCCCCGAAACAGTGCGGTACCCCGTCGACGAGCACCTCGTGCCAGATCCCGACAGAACCGGTCTGGCACTCACGCAGGCCGCTGGCCACGCCGGTGAACTCCACGTTGAGGTAGGGGCCGATCGTTGCGATCGGGCGCTCTTGGATGATGCGTCCGTGCCGGGTCTGGTGGACCTGCACGCTGACGCCGGGATCGAACTCGAAGACGGACCAATCCGTGCTGCCGGCACCATGGACCGATCGGCTGTTGCAGTACCCGCCGGTGGGTGTCGGAACGAGCGAACCGGCAGCCCGTACCCGGCCTATCCGTTGTCCGCCGCTCGCGTCTTGCACCGAACTGCTCTGCGGGAGGACGTGTAGGCAGGTCACGCCGTACTTCCTGCCGGTTGAGGAATCCTGCAGCGCTCCCCCGCACGTGCCGACGGGGCCGGACCCGGTCACGCCATCCCCGTGCATCAGCGTTGGCGAAATCGACCCAGCGAGCGCCACGGTCGGCGGACGTTCCTCGTAGACCACCCGGAGGCCAGCAATCCGCGCTGGCCGCTGCTGCGCTCGTCCGCGTTGTCGATCGGTCCGCCGGCCGGCGTCCGGGCCCCTCGACCGAGACTCGGGCTCGCGCAGGATAATCCTGATATAGAACGGCAACGATGCCTCACCCTGGCCGGTCCGAGCGGCGTAGCGAGACCACCAGTCGGGGATCGTCCGGCGGGCCTCTTCCATCTCCCGGCGGACCTCATCCGGAACATCAACGGGCGACCAGAGGTGTCGGGAAGAGTAGTATCGACGCGGGCCGTTCCTGTACCACCAGTTCAGTGCATTGCTGTAGTACCATTCGGCGTAGAACTCATCCACGCCGATGTGCAGCCCTTGCACCGGCACACCGGTCGCGAGGAGTTCCTCCACCGAGCCGGAGACCGCTTCACTGCGTCCGATGTCACGCATGAGGTCGTACATGAGCGAGCTCTCCCAAATCGTTGCGGCGGCTATTGGAGCATGCTCTGCACGATCGCCTGCCAGCCGATGCCGACGCCGAAGAGCACACAGAACTGCACGAACCGTGGCGTTGTGGCGACGCTCGGCCGGTAGGCCCCGGGGAAGATCACCATCGCGATCGCAAGCGAACCGAACAGGATCCCGGAGGTGAGGTACGTCAGGTCGATCGTAGCGCCTTTGAGCATCTGCGAGATCAGCGGCTGAAGTGCCACGCCCGCGGCGACCGCTAAGTACTGCACATAGACATTGAGCAATCGATACTGGGTCGGCTGCGACCCTCCCATCGCCTCTGCTCGGCCGGAACCGCCGTTCCCGCTCCGTCCGAAGCTGAAGTAGTCGAGAATCCCGTTCCGTACGCTCATACCGTTATCTCCTGTTGCGTGAGTATACCGAATCGCCACCGTCTGCGTGTCGGGCCGCGAACCACGACCACCCGGAGACCCGCCCACTCTTGCGGGCGTCGGCCACCAGTACCTCGGGCGTACGGCAGAGATCAAGGCGATCCCGCGCGCGGGACGACACACTGCACTTGTAGCTCCGACTGTGCTACCGTGCGCGATATGGCCAATCGAGCGGTTCAGTCTGGACGAACACGGAAGAGGGCGCGCTGTGGTCTCGCTGGTATCCAATACGCCGGTGTAGCCGGCTGTACGGAGGAATGCCTCGACGCTGTCATACGGCTAATCCAGTGCAGGGTCGACATCGCAGCGGTCCGCATTCTGACGTGCTCGCGCGATAGCACGACGGAGCACGGCCTTTTGCTTACAGTCTATCCGGGCGATCTCGTTGGCATAAAGTCGGGATTCGCATCAGGCTACCGAGGCGAAGGGCCAAGAGGGCTCTCGCGTGCATTGTGCTTGCTCCAGGCGCACGCGGCAGACATTCAGGAGTTTGTGGTCAGCGCGGGTGTGCTGGACCGCCTCGACCGCTCAGCTTTGACGACGAGCGATTTGACCGCATTGGACAAGGCGCGAGCCAAAGTACCGCAGCGGTGGCCACGCTACATTTCGGAAGAGGATGCGGAGCGTGAGATCGCCGGGACACATTGGCACCACTGGTGCCAACCGGTCATGCCTTTCGCAATACTCGATAGTCGCGTCATGGACCTCGCGACGACCTTCTGGCAGGATCCCGATGCCCGATTGTTAACTGCATACCGGCGGCTTGAAGATCGTGTACGTGAGCGAACGGGCAAGGCGGCTCACGGTAGCAAGCTGTTCTCTGTGGCATTTCGTGGCGACGACTCGCTGCTTCACTGGAGCGGGTGTGATAAGGGCGAGCAGGAGGGCAGGGCTTCGCTCTTCACGGGCGTGTACATGGCGTTTCGAAATCGACGGGCGCACCGGAGCGTCGATCTGGACCCAACCGCTGCGATCAGCGAATTCTTGCTCCTGAACCAGCTCTTCCTATTGGAGCGGGAAGCTGTTCATGCTCCACGCCGTTAGATGGGACATTTCCGCCTGGCCACCGCAGTGGGTCTGTTGACTGCCGGGTCAGCGGTGCGAGGCGCTGGAGCTGGATGATCCGATCGCAGTCGTGAACAAGGTCAGAACAAACCGCTGAGTCAGGTCACCGCGCCCAGCACGACGACCCCGTCGCAAAAGTCCTCAGGACACCGCTCACATTCCCCTGTCTCATGCAACCAGTGTGGGTGCAGTCACGCGGCGCGTGCCGCTTGTCAATTGGTTGGATCAAGTACGAAAAGGGTACATGATGAAGAGATCAGCGAGCGTGCACACGGTATGCCTCGGCCTGTTTGTAGTACTCTGCTGTGGGTGCGGATCCCTGACGGGCTCGTACGATCCCAGAGTGTGGGATCCGACATCCTCCATGGCCGGCATTGGGAGCAGCGGCGTCACGCTGCGGCGTGCCCGCCCAGCGGACATGCGGCCGCTCGATATCACGATCAGCGCCGTTGACATCCCCGCCGGTGATGGGAACCTGGTATTTGACAGAGCGCAGGTCGAGCGCGATGTGCGAAGCCGCCTTTCCTCGGCCATCCTGACATTCCCGCACTTCGGAGCGGTCAGAGACGATGGATCGTCCGCTGATCTCTACCTCACGGCCAGCGTCACGAAACTCGTCTGGAACCGAGCGGCTCGATCGGTTACGAACATCTTCAGCGGCAGCACGCAGGTAGAGCAGGGTGAGCAGGTCGCGCACTCGTGGATCGAATGCGAAGTGCAGATCAGCTTTGCGCGAGCCGATGGGTCCGACGTGGCGTCGGCAGCGGGCTTGGGGGTGAAGGCGTCACAATCGGGTGTTCGTGTTGTGAGTGTTACGACTCCCGATAGCGAGGCTACCAGGACAGAAGACATCCGTGCGATGCCCGTGGGTGAGGCCGACATCCCCGATGCCATCAGGTTCGCGTTGGACGCCGCTATAGCGCTGTCTCTTCCCAAGCTGGAAGAGTATGAGGTCAGCCGGATGGCCGCGGTTCGATAGAGTTCCGTGGTGCTGCTGAATAACACCGGCGGTGTGGCTCGGCTGCCATGAGGCTGTGACCACATTCGGATGACGCGGTCGTTGTGTGCCTCGCTAGAAGTGGGTATTCGCATCTCTCGTCGCGCCGTCCGGCGTATGCTCTGCTGCGCTCTTGCCGTCGACCGCGTGGCTTGTTCTCGAGCCCTTGGATCGGGCCGCAACCGAGCTAGGACTGGGATACTCCGTACTCACATGGCCGGTGTGACCGCCGCCTCGCGGTGCGCGATTGCGGGGTACCGACCAAGAAGGTTTCGGAGGTCTTTCAGGTCAGCCGCACGCGGGTCGGACGAGTCAAGTAATGCCGGGGGAAGCACGGCGAGAAGTCACCGTGCCAGAAGGGCCTGCCCGCTCGATCAGCCACCCTCGGCACACGCTAGCGGTGGAATGAGAACGTTCTAGCAAAACTCATCGAGCGTTCAGATCGCGGGCCTCACGAGCCGACGCGGAACATGAATCGCGACGAGTACCAAACCGCACGAGGTCACTGCGTATGACACTCTCGCGAGCAGTAGAAACACCCATTGGTCTGCTTGTAGTGCTTTTTCGACTCCCGCACGGCGTCGCGGCAGTTGTCAAAATCTCCAAGAAAGGTGCGGTTCTGCGGCTCGGGCAGGTAGCTGCAGCCCTCCTTGTGCACTTCGTGATCGCCGTTGTTCTGTGCGTTCTTGTTGACGTAATACCGTGCCATCGTTGTGTCCTTTGCGTTGTTCGGCCTGTCGGCGTGCGTGATTCAGCCCTCGCCACACTACCACGCTCCTCCGGTCTGGACGAATCACGGGAGGGGCGAATGGAGTGGGCACAGATTTCGGCACGACATCATGTGATTCGAGGCCTCTCTCGCACAGAACTGTGTGGGCTTTGGAATTCGGGGCATCAGAACGGCCTAGCTGGCGCGTGATCTGGCGCGTCGACTCACCGGTCCCTGCCAGTGTCTGTCGTGCCCCGCGAGAACGCACACCAGCAATGGACGTCGCTATCGTTGCCATGATCCGGTGCTCTCTCCGGCCTCAAGATCCGCCAAATAGCTCCGAGGCCGTTTATCGCCCGGTACGTGCATCGAGAGCGTGTCGGATCAGCGATGCAACCGAATGCGGATTCTCTGCACTTTGCAGCCTCGCTTCTAGCGATTCCATGTCAGCCCGAAGAGGAGCGAGGTCCACATCATCCGACTGGGCCGCAATGCCGTACTCCGCGACAAGTCTGACGCCTCGCAGTGAGAGTGACATCTCATCGGACTCTGGGAAAAGCCGAAGCACACTACGCTCCGCGTCGTCGATCTGTTCGATCGCGTCGGCGTACTCGCCGAGTTCAACTGCTGTGTACGCCATGCAGAACGCCGCGAGCCCATCAAGATGCGTTCCTCCCCGACGTTCAGTCTTGAGGCTGTGCCGAAGATCGGAGAGCGATGCCCACCGTTCTGCGGCTGCCATTTGGGGGCCATCGTCCCCAAGGATCGCCGAGTCTGCCAGCCAGTCGATCCACGCGAGAGCGGCGAACACGCTCGGCCCGCGTTGCATTCGGTGCCCAAACACGCCTGATCTGACAAAGCCTTCGATTGTCTCACGCGCCTTCGTGTTGAGCTTTTCTAACTCCTGTTTGGACAACTCAATCGCCTGGCGTTCGGCTTCAATCTTTCGGGTCGCCGCCATCTGTATCATTGCGGCGACCGAAAGGCCAGCCACAAGGAGCAACGTGCAGAAGGCGATCGGCACCGGCCGACGCCGGAGCAGGAGGCTTGTTCTTCGAGCGAGCGATGGCTTGGTCCAAGGGATCGGTTGCCGCCTCAGCCATAGTCCAAGATCCTCAGCGAGCGCTTCCGCCGAGCGGTAACGCTTGTCGGGTGACTGCGCGAGTGCCCGAGCGCATATTTGAGCCAAGTCGCGATTGATCCCCGCAATATCCGGATCAGTCCGGTCACGGTGCCGATTGACGATCTCCTTGCGGTCGGTGCCGTGCGGGAGGTTGCCGGTGAGGAAGTAGTACAGTATGCCTCCGAGCGCATATACGTCGCCCAACGGCGAAGGAAGGAGATCGTCTTCCAGGAGCAGCTCAGGAGCCATGAACGCAAGGTTGCCCCCTCGCCGGTACTCGTCCAAGTCAAGGGCACTGGCGAGATCGAAGTCTGTGACCTTCGGGATGCCACTCGGAGTCATCAAGACGTTAGACGGCTTGAGGTCCCCATGGATATTGCCTGCCGAATGAAGGGCCTGAACGCCACGGGCGATTGACTGTACCAGCCTTACCGCTTCACGGCTTTCCAAGGGCAAATCAAGATCGTCAAGATCACCGCCGCTGATCCACTCCTGCACCATGTACGATTCGGCGTCGTCGGTGATTCCATGATCGATGACCCGTACGACATTGTCATGGAGAACACTCCGCCCAACGAGGGCCTCCACCCTGGTGCTTGATGCCCTGACCTTGATCACGACGTATGCGGGGACATTTGGCTTCGAGAGGTGATGGTCGACCGCTTTGTAGACGTGTGAGTCCCGGCCAACACCGATCAGCTCTTCGAGCCTGTACCGTCTCCCCGGCCCGAAGCTCTCGGGAAGCATCTTTGGCGCCACCCGCGCGATCTGCGCCATGTCGAGAAGAATGCTCGCCTGCACATCTTCTGGAAGGCGTCGCGAGGACCCACTGCCGTTGACAGCGTCATCCATCGTTACCTGCCTGCGTGAGTCGTTTGCGGAGTTGGGTTACCACCTTGTGCCACCGCTGCCGCACGGCATCGCTTGAAATGCCCAGTTGCTGTGCGATCACCTTGTGGTTTACGCCGCGGAGGCGGAGCATGAAGAGCTGTCGATCATTCTGGTCTTCGAGCATCATCAACAATTCGTACAGCCGGATGAACGCCTCTTCGTCATCCCCCGTCTTGCGGCGAAAGTCCTGGTGAATCTGGCTCCAAAATGCTGCATCATCTCCGGTTCGGTTGAGCGTTGATTCTAACAGCCTCCCGCGTTCCAGCGAAACGTTCTCGGCGATACTTCGTACGAGCACCCAAAGCTGCGCCTCGTTCTGAGCCCTGACGAGGCCTTCAGCCGCCAAGACATCCAAACGCCTCAGGACCGTCGAGAGAACGTCGTCGCTCCCGAAAGCCGAGCGGGCGGAGGTACGGATCTTCCGACGGGCGATGGCTTTCACCCGATCGCCGTGCTCCAGAACGAAGGCGGCAAACTGCTCTCGGTTCCCCCACATGGTTGCCCCAGAAGTGTGGATCTTTCCCGAAGATCCGCTCACAAATGAGCGGCTGACGCAACCAGCATAGCGGGAAGCGCCCGGCGACCGGTTCGTCCCATACGGAGGAGGGTGCCATGGCTCACATTGGAAACGGCAATCCGGGCACGCCCGACATGTGGGAAGAGTTCAAGAGGCTGATCTGCAAGCTCTATGAGATGTACGGCGGCAACTGCGATGACTTGGACTGGGGAGACCAGGGCGAGACAGCTCAAGCAACCCTTGAGGCCGAATACGAGGCCAACGGGTTGCCCGCATTCACGAGTCCCACGCAGGAGCAGCAGTTTCGTGACGACCTGGACGAACTCGAGGTAGTTTGTCAATCATCCGATGTTCCTCCCGCGGCAGCGACCAAAGCGGTCACCCTTGTCATGATCGCCGACATGCAAAGTGACCTGAACGGGCCGTCGTAGACACCATCAATATGGGCACTTCTTCGGCAGAACACGGCGGATCGCACGCAAGCACCATCTGCGGGCGAATTCGCGTGTGCACGCATGGTGCAGGCTACCGTGAACTCGCCCGTATGACCGGCTGCAACCCTGAGACCATACGCCGCAATCTTCTCAACGAGACGCCGACTCTTTCTCTCGTGTGCGCATTGTGCGCCGCGCTCGACATCAACGCGAACTGGCTGCTGTTCGGATTGGGTCCGATGCACAGGCGAGACCTCACAGCCAACGTTGTCGTTTCCTTCGGCCCTGAAACCGTCCGAACCTTCGCTTCCGAAGCCGGGCGAGCGATGGCCAGGGAACTGCAAGATCCAGAGCCAATCGATGAACCGCGACAAGGCCGGGCCACGCCCCTCCGGCTACGCTCGCCAGAGGCAGGCGCTCGTTGAAGCAATGAAGCAATGAAGCAATGTCGAAGATGAACTGGGACAGGAATGGCGGCCCCGCCGTTAGGGCGGGGCCGCCTTGCATCGCGAACGAGAGGGGGACAGGACTCGCTCGCAATGGAGGAAGTGTATCCTGGACATGACTCTGCATCCAGCATGGGCGCGAGCACCAACATGACTCACATGACTCATTGCAAACACTCTCATCCGGGCATGCCGACTTGACGAGTTCATCCAACGAGTCGGGCCGGTCGTGATCGAATGATTGTCACTGAGGGCTGCGAGGCCAGGATCCGCGGTAACAGCTGCAGTACCGAGCACCGCATCTGGCACTGCGGCGAGGAAACGGTGTCGGGCGACAGGCAGATCATCGTTGGCCGAGCGAAGCGGCGCCGGCGAGACACACATATGAGTCATTGTGATCAGATATGACTTAATCGTACGTCACTCAGTGAGCAAATGCAAGTATCTGCGAGACCATATGGGCAAACGGCGGTGGCGTGCGGGTATATTGGTAGCAAGCGAAAGCAGTTCCGGCCGCATCTGTGGGGAGCGATATGCGATATCTGAATGCACGGTGGCCGCGAACTGTGATTGTCGTAGCCGCTGGATTCGGTCTGTTGGGTTGTTCGTCCACGTCATTGACCGGAAGACCCGAGCCATGGCTCGGGTCCAAAGAAGTGACTACAGCGCTCAAAGCCGGGCCGATCAAGACCGGCTCCGATGGTGAGCCACAGACGTTCCAGTATTCCTACATGATCCGAGGGTATCTGGCGGAGACTGACCCGACGAAGCGCAAGTCGATCCGGAACAACTACATCACGGCATCCATGCTTGACATCAACTCGCGGTACAACGAGTTCGTCGACAAGCTCGGTGCCGGAAGGAAAGGGCGCGACACTGGCGCGGAAACCTCTGCCGTCGCGCTCGACGCGCTTTCTGCAGCGTTCACGCCGGCGGTAACCAAGACAGCACTATCGTTAGCGTCGGGAATCGTGACCGCGGGGAACGTCGCGATCAACAAGAACTATTTTTATCAGGAAGCACTTCCCGTCCTGATCAAACAGATGGACGCGAACCGCTCAACCGTGGCAAACCGACTGTTGACTGGCCGAAAGCTCTCCGACGACACCTACGGGCTGGAAGCTGCGGACAGCGACCTGCGTGCGTACTACGAGGCCGGGACGTTCGAGGGGGCTCTCGACAAGCTTGCCGATGCCGCCGCTGAAGATGAGAGCAAGGCGTTGGAAAGGCGCAGCGAGGAGCTGATCGAGTCCATCAAGAGCCGGCAAGATACTGCGACCGAGACCATCTCACGGCTGGAAGAGAGCGGCGACCTCGCCGGCGCCAAGCAAGCCGTCACCGAGCGATTCCAAGAGGTAGTGGCCCAGCTGGCTGCGGCTCGGGCTGCTAACCAAGACGTCATCATCGATCCCCTTCTGAACATGCTGATGGATGTCGGGCCGAATGGCCCGACCATCTCGGGCGGCCAGTACTACGCGGGGATGGTGGACACCGCGGAGTCTCGTGCAGACTTGGAGGACGCGGTGATGACCTGGATCGAAACGCGCAGCGCGCAAGAATGGGATCAGCTCGGTGCCGCGTTCATCGCACTCGAGAAGACGGATGTCCTGACTCACTAATCCACGATCCGACGTTCAAACCTCCTGGAGATCTTGCCGTGCCCAGCTGCGACGAAGTCAGTGATGCCTGTGACCAGACGATTCCTGGGTACGTCTGCCGTGTGCGTCGGGGGGTCGCACCCGCAAGGGTCCTTGCCGTGATCGAGGAGATCAAATCGGTGTGCGCGCCGAGTGCGGGGTCATTTGCCGGCACCGATCCGAAGATTCAGTCCGACGGGTCTGTGGACGTGCACGTCAGATTTCGGGAGGAATCGACCGCGAGCCTCGCGACAGTCAGATCCAAATGCCCGACATGCGGTGAGGTCACGCCGCACAAGGCGGTCCCCATCGAGCTCGGTCAAGTGATGGTGTGCGGCGTGTGTGAGCATCGGTGGTTGTGGGGAGGTGACAACGATTCCGCAGAAGATCATCAACGAGAGTGACTTACACGGAGAAGTCGTATGCTCCTCTGGTTCCGAAGATCTCTCGCATGTGCCATTATGGCAGTGTTCGTCTTCGCGGAATGTGGTGTGGTGCGAGCACAAGACACCGTCGAGCCCATGCCTGTACCACTCGAGTCATCGTCGCAGGTTTCGGTCGTGCTTATTCTCCCGCAGGTGATGGACGTGCGGCCATCAAGGCAAGGGACTGCCGGCCACATCCGTGTGGCGGTAGCGGGCCAGTTCCCCGACGGACCAATCCCTGACGCGACCGCGAACTGGGGCTCTTCGATGTCGGGGACGCCGATAGCGCTGCTCGGCATCGCCGCGGGCAACGGGAGTATTTCGCGGGGTATCGACGCGAAGAAACACCCGAAGCCCAATCAGTTAAGATCAACGATCAGCGGCTTGACCCAGCGGGAGAAGGCGCTGAATACGGCTGTCACTCACGCACACGTGGCCGACGCGCCGCGACTCGACATGCAGCTGCAGGAGGTTGTGACCGAGCGTAATCTAGCGCATTCCACCCTGATGGCACAGACGGGGCAGGAGAGCACCACGTCGGGCTCCTTCTGGCTGGACGTGAATTCTGACGCGAGCGGTGTCGCGATCCACCGTCTCCAGGCCGCAGTATGGAGCCTGATGCTCGGAGGGGTGTTCGCGATGCTCACCGTGCGCGATCTAGCGATGCCCAACTTCCATAGTTCGATGCTGGCTCTGGCGGGGCTGCCTTCCGCCGCGTACATGAGCCTCCAACTACTCGAATAAACCGACACACAGAGCCGAGCGGGCTAGCGCTACCGGCTGTGTAATTGCCTGGATGCCCACTCCCGCCATTCTTCACTGTCACCCCTTAGCGCAATCTCGCGGAGATTGCCGGCGACCTCCACATCCTCCGCAGCAATCGCGGCGTCATGCCGCAACTGGCACCGCGTCATCGCCTGCACCGTCTGGATATGCCCCGGGTACACTTCAAGCGCCGACCGATACTCGTCGATCGCGTCGTCGAACCGCCCGACCCTCTCGAGCGTCATCGCAAGGTTGAACCGAGGGTCCGCCAGCCCGGGGAGCAGCTGGCGCGCCCATTCGAACTCCTGGGCGGCCGAGTACAGCTCCCCCCGCGACAGGTGGATCACGCCGAGGTTGTTGTGTGCCGGGCCGTGGAACAGATCGGCGGCCAGCGCCTCGCGCAGCAGCCGCTCGGCCTTGTCCGGGTTGCTGTCCAGGATGGCCGCGGCCTCCTGGGTCAGGCGCTGGGCTTCCAGCGGATTGCGGGGTGAGTCGGCCGACGCGGTGTAGGGGCTGCGGCCGCTCGATGCACAGCCCCATCCCGCGCCGAGCAGCAAGGACAGCACCATCGCCGCCCACACGGCGTTCCACGAGGTCGTCACGAATCCGTTGCGCTTCATTGTGTCGGCTCCATCCAGGGATGCTCGCTCTCGGTCTGCCCTCGCAGGTACACGGCGGACGCGGTCAGTGTGGCACGGAACGTGCCGTCGATTGCCCCGCGGTTCGACGCGGGAGTCAGGTCGACCCCCGTCACGGTCCAGAGCCTGTGCTCCCGCCGCCACCGGTCGAGGAACGAGCCCAGATCATCGAGGAGGATCGGGCTCAGGACCACCCGGAACGTCTGGACCCTGCGTGCGGAAGTGCCGTCGCTGCCCGACAGCGCGCGGTCGCCCGAGGGCGTGACCGACTCGACGCGGGTCGAGGCTAGCCCGCACGCGGCGAGCGTCTCATTCACGAGCTGGAACGCGTCACCCTGCGGCTGTGCGCCAATGGCCACGGTCTGGGACCGCCCCCGGAGCTCGAGCACCCGCTCGGCCTCGGAACGGACCTGCTCGAGCGTCGACCGCGCCGAGTCGGCCGAGGCTTGGGCCCCGCGCGTGCGCGCCGCACCGAGCGCGAGCGTGAGTGACGCCGCGGCGACGGTGAGCGCAAGGACGGTCAAGGACTGCCTTGGTGTCATGGGACGACCTCCGGCTCCATGCGGACTCGTACGGCGATCCCGTCGCGCTCACGGACGACGTTGGGCTGGCTCAGCGACCATCCGGGCGGGGCCCGCAGCTCACGCTCGAACCGCTCGGCCGCCGCTTCGTCCGGCAGCCGGACACTGAGCGTGATCGCCGTGGAAGAGGCCCTGAGCGAATCTGTGGTCAGGTGCAGGTCGTTCGGCCAGGAAGCCAGCATCACGGCGAGGGCTGGTGCGACCTCGACCGGACCGGACTCGGGAGAGGCCGTGCCGCGGGTTCGATCCAGCAGACGCAACTCGGCGGTCAGCCGTGCCGACGGCGGCAGGGGGCTGCTTGAGGGGGGCAGCACGGCGTCGTAGAGCTCGGCGGTGGCCGACTCCAGGGCGCGGGTGTGTCCGAGCAGGCGTGCTGCTCGGCGGGACTGCCCGGCGAGGATCAGCCCGGCGCAGAGCAGTATCGCGGCGCAGGCGATGAGCGTGGTCCCGCGGCGACGGGCCCTGACCCAGCGCGGCTCGAACGCTCCAGTGAGCAGGTTGAGCCGCCCCGGATCGATCGGCTCGCCGAGAGTCTCGCTGATGAACCCCGGCACCGCCTCGGGAGACAGTGTCAGCCACCCCTGCGCCGCGTGGTCGTGCAGATCGTCGAGGTCGATGCCGCAGGCCAGCACCCGATCGGTCCCGATCGGCAGGTAGACCGCGTGGATGGTGTCGACGGCCACGGGGAGCACCGACTCGAACAGGTACCCGAGTTGCTCCGGCGTGCTCCGGGCGCGCCGGGGGAGTGCCGAGGCGTCGAGCACGCCCCAGTAGAACCGGTCCGCCGGGAGTTCGAGACGCGTGCCCGCGTTCGGGGAAGAGGTACTCATGGCCGCCTCCCCGGGTCGGGCTCGTCGCGCAGCGCCAATGTCGCGGGCCGGCCGCCGATCTCGAGGCGCACCGAGTCCGGATCCACCGAGGCGATGAGGACGCCGCCGATCTGCTCGCCGGAGGCCACGATGTGCAGTGTGTCGGTGTCGGGGTCGTAGAGCGCGGCCCTCAGGACCTGTTCCCCGTCGTTGGCCGTGTCGTGCACGATGCCGATGAGCCGCAGCCTGGGTGGGGGAGCGGCGGCCTGTCTGGGCTCGGGTGCGGCCCCCGGTGTTGCCGGCGGGGGCAGAGGGTTCCACAGCCGCGCTGCGAACGCTGCGCGATCAACGGGCGGCAGAGCGTCTTCGCCGGACTCACCGCCGGCCGGGCTCCGCAGTTCGACCTTGAGGTCGGGCACCGGGGAGAGAGGGGCCAGGGCCCAGGCCAGAGATGCAAGGACCGCGCAGCCGCCGAGTGCGAGGGTCAACCGCTGTCGTCTCCGCCAGACTCGGGTTGGATCACTCGGTGATGGCAAGGCGTTGCACCCTCTCCCAGTTGCTGCCGGTGTCGGTGTAGACGCACCACCAGGACTCGGTGACGTGCCCGGCGCGGCAGTCGATCCTGAACGCCCAGGCGGTGCTCATCGAGACCGGGATGATCGCCGCCGGGTCCGCGCCGGTTCGTGGAGCCCGCGCTGCCCCCCGCGAGGCGACCCGGCCGAGCGCCCTGGATTCGGCGACCGCGTCGATGCCCCCGAGATCGTGCTGGGCGTACACCGTCGAGACGAGATCGAGGGGCGCGGTGTTGACGTTCAGGGTTGGGGGACGCCCCGGGCGTGTCGGATTGTGGCTCGCCAGGTGCTCACCGAGTGCGCCACTGTCACGAGCACCCGCGGGCGGGAAGACTGGGACAACGTCTCGCGCGACTGCTGCGAGCACATCGAGGCCAAGATGTTCGAGCAAAGTTGGGCCCGAAGCGGCGAGTGCCCAATGGACACCGTTCGGCAGGAACGACGCGAGCCGGCCGCCGGCCTCGGAACTCGGCACCATCCCGCACTGATCGAACGTGGTGATCGTGACCCGGCACGGGACGCCGCGGAGTTCGATCGCGTCGTCGAGGACGACGAACCGCGGCGAGCCCGCGTCCGGCGGCAGCACCAGCCTCCCGGCGTGGCGGTGGAGCCAGTCGAGGATCGGCGCATCGGATGCACGCAGCAGCGTGCGCGCACATTCCTGGGTCGACGCCGTTTCGTGGCGGAGGCGGGCCGTGGCGGCGACGCGGGCCAGCCCTGCCGCGGCGGTCACCGAGAGCACCAGCGCGACGAGCACCAGCAGCAGCGCGATTCCGCGTTGGTTGATGAGCCGGTTCAACGCACGTCCTCCCGGCGCAGCCGCCACACACGCGAGACGACACGGCCGTTCTCGTGGGTGAGCCGTACAGTCATCACATACTCGCGAGTCTCCAGCTCCTCCAACTCTGTCGCGAACGAGCCGAGCTCGCCAAGCAGCGGGCGGACAGTCAGGACGGCATCGGCTTCGTCGAGGTACTCGATGGTCAGCACCCGGTCCCGGAGCGAGAGCCGGGCTGTCGTGGACACCTCCGTGAGCCCGTCTGCCACCACCACGGTTCGGGTTCGGAGCAGGAGGTCTCCGTTCTCGGTCGCGATGCGCCACCGGTCGTGGCCGTTGCGGCGGAGCCGGTGGTCTTCGGCCAGGAGCATCCCGTCGAGCAGGTCGAGGACGTGGGCAGCCCCGGCCTCCCACGAAGCCCGCGAGCCGTGGAGCGCCGAGGCCCGGACCGCGGAGGTCGTCCAGGACACACTCGCGACCGTGAGCGCCGAGAGCAGTGCCAGGGCGAGCAGGACCTCAACCAGTGTCATGGCGTGCCGCGTCATGGAGAGTCACCCCCGTCAAGCAGCTCTGAGGGCACACGCATCCACCGGAGGCACTCGGTGCCATCGACGCTGAACACCGCCCACGCGTGCGTGGACCGGTGTTCCTCGTCCTCGGCCCGGACCGCCGGGCCCAGCCGCACCTCGGCACGGAAGAGGCGTTCGTCGCTCGTCCACTCGACGCGATACCCGGCGGGCTGCTGCACGCACTCGGCGATGAGGCGGGGCCGCTGACGGAGGAGGTCGTCGACAGCGGTCTCAATCTCGGCGTGATCGACAACCACGACCGGTGACGCCGCGGCTTGGAGGTCCGCACGGGCGCTGCGAAGGAGCGGGATCCCCGCCGCCACGATCATCGTCAGCAGCACGGTGGCCGCGACCACCTCCAGCAGTGTGAACCCGCGCGTCATCGCTCGGACACCTCCTCGTCGAAGGCGTACCCCGTCAGACCGGCGACGAGGGTCTCCGACCGCGCCCCGGCCGACTCGACCGAGAGGATGTAGTCGGGGCTCTGCCCGAGCCGATCGATTCGGAGTTCCGGGACCGTCTGGCGGGAGTCCGACGTCAGCAGCGACGCGGTCACTCCTTCCGGTAGCCACCGACCTACCACTGGAGACTCGTCGCCACCAACGCGGATCAAGATCCGACCATCCGTGATTACGAGTGTGGTCGCCGATCCGCGTGCCGCGAGCAACCGAGCTCGCGCATCCGCGTCGAGCACGATCGATCGCGCGTCGTCCATTCGAGCCGACTCGACCGACGGCGAGACCCGCACCGCCACCGTCGCGGCGGTCAGTGCCAGCAACACGACAGCCGCCATGCACTCGAGCAGTGTGAACGCCCTCATCGCGACCCCCGCAGGCTGACCGAGGAGAGGTCCGCGTTCTCGTCCTCGCCGCCGGCCCTGCCGTCCGCCCCGTAGGTCACGATCTCGTAGGGGTGTCCGTCGGGTCCGGGCGTGATGTAGAGGTACGGCCGGCCCCACGGGTCTTGCAGCGTGTCGGAGGGCAGGTAGTAGGCGCTTGTCGGCGAGGCCTCCGCGAGCGCGGAAAGCCCGGTGTCGAGATCGGGCCAGGCCCCCTGGTCCATGTAGTAGGTCTCCAGCCGCTGCACGACCTGGCCGATGCCGGTCTTGGCGAGCTCCTGCTTGCCCTTGCCGAAGGCCCCGGAGAACCCGACGGCAAGCGTTGCGGCGAGCAGGCCGAGGATCACCACCACCGCGAGCACCTCGACGAGCGTCATGCCGCGGCGAACCGCAAGGAGATTCGCGCTGTGTCGGCGGTGGGGGGTGTCACGGGTGGTCGTGGCGTTCATCCAATGATCTCCTGCAGCTTGATGATCGGCAGCACCGCGCCCATGACCACCACGCCGATCAGCGTGGCCAGGATCAGGATCACCGCGGGCTCGAGCATCGACGCGAGCCGGTCCACCGCCCGCGCCGCGGCCCGGTGGGCCCGGTCGGCGAGCCGCTGCAGCACCTCGCTCAGCTCACCCGCGTTCTCGCCGATCGAGATCAGCCGCCGGCACTCGGCGTCGAACCAGACGTGGTCGGTCAGTGCATCCGCGAGCGTCGAGCCCCGCTCGATTGAGCCGGCCGCGTGCTCCAACTCGGCGCGCAGCGAGCCACCGAACACCCCCGACACGGTCGGCCCTGTGATCCGCAGGGCCTCGACCAGCGGCACGCCGGTCCGGACCAGTTCGGCGAGTCGCGCCCAGGCCCGCGCGAGCAGCGCGCGGCGGACGAACGCCGGGAGAAGGGCTCGGAGCCATGTCGGGGCGCGGCATCCGCGCCGTCGAAGACGTCCGACGATGGCGACACTCCCCGCTGCGGCCGCGGCGGCACCGAGGAGCAGGAGCGGCCCGTAGGCGAGCAAACCGCGCCCGGTGGCGATGATCGCGAGGGTCAGCCCGGGCGGCGCAACCCCTTCGTTCCGGAGGATCCCGACCAGGTCGGGCAGGGTCCGCACACTCAGGAAGATCACCACGCCCACCCCGACGCACGAGACCACGGCGGGGTAGGTCAGGGCCCCGACGATCTTGGCCGACAACGTCCCGGCACGCTGGTGCCGCTCGGCAAGGGTCCGCAGCACACTCGGCAACTCGCCCGACGCACGCGCCGCCCGCACCATCGCGATCTCCGCCCCCTCGAACCACCACAGGGACCCGGCCATCGCGTCGTCGAGCGTCTGGCCGTTGTTGAGCAACTCTCGGAGCTCGACGAGCATCGTTCTGGCGCGGCCCCGTGCACGGCCCTGCGTCAGGGTGGAGACCGCCTCGACGATGGGAACACCCGCCTCAAGCATGGTCGCGATGCTGTCGAACAGTTCGGCCTTGGGGTCGGCGCGCCGGGCGCGGGCCCGGCTCTGGAGCCAATGGACGAGCGGCCCGGACCACCCCTCGTGCTTCACACGGAGAGACCGTGCCCGCGCGGGCCTGGCCTCGATCACCTGCAGCCCGATGCGGCGGAGCGAGGCCCGCAGCGCGGCGGGAGAGTCCGCGGCGAGTTCACCGGCGAGTGGGCCGGCCCCCGCCCCCTCCGGAGCCTCGCTCGGTTGCAAGGGGACAGCTTTGTAGCGGTAGACCGTCACGCGAGCCCCCCGACCACACGCTCAAGCTCGGCTCGCGTGGTTGCGCCGGCCTCGACGAGCGCGGCTGCTTCCTGTTCGAGACTGCGCACACCGTGAGCCCGCGCGTACTGACGGATCGTCGCGGCAGACTCGCCGCCAGAGACCAGTTCCCTGAGACCGTCATCAACGGTGACCAGCTCGAAGATCGCGGTGCGGCCGCGGTACCCGGCGTGCAGGCACGGCTCACAGCCGTTGCCGCGGCACTCCTGGTGTACCAGCCGCAGCAGCCGCTGGGCGAGCACCGCCGAGACCGAGGACGCCACCAGATACGGCTCAACGCCGAGATCGAGCAGGCGGGTCACCGCCGAGGGGGCGTCGTTGGTGTGCAGCGTCGAGAAGACCAGGTGCCCGGTGAGACTCGCCTGGATCGCGATCCTCGCGGTCTCGGCGTCGCGGATCTCGCCGACCATGATGACGTCGGGGTCCTGCCGCAGGATGTGGCGGAGCCCTCCGGCGAACGTGACGCCCTTCTTGGTGTTGACCTGCGACTGGCTGATCGCGATCCCGGCCGTGGCGAGCTCGTACTCGATCGGGTCCTCGATGGTCATGATGTTGAGGCCGCCGCCGGTGTGGTGCTTGGCTCCGTCTGTGGACGCAGGCTGATCGTCGCGTTCGCTGCGCGTCGCGAGCCAGCGCAGGGTCGTGTAGAGCGTCGTCGTCTTGCCCGACCCCGTCGGGCCGGTGACCAGCACGATCCCGCTGGCCCGCCCGGCGGCCTGCAGGAACCGGAGTTCCACGGCGTCGGGCATGCCAAGGGATCGGAAGTCGTCGAGCCCGGGCCCGTGTCCGACGTCGAGCAGCCGCACCACCGCCCGCTCGCCGTAGCTGGTGGGCAGGGTGCTGATCCGCAGGTCGATCGAGCGTCCCGAGCCGATCGCGACGGTGGCCCTCCCGTCCTGCGGGATCCGGCGCTCGGCGATGTCCATGCGGCCCATGACCTTGATCCGGCTCACGATCGGGGCGGTGATCTTCGGCGGGACCTCTCGAACAGTCTGCAGCACTCCGTCGAGCCGGTACCGCACGAGCGTGCGGTCGGCCAGCGGCTGGACGTGGATGTCGCTGGCCCCGCGGCCGAGTGCCTCGAACACCATGGCGTCAACAAGCTTGACCACCGGGCCCTTGCCCTCGGTGGAGAGCAGGTCGCGGTCGGCGAGTTGCAGGAGCCGTTCGACGTCGGTGTCGTCTTCGGCCTGATCAGAGGTTGTCGTCTCGGTCTCGTGCCCCTGGACCTCGGCGTAGGCCGCGTCGATCCGCTCGGCGATGGCCTGTTCGTCACCGACGGTGGTCTCGATCGTAACCCCGAGCCGCACCCCGACGTTGAAGACCGCGGCGGGGTTGGAACGATCCGCGATGAGGAGTTGTTCCACACCGTCCGCTTGCCCCTCGCTCAGGGTCAGGTGCTGCCTCGCAAAGTCCCTGGGAATGAGGCGCAGGAATGCCTCGCTCGGAGGCGAGAGGTCCGTCTGTACGGCAACAGCATCGTTTGCATCGCTCACCGGATCACCCTCGGCTCGGGCTCCGGCCATCCGTCGTCGATATCCATCTCCGATGTCCGAAGATCGCTGAGGTACTTGAGGTCCTCGAAGTCCCGGTCGCGCAGGATCGTCGATCGGATGAAGACGTAGAACCGCGACCGGCTTCCGGACCTGCTGCGGTTCTTGAAGGCCTCGCCCAGCAGGGGGATGTCGCTGAGCAGGGGGATGCCGGTCTCGGCGTACCCCTCGGTGGTCAGCTCGATGCCCCCCACCGCGATGGTGTACCCGTCCGGGATGGTCGCCACGCTGTCGATGCTGTTCTGCTGGCGCGGCGGAGGGATCGATGGATCGGCCGCGTCGCCTACGAACGCGCTGAGCGAGATCTGGTACTCCAGCCGCAGGTGGTCGCCCTCGGCGATCTGCGGCCGCACACTGACCTCGGTGCCCGCGTCCGACGAGCCGCCGAACGAAGTCGTCGCGACCGTGTCCGAGGCGTTGAGTGTGGTGTAGGGCTGCTCGAGCACCGAGTTGAGGCTCGCCTGCTCGTTGCTGGCGACCAGGACCTTCGGGATCGAGAGCGACCGCCCCTTGTTGAGCGACTGCAACGCCCGCAGCACCACGCTGAAGTCCCCCGGGTTGAGCACGATCCCGGTGAGCCCCGCGCCCCGGTTGCCCTCGATGCCCGATGCACTCGCGCCGGTCGAGCTGAGCCCGAAGAGCGAACTGAGCTTGGCGACGGTGTCGTTGGGGCCGTTGATCAGCGCATCGATCTCGACACCGAGGTCCAACGAGTCGCTCTCCGACAGGCTCACGATCAGCACCTCCAGCAGCACCTGCGGTCGCCGAACGTCCAGGTCCTTGAGCAGCCGCTCCAGGCGCTCGAGCTCCGCGGCCTCACCGATCGCGATGATGGAATTGGTGGCGGGGTCGGCGGTGAGCTGGAGTTGCCGCTCGGTCGTGCCGCCGGTGGCCGAAGGTCGGGGACGCGAGCCTGTATCAACGGATGCCGACCCTTCGGGGAGCAGTACAGCGCTCGGTGGGGCGACCACGCCGGACGCGATCAGCGATTGCAGAACGCCGACGACCTCCTCGGCGTCACGGTTTTTCAGCCGGAATGTGCGGGTCGGGCGACGGACCGCGTCGGGAGACTCCGTGAGTTGATCGAGCACCGACAGTACTCGCTCGTGCTGCTGGGGAGTCGCCGCCACCACCAAGCTTCCGGTCAGATCGTCAGCCGTCACACGGAATCCTGTATCTAATGCAGACTGGCCGAGCAGGTTCACGAGCGAGCCCGCGACATGGGACGCGACCATTCCCCTCGTGGAGTACGTCACGGTTTCAGCCGCAACTCGCTTGTCGAGCTGGCCGATTAACGTACGCCAAGTCTCGATCTCGGTCGCAGGCGCCACGACGAGGATCGATCGACCGTCACCAGTCGCGATCAGGTCACCGCGGAGCGCAGCGTCCCCGGCAGCACTCCGCTTGGCCAAGATCTGGGTCGCCGTCGTGATGATCTGCTGAACGTCTCCGTTCTCGATGCCAATCTCGACCGGGACAATCGGCGTTGCACGCGATTCCATGGCTTCAATCGCCTGCACGACGAGCCGGATCCGTGGATCCAAATCCGCGATCAACAGTGAATCCAGAGAGGGGATCGGCGTCGCCGTGCCGACGGTCGATGAGAGCAGGGGCTTTACCGCCGCGGCGACGTTGTCCACATCGCGGCGAACCAGCGGTGCCATGACGACCCGGAATCCGGCGTGAGCTCGCTCGGTGCTCGCGAGAAAATCGTCCAAAGACTCGACCCGCGCGAGCGCCGCCGCGGCCGAGAGTTGGACGACGGTCAGGGCTTCGTCCCCGGACATGCGGATGGTCGTGAATCCGCGGGAGGCCAAAAGCCGGTTTGTCAGCACCCAGAGTTCGTCGTCGGTCATCGAGGAACTGAGACGGAGGGTTACGGAGCCCGCGAGCTTGGTGTCATAGTTGAGCGAGAGTCCAAGGCGCGCGGCAGCAAGATCCACCAGACGGTTGAGCTCGATGGTCTCTGCGAGCTGGGTACGGTTGGCGGTCGGCTGCGCGAAGCAGGTCGCGCTGAGGCAGGTGACCCAGAGGAGTCCGATTGCAACGCCAAAGAGTGAAGCTCGTGATCCCATGCCTGAGAGTCTACCAAGAGGCCGCTCCAGTGGCGTGTGAATGTTTGCGCGAGGAGGTTGGCTAGAAGCGACTCACCGAAGACTCCCTCGGACCGGTAGGAATGCCATGATCGTCAGATGCAACAGCACGACTCGTCGAAAAGCACGAAGCCTGACAGGCTGTAGCTCTGCGCTGCGGTCAGCAGAGCATCTCTGACGCGCATCGTTGTCGTCCTCGCAACCACTGTCCGCGGGCACTCGGCAGTGCTTTTACGCAGGTGGCGCCGAGTCGTCGCTATCCGCCGCCCCCACGCGACTTCATCGCCGCAACGGTACCGCCCAGGATCAGAAGCCCGAACAATGTCAGGACAACGCCGCCTGGGATACCCCATACCGCGTCGATGAGCCGCATGATGCTGCCCCCTTTGCCGGGCCCGTATTCCTCTTGGGCGATCCTTGACGGCTCAGCGAGCATCCACACGCCGAAAGAAGCGACGACCGCTCCGCCAACCAATCCGCCGAGAGATTCCTTCAGGTTCCAGCCGTCTGGGTCTGGCATGCCATTTCCTCCTCCGTTAACGTGAGACCCTACAGAGTAACAGAATCTAGCTCGGATCGAATCGCCGAACGCCTCTCACCGACTCGATAGAGCGCCATTCGGCCCAGGATAACACCGACGAACGACAATCTATCCGTTGGTTCAAATAGCAGCAACTTCATGCACATCCAGCGGTTTATTCCCGGGTCTGCCTTGCCAGCAGCTTGGGATTTTGATACACCATGCTGTCATCGGGGCATGCAGACACAGCGAGGAATCTCAGAGCTTGGGGAGACAGTCATGAGCATGAAGTTCGATGATGTGGTAAGACGACTTGCCTATGTCCTGCTGAGCCTGTTGGCTTGTCCTGTCCTGGCCCAGCCCGATCCGTGCGATGCGGTTGATGAATATCTACCCATCGTTGGTCCAAGTGACTCTTGTGTTGGCGCGTCATTCGTTGAGGAAATGAACGGTGAGTATGTGTGGAAACACTCGCCAGACCCCGCGCCGTTCGTGTCACCGGGCTGGCACGCGTTTGTATTCCCGTATTCTGGCGAAAGCACACTCAATAGTGTGAAGTTGCCAGAAGGAGTACCGGCAGGATTTCGCTCGGGATTCAACGTGCTCACCATGCCGGGGCCGGGGGACTACCTGACGCCTGCCCCTTCTCTAGGACTCCATTCGACCTGTCTTCTGCCACCGGGTGCAACGAACGAACCAACCGACTGGCAAGGCTTGTCGCGGACGACGCTGCACCGGCAGGTTGATCTGGTCACGGGCTTGCCGCTGATTCAGGTCACAGATCTTGAGCTGCCGTTTGCCGGCTCAACGTTTCGCCTCAAGCGAACGCGGAGCGGAACGCGCAAGGACAATATTGCCGTCGGGAGTGGGGGTGCACTGAACGGCGCTGCGGCTGATCGGTTCTGGGACTGGACCGGCATGGGGTGGATGGCGAGTGAGAATCCATTACTCATCATCGATTCCGCTATTCCCGACATTGTCGGTGACAACCCCCGCACGACCTATCTGGTGCTCGACGCCCATCACACGATCCCGTTCCAGCAGTTCGAAACGACTGGCGAGTACGAGGCTCCCCCGCGTTTTCGTGCGCGCCTCACGCACAACGGTATTTGGGGAAGCGGGACTTGGGCCCAGGGTGGAGAACCCACGCAGTACGAGGTGTTCCTGTACGAAGGCCAACTTCACTACACCTTTGTTGTCGTGCGAGAGGATGTACCACCGAATGCGTACTGCGAGTCGTATGTTGCCAGCGGAGGTACGGATACCTCGGGGTGCAATAATCTGACGCCATCTTCGTATCACGACCGCCCAGTGCTGCCTGGGGTAAATGGCTTTGATCCGGGGCATCAGCCATGGGCGAATGACCTGAACCCCGGCTTTGGTATTCCGTACTACGGGATCTGCGTCAAGATCGAAGACAATTCGGGGCATATTGTTGAGATCAACTACTGCTCCTCAACGAGCGACAGCCTTGATGATCCCGCTTCTGCGAACTGCAAGGAGTGCTTGCAGCGCATCAATCGCAAGGGGCAGATCAAGTACATCCGGCTCAAATCTACCGATGGCACCAATGAGACAACGCATTGGACACTGCTCTACGTCCACAGGCGATTTATCGACAGCGTGAATGCTCTGATCGATCAGCAGGCAGGCAGTGAACTCGACTACATCGGCACACAGTTTGATCCAGATCTAGAGCAGAACAGCCACATCTATGAATTAATGGGAACCCTCGCAATCGACAGAATCTATGTGTTCGAAGGCGAGCCCTCTGGGTTGGCCGACAATGACCTGGCGGGCGAGAATGGGTGCTTAGAGATTTCTCATCTCGATCCGCACTCGATGGATGATGCTGGAACTGACCCTCTTGCAGCGTTTAATGCCAATCTGGTGGACGAGTGGAGCTACGCCGTCCGCTATTACTACGAGCACAAAGGCCTTGATGTTCCAGGCACCGGAGAACCCCTGTCGCCTTCTTTGCTGATTCGTACGAAGATGAGCACTCGGGTTGGTCAGGGTTTCGGTGCGCCGATCACAGACACAAACCGTGTGTTCTATTACGACATGTCAATGAACGACATCGGAGCTTGGGGGGATCGGACTACTAGTGCCAGCACAAACTTCGCCGGTTGGAACGACGCAAACTGGGACATCCCGTGGTTGGAAGCGGTGTTTGAAGAGCCTGATCTTCAAGCACTCATGAACGAGCGGGTGCAACTCGGATACACTGCGGCGTTCACTGTTGCTCACCTGGCGCGATGGCGGTCGGAGACGACGGGCTATCCTCTCGGAACGAGCGATGAGGACCTGCTTCTGCCGTTCGCGTCGTACCGAGCGGAGCCTCTGTATGGCTCGTGGGATTGGCCGTCAACGAATGGTACGCCGGAAGCACCTGCTGCGGCAGATCTAGTCGCGACTTCCGGCCCTCAGGGGCAATATCTACTCAACGACAAAGCTCGGCTCCGCAACGACAATAACTACCAAACACCGGCGATTGTCAACCTCCGTGATGAGGATGGGCGAGAGCGAGCGTATCGCATCAATCGCCTCATTGTACTCCCAAGCGCATACGGGAATCCGGCACAATTCCATCTCGATAACTACATCAGCGCGTTGCAAGACCCATTCCGAAGCGCATATGTGAATCCTTACACGTGGCAGGCGTTCACTCTGATCAATGGTGATTCGACGTATGCCGACGCTCCGGATCTTACTCAACCACGGTGGATTGCCATCATTGACGAGTTCGAATCCTGGGAAGATGCCGATGCGACGGTGAGCTACCAGTCGCAGGGGGGGCTCGCCATCAAAGCCGGGCAGCTCTCGCGACGGGTTGTGGAAATGAACCCGACCGGGTACATCCTGCGCGATCGCGCATGGACATACTCACCTTCGGGTGTTTTGATGGCAGGAGGCGGCCTTGGTGAGCAATTCATTTACAAGACCACCGAGCAGTACTTCATCGACGAGAACGATGCTCTACCAGGCGATTCAGAATGGGACACGTTGCGAAGTGACATCGTTCTGACGCAGCACCGTTCCGTGGGTTGGTCGGCGTCGGAAGCGGCGTCTACAGGTGAATCACAAGGCCTCGTGAGGTTCTTTGACTACAAGTGGTTCACGGATGCCGAGATTAATGGCGGTGACGTCCCTTACGCCGCCAGAGTGCAACAGGTTGCCGAGGGAATCAAGAGAGGGAGTGCTGATCCAAGCATTGTGACGGGGGCGGGTGCGAGACTCTACACGCGGCAGGTGCTGCGTGACCCGGAACGCCCGACGAGTGTGCTATGTGAGGTGCAGTTTACAGAACCCGTAAACGCGAGCAGCCTGCTCACAACTCCTCCGGCGTTGACCGGAGCCCCACCCGCGGGCATGACTGTCCAGCAGTACATCACCGAGTGGGTGCCGGACATCGATCGCCCCGAGACCGAAGAACAGATCTCTGCTCGCATGGTCGTGGGAGCACCCCGGCAACTCTATCCAAACTCGTCGTGGTATTACCCGGTCGAGCGAGAGTTCTATAGCGAGGAAGGCAACTCGTACTGGTCGGCAACGGGATTGCTCGCCAATCCCACCGATCCCCAACTCGATGCGAGCGACCCGGACGCGTCGCTCATTTTCACATTCTACAACCGTGACAGCAGTGGCCGTTCCACGCACACCGTGATGGATGCCAACGCGAGCACGCAGTACACAGGCCAAGACTCAACAACCTTTACGACAGAGCCGTGGCCTGACACCGGGTGGTCACGTATTCCCGCGGGCAACGAACTGGCGATCAAGACGACGTTCAAGTACGACAAGAAGCTCGGTTTGACAGACGTCTACTACCCCAACGGTCGGCGGTGGGCGCGACGGATCGTGAAGATCACCAACGACCCCAATCACCCGGAACCTTACTCGCGTGAGTTTGTGTTCAACGATCTTTACGACGACGGCTCCGGGCTTAAGGCGTGGAGCCCGGGTGAGGTCAACGATTACGGTGGCGAAGAGGCGCTCGGTGAGCCGAATGTGCGGCGCCGGGTTGAGTTTTCTGGGACCGTTTCGTTGAGCTTCGGGCAGAATTCTCAGCCTGCATGGACCGAGTACTGGCGCGTCGAGTTCGGTCTCGATTCCAGTGGTCGCGTTCAGCAGGCGGACCTGATTGAGCAGACGCCGTTCGGGGAGTACGCCGTTGGCAGCAAGTTCATCAACGATCTCGGCGCGGTGTATCGCGAGCAGGAGATCGATGGCACAATCACCCGGCTGACCCGGAACCCGCTGGGGCATGTGCTCCGCCGGTACCAAGGCGTGAATGACAGCGGCTGGGCCGAGCTCGGCGAGCCAGGTGATCAGTCGGCGAACTGGCCAAGCTTCGACATGATGATGCTTGAACGGTATGAGTACGGCTCGGGCATCAACGACGCCTGGCAGCCGATCAGCACGCGACGCTACGAGTCACAGGTCGGTTGGTGGGAGGAGTTTTACGACGCGGCCCCTTCCCCTGACCCTGACGGTATCGCGACCGTTACCTCTTATGACTGGCGTATGCGACCGGTGCGCATGGACTCCTACGCGAAAGGTGATCCGTTCCAGGGAACGCCGCCAGACCGCTTGGAAACCACGCTCACCTATCTTGATCACGCCGATCGACCACGATTGGCCGTGACGTTCGGTGCGGGGGCGCTGGGTACTCTGCCGACTGCGCTCGATCCTGTCAAGCTGAAAGACACCGATCCGATCCCTCCGCCCGAGGATTTCTACACACTGCCTATTGCTCCAACATCAATTGTTCAGTCGTTCTATGGACCCGATGGGACAATGAACGAACGTCGCGATTACGATCTCGGCTGGGACGGGAGTGGATCAGAGGCTCCCTTTCACGCCGAGTACCACTACTCCGGTCGAGGTGGAAAAGAGGTCTACTCACAGAGTCCTAGCCAGCCGCTCCGCGTGACGAGGCTAGACGACGTGGGTCGGGTTGAATCTACAGCTTCGCTCCTGCCGGGGACGGCGACGGGGCTGAGCGGCCATGAGCTGGAGCGGACTGATTATGAGTACAACGATGACGGGCTCGCGATCGAGTCCCGTAGGTGGATTCGAGTTGATCCGAGCGGCGATGAACTGACCACGACCAATGCTGTCAGAACCCGTACGGTGTCGTGGTACGACGTACAGAAGAGACTCATCGCAACGGCCGATCTCGGTACCGAGCAGGGCGCTAGTGGCTTCGTAGCGGGCTCAGAGGGCAGCTTCACTCCCGATCAGTACACGCCGCCAACGTGGAACGGTTCGGTGGTTACACCGCCAACGGGTTTCCCTGCCGATGCGCTGCTCTGGTTCTATGTGTACGACCGATACGGCAACCGGACGCATTCGATCGATCCAGAGGGAGTTGTCACCGAGTTCGCGTACACGTCAACCGGCAGGATTGAGACGAAGACTGAAAACGCGAACGCCGCCAACCCTGAAGACAGGCGCGTCACCGAATTCGGCTATCAGTATGGCCGCGTCAAGTCGATGACGATGCATCGCACCGTGAGTGGCGGGGGCGGCAGCACTGGCGAAGCGCAGGCGTCCGTCGTCGAGTATCAGGCCCCGATTGTCGACAAAGACTTCAACATCGTGTCACAGCATAACGGCATGATTGCTTCGATGGAAATGCTGGGCAACAGCGGGAACTCCCCGCAGAACCCCGACATCGAGTTGAGGTACAACTTCGCCGGCCAGGTGGCTGAACGTATCGACGAGCGCGGCGTCGTGTTCCGGTACCACTACGACGATCTGGCGAGAGTCGACGCGATTGAGATTGGATGGTACGACGCGGGCGTCTTTGTGAACGAATACCCGGGCTCCATGACTGGTCCGGATGGGCAGAACCCCGCCGATCGGGTCGGATACCTAGATTACGTCTACGACACGCGTGGGCGTCTCGCAGAAGTGTTTGCCTACGACATGAAGCCGCCGAACGGCTTTATTATCACGCACAATCAATACGCGTATAACGACCGAGACCTGATCACGGCGGATCGCCAGTCTCAGGGCGCAATCATCAGCCCGATGACGACGCCAACAACCGGATACTCCTGGGAATATGCGGAAACGGATCTTGTCAACACCCAAACCGGGACGAATCGAATTACGTCTATCGTGTACCCCACGCATGACGGCTCAACCCCGCGGACGGTAACGCTCGGGTACGGGACCAGCGGTTCAGCGGATGATTTACTGGCGCGCATTGTGGATGTGGATTCCAACTTTGCAACAGCACATATCGCTGACTTTGACTATGTAGGCGTTGGGCGCCGGCGCAGCAAGGAACTCGCCGCAGGTGAGCTGACTCAGCGTTATCAGATCAACAGCGAGATCGGGATGGCTGGGCTTGACCTGTTCGGCCGCTCGCGCGATATCCACTACCAGAATGCCAACGTGGTTGATGGCGTGGAGACCATGTTCCGTGCGGAATACTACTACGACAAGAACAGTAATCGCACCGGATCGAAGGTCACGCAGGTCGATGCGACGAACGGCGGCCCGCTCACCAATGTCCGATCGCAGGTGAATGCCTTTGATGAGCTTAACCGATTAGTCGGCACCGACTACGGCGAACTCGTGCTCAATGGCAATGACCCCGAGATCAACTCGGTCGGACAGATTCGTGCCGACGAGTGGGGGCTTGATCTTCTCGGTAACTGGAGTGGAACGGCGGTCGACGGTGGCTCGGGTGTGGGGCGGACTTCGTCTGGAAACCTCGACGGGTACGGGACTCCGTACCAGATGCCGAATGCCGACGCGACCGACGATCTCAATCTTCTCACTCACGCGGTGAACGATCACAACGAGATCACCGGAGTCACACTGCTCCAGGACGGCACTCCGCTGAACGCTGGGCAGGACCCACCACGATACGACGAGGCGGGGAACCTGAGCTTCGATGGTGACTACTACTACCAGTACGACGCGTGGAACCGCCTGCTGCAGGTCAACGAGGCAACGGTCGATAGCTTTGGGGACATCGTTCTCGGCGATCTCGTCAAGACCTTCATGTACGACGGGCTTGGGCGGTTAGTGCGGACCCAAACACCAGCCCCCTCCGGCAGCACGTCGCTCCGTACCGAGCGTTTTTATTACGACGGGCTCCGCCGTATCCAAGAACTCGTTCTCAATCCGACGACCACGCTCGGCGGTGCACAGGGCAACCAGACGCTCGAGAGCATTGCCTCTCAGACCGTGAATCCTGAAACCAATCCCTCGACTGCCAGTGCCCCTGCCGGCTATGAGGAAGGCCAGCAGGGCCTCTCGGGAGGTGGAGCGTTATTCGTCGCACGGGAGTACGTTTGGGGTCCAGGCGACGCGGGCTTTGACGAACTGCTTGTGCAGTACGATCAGGTCGGTGACGAGGCGTGGGCGGTAGTGGATGCGGGCGGTGACCTCGTCGCCATGTGCGATCTCAATGGCACTGACAGTCAGGGCGGTCTCGGCCTGGCCCGCGTGGTCGGTCAATGGCTGTATGACGCATACGGCGAAGTCGTGGTTGCAGAGTACATTCACGCGTTCGGCGAACCGCATCTCGGCCACAAGGGCATGTTCCTCGCCCGCTTCGACGGCGCAGTGAACAGTCCCAGGCTCGTGCCCTACGCGCACAGCGTGTATCACATGCGGAACCGTACTTACGCGCCGCAGCTTGGGCGGTTCATGCAGCGGGACCCGAATCAGACCGCGATGGCGTTGGTCGAAGCGACTGCCATGCACGGTCGTGGCCTGGGCGCGATCAGCCTCGCCTTCGACCTTGAAGGCCTCTACGGCGACGGCGGCAACCTCTACGAATACCTCGGCAGCAACCCGTGGACACGCTCCGACCCGCTCGGCCTCAGCTGGGACCCGTTCGACATGGTCGACGAGTACCTCGCAGAGTCGACGGGCTCGCGGGCCGCCTTCCTCAACCAGATCGGCCAGGACGCCAAGGCCATCGCCATCGTCGGCGCGACCATCGCCAGCTACCTGCCGGTGCCGATCGTCGGCTCCCTCGGCGACATGGCCCTCTTCGCCCTCGGCGAGCAGAGCGGCGGAGAGCTTGCCGCGGGCCTCGCCATCGGCCTCGTCCCGGGAGGCAAGCTCCTCGGTAGGCTCGGGAGCTTCATCGGGGACATCGGGGGCTCAGCATGGAGCGCAGCCAAGCACTATGCGCAAAGACACGGGAGGTCCATCCTGCGGTCCAATCCCGTCACCGGACCAACACTCACTCTCGGCGATGAGGCACTTGAGTTTGTGAGGCGCAAGCCGAAGGCCGCCTGCGGCTGCTTTGCTGCCGGCACTCTGGTCTGGACGCCAGCCGGCCCTGTCCCGATCGACGACGTTGACGCTGGAATGGTTGTCTTGGCAATGCCCGACGATGGGCTTGCTTCCAATCCACTGACTGGCACTGTGTCACATCAGATCACGATTGGACACGCCTCACTTGTGCTGCTCACTGTCCGCCATGAAGATGGATCTACAGAGACCATCGCCACAACTGACGAACACCCATTCCACGAAGCCGAGACCGCGTCGTGGACACGCGCCGATCAACTCAGGCCAGGCGCCCGGCTGTCGGGGCTTCGAGGGTGCGCAGAAGTCGTCCGAGTGGCTTATCCTCAGAATCAGGTTCCGGTCTACAATTTATCCATACCGGGTATGCCTACGTACTACATAGGCAACCAAGGTCTATGGGTACACAATTGCATCGACTTTCGCGGCATTCGTCTCTCTGGAAGCCTGAGAGAGCCGCTCGCCGGGGCCAACCGAGCAGAACTGGAGCGAGCCTTTAGTGGAACGGGGCTCGTGCCTACCGGACACTTCATCGATCGACTTGCCGACCACAGACTGAGAAAGTCTGGCATGACAACGCTCGCAGATGTGCAGGCACTGCTGCGCAACGGCCGACAGATTTTGCAGGCAGACCGAGGGAATACGATCAAAATCACAAACGGCAAACACTATATCGCCATCAACCCCAGAACCAAAGCTCTAATAACAATTGCTCCGGACTAAATCCATGAACACGGACGAAATGTCATGCTGGCTTCCGCCGCTCATGCCCTTTGATCACTTTACTGAGTATTCCGCAAGTACATACCGATGTCCCATCAGTTCCCTCAAACCAAAAGCAGATCCACATATGTCCTGGGTACTTATATCACCCTGCGGCATAGACCGCCTGGTTGCTGCAGGCCCCGCATTCGAGCTGTTCAATGCTTGCAACAAGCATCGTCGGCCTGACGACAAGCTCTTTGATCCGTATCTGTCGAGATTTGCGACACTCGAAGGCTGTGACACTCTATTCATGCATCTCCAGATACTGCGATATCAAGTTGAGGGGCTCAGAGCCGATCCTGGGGACGAGGCGCAACAATGGGCCGAGGCGCTCTCTCGGTGGATTGGCACAATCGATTCTTCAGCAACTTCTTAGCTCTGCGTGACTGCCACCCGTAGGGTTCCACTGCTCGGCCGAGGCGTGAGTCGCGCAAGATGCGCCCGGCCAAGAGAATGGGCTGGTCGCCGGAGAGGTTGTCTGAGCCGAGATGGCCATGGAGACCGCGCAGGCGGTGGGCGGCTTGGGCTGTCAGGATCCGCTGCGGAGTCAGGCAGCGCGGTGATACGACCGGAGGACTGACCCTACCCCGGCTTCTGTACCACTGTCTATGTTAGTCCAACGCTGCTCCCCAGGGGCTGCTGAGGCATGCGGAGCGTAGCGGAGCATGCCTCAGCAGCAATCATGACTGCTTCCGGGGCCGGCGGCCTGTTCCCCAGCGAGCTGTGCGGCCGCACCGTGTTGTAGTGTTTCCGCCAGCGTTCGATCAGCACCTTGGCCTCCCGCAGCGTGTAGAAGATCTCCCCGTTCAGAAGCTCGTTCCGAAGCTTCCCGTTGAAGCTCTCACAATACCCGTTCTCCCACGGGCTCCCCGGCTCGATAAACAGCGTCTTCACGCCCACCTTGCCCAGCCACTCACGCACCGCCTTCGCTGTGAACTCGGGGCCGTTGTCCGACCGGATGTGCGCCGGCACCCCGCGGGTCACAAAGAGCCACGCCAGACGCTCCAGCACATCGTCGCTCCGCTGACGCCGGGCCACATCGATCGCCAGGCACTCCCGGGTGAACTCATCAACCACCGTCAGCATCCGGAACTTCCGCCCGTCGTGCGTCCGGTCCTCCACGAAGTCGTAGGCCCACACGTGGTCCCTCCTCTCGGCCCGGAGCCGTACGCAGCTCCCGTCGTTGAGCCAGAGGCGGCCCCGCCTGGGCTGCTTCTTCGGGACCTTGAGCCCCTGCTCACGCCAGATCCGCTCGACACGCTTGTGGTTCACGATCCACCCCGTATTCCTGATCAACGCCGTGATCTTCGGCGACCCGTACCGCCCGTACACACACACAAGCTCGATCACCCGTTTGGTCAACGCATCCTCGTCATCAAGAGTGCTCGGTGTGTATCGCTGCGACGCCCGCGGCTGCCGCAGCACCCGGCACGCCCGACGCTCCGACACATCCAAGCGATCCATCACCTGTTCGACCGCTTGGTGTCGACGCGCCGGGCTCAGAAGTTTGGGGATGCTGCCTCCCGCAGGATGGCCTTGTCGAGCTCCGCGTCGGCCAGCAGACGCTTGAGCCGGCCGTTCTCCTTCTCGAGCTCCTTGAGCCGCTTGGCCTGGTCCGCCTTCAACCCGCCGTACTCACGACGCCAGCGGTAGTAGGTCTGATCGGTGATACCGATCTGCTTGCACGCCTGCGCGATGGACAGCCCCTTCGAGAGATGGATCTCCGCCTCACGCAGCTTCCCCACGATCTGCTCTGCCGTATGACGCCTTCCTGCCATGACCGAATCCTCCTTGATCCAGACCAAAGTACCACTCTGGATCTGGAACAGTTTGAGGGGGAAAGGTCACGCTGAAGCTCCGATTCCAGCGGGTCTTGGTCGAGTGACATCAACAAGTCAAATGTCTCATCGTCGAGGTCCGCTCCGGCGAACACGCATGCTGCCAGCTCGGTCATCAGGATCGGTCTGTAGTAGTCGCAGACGCGGGCCACCGAGAATGCGTCCTGGGTGGAGAACGAGACCCGAATGCCGATCCCCCGCCGAAGATGATCAATGCAATGGGCGAGCTCGTGCCTGAGTAGGTACAGGGCCAGGCCTTTGGGCATGAACGGCTCGATGGCGGTGCTGCAATCTAGAGCTGCTGCGACGGGGCCGGAGCAGATCACGATCGTTTGGTCGATGGTGCCGTCGTCGTGCGCGGTAGGAATCGTCTTCGCAATACCCTGGTACTCGGGACGGTCGGTGTGGGTCGGGCCAATCCCGCCGCCCTGTTCGGCACGGATCGCCTCGGCGTAGTTCGGCATGTCTGCTACCACGAACCTGCGGACGATGGGCAACGGCTCGTCCCCGATGCTCTGGGCCAGCTCTCGAATGAGGTCAGCTACCTCACCCTTCCCAAGGCCCGCCGAGGAAATCGCATCGCCTCGGAACACTACCTTTGGCCAATCATTGAGCGTCTTCGGCATGGAAGAGATGTTAGCCTGGGGCGGGGTCTAGCCACCGGTCACTTATTCATCGTCCGCATTCCGTTTGCGCGTCTGGGGTTCAAGAACTCTAGGGAGTCGATCGACGGGCATGCGCAGCCGATACTAGCTGGCCGCCGTCGAGTGGGACGAGTCGCGGAGCCGGCGTATAGGACGAGGAAGTTGGGGACGATTACGAACCGTTACCGGATGATCCTACTCGCCCAGAGAGAGCTGACCAGGGCGCTCAAGTCGATCGGCGACTCGGCGTCATCAGTAGCGAGTGTCGATCAGGAGGCCGCGGCCTCTGCCGGGGCACCGATAGCCGTCTGGGGTCTTGTGAGGCCGAAGCGACGTGTCGCGGGTCTTGCGTTTGAACTGCTTGCCGCACGCAGGGCATTCAACGATGTAGACGCTGCCGGTGTTCCTCGACCTGGACGGCCGAATCCCAGCATGCGGCGTCGACGTTGCGACCGACGGTGCGGAGAGTGATCCAGCCGCGCCGATCTCGACCCGGTACACGGGTGTGAAGCTGCGGTCAGTGACCGCGATGCTCTCGATTCGGTCCACGCGATAGGCACGAGGCTCCCTGGTGTCCACGCGGATGCCGTAGAGCAGGATGTTTCCGGCCTGTGAGCGCCGGAGAGAGTAGGGCTCGATGAGTCGGCGGGAGCCGTTGTAGCCGAGCTCAACGCACAGCCGGTTCGCGGCGGCGAACCGCACCGACTCCATAGGTGCGGAGCCCCTCCACGTTGTGACGGTGGATGGCGGTGTCCAGGACCGATCCTCGAGACCCGCGCGGGCCACCGAGATGGGCTCTTGAGCAACGGGAGAGCGGGTCCCCTCCAGCCAGTCAAAAAGCGCAGCGAGCTCGTCCCAAAATGCCTCGAATGGCGGGATCTTGGGCAGCTGATGCCCGAGCATGTTGAACCACTCGGACTCGAGTTCCACCCGCGTTTCGGCGGCCACGATCGCCCGTAACGTCGGCACCGCGACCCCCTTGCTCCGGCACTTGTCGTGGAGCACCTCAACCACGGTATCTCGCTGCCCCTGGAGGTCCTCCCTGCGGAACAGGTTGATGATGTCGTAGAGGTCGCGCGGGCGTCCCCGTTCTCCCATTGCGCGGATCTTCTCGGCGAACACCTCCTCGAATGCGTAGCAGCGCACGGTGCCTTGGCCGGGGAGCGTATCGGGATAGGGGTGGGAGATCGGCCGGAGCACCGTCGGGCGAGCGATGACCTCGGAGGCGCTCAGGTCAAGCTTCACCCGGGCCGGCGTCGGTGTCTGACGCGGGCCGACGTAGTAGATCCGGCCCTGCGTGAAGTTGCCGCCGCCTCCCGCTTTGAGGCGAGGTGGCGTGGAGAGGAAGTCGATTCCCGACTCTTGACCGGCGCGGTCGAGTAGTCGACGCAGGATCGGCTCCACCTCTTCCGGCGCGACCGGGCCGCCCGGGACCACGGTGAAGTCGAGATCTTCGGAGAACCTGTATGTCTCGAGGTAGCACTTCTTCAGGCACGTGCCGCCTTTGAACGCCCATTGCTCGCTCAGCTCGGGGTCCGTCCCGATCGCCCACAAGAGCCATCCAAGCACATAGTCCTTCTCAATGACCTCCTCGCTGAGGCCCCACTCACGGATGCGCTCTTCGATGTGGAGGCGGGCGATCATGCCAGCTCCCGCGTCGCGTCCAGTCGTACGTTGATACGGAGGTTCCAGCGTTTCGAGATTGTGCCCTTGCGTTTGACAGCGGGATCGAGAGCAGAAAGCCCGGCGCTGATATTCGCGCGGCACGTCTCGACGAGGTCGGGATCTCGGCCACTGGCCTCGAGGATGTAGCCCAGCCGCTTGAACGCGGCGCGGTTGCCCTGCCGGTCCAGGTACGAGAGAAGCGTCTCGGTATCCCGGTGCTCCTCGTCGAGATAGTCGGCGACGACGTCCGCGACGTGTCGGATTCCACCTCCGAGCGACGGGTCGTCGAGGATCTCGGCGACCGTGCGGCTCGGGTCAGAGACCAGCACTCGCTGGCTGTCGCGCCAGACGGTGCGCGTCCCGAAGTGCAGGCCTTCCGCACGCTGCTTGAGCCGGAACGGCGTGCCCTGCACCGTCTGCCTGGTGTTGCGGATCGAGCGTGCGGTGATCACGACGACATCCCGAAACACCTGCTCGGTCAGCCCCCAGTGCGCACACGCGGTCCATCCACCGATGTAACACGGCGCGAATACGGAGACGGCGACGACCCAGGGATCTTCTCTCCATTCTGAAGGGGCGGAGGCCCCAAGCGGGACCGTTGTATACAGCCCCCGCTTGACGCGCGACAGCCAGCCGCGAGATGCGAGGTAAGCCAGCAGCCGCCGCGCACGGTCGGGTTCGAGGTCGAGCGCCAGCGCGGCGTCGCGGGCGTTGAAGGGACCCTCGAACGCCCGGTGGAGGCGCTCCAATCGGTCTCGGTTGTCGGCTCCAATGCCCTCGGTCATGGGTACACCCAGCATGCGTGACGGCCTGTGTCATCAGTCAAATCGCAGAGTGAGTATACCAAGGGTGAGCAATCAGTTTGGTACGCCGCGCGCCGATCCTGATGAACCAGTCGAACCAGGCCGGCCGTGGGGTTGGTGTTGGCGATCGTCGGGACCGCTGCTAGCCGTGCATCGTCGAGAGGGACTCGGGGCTAGAGACGTCCACTCACCTGGGGTCGAGCAGGACTGTGGAAGCGGCAGGCACGGAATCCGTCGGGAACGGTGAGATCTGGACGTCGCCTTCGCCACCGTCCCCGCCTACAGGCCTGCTCCCGACCATCATCGTGACGAAGGTGATCAGCGCGGCGGGGTCATCTCCGCCCCTTCTCTACTCATCGGATGCCTCTGGGATGACTTCAATCGTGAAGGTCGCCCGCCAGAGCTCGGATTGTTCGGCCTTCCGCGGCGTGC